>Ga0209657_1000588_pt1 | contig 23419 bp, 26 predicted proteins | sample SaaInlV_100m_DNA_FD_184650 | JGI IMG/M metagenome (GOLD analysis project Ga0209657, IMG submission 184650) | Marine microbial communities from expanding oxygen minimum zones in the Saanich Inlet - SI037_S3LV_100m_DNA (SPAdes) (version 2) | ecosystem: Environmental > Aquatic > Marine > Intertidal... | reverse complement strand
GCTGCTTGGACTCGTGCTGCTTGGGCTTGTGCTGCTTGGGCTTGTGCTGCTTGGGCTCGTGCTGCTTGGGCTCGTGCTGCTTGGGCTTGTGCTGCTTGGGCTTGTGCTTGGGGTTGTGCTTGAGCTTGGCGAGTTAGGCAGCTCATCAGTTAAGAAATGCAAGGCGACGTTATCTTTGTAGGGCCCGTTAGCCAAACAACCGCAATCTTCATTTTCTTCGCAACTAGGAGTATAACTCGGACCACCTGGACCAAAGTTGAGCCTCCCCGTCCAAGGGCCGTTCGTCGAAATGCTGCCAGCCGTAACCCAAGTGCTGGTTCCGTGAATGCGATACGCGCCCCCGCCAAGCCCCCCAGATAAATTGATTCTATAATTTCTGCCTTGAAATTTTTTAACGCCTGTTCCAATTCTATCTCTCAAGCAGGGATCATAAAATAAAGCTTTCCCTCCCCATTCGCTCGCAGACCTAGCAGCGTAATATACCTTTATAGTGTAAGCTTCTGACCCCGCAGGGTAATGTAAGCTCAGGTTATGCCAACCACAATCACCGCCAACGCCAGCGCCATGAGTGCTTAGGGTTGGGGTGTCGGGTAAGTTCGGATTACACATCCGAAAGATGTTATATGGAGGAAAAGTGTTAAAGGCTGGATACCAGAGCCTAGCCCCAGGATGGAGGCTGATGCGGTTTGGGGGTAGATAATTGTCTCCCCAAACATCTATTTCCAAGAAGTAAACATTGCAGCCCGTACCTTCATAGCATGGTTCTTGACAGCAATCCTCCGCGTGCACTTGGGTTCCGCCACAATTTGTTCCGCAGTGTGCCATATCAACATCCAGCGTAATGTCCAGACGCATCTACGCAAGCATTGTATCCAGAGCAGCCTGAAAAAATTCCAGGCTCAGGCTTATAACCGCTCCCAGTTAGCACAAAGCACCCAGAGCATCCTTGATTATCAATGTATGTGGAACCGCTCCAAGTGCCGAGGGAATAAGCAGTCCCAAGGCCGCTCCAATTTCCGCTATCATCATTTCTCTGAATCAGAGCCCCACACACCCCGTCTCCAAAAGAAACATAAGCAACAGCAATTCCAGAACCTAAACTAGATACTGTGCAGTCATCGCTTGTTCCGTTTGGGTTTCCCGTTAGCGATCCAAGCCTGTGAGACCCAGTCATCATCAAATCCCATGAGATGCAAGGCATCTTAACCCTGTGTCCCGATTCGGGAGCAGCTTCAATCGCCTCTAAGACTTGACAGTTGTCCAAAGAGCTACCGCTTTGTATCGACTGTATATCAAGGCAATCATAATAATGAAAGTATTTATATACATCGCAAATACTTGGCGAAGAAAATTGTCCTGAAGTTGCGAAGTGATGTACGTCTGGGTTAGAGAAAGTGTTAGAGCCGTTGTCTCCTTGCCTCGATACTGAAGCCTCGGTCACTTTAAACCTCCAAGTGTTTGACATATAATAAAACGAATTAGACGGATGATCTAGAGATTGAGCGGCGGCGTAGCATTCCACAAGATCCACAGTAGGAACGCTCGTGTTGGTTGGTTCCAAGCAGTTCTCGAATGACCCACTGTAGTAGTGACTTGTTACATCATTCACGCCTACCCATTTGCTGACATTGTTGTAAACGGTGGGTATATTACCATATTGGACCGTCAATTCCCATTTGTCATGCCCATCCCCGTATTCGCCGCCGCCCCAGAAGTCGCCGAACCCGAGTCGGACATCGGGAAGAGACGCTAGCGTGAACCCAGGGACAAGACCAGTGTAAGCCGCTAAATACGCGCCCATCGCGCCCGAGTGTTCGGGCTTCATCTCTACGGAGGTTGCAGTTCCAGAATCAATTGTGGTCCATCCAGATAAAATCGCGAAAGAATTACATGAAGCGCACTCTGGGTCACCGAAACCGTCCGCACACCAATTATCGGGGGGCGCAATGCTCATTTGGTCATATTCATGAACTATGAGTTCAATCTCCCATTTGAAATCAAGCAAGTAAGTCGCTTCGATTGGAGTCTGAAATGCCCCGCTTTCGTACGAGCTGCCGCTCGATAGGCATATCGGACAGTCAGGATTACCTTGGCTCGCTTCTCCAGAAGCAAGAAGAAAGTTGTCGTTAGCTTCTGCTCTCGTGCACCCAGCACCAACAACGGTTGGTGAGTAATCTGGGTTTAAAGATGGAGTTATTCTAACTTCATACCAGCCAGTTCCGCTGGTGGTTCCATTGAAGACATTGTACCCGCTTCCTGTCGGGTTTATGGCTATGTTTCTAACGCGCTCATCCTCGCTCTCGGTGTAGAACCCCGTTGAGGCATAATCCCCTGACGGACACGCCTCGAATACTTCGAGGTAATTACTCAAGGCCACCTGATAAGCTTCTGATTCCCCCGTATGTAGTCCTGAATAAATATAAGCGCTCATGTTTCCTTGTTCCTAATGGTGGCCTACATGATTTACACAACAGGTAGGGGAAATGGAGCGGAAAATGAACATATTAGCCGCTTATTGAGGCTGAGCAGCGAAAAGCGTGTCGCCGCCTTGGGTGAATTCAATTACACGATCAGGGCTCAATCATAAAGAAAACAGCGTCGTCTTGAGCAAACTCAAGAGTATGACTTGGCCATTTATTTCTCATCAAATTTATGTTATCCTCAGATAGATACTCTCCGATAGCTAGGTATTCCCTCAGGGCCGCTTCTGATCTTGCTCTTCTAGTGCAGCCACAGCCTTGGTTCAGGGTGGTCGCGAGATTGATGTAAGCCTTTAATCTTTCGTTTTGTGTTCTACTGAACTCTAAATGCATCTCGCTAGTGAAGTCTGAAAAATTTTTAAATCTTTTTATCATAGTAATTCTCCTTAAAACTTAGCTTCTAGATGATTGTAGAGTATCAACGGCACTACGATTAAGAAGGGCAAATACTGCCAACCTATAGAGCTGCTTATCATTACACTTACCCACACGCTTGAGCACAAGGGACATGTGATTAATCTAACAAAAAAAGAATTATGCTTCAAAAGTAGATAATCTGGATAGCTCATAGGGTAAGAGACCTCACTCCTCAGCTTTTTATAAGACCTAATCCCGAAGGCTACATCTAGACCAAGTAAATCAAAGTACTCCACGAAAGCATCACTTTTGAACCATACGAGTAAACCCACCGTAATGAAGCAACTGTGATACAGTAATTGCCATATGTCTATCATACCTTATCATAATTGCGGTAATTTATTATTTCAAATAAACATTTATACTCGCTTTGCGAGTTGACGACTGAAAGGAGGAACATCGACACGTTACCGAGAGTTTAAAATTTGTCAAATCATGCCTCCTGAACTTCCGAATCCTCCCGCTCCCCTCTCTGACTCTGAGAGCTCTTCTTCTACCCATTGAACATTGTGGCATCTCTCGATAATCAACTGCCCGATGCGGTCCCCTTTACTTACTGTAAACTTGTTCCTAGCTCCAAATGCCGATTCATAAGCCGTCATATTTTTGTTCTTATTGAACAAGACCTCTGGTAGATTTAGGTTGATGATAACAACCCCCACCGTGCCCCTGTATCCTGAGTCAATAACTCCAGCTAAAACGTCTATCCCCCTTTTTACGGCCAACCCGCTTCTGGGGGCAATCCTACCGTAGTACCCTTCAGGTATCTCTATTGAGATATCGGTAGGCACAACGGCTCTGTCCATAGGCCCGATAACCATATCTCTGGACGCATAAAGATCGTAACCAGCATCGCTTTCGTTCGCTCTGGTTGGGGTAATGGCTGAGGGACTTAGTTTTTTAATTTTAATTTCCATAAAATATTGTACTTTTTTTTAGCAAGATATCAAGTTTTAGGTTATACTTCTTAGTGACTGTATTTGAAGCTTCAGTAGGTTTGTACGCTTGGTTTTCGGAAAACGATACATTTTCCATGTCAAACTATCCAGATATGGTAAGAAGGATGAACCTCTTCAAAGAGAACGAGCCCCAAGACAAGGCGGCTTTTACCTGCGCCCTAGGTCAGCTTCAGAAAATGGAGTTAGTATCTAAGGCTGAGGTCGGCAAGAAAGAACACTGGGTTTTAAGCAGAAGCATGTTGACCATAGAGCAAGACATCAAACTAACAGCAGAAACTTGCTTGTCAATATCCCAAGTAGTCAATACATTTTGCGAGGCAATTGATGACGAGACGGACCAATGCGATCCGATGGAAGTCAAAGAAAAGGACATCAAAAACCTAACTTACATAGCGGGAGTTTTATTAAGTAAGAAAGACAAATAAGTATGGTAATTGGAGTATCTGGAGTAGCTGGTTCTGGTAAAGATTTATTTTCAAACGCATTAGCTCAAGAGCTGGAATCTAAAGGCAAAAGGGTGCTTAGGCTTTCTATCGCCCAAGCGCTAAAACAAGAAGTCCAAGAGTGGTGCGTTGACCAGTACGGGATCGACCCCTTAAACTGCTCAAGAGAAGACAAGGAAAAAATAAGAGACCTTCTCGTTTTTCACGGAACAGCCAAAAGGAACAAGACTGAAGGTAGACACTGGGTGGAGATCACAAACTCGATAATTCAAGAGCTAAAAGATAATTATGATTATTTCATCATCTCAGATGTTAGGTATTGTGATTACGAAAAGGATGAGGTTTTTTGGCTTAAAAAAGAATTGGGCGGGGTTTTAATTCATGTTCAACTTTATTGGATTGAAGGACGGTTAAATGGACACAAAAAGGTGTTTCAAGAGCCCGTGAATTCTGAAGAAAAAAGGAATGATCCGAAATTACTAAAGCAGTGCGATCACGATATAACTTGGGAAAAGTTCGACGACATAAATAAGGATAAATATACTAAAGAATACGCCGTCAAATGTGCGGAGTGGTTAAACGCTCTGTAACTGACGGGTATTTCATGAACGAGAAGACGGACTTAGAGCTCATAAACGGCGTTAAGGGCAGAAATTGTAGCGACTGTTTGCAGGAATTAATAAATAGGCACTCAGCAATCTGCGTCGATGTTTGCAAAAAATACTCTCACGTTTTCTCCATCAGCGGCGTTTTCATGAATGATGTAATTCAGCAGAAGGAGTACATGATCTATAAAACAGCCATGTCTTACGACCCAACCAAGAAAAGCAAGTTCTCAACTTGGCTGGCTAATCAAATGAGATACCTATGCTTGAACACCATGAATAAAAACAGGCTCATTCCAACGGAAGAAAGCCAAATGAATTTCATAATCAACTCAAAAGAATCCCAAGGAGAGGCTCGTCAGGTCTCAGAGGAAAGAGTAATTTTTCTAAAAAACCTAATTGACCAGTTTAAGGACAGTAGAATAAAGGAGATATTTCAAATAAGATACTTCAACGGAAAGGTTAAAAAAACCCCTTGGGCGAAGATAGCGAAAGAAATCGGAGTAAGCACCCAAACCGCAATTAACCTACACAATAAGACCATTGTACTGCTTAAAACCAAACTCAATACAAAAAATAATTACGCAATGGATAAAATTTGATTGACAGAATATCAAGTATCGGATAGTTTGAACCTAGCATGAGTGATACTAAAACAGAAACTGCGGCGCAAAAAGAATGGCGCGAGAGAGAAATCGGCGCGCTTTGGAAGCGTCAAAGTCCCAACCAAAAATATTTGAGTGGGAAAGTCAAGCTGCCATCAGATTACAACGAGCAAGAGTTCGGCATTGTAATCTTTAGCAACCGATACAAAGAAGAAGGGTCAAAACAACCCGACTTTAGAGTATACCTTGAGCGCAAGCGCGAAGAAGACCAAGAGACCACCGAGTCTGAGTCTAAGGCTTCTCAAGAAGAAGACCTGCTTTAACTAACGGGGAAACCCGCAAGTTAGACCTACACAGCCTTCGGGGGGTAATCAATCCCCCCGAGGGGTTTTTGCAATTTTAATATGAAAGCATTACCACTAAACTTAGTAGTGAACCCAGTAAGCTTCGGGCAGGTTTCTACCGCGCTTCTTAGAGAGCTGAGAAGCAGGGGGCAGGACGTTATTCTTAGCCCCATAGCAAATCAAATTGACTTCTCAGCTCAGGAGGAAGATGAGGAATTCATGGAGTGGGTCCAGAACTCCACACTGAACTTCAACTCCGCCCACTCCAGAAAAGATAGAATTTTTAAACTATGGCATCTGGCAGATTCCCTTTCTTCATTGAGCAACGAGCAGGTATTATTTTCTTTCTACGAGCTTGATAGCCCCACGCCATCAGAAGTGAATATCGTAAAAAACCAACATAAGGTTCTGTTCTCTTGCTCGGAAACTGTCGAAGCGTTTAAGAGTGCGGGTTGCGAGAACGTAGAATATGTGCCCCTCGCTTTCGACGCCCACAGCTTTCACAAAACCGATAAAAAATACTTTTCCGACGACAGGATAACTTTTTCAGTTCTTGGTAAATTTGAATCAAGAAAAAACCACGAGAAGGTCATAAAGGCTTGGATTAAACGCTTTGGTAAAAACACGAAGTATTCACTGCAATGCGCTATATGGAATCCGTTTCTCAAGCCCGAGCAAAATAATCAAGTCGTTCAAATGATGCTCGGCGGGGAAAATTATTTCAACGTGATATTCACTGGCTATATGCAGAAGAATGATCAATACAACGACTTCCTAAACAGCTCTGATGTTGTAATCGGCATGTCAGGAGGAGAAGGTTGGGGTCTCCCCGAATTTCAATCCGTGTGCATGGGGAAACACGCCGTTATGCTTAACGCGTCGGCTTACAAGGATTGGGCCAATCCCGACAACGCCGTAATGGTCGAACCCTCTGGAAAAAGAGACGTTTATGATGGCGTATTTTTTCACAAAGGACAAGAGTTTAATCAAGGGCAAATTTACGACTTTGACGAAGAGGCTTTTATTGACGGTTGCGAACAGGCTATTAAGCGCGTCGAAGCGAGCAGGGCAAACCCAGAAGGCGAAAAGCTAAAAGACAAGTTTACCTACTCGAATACGCTAGACTCAATCTTAAAGCATATGAACTAAAATGCCGATCTATCAATTCATAAACCCCAGCACCCTCGAATCCGTTGAGGTCGTTCAAAGCATGAGGGACGATCACGTCTACATAGATAAGGACGGGCTAGAGTGGGAAAGGGTGTGGGAGGTTCCCAACGCCCAGATAGACTCTCAAATAAACCCAGAAGATAAAAATGCTTATTTAAGAAAAACAGAGAATAAGCACCTGACAATGGGCGACATGATGGATCAGGGCAAGGAAATGAGCGAAAAACGTGCCGAAATCCACGGGGGAGAAGACCCAGTTCAAAGAAAGTATTTCAACGACTGGAGCAAAGATCGCAAGGGCAAGAAGCACCCAAGCGACCCCAAAGCTGGTGGAAAAATCTACTAGTACACATCAATACCCCTCCTTTAATAAAAAGTTTCTTTTCGAACCTTTTTGGTTGATCCTTCCTCAAGAAGCATGTAATATTACATAACTTTCTATGAGCGACGAACCAATCCTAAAACACAACCCAAACAAATTTGTCATCTTTCCCATCCAGCACCATGACATCTGGGACTTCTACAAGAAATCGCAAGCAAGCTTCTGGACAGCCGAAGAGATAGACCTGTCTGACGATGTAGAGCAGTACAACAACTTAACGGACGGAGAGAGGCATTTCATAAATAACGTTTTAGCCTTTTTCGCGGCGTCCGATGGAATCGTAAACGAAAATCTTGCCGAAAACTTCGTAAGCGAGGTCCAGTATCCTGAAGCCAAGTTCTTTTATGGGTTTCAAATTATGATGGAAAACATTCATAGTGAAACCTACTCTCTCTTAATTGATACTTACATTAAGAATCCAGAAGAACAGGAGAAATACTTTAAAGCTATCGAGTGTATCCCGTGCGTAAAGAAAAAGGCCGAATGGGCTTTGAGTTGGATTGATTCTCCGAGCTTTGCTGAGCGGTTGATAGCGTTCGCTGCGGTTGAAGGGATATTTTTTAGCGGCAGTTTCTGCTCAATCTTCTGGCTGAAGAAGCGGGGCCTAATGCCAGGTTTAAGTTTTAGCAATGAGCTAATCTCTAGAGACGAAGGTCTGCACTGCGACTTCGCTTGTCATTTGCATAATAAGCATGTCATCGACAAGGTTCCCAAGGAGAAGATTACCGAGATATTAAAATCAGCCCTCGACATTGAGAAGGAGTTTATAACAGAGTCTCTGCCTGTAGACCTAATAGGAATGAACTGCGTCTTAATGAAGCAGTACTTAGAATTTGTAACAGATAGGCTGCTGGTGGACTTGGAGTGCGATAAGCTGTACAATGTTGAGAACCCATTCGACTTTATGCAGAATATCGCCCTAGAGAACAAAACCAACTTCTTTGAAAAGAGAGTTGGGGAATACAGCAAGGCGAACGTCGGAGAAAAGACGGAAGATAACGAGCTTAATTTTAACATGGAATTTTAATCAATGGAAGTAATCAAAAGAGACGGAAGCAGCGAGCCCGTAAAGCTCGATAAAATCACAGCTAGAATCAAGAAGCAGACTTGGGAGCTTAACGCAGATTACATAGATTACATGGAAGTGGTTAAGAAGACTATCTCTGGACTGCACGACGGCATAACGACAACAGAGCTTGATAACCTTGCTGCTGAAACAGCGGCAAGTATGACGTCCTCTCACCCAGACTATTCCCTGCTAGCTTCTCGAATAGCTATCTCCAGATTATACAAGTCAATTATCAAATCGTTTTCTAAAAATGCTAAACGCATTTATGACGCAGGGTTTCTGTCTGACGAGGTTTACGAGATAGTTAAAAACAATGCTCGCAAAATTAACTCCATGATAGTGGGAGACAGAGACTACAACATAGACTATTTCGGATTCAAAACTCTCGAAAGAAGTTATTTGTTAAGAGTTAACGGGGAGACCTCAGAAACCCCCCAGTATCTCTACATGAGAGTAGCACTTGGTATTTGGGGAGAAGACTGGGAGAACGTGCAAAAGACTTACGACATGCTATCTGAAGGATACTTCACCCACGCGACACCTACGTTATTCAACGCTGGAACTAAGCGGAGCCAATTAGCATCTTGCTTTTTAATAGCTAACAAAGGGGACAGCATCGAGGGGTTATTCGACACCGTTAAAGACGTCGCCCAAATTTCCAAATGGGCTGGGGGCATTGGCTTGCACGTCCACGATGTTAGGGCTAGAGGAAGCTTCATAAGCGGCACAGGCGGAAATTCAGACGGACTTGTTCCAATGATGAAAACTTACAATGAGGTAGCTAGGTGGATCAATCAAGGAGGAAAAAGGAAGGGGTCTTTCGCGATGTACCTTGAACCTTGGCATGGAGACGTGTTTGAATTTGTTGAGCTGAGAAAAAACCACGGCAAAGAGGAGATGAGAGCGAGAGATTTATTTTTAGCCCTATGGGTTCCCGACTTATTCATGAAGAGGGTTGAGGCTGACGAAGACTGGAGTCTCTTCTGCCCGAATCAAGCGAAAGGGCTTTCGGAGGTGTATGGGGATAAATTCGAGAAGCTCTATTCCAAATACGAGAAGGAAGGGTTAGCTCTTAGGACCGTAAAGGCCAGAGACCTCTGGGCTCACATCCTAAAAGCTCAGATCGAAACGGGAACCCCCTATATCCTATACAAAGACGCCTGTAACCAAAAATCTAACCAGCAAAATATCGGCACGATTAAATCAAGTAACCTCTGCACGGAAATCATTGAATATTCAGACCCGAAAGAACAAGCCGTATGTAATTTGGCGAGCATAGCTCTCAATAAGTTTGTGCAGATTCCTACTGGTCCGCTGAGGTCTCAAGACAAGCACTTGAGGACTTACGACCTAGATGAACTTGAGGCTTGCGCTTACCAAGTAGCCCTAAACCTAAACAAAGTTATTGACGTAAACTTTTACCCGACTAAGGAGACCAAGAAGTCTAATTTGAGACACAGGCCAATAGGCATCGGCGTCCAAGGGTTAGCTGACACATTTTGTTTATTGGGCTATTCTTTCGATTCTGAAGAAGCTAGGGAGCTTAACAAGGAAATCTTTGCCGCCATTTATTACGGGGCGATGAGAGCTTCGATTGATTGCGCCGAGAAAGACGGGGCTTATGAAACTTTTAATGGGTCGCCACTTAGCGAAGGAAAGTATCAATTTGACATGTGGGGAGTTACCCCAACCGACACATGGGACTGGGAACACCTTGGGAAAAAGATTAAAAAACACGGAGTCAGGAACTCTTTATTATTAGCCCCCATGCCCACAGCCTCCACCGCTCAAATATTAGGCAATAACGAATGCTTTGAGCCGTTCACTAGCAATCTATACAAAAGGAATACCCTAGGTGGGGAATTCGTTATCATAAACAAGCACCTAATTCAAGACTTGGTCAACATAAATCTTTGGAATGAAGAGATGAAAATCAAGCTTTTTGAAGGCAATGGGTCAATTCAGCACATAGAACAAATCCCCGAAGAAATAAGGTCTCTATACAAGACGGTTTGGGAGCTTTCGCAGAAAGTCGTGATTGATCTCGCCGCAGATAGGGGAGCATACATTTGCCAGTCTCAGTCAATGAACCTATTCATTAGCGACGTAAATGTCGGAAAGCTTAATTCTGCTCATTTTTATGGGTGGAAGAAGGGACTAAAGACTGGCATGTATTATTTACGGACTCAGAGCAAGACTTCGGCCCTTAAAGGCTTAGGAGTAGACATGGGGCGAAAGAAGGGGAACTCTGTTGACGGAGAGCAACTGGCTTGTTCTATTGAAAATCCTGAATCTTGTGATGCCTGTGGGTCCTGATTACGTGTAATAATAACTGATGGACAGCCCACAGTTAATAATCAATATTTTTTTTGGTATCATTGCCTTCTTAGCGGGGTGGGTACTTAAGATTACATTTGGAATGTTTAACAAGCTCCAAACGGATTACAAGGAAATGTACGAGCATCTCTCTGATAAAAACAGAAAAACTCAACAAGACCTAGTTACATTAGCTCTATCAATTCCAGAAAAATACCTAAGAAAAGACGATTTCGTAAATTTCGCGGACAGAATGGATGAAAGATTTGACAAGATCGACGAAAAACTTGACAGATTAAATAAATAAAACCACAATATCTTGTGGAAGATTTACCTCCAGCACCATTATATATACCTCCCGAAATTGAAGTATGTCTTTTCGGCCTAGAAGATAAACTTGGCCAATTCTTAAAGCATGAGTTGGTAATGCGGGAAATACCCAACTTCTCACCCACAGAACAGCTTTTTAATCCAAGACACGCCGATTTACTGCTTCACTTAGTGGATGGAATCAGACCCAGAGTCATCTTGAATTGTGTAGATGACCCACAAATTATAGTAAATATGTGCGAGGCTTGTGTAAAGTATGATACTAGGTTTATTCATTTGGGCAAGAAACAGACAGATATACCTAAACTTTTTACTATACATAACTTCGCCTCTATTAAATATGATGAGCCCGAAGTCAGAATGGTAAAATACATTATGGACAACATTGATCACTTAATTGGATTCCACGAATACAAAGATCAAAAGTTTAATATAACAACTTAATTAAAAATAATTATGAAAGAAGACAAAATATTTAAAGACAAGGAGTGGCCGATGTTCGTAGATGAAGACGGCACACACGTAGTTAACGACAAGGAAACGGCTGAAGCTATGCGAAAAGACATGTTCGAGGACGACGACCTTCATTCTCACAACGAAGAGGTCGAAGCCGCTGAAGAGACCGAAGAGATTGATGACGCCGTAAGTCATGATCACGATTTCGATGTTATCGTTATGGGTTCTGACGTTAAATTGGCTCACGCAGTAGCTAATGAAATTAACGGCCTAGGCTTAAAAGCAAATCTGCTAGACGATCATGGCGATTTAGAAAATTGGCACGGAGGCAAAGCTGTAATTAATTGCGGAGACGGATGGGACGCCTTTGTGAGAGCCTTGGAGGTAAGCGAGTCTTCTATGAAGACCGTTATTCAATTCGGAACGTTTATGCATTCAGGCGCTGGAACTGGCTTCTCCACGGGGGCAGAGACTATTATCTATGACCTTGACGAACCGAAACTCACGGTAGCCAAGAGAATTCACGGTCGCCTTTAGTGACAACGGTTTTCACAAACGGGTGTTTTGACATCCTGCACAAAGGACACGCAGAACTCTTAAGGTTTTGCAAGAATCACAGTGCTATATCCTTTTCGGGACTTAGCATTCGTCCCCACGTCGTCGTGGGACTAAACAGCGATGCCAGCGTTAAAAAGTTAAAGGGCGACTCTAGGCCAATAAACTCCCAAGAAGACAGGGCCTTCTTGTTGCAGTCACTTAAATACGTCGATGAAGTTATTATCTTCGATGAAGAAACCCCTTACGAATTAATTAAAAAAGTTGAACCAGACTACATAGTAAAGGGCGGAGATTACAATAAAGAAAATGTAGTTGGAAATGACCTTGCGGATGTGATAATATATAATTATATTGATGGATATTCCACAACAAATATAATTAAAAAATCACATGACTCATAGCAGATTAAAATACGACCCCAAAAAATGTAGATCATTCAGGATTGGCTGCGACATGGGCGACCAAGTTTACTCCCTCATTTTCGCCAAGAAAATGGGAACCAAAGCCTATTACGTAGATGGCGACGTAGCAGTTTATAATGGTCGAGATGGTCTGGATTACATTGTGTCGTGGGAGTGTAAATTCGATTGGAAAAAAGCAGAATTTCTTCTGCCCCTGTTCAAGCATCAAAGTTATCTTGACACTGTAGAGCTATATAGCGGTCAAGAGCATGACATTCTGTACGGGGAATGGGATGTGGCTGTGCGAGTTGGGTGGGGCGTTAATCTACTAGACTTTCACGCTTCTAAATTCAACCTAGAGATTTCAGAGGTCCATGACCCTTGGCTCGAAGCGCCCGCCATAACTGAAGGCCCATACAAAGACGCCCAAATAGTCATCAATAGAAGCTTGAGACACCAAGGGAACCCAGAGTTCTGGAAGAGCTTGGGCCGTATGGCGACACCCGAAAGAGTGGTTTTCGTTGGCTTGCCAGAAGAGTACGAGGGCTTCGTGTCCGAGTTTAAATTTAACTGCTCTTACTTTCACTCTAACGACTGTCTCGAAATGGCCTCTATGATAAATACAGCGCCCATATTTATGGGCAATCAGTCCCTAGCTTGCTCCGTAGCTTTAGGGCTCGGTAAAACCTGCTTTGTTGAGGAGGGCAGGTCTTCAGCTAACTACATTTTCCCATTCAGAAAAAACGCATTTTACATATAATGAAGAACGCAGTAGCAACCCTACACACTCCTTGGAACTTTCAAGAACTAGCGGATTTGACAAACCCCAATAAAGAGAGGTATTGTGCGAAGCACGGTTACGACTTTCATCCTAGGTTTTCAAATTTTGACTACGATAAATACCGCGTAGACCCCAATAGGCCAATGGGATTGAGTAATTGGCACGGAGGATTCCAAAAAATTGGCCACGTTCTAGATCTGCTTAAGAGCGGAAAATACGAATGGGTTTTTTGGCTAGGGTGCGACACTCTGATAACTAACTTCAATATCAAAATCGAGGACATAGCAGACAACGACTACCACTTCGTCATCGCAAACGATTGCAACGAATGGAATTCAGATTCCTTTATGGTCAGGTCGTCCGAAAAAGGCATCGCTTGGATGGAGAGCCTAGACGGCTCTGTTGATAAATACATAAGCCACATTTGGGGGGAGCAGCAAGCTATGATTGAGCTCAGAGAGCCACACGAAGACATAATTAAAATTGTCCCCCAAGAAGATATGAACTCTTACGAATACAGCATATACCCTACCCCTCAGCATCAAGCTGGTAGAGACACACTGGGAAACAACGGCAGATGGACGAAGGGCCACTACGTGGTTCACTGGCCTGGAACCTCACTTGGTCACAGGGTACAATTAGCAAAAAATTATTTAAAAGATGGAGTTATCGGCGATGATTGATCAAGAGCTACAAAATATTTTATCTCTAGTAGACCAGTATATAACTAAAAAACACAACTCCAAAGAGTGGAGAGCTGGGGAAGATTGGGTTCAATACGCTGGCCCTTATTTCTCTTCCCTAGAGTATACCAAGGCTATCGAATCGTTATTAAGCGAGTGGCTTGTGATGGGGGTAGACTCGTTAAGGTTTGAGCAGAAATTTCCAAAAAGTTTCGGCAAGAACTTTGGCGTGCTAACGAACAGCGGGTCGAGCTCAAACCTTTTGATGATGTCGGCGTTAGCCTCTAAAAGACTCTACAATCTCCCCAAAGGAACAAAGGTGATTACTCCAGCGGCGGGATTTCCAACCACACTCAACCCCATTATACAAAACGGATTTGAGCCAGTATTTGTAGATGTTGAATTAGACACTTTAAATCTAAAAACAGACGAGATTGAAGACGCGGCAAAATCAGGAGCCAAGGTCATTACGTTTGCTCATGTGTTAGGTAATCCACCGAACATGAAAGAGGTGATGGAGGTCGTTCGAAAGTACGAGCTAATTCTACTGGAAGATTGCTGTGACGCCTTGAATTCTTTTTACGAAGGCGAACCTTTAGGCTCGTTTGGAGAGATGGCTAGCTGCTCCTTTTATCCAGCGCATCACATAACAATGGGCGAGGGAGGGTTCGTGGCTTGCAATAACAAACAGCAAGAGACGGTGGCTAGGAGCTTGAGGGAATGGGGGCGCGGATGTTTTTGTGTGGGCAAAAAAGCCAATCTCCTAAAGAATGGGACATGCGGCAAAAGGTTTTGCAATTGGCTACCTGAAATGCCTGAAGAGATTTTTGATCACAAATATATATACGAAGAAATTGGATACAACCTAAAGCCAATTGAGCTGCAAGCTTCTATGGGGCTAGTTCAATTAAATAAACTCGGACAGATTACAGAGATAAGAAAAAGAAACCACGCCAGCCTAATTGAAATATTTAAGCCTTACGAGGAGCACTTTATCTTACCCAGAGCCACTGAGGGAGCAGACGTCAATTGGTTTGCGTTCGCATTAACAATAAAAGACAACGCTTTATTTAATAGAGCTAAATTCGTAAACTTCCTAGAAGACCGCAAAATCCAGACTAGGCCCTATTTTGCAGGGTGCATCTTGCTTCAGCCAGCTTATAGTGGGTTATACGAAGGAGATATTAGAAAAAGATTCCCGAACGCGGTAAAATCTACTACAAACACGCTCTTCTTGGGTACGAGTCCAGTGGTAAGTCGAGAACAGTTAGGCTACATAAAGGAGACGGTGGACGGATTTTTTTCTCAGCTAATTTACTAGTATGAAAGTGGTATACATAACAGGATGTTTGGGCTTTATAGGCTCTTACGTGACTAGGGCTTGCCTTGAAAAAGGCTGGTACGTAAAAGGCGTGGACTGCATAACTTATGCCGCGAACCGAAGCTTGCTCTCTGAGTTCCTAAAGTATAAAGAGAATTTTACATTTGTAGAGTCTGACATAAATGATTTAGAGTTCTTGTATGATTGCGATTACGTAATCAATACCGCAGCAGAAACTCACGTAGGAAATAGCATCGTTGACAGCGCTGATTTTGTTAACTCGAATATATGCGGCGTTCATAACCTGTTAGAGCTTTTGAGAAACTACAGGCAAGAAGGGAAAAATGTTCCAACTTTTTTGCATTTTAGCACAGACGAAGTTTATGGAGACATCGTAGAGGGAGCTCATGTTGAAAGCGACCTGCTCAAACCCTCTAACCCTTACTCGGCAACCAAAGCTGCTGCTGACATGCTAATCTTAGCTTGGGCCAGAACTTACAAATGTTCTTACGTTATTGTAAGGCCGACCAATAATTACGGAAAGGGTCAGTACGTAGAAAAGCTTGTTCCAAAAACCTGCAAATATCTCGGCCTAGAAAGAAAAATTCCCCTGCACAACAATGGCACTCCCGTAAGAAACTGGTTGCACGCCGCTGACACAGCTAAAGCCATTACAACAATCATAGAGCACGGGGTTAAGAATGAAATATATAATATAGCTGGCGATTTTGAACAGCCAAATGCGAGCGCTGTATATAAAATAATCGAAGCATACTTGGGGGGTAAAAATTTTAATTTAGGAGATTACATTGACGCCTCTTTTTCTAGGGCTGGGCAAGACTTAAGATACGCCCTAGACGATGAGAAGTTAAGGGGACTAGGCTGGAAGCCTGAAAGATTCTTCGATGATGAAATTGATGGCATAGTAAAATATTATAAAAATAATTTTATATGGTGAGTGAAAACTTCAAAATCAGGGGTGCAGACTACATCGCAAAAAAGTTAGAAGATCGCGGGATTACTCACGTCTACGGTCTTGTCGGCGGCGGTGCGGCGGGACTGAATGACGGGTTCTGCCGTAACCCAAACATCGAATACATATCTTTTCATCACGAGCAAGGCGCTGGTCACGCTGCTGTTGGAGCTTCTAGAGCCAACGGAAACCTTTCGGTAGTAAACATCACGACTGGCTGTGGAGGCACAAACGCCTTGACTAGCTGCTTGAACGCTTGGCAAGAGAGCGTCCCCGTCTTGTTTTTAAGCGGTAATACTAATTTAAAAAATATAGCCTCGCACATTAACAAAGAAAGAGGACTCTCCTTAAGGAAGTACGGAGCCCAAGAGCACGACATAGTGGGAACGGTAAAGAACATAACTAAATACGCTGTACTTGTTGAAACTCTAGACGATCTTCGTTACGAGCTAGACAAAGCGATTCATATTGCCACTTCAGGAAGAAAGGGTCCAGTTTGGATTGACGTTCCAGCCGATGTGCAAAACGGAATTCTACCCGAATCTTCAAAAGAGTTTTCCCCAAGCGGGGACAAGTCCAAGCCCCCGCCCACGCACGAAGTACAAGAAAGCCTAAAAGAAGTTCTCTCTAAATCTGAGAGGCCAGTAGTAATTGCTGGTGCTGGAATTAGCTCAAGCGGCAGTCAAGAGTTGTTTAGAAAATTTATTGAAAAGCACAAAATACCCTTTGTAACAAATTTTTTGACACGCGACATAATGGAGCATGATCATCCTCAGAGCTTGGGAATGTGGGGTATCAAGGGCAACAGGGCAGCTAACTTTGCAATTCAAAACGCGGACTGTCTACTTGCGCTAGGCAGCTCAATGAACGCCACTCATGTTGGTTACGACACAAAAACGTTTAGCCCATACAGTAAAAAAATAGTAGTAGACATTGACGCGAGTGAATTAAGCAAAAATACATTCAAAATTGACGCGCCCCTAGAGTGTGACGTAAAAAGCTTTTTAAACATAGCTGAGGTTGATGAAAACTTAAAACTAGACTTGCCGCGTTGGAATGAAAAATGCACGCACTGGAGAAATAAATGGCCAGTATATGACCCAGAAATTCATAGGTGCGACAAGGGAGGCATAAATCTTTATGAAATAGTAGAGGCTATTAATAGAAACTCTTCGCCAAAAGACTTAGTCCTTGCGGACTCTGGTCAATTATGTTATATTTGTTCATCGAATATTAAACCGAAGAGGGGCCAGCGATATATGGTCCAAGCCGCTCAGGGCGACATGGGTTACGCCATTCCAGCTTCAGTTGGGATTCACTTTGCTAACCCTGAGTACAATATTGTTATCTGTATTGGCGACGGCAGCTTTCACACGAACATGCAAGAGCTCGCCGCAATTAGACAACACAATATTCCTGTAAAAATATTCGTCGTTAACAACGGAGGGTACATGACGATAAAGCAAACGCAAAGTAAGTTTTTTGGGGGCCGCTTGGTTGGGGTTGACAAAGAAACTGGGGTTTACATTTCAAATATAGAAAAAATCGCAGAAGCCTTTGAGATAGACCATGTAAAAATTTCTAACAACGAAGAGTTAGATCAAAAAATTAAAAACATAATTAATTACGATAAACCATTAATAGTTGAGCTCCTAGGTAAAGATTCGGTAGATGTCATGCCAGCTCAAGCCCTTAAGCCAGACGGAACACAGGCTGGACTGCACGACATGGCCCCATTCTTATCGGAAGAAGAGCTCCAAAAGGAAATGATTGTAAAGATTTAAACATTATGAAAGAGTTAATTAAACAACTTTGTCGCCTTAAGAAAGATTACAATATCGCAGGGATTAAACAGTCGTTCGAAGACGAGGGGGTTACGTATGACGACGTAGTTACAATGAGACGCATAACGGAATTGTGTGAATTGCCCTTGTTCATAAAAATAGGAGGCTGCGAAGCAAAAACAGACATTAGAAATTGCATTAATTTGGGCGTTGACGCCGTGGTGGCCCCTATGGTTGAAACTCCATTTGCTTTATCTAAATTTTTAAACGCAGTTGGGGAAGACGCTCAAATCAAAACCCTGTTTTTGTGTGAGTCTATTACTGCGTACGATAATTTAGATTCAATTTTCTCCCTTAAAGAAGCCGAGCGGCTAACGGGGATTATTATGGGCAGATCAGATTTTACAAAATCTATGGGCCTAAACAAGTCGGAAGTAGACACGAAAAAGATTTGCGATCATGTGGAAAAAACGCTCAAGACAGCTAAAAGCAAAAAATTAATAACCACAATGGGGGGAAACATTTCAACGAAAAGCAGCTGCTTTGTCAAGAAGATGTTTGAAAAGGGGTTGCTGGATAAAATTGAAACAAGAAACGTAATTATACAACTCAACGAAGACAACATAATGAGACTTAAAGAGGTTATTAGGCAAGCGTTAGATTTTGAAATTAACTGGCTACGTTACAACTCTAAGTCTTACGCTGACCTCAGTCACGAATACACTTATCGAGCAGGGCTTTTAGAAAGCAGAAAGTAATGGACAGGTACTTACTCCTTAAAGAATCTCTTGAATCGGGAAACTGCTTCAAGATGATATGCGGGGCGGGTAATGAAGACGCGCTTTACGTTAAGAAGCTGGCCCTAGTCTATACCCTAGCGGGTGCAAAAATTTTAGACGTCTCTTGTAATGTGAAAGTTATAGAGCACGCTATGGAGGGGATAGACCTAGCGTATGATCTTGCTGGGGAAATGGGGGAAGACATTGGGGTGAGGCCCTTCATTATGGCAAGCGTAGGTATGCCTGGAGACCATCACGTAAGAAAGTCCTACATCGACCCACAACTCTGCATTGGTTGTAGGCTTTGCATTCCAGTCTGCCCCACTAACGCTATCCCAGAAGGTTTTACCTTGGACTTGGATCAGTGGAAGGACCTAGGCGGCTCTTACGAAAATGAAGACCAATCCAAAGAGATAGTTATAAAAGACCTATGTATAGGCTGCGGTAAATGCAGCAATATTTGCCCTAGGGACAATATTATTTCCTACAGACACAACGCAAAAGAGCTAAGGGAATTTCTGCCAAAATGCATGGAAGCTGGCGCGGAAACTTTTGAGCTGCACGCCGCTATCGGTGAAGACGACGTGACAATAGAAGAGTGGAAGGTGTTAAACGAAATAAACACATCCAACTATAACTCAATGTGCTTAGATAGGTTGAATTTGGGCAACTTAAGATTAGAGCACAGAATATCCGAGGCAGCTTCTATCTCTGGGGAAAAAATCGTGATTCAAGCTGACGGTTACCCCATGAGCGGGGGAGAAGACGATTACAACACAACCCTTCAAGCCATAGCTTGCGCTGATGTTGTGAACAAAAGGTTCAACGTAAAACACAAAAAAGTTCGAAAACAAACCTCTGGCAAGGCCAAAATGATTAACAAAGCGTTTTACAAGCCCCTCTCGGCTAAGGGGGTTATCCCTATAGTTTTATCAGGAGGGACAAACTCACTAAGCAGAGAACTGTCAGAGGCTGCGGGAGTCAGATGCAACGGAGTAGCCATAGGGACTTACGCCAGAGACGTAGTGGAAGACCTTGTTCAAAATAAAGATTTTTACCACGATACTAACATAATTAAATCTGCATACAAAATAGCCAAGTCTCTAGTGGAAAAGAATAAACAAACCAAAGCTTTATGAAAGATAAAAAATTAGTCATAGCTGTAGATTTTGACGGCACGCTTTGTGAATTTGCTTTCCCAAAGATTGGAGAGCAAACAGAAAAGCAGAAAGAGTTAATGAGCTTGCTTATATACATGAAAAGTCAGGGTCATAAGCTTATATTATGGACCAACAGGGGAGATAACGAAGAGTATCCAGTTCTTACTGAAGCGATTGAGTGGTGCAAGGAGAAAGGTTTGGAGTTTGATGCTATAAATCAAAACTTGCCAGATCAAAAAAAACTCTCTGGACCAAGCCCGAAAATTATGGCAGATTTTTATATCGACGACAAGGCGCTGAAGTGGGCCGATGCAGTTTCACAATCAGACACTTTAGGCTTTCTACGTAGCAAGGTAGAAGATAGGTGAAAATCCTTATAACAGGTGGAAATGGTTACGTGGCTAAAAGTCTTTCGAAAGCTCTCAGCGACGATTACAGCGTAGTTTCCATAAGCAGAGAGGACTTTGACCTATCCGACTCTTCAAAAGTCTACGATTGGTTCGCTGGCAACAATGAGCTTTATGACGTCATTATCCACACCGCAATAACTGGCGGAAACAGACTAAGCCAAGACTCTTCTGAGACCATAGACCAAAATGTTAAAATGTATTACAATCTCTTGAGTTGTAGGGGTTTTTACAGTAGGTTTATTAACCTTGGTTCTGGGGCGGAAGTCTGCGCGGTAGATACGCCTTACGGCTTAAGCAAGAAGGTCGTGTCTGAGTCGATTTCAGACAAAGATAACTTTTTTAATCTGAGGATTTTTGCCGCGTTTGATGATAGTGAACCCGACAGAAGATTCATAAGGTCAAACATAATTAACTATATTAATAAAAGACCCATAGAGCTACACAGCAACAAGATGATGGATTTTTTTTACATGAAGGACCTAGTGTCTTTGGTTAGATATTACATCGAAAACGAAAGCCCCCCAAAGCAAATAGACTGTTGCTACGAAAAATCAAAAACACTACCTGAAATAGCTCGTTACATAAATCAATTATCGGATCACAGGGTAGAACTGAACATAGACGCGAAAAAAGAGCGAGATTATTGTGGCCATTTTCTAGACTTAGGCATCTCTTACATTGGCTTGGAAAACGGCATTAAAGAAACGTATAATAGGTTATTACCGTGAAGAAGAGCCTTAAATTATGAAAACAAGAAAAATTTTAATCACTGGAGTGCTGGGTCAAGACGGAGCCAACATGGCCGAGTATCTGCTTAGAGACCCAAACAATCAAGTGTACGGAATGATGAGGCGCAGCGCCAACCCGAACTTCCAAAACACGGTTAATTTTACCGAAAATAAAAATTTTAAATTTATCTTCGGGGACTTGACCGATTTGATTAGCATAGAAAATCTAGTAAAGGAAATCAAGCCTGACTACATAATTAACTTCGCCGCAAATAGTTTTGTTGGTTGCAGTTGGGATATGCCCTTGCACGTTATGGATGTTAACTCAAGCGGGGTTCTGAGATGCTTGGAGGCTATCAGAAAATTCCAACCTAACTGTAGATTTTACAGCGCAGGAAGTAGCGAACAGTTTGGTGACGTGGATTACTCCCCCCAAGACATCAAGCACCCAATGAAGCCCAGAAGTCCTTATGGAGCTTCTAAATGCGCCGCTCACCACCTAGTTAAAGTCTACAGGGAGTCCTACGGCATGTACGCTGTTCATGGAATTTTATTTAACCACGAAGGGACAAAGCGGGGGGAAGAATTTGTGACAAGAAAAATCACAAAAGGAGTAGCAAGATTATATCACGAAATATTTGACGCAGATAAGTGGCGGCGAAGAGGGACGGATTGCCCGCACCCAGAGCCAATTGAGTTAGGCAATATATACGCCAAGAGAGACTGGAGCGATAGCGAAGATTTTGTTGATGGCATTTGGTTGATGCTCAACGAAGAAGAGCCCAAAGACTACGTGCTGTCAAGCGGCGAAACACACTCAATTAAAGAGTTTGTTAGTAGAGCTTTTCATCACGCTGGAATGCGGGGCACTTGGGCGGAGATCGATAAAGTTCCAGAGGCAACCAAATTCCAAGGAGTATGCAAAGACAAGTATTACGATTTAGTAAAAATAAACCCTGAATTTTATAGACCAGCGGAAGTTGATTTACTACTCGGAGACTCTACCCCAATAAGGGAAGAGCTAGGGTGGAAACCCAAAAGCTCATTTGATGACCTAGTGAAGAAAATGGTAGAACACGATATAGATATTTATGGAAAATAATAGCCGAGAAAGACTAGGTGAGCTTCTTAGCGAAATTGAAGTCTATCAAGACGTATTGATAAACGGCAGTCTCCTTCGAAAAGGGAAGAGGAGTTGCGACGATAGGTATGAGTGCATCAAAAACTTCATAAAGCCCCACGAGGGGAGATTCACAGTCTTGGATATAGGCGCTAACTTGGGGTTTTACTCACTTAAGATCGCTCAAGATTTCCCAAGCTCATTCGTTGTGATGGTTCAGCCGCGCAAGGAAGGCAAAGCTCTAAGAGAGATTTGCGAGCTAAACACGAGCACCAACAAAAGACTTTTATTGTTAGACTGCCTACTAGACCTAGATAAGATATCCAAGCTCTCTGGTTGCGAGCACTTTGATTATATACTATGCAATAATGTTCTTCATCACTTTGGGCCTGATTGGCAAAAAATGTACGAGAATATAAAAAAAATGTGCAAATACCTAATCGCAGAAACTCCCCCGCCAGAAGACAGGGGTTCTAGCGGGCAAGAGTACCTCCTCAATATACATAACGCCTTAAACCAAGAGGCTTCTCTTATTTCAGAAGAAAAGTTCCAAAGACACACCGATGAGGCTGCTCATTCTAGATTTTATTTTTTTGAGTTTAGTGACGTTAGCCGCAAACCCTTCCCCTATTACAATTTTCCAATCGAACAACTAAGGACTCACAGCGTCAGCTATGAACACGTATATGAAGATGGCAAAAGATTCTTTCGTAAGGGCTCCTCAGCAAACAAAGAAAAGCTTAAATATATTCATGGTGTCAATTTGTTCACTTTCTTAAGCTTAAATGGAACCTTTCCTCCAAAGGAAACCCTACTTGACAAGGTAAGTAAAGAAAAAATATCCACAGACTACAAATGGGATAATACACATAGCGATATATTCTTATGGAATTTCATTTTAAACGAAAATTTGAATTTAATTGACTTCACCTCTTGGGACAGTGACTTTCTAGAAAGGGGATGGAAAAACGATGACGATTACTTAGATATAATCAAGGACAACATCAAGAAAAACAAAGTAATAGACTTCCCAAGTCACCCGCCAAACTCCTACCTAGAGTCTTTTAAAACAAGCAGCGCGGGAAGTAAAATTCACACGCCAAACAAAGAAGTGAAAACCATAGCTGCGGTCTTTAGCGGCGGGC
>Ga0209657_1000575_pt1 | contig 23745 bp, 18 predicted proteins | sample SaaInlV_100m_DNA_FD_184650 | JGI IMG/M metagenome (GOLD analysis project Ga0209657, IMG submission 184650) | Marine microbial communities from expanding oxygen minimum zones in the Saanich Inlet - SI037_S3LV_100m_DNA (SPAdes) (version 2) | ecosystem: Environmental > Aquatic > Marine > Intertidal... | reverse complement strand
TTCAACACCTTTGAGCATCGGAAAGCGCCGCTGGAAACTCCGTTCATGGTCACGAACCGCTTTTTGAACATCCAGCTCTGTTGCTTCCATTGAAGAATTGAAGTGAAACTTATTGCGCATCAGAATCCGGTGACCGCCCACACCGCAAATTTTACGCACAGAAGAGCCGAATGGATTCGCCGGTGCAATTCCCCAACTCGGTTCTCCGCCTAGCTGGTTGACTTCAACCGTGCTCATGGCGCGGGTCATGGATGCATAAAGGAAAATGTGCATCAGCCTGCTCTGCATGAAACCAAAGCTCTGAAGGTGTCCATTGACACTCAGGATCACCTTGGAAGCCTTAACAGAACCTTTGGATGTTCTGGCCTGCCAAAGTCCATTTGTGCGTTCCAGTGCGATTACAGGCGTTTTTTCGTAAATATCCACTTTCTCGGCCATCCCCCGCGCAAAACCCCGGGTATATGCGGCGCCTTGAATGGTGACAGTTTTTGGAGTTAAGAGACCGCTCAGGTAATACTCACTTCCGGTTACACGCTGCATTTCAGAGGCATCGAGCCATGTTGATGCTTCACCCATGGCTTTCAAATGTTCGACATATTCACGATTATGCCGGTCACCGGATTCGCTGGCCGCCGCATTTATTTTTCCACAGGGATTAAAGACTTCCTGAGTAAATCCATACTCTTCCGCAACTTCTGCGGCAAAGGAAATGGCATAACGGTTCTTGCTGGTTTGCAATACATCCTGTTCCACTGCACCCGCATAACTGTCTGTGCTGATGTCATGAGGTAAATCGATCATAAATCCGGAATTGCGACCGGAGCTGCCCTCGCCGATGCGGATTGAGTCAAGCAGTACTATACTTTCTTTCTCACGAAGTTGACTTAACCGTCTTGCCGCTGACAAGCCTGCAAATCCAGCACCGATAACCAGCCAGTCCGTAGTAATATCTTCCTCCAAAACACGCGGCAGTTCAGGCTCAGGAAGAATCGCATACCAACCGGAAACGCCAGGATTACCGTGACTGGTGTTACTGACTCGAATCGTTGATGACATATCAGCTAGATGATTGAAATATTTGTTAAACTTGTAGCTATGTACAATAAACTTTATGACCTAAGTATTTTTTTACATATTCAACTGATGTTAAGTTCTGAATATTGGAGAAGTCAACCATCCACAATGATTTTGGAAATTTCAGTTTCCAAGTTACGAATCACCTTTTCAAGTTCACTCATTTCCTCAGAAGTCAACGGCTGCAGCGGAAGACGCGGTGGTCCCGGCCTGAGACCAGCGAGTTCACAACCGTACTTGACACTCTGGACAAATTTTCCACCTTGCTCCAAAACACGCATCAACGGCAACATGGCTGACATAATTCTGCGTCCTTTCGCATAATCACCTTCAAGCACACAGGCTTCATAGAGGGCAATGTGTACTTTCGGTAAAAAGTTGGAACCTGCGCAAACCCAGCATCTCGCACCCCATGCAAAAAACTCCAAAGCCTGATCGTCCATACCGCAGCACAAACCGATGTTTGGATAGTCGTAGGCCAGCAGGTGAACACGATTGATGTCACCCGAACTTTCCTTGATACCACAGAAATTTGCTGATTTAGCAACCTCGTTCAGGAACTCCTCGCCCATGTGAGTTCCGGTACGTCCTGGATAATTATAAAGCATAATCGGCAAATCCGCTGCCAGATCAATTTGCTGTGCGTGTTTGGCGTTCTCCAAATCGGTCGGTACTGCATAGGGTGGTGAATTAACCAGCAGGAAGTCCGCCCCGGCCTTTTTTGCCTCTAAGGCAAACATCACACTGTCCTGGGTACGTATTGCTCCTGTGCCCACCATCAGTAGAGTCCGCTGGTTAACAATCTCACTAGCGAAGTTCATCAACTCAATTCGTTCCTCATTGGTCTGAGCATAATATTCTCCGGTAGAACCTCCGACTACAATGCAGTGTACTCCGGAACTAATCTGGAACTCTACCACTTCGGCAAAAGCATCCTTGTCAATGGTACCATCCGCAGTATGCGGTGTGATGATCGGCGTATATATTCCTTCAAATTTCATAGCTCTCCTCATGTTTGCTTGTTCGCTATCATGATTAACAAATGAACCGCATAAATGCAACTGCTAACAACAATAACTTTAAAAACTGAAATAACATTTTACCCAGATATTTGCTGACTGCTGAAATAATCTTAATTCTGGAATTTGTCATTTTTTTGTAAAACAATAATTCATAATAATTTTATAGCTGTAACTGATTCATAATTTCCATTTTCACTAGAAATGAAGCGGTTTTAGTGCTTTTTACTGTTTCAGTATATTTCAAAGTTTTGTCCACTATTCATGAGACAAGCATTCGCAGATTGATTATTCAGCCATTAGTGAGGATAATTGCAGAGAGAATTTTTTGATCTTCCTGCAAAAAGTCAGTTAATTCACAAACTGACCTGCTAAAAATCAAACTCCGGATTTCATTTTTTGACTTTTAATATTTAAACATTTTTCCCCATAAATACCCGACAAATGGATTGGATACAAGCGCTTGTTCTGGGCATCGTTCAGGGATTGAGCGAATTTTTACCGATCAGTAGCACTGCACATTTACGCATAGTACCGCATCTGCTTGACTGGCCTGACCCCGGAACTGAATTTTCCGCGGTTATTCAACTGGGAACACTGGTTGCGGTGATGCTTTATTTCCGTCAGGACGTCTGGCAGCTTTCAAAAGCGGCAATTGAAAGTATCCTGAAACGCGAACCTCTAGGCACAGCTGAATCTCGAATGGCATGGAGTATTGCCGCAGGAACTATTCCTGTGGTGGTTTTAGGTTTAGGATTTAAGGATTTCATTAAAAACGAAGCGCGTGAACTCTGGGTGATTGGAACAGCACTCATCGTACTCGCCATTTTTCTTTATCTTGCCGAAAGACTTTCTCCACGCAACCGTGACATCAAACAATTAAGTTTTTTGCAAATTCAATTTATTGGACTCACTCAGGCATTGGCCCTTATTCCAGGCTGTTCCCGTTCCGGTTCCACCATCATGGGTGGATTGCTGGTCGGTTTAAATCGCGAATCCGCGGCCAGATTTTCTTTTTTGCTGGGATTACCTGCAATTTTCGGCAGCGGGCTTTATGAGTTAAAGGAACTGATTGAGCTTGGAATAAGCAGTGACGGTTATTTAAATTTAGTAGTAGGCATCACCGCTGCTTTTGTGACAGGTTACCTCTCGATAGCCTTATTGCTGCGCTTTCTCCGTAATCACGGTACTCTCGTTTTTGTCATTTACCGTATTGTGCTTGGAGCAGGAATTTTAATTTTACTGGTTTAATAATTATTTCTTATTTTCGAATATTGCATGCTGTATTTTAAAGTTAAATTTTATTTTTTGCAGATCTGCCTCTGGACGGTTGTTCTTTCAACTGCACAGGCTTCCTCGGACAGGATTGAGCAGTCCGTTTTCCGCATCACAAATTTTCAGCAAAGTCCGGACTGGCAGTCACCGTGGAAATTGAAACCCACAGGCAAAGGACAAGGCAGCGGATTTTTGATTAATGATGATCTCATCTTAACAAACGCTCACGTTGTTAGTGATTCACGGATGCTGCTCGTCAATAAAATTTCGAGTCCGGAACCTTTTTTAGCAGACGTCGTCGCAATTGCTCATGACTCGGATCTGGCTTTGTTGAAAGTACGTGACTCTAATTTTTATTTAAATTTAACTCCGCTCAAACTGGGAGGGCTTCCGGAATTACGTAGCAGAGTCAGGGCTTATGGTTATCCGATGGGCGGTCAGGAACTTTCGAGAACTGAGGGTGTAGTATCACGCATTGAGTTTGGTACCTATGTACATCCTGGAATTGATTCGCATTTGCTTGTACAAACTGATTCTGCGATAAATCCCGGCAACAGTGGCGGTCCTGTCACGCAGTCTGGAAAAGCAATTGGAGTCGCCTTCCAGTCTAATTTACGACTGAACGATGTAGGTTATTTTATTCCGGTTCCGCTCATCACACGTTTTCTGAAAGATATGCAAGACGGAAAATACGATGGTGTTCCGGAAATAGGCGTTGAAACCAGTTCGTTGATTAATCGGGATTATCGCCGTTATCTGGAACTTCCGGAAAACACTGCGGGAATTCTCGTTGATCGGGTTGTCCCGCGCTCTTCTGCGGAAGGAGTGATTTTAAGCGGTGATGTACTGACAAAGATTGAAGACATGCATATTGACACTGCTGGAATGGTGAAATACGGTGAACAGCAAGTCACATTTTTCATCGAAGCAGAAAACAGGCAAATTGGAGATTTACTGAAGATTCAAGTCTGGCGCAACGGAAAATTCCATGACCTCAACCTCACCCTCAAAGCCGCGCCTTTCGGTGCGGAAATGCGTAACAGTTATGATGAATTACCGGAATATCTGATTTTTGGCGGATTGGTTTTTATTGCCCTGAATCGTAATTATATCCATTTACCGGGAAATGTAACACCACCTCTGGCTTTTGAACACTGGTACCGTGAGCTTGAACGTCCACGCACTAGAAAGGATCAGGCGGTCTTAATCTCAAGAGTTCTACCAAGCTCTGTCAACAGCGGATATAGCAATTTGCATAACTTTATTGTCAATACTTTAAACGGAAAATCGATCAACACTTTGTACGATTTGGACAAAATGCTGAAAGATATGCCTCCGGACACGCGTCACGTTGTCTTTGAAAGTGAATGGCAAAATATGCCTATAGTGCTCGATTACAAAAAAAGTCTTGAGCAACAACAATCTGTGCTGAAACGTTACGGAATTTTGGCTGGTTCAAATCTTTCCGGTATGCAGTACAAAGGCTCTCAATGATAAAAAACAACTTATTTTCTTTTATTTTGGGATGTGCTTTGATTTTCACATCTTTGCTTTTGCCGCAAGTTTTGCAGGCTGAAGTTCCTTCAATCAAACCCTGGTTTAAACAAGCTGTTCTGCTGAAATCATATCAACAGTCCTTTGACTGGCTGACACCATGGGAAAAAAGGGAAATCCGGACTCAAACTGGAATGGCTCTGGTTGTTCGTTTACCTCTTATGAAAAATAGTGAAACAGCGGGAACGTTCCAAAATCAAGGCTTACATCTGCTGACAACCGCGGAAATGGTGGCTGACGCGACTCTGCTAGAAGTGACTCGTAAAGACATCCGCCAGCCTTTCCAGGCTAAACTTGTGCTCATGGACTATGCAGCAAATCTGGCACTGTTGAATATCGAAGATTCAAATTTTTGGGACGGATTGAAGCCGATAGAATGGTCACCAGTAAAATCCAAGTCTAAAGCTGATACTGAAAATATTTACTCATTTAAAATAAAATCTACTCAAGAATGGGAAGTTGAGTCAGGCACAATAGAACTCATGACTGTGGGACACCGTGGGGTCAGCGATGCATGGTTACCGCTGCTGAAACTGAGCGGTATTTCAAAAAGCGGACAGGGATTCCCACTGTTGCAGGATAACGAAACTGTAGGGATGATTCTTGAGGCAGGTAAAGATGGAGCGAAAGCAATTCCCACGCAAATGCTAATTGAGTTTTTAGCACATGCAGGCAGTGCTTCCTACAAAAGTTTAGCACATCGTGGTTTTAGCTGGCGCAGACTACCGCAACGGAGCACAGCCGATTATTTTCAAATTCCTCAGGAACTTCCGGGAATATGGATCAGCCGAATTTTGCCTTACGGTACAGGTTCTGACGTTTTACAGCGCGGGGATTATTTGACTAAAATAGGCAAATGGCCACTTTCGCATGATGGTAAAATACAACATTCAGAATGGGGACTTTCGCTCTTTGATCTGCTTTTTTTGGATCAGCTTAAAGTCGGGGATTCATTGGAACTTGAACTGATTCGAGATGGAAAACCTCTAGTGTTGCCGACAAGAGTTTCTGCCTATGAAGAGGATGGACGTACTGTTCCCTTGAAAAGAGTAGGACATCCACCACGTTATGTGATTCAGGGTGGATTTTTATTTCAGGAATTGAGCTTGAATTACCTCTCCATGTGGGGAGCAAACTGGAGAACACGTGCACCAGTGCGTCTACGTTTGTTTTTGGAACAAAATAAGACTGTGTTGATGGATGACAATTTTAAACGCGTGAAAGCTGAGTCTGCATCCAAAAATACTGAGCCTGCAACGCGTATCGTTCTGGTGACGCAGGTTATCCCCGATGAGATCAACATTGGTTACCAAAAACTATCAAATGCCATTGTGCTGCGGATTAACGGTCAACAGATACGACGCCTGAAAGATGTTAGCGAAGCGTTTTTGAATCCTGAAATGGAATTTCACCGCATTGATTTTCTGCCAGGTTCCGACCGTCTGAGTGTTGTTTTAACTGTTGCAGGCCTCAAGCAGTCAAATCTACGGATAAAAAACAATTTCCGTATTCCGAAACTTCAATCTTATTAAGCTACAAAAATCATTTATCTTTAATTTATTTGCCACTTTTGTTCTGATTACAAATTACGATGAAAATCCTTGCCAGCGATCATAAGCAGTTAAATACGTATCTTAAAGCAGCCAGTGAGTGGATAGGTGAAGAAACTATGCGCTGTTTTCCGGACGGCGAACCAAAAGAGTATCTATATGATCTAATGCGTGACTATCCACAACGTGGAGGAAAACGCTTCCGTCCTGCATTGGTTTTGCTGTGTTGCGAATTATTCGGAGGTGATCCGGAAGATGCACTGACTTCTGCGGTTGCTCTTGAGTTATTTCATAATTTTGCACTAGTACATGATGACATAGAGGACGAATCTTTGCTGCGCCGCGGAAAACCCACTTTACATCTCCAACACGGGATTGCGCTTGCGCTTAATTCCGGAGATGCTTTGTTGGGCCTAGTACATGAAACTTTGTTGAATAACCACTCAAGATTATCTGGCGGGCTTTCTTTACGGATTCACCGCCATTTAAACAAGGTCATGCGAGCTACTTTTGAAGGACAGGCACTCGATATCGGCTGGGTCGCAAAAAGAACCTTTCCTGATCGCGCGGAATACAGAGAAATGATTGGCAGAAAAACAGGCTGGTATTCCGGGAAAGGCCCCTGCCAGTGTGGAGCATTGATTGCTGGTGTTGCGGAATCGGAACTGGAAACAGTCGGTAGTTTTGGAGAAGCGATTGGTATCGGTTTTCAGGTTCGTGATGATTTGTTGAACTTAACAGAAAATAGTGAAAACGTTGCTCCAAGTGCTGTTGCCGGAGGTTATGGAAAAGAACGCGGTGGTGACATAGCTGAAGGAAAGCGAACCTTAATCACAATCGAACTACTGGAACGCCTCTCGGAAACAGACGCAACGCGTGTACGCAGAATTTTATTAGCAGAACGCGAAGATGTCTCAGAGTCTGATATAGACTGGTGTATCGCCCATGCTGAAAGTACAGGTGCTTTGGATGCTGCAGCTGATTACTGTCAAAAACAGGCCACTCTGGCTTCATCCGCTTTGAAAAAACTCAACGAACATCCCGCTAAAGCATTGCTTGGTGAACTTGTTGACTATTTGACAATAGACCGTAAAGCATAGCCAAGACTAAAAAAAGAGTCGACTTATCACCATAAAACTGATAAAAATGGGAGTTAGCTTTTAATCTGTGAATTTTACAGCTTGCTCAAATCAATGCGGATCACATGGCCAGAACTGAAGAAAATTTGTTTAATCTACTGGCTGTACCGATTAAAACTAAAGGTTATGAACTGATAGATGTCGAATTTAGCCGGCATGGTTCTGAGCAAACAATACAGTTGTTTATTGACAGTCCGCTCGGAATCGGGATGGATGACTGTGTAGTTGTTAATCAGGTGGCTCTGGAAGTTATCGGTAGTGATGATCCTATTTTTGAAACAAGTAATTTGGAAGTTTCATCACCTGGAATTTTCCGAAAATTAAAAACAGCTGAGCACTTTAAGGCTTTCAAGGGGCAGCGTATAAAGGTGCGACTGCAGCAAAAGATACAGGGAATCAAGAACACAGTCGGCAAGCTTGAAGAGTGTTCTGAAGAGGAAATACACTTAATTTTGGAAACAGACGGTTCAGAATTAGTAATTCCGATTTCGCAGATTACAAAAGCGAACCTTGAACCAATCTTGGATTTTTGACTGTTTGATAGAATTTTTGAACGAAAACGTAAAACTAAAAGGTAAATTTTGAAAGAGAACTTATTTGAAATCATCAAGGACTTTTCCAAAGAGAAAGGTCTGGACCACGAAGTAGTGATTAAGTTAGTTGAAGAGTCACTGATACAGGCAGCTCAACGTAAACTTCCGTATAACGAAATTGAAGGTAAGATTGATGAAAATACCGGAAAAATAAACTTATCCCATTTTAAGGAGGTTGTTGAAATTGTTGAAGATGCTAACAACCAAATTTCGTTGGATGATGTAGAAGAAATTGATCCGGAAGCAGGTCTTGGTGATGAAGTTGAGTATGAAATAAGTGATCGTGAATTTTTACGAATTGCGCATTCAACGCGTCCAATTATTTTTGGCAGTTTAAAAGAAGCAGAACGACAAATGGTCGTTTCGACATTTACTGACAAGGTTGGCGATGTTTTGACCGGAAATGTAATACGTGTAGAACCAAACGGTCGTATAGCTTTCAGTTTTCAAAATAAAGTAGAAGCATATTTATTCAAACGTGAGCAGATTTACGGTGAAAATTTTACATTTGGGGACCATGTCCGCGTTCTTTTACTGGACGTAAATGACAATCCGCATAAAGATTCTCAACTAACGATTTCAAGAACACATCCAGGCTTACTGATTAAGATGTTTGAAATGGAAGTACCTGAAATTTTTGATGGCATCGTCAAAATCGTCAATGCTGTCAGGGAACCTGGTCGCAGAGCGAAAATATCAGTTTATTCCAACGATGAAGATGTGGATCCAGTTGGTTCATGTGTGGGAATGCGAGGCAGTCGTGTGCAGACAATTGTTAATGATTTAAATGGTGAAAAAATTGATATTGTACGCTGGAGTGAAGACCTTGATCAATATACCGCAAATGCACTTGCACCTGCGGAAATAGAGAGTCTTGAAATTGACGAGGAAGCAAATCAAATAGATGTGATTGTCGCTCAGAATCAACTTTCTCTGGCAATTGGTCACAAAGGACAGAACGTTCGGCTTGCTTCAAAATTAGTCGGCTACAAAATCAACATCGTTGCCAACGAGGTGGAAGAACTATCCATTGACGAACAGTTAGAGAAAGAATTAGCTAAAACTAAAGAGAGCAGTGAAAAAAGTCAGGAGACATCTGCAGAACTGGCTGAAGAAAATAACTCAGCAGAAAGTGAAACTGTTGCTGAAGTTGAAAGTCCGGCAGAAGTTTCCACAGCAACTGATGCGCCTGTTGAGGATGAAGAAATTGAAGCCAATGCGTCTTTAGAGCTTGAAAATACTGAAACTGTAGAGGGAAAAGCTGAGCCTAAAGCTAAAGTAAAAGCTGAGCCTAAAGCTAAAGTAAAAGCTGAACCTAAAGCTAAAGTAAAAGCTGAGCCTAAAGTTAAGGTAAAAGCTGAACCTAAAGCTAAAGTAATAGCTGAATCGAAAGCTAAAGTAAAAGCTGAGCCTAAAGCTAAAGTAATAGCTGAATCGAAAGCTAAAGTAAAAGCTGGATCTAAAGCTAAAGTAAAAGCTAAAGTAAAAGCTGAACCTAAAGCTAAAACTAAGGCATAAGTTGAAGCATAATCATCAGAACCGACCTGCTGAAAACGGCAAATAGTTGAAACAATTGCATCTGTAGCAATAAACAGTAGAAATAAATAAAGGAATTCATGTCTGAAGTTAGAGTATTTGAACTGGCACAAGAGTTAAATATGCCAGCCAAGCAACTGCTCACCAAGATGCGCAAAGCTGGAATTCCAGTTACAGGCAACTTTTCAGAACTATCGTTGGATCAAGCTCAGATAGTTAGAAAAATGGCAAAAAGTGCCAAAGGCATTGTCCTGCCTAAAGCAGCCGGTATACGCCGCAAGAAAGCAACTGCCAAAGATGCTGAAGAGACTGCAGAGAGCAAACAAGCTAAACCTAAGCAAGGTTCCTCAATTGTCACGATCTCGACTAAATCTAAATTAGATCAAGAGGTAGTTGAGGCTCTACCAAAAAGACGCGTACGCAGAAAAAAGAAAGATGATGAAGAACTTACAGCGGAAACTAAAGCACCTGGGCAAGAAAAAACAACTGCAGATGTAATAATTCCGGATGCTGAAATTACAAAAGACAATGTTTCGATTCATGAAGCTGATTCGACAGTACAGGCAGCTGAGACTGTACAACTGAGAAAAGAGCAAACACCTTCTGCTGTTGAAGGAGAAGTTACAGGAAACATACTTGAACCGCCTTCTGTAGTAGATACAACAAAACAAACGCAGAAAGAAGCACCTGGAAGTGTTACGAATAGATCTGTTGACACTGAAAAAGGAACAACTGTTACTGAAGATAAAAGTTCAAACAATAAAAAAGTAGTTTTCAAGCAACATCAAGCTGCTGAAGAAGAACCAGGGAAAAATAAAAATTTCCGCCGGCCTGATGAAGACAAGAAACGAAAAGGGGGAGGCGCACAAAGAGATTATTTCTTTCGTGATAAGAAACCGCGTCACCGCAGAAAAGATCAGCAGCAAGGACGTCGGCATGACAAAACTGCCAAAAAGTCTTTTGCCCCTAATGCGCCTAAGCACGTTTTCAATACACGTAAAAAGAGTATCCGGATAGGCAACCAGGTTGTTGTAGCAGAACTTGCGAGATTGATTGGTATCAAAGTGCCGGAAATCTTAAGAAAATTGATGGCCCTCGGCATCATGGTAACAATCAACCAGACAATTACTGGAGAAACTGCAGAGCTGATTGCTACAGATTTTGATGTGACAGTTGAGGTTGAAACTTTCGAACTGTCTGATCTGCTCAAAGAAAATGAGCCGGATGCAGCAGATTTGGCAATACGTGCACCGATTGTGACAATCATGGGGCATGTTGATCACGGAAAAACGTCTCTGCTCGACAAAATAAGAGAAACCAAAATCGCTACTGGTGAGGCCGGCGGGATTACTCAGCACATAGGTGCATATCATCTGAAGGCTGGTGGGAACAATGTAACATTCCTCGATACACCTGGACATGAGGCTTTTACCTCGATGCGTGCCAGAGGAGCTAATATAACCGATATCGTTATTCTTGTTGTCGCTGCGGATGATAAAGTTCAGCCTCAAACCATAGAAGCTATTCAGCATGCTCGTGCAGCCGATGTACCGATAATTGTCGCGGTGAATAAAGTTGACCGTCCTGAAGCTGACCCAATGAGGATTCAGCAGGAACTGCTCAGTCATGAACTGATTCCTGAAGATTTAGGTGGAAGTACTATCTTTGTAAAGGTCTCAGCCAAAACAGGTGAAGGAATAGACGAACTGCTGGAAATGATTCATTTACAGGCAGAAATACTAGAGCTCAGAGCTACCTCCAAAGGACTTGCCCGTGGAACCATCATTGAGTCACGAGTCCGTAAAGGACAAGGTCCTGTCGGAACTGTTCTGGTTCAGCGTGGTACGCTCAAGGTCGGCGATTATTTCGTCATGGGAAATATCCATGGAAGAATACGTGCGATGTTTGATGAAAGTGGCAGTACGATTGAGGAAGCAGGACCTTCAATACCTGTAGAAATTTCTGGTTTAAGCAACATTCCTGCAGTTGGTGAAATATTTGTCATTCTTGATGATGAAAAGAAAGCACGACAAATTGCTGGGGAACGTGAACACAAACTCAGAGCAGAAAATATCGTCGCTGATCAAAAAACAAGTCTTGATAATCTTTTCAGCAAAATTGAAGAAGGTCAGGCAAATGAACTTCGCCTGATCTTAAAAGGAGATGTGCAAGGTTCAGTTGAAGCTCTTAAATCCTCACTTGAACAAATTGGTGATGAAAGGATTTCACCGAGGTTTCTCTTGTGTGCAGTCGGTAATGTTACCGAAACCGATATCACATTAGCGTCCGCTTCTGACGCAATTATTGTCGGCTTCAACGTTAAAATGGATCCAAAAGCCAAAGAAATACGTGCCAGTGAGGGTGTTGATGTACGTCTTTATGACGTTATTTACAACGCGTTGGATGATGTCAAAGCAGCTATGGAAGGACTTTTGGAACCAGAAATCCGGGAAGAAATACTTGGACATCTGGAAGTACGTCAGATCTTTTCATCAGGTAAAAATGGCATGGTTGTCGGAGGTCTCGTCACAGACGGGAAGCTCCATAGAAATGACATGATACGAGTATTACGAAAAGAAAAAAGTGTCTTTGAAGGTTCTATCATCTCTCTCAAACGATTCAAAGACGATGTCCAGGAAGTTGCACAGAACTATGAGTGCGGAATTGTGCTTGATTTTACTAAAATTGAAGACGGTGATATTGTGGAAGCCTACAAGCAAATTGAAGAGAGCGCACGGCTCTAAATAAGATCATGAATAAAAAAGGAAGAAGTAGTTTCAGCACACTGGTGCATCGTAGACTCTCCGAAATTCTTCTTTTCGAAACTAAAGATCCCCGTTTTAGTAAAGTCACCATCAGTAGAGTAGAAGCAGCGCCTAATATGTCTTCTGCGAGAGTCCATTTTTCAATTTTTCCTTCTACAGGACAGCAGAAGTTAGTTGACTCATTAAACAAGGCTGCAGGCTTTTTCAGTATACAACTGGGCAAAGTTCTCAAAACACGGAACACACCTCAGTTAACTTTTGTCTATGACGCAGGATTTGACCACAGTGATGAAATTGAAATATTGCTGCGCAGTGTACTTCCAAAAGACTCGGATGAGCCTCAGGAATCTGATCTTGATCTAAATACTGAAACTGCTGAGTGATTTGTTGGTTTCTAGCTAATAGGAATGAGTTTCTTGCGGATAATCAGCATTGACAAGCCGAAAGGCTGGACTTCTTTTGATGTCGTTCGTTTTGTAAAACGACAGTTTCAGGAAAAAAAAGTTGGACATCTCGGGACTTTAGACCCCATGGCAACAGGTGTCCTGCCTGTTTTCCTTGGACAGGCTACCCGTCTTATTCCTCTCTTTAACAATGTAGACAAAACTTACCGCGCGGTTTGCAAATTTGGAGAATCAACCGATACCTATGACGCTGAGGGTACAGTCACACAGACACTTGATCCTTCATTTTTGAATGCGCAAGAAGTAACAAAAGCGGTTTACTCATTTCTCGGACAGCAGGAGCAGCAAACCCCCGCCTTTTCTGCTGCAAAAATCAACGGAGTGCCTTCCTACAAACTGGCAAGACAAGGTCTGGAGGTTCCTGTCAAAATACGCACAGTAACATTCCACGAGCTAGATGTTGAGTCTGTCGAACTGCCATTTGCGCAATTCAGGGTACATTGTTCAAAAGGAACTTACATCCGGACACTCGTAAATGATCTGGGACTTTTACTGAAAGCAGGTGCGCATCTTACATCTTTGGAACGTTTAGCATGTGGAGCATGGTTTCACAGTGACAATTCAGTCACAATTAAGAAACTGAAGCAAATGGAAAGTGATACCGATGTACCATGGATTTCAGTTTTAAAATTGTTGGATCACCTTTATACTGTCAGTGCAACATCTGAAATTCTGACTGCCCTAAAATACGGTCGTCGAGTGGAAGTTCCGGAACCTCTTGATACTGTCCAAAACATCGAAATGTCTGCAGAAAATGAATTTTCCGCAGAATCGAAGCAAATTCAGACAAAAGTTTTAACTTCAGACGATAATTTGGTTGCTATCGGTTATCTAATGTGGGAAAATGACGTCTGTTATTTTCAACCATCAAAAGTTTTTATCTAGTTAAGAAAATTATTTAATATGTTAACAAAAAACCGAAAAGTCGAGATTGTAAACGAGTTCGGAAAAAACGATTCCGATACTGGCTCAACTGAAGTGCAGGTTGCATTATTAACTGAGCGCATCAATGAATTGACTGATCATTTACGTAGTCAGCCTAAGGATTTCAGTTCACGCAGAGGATTACTGAAACTAGTAGGTCAGCGTCGTAATTTTATGAGTTATCTTAAAAAGAGAAATCTTGAAGTACACGGAGCTATTTCTAAACAGCTTCAGATTCGCGTCAAGTGACTCAAACAAAACTTCACAGAGGACTTGTCCACGGGGGCTGGTCTTCTGCATGGTATTTATTGGCAAATGCCCTTTTGTACCATTTCTTTTCCCCCGTATCCTGTAACATGAAGTCTGCTTCCTCTCTTTTTGCTATCCATTTTAGTTTGGTGAGAATGAATTTCTTGAAAAGATCCTAAAGCTATATAGCAGAGTACTGGATTAATATTAAATTTAATGGACCAGAAATAGTAGGAAACAGCATGTTACCATATAAGAATACCGATAGACATTTTGAAAAGGTTTAGCCCTGAGTCAGAATCGGTAGAACGTTGATAATTAGGAGTATAATGAAAATTGTAGAAAGAGAATTCGGTTCAGCAACTATGAAGTTGGAAACCGGAAGAATGGCCAAACAGTCCAACGGATCAGTATTGGTTACATACGGTGACACAGTTGTATTAGTTGCTGCAACTGCAGCAAAAGGATCAGGAACAGGCGCGGATTTTTTCCCCCTTTCCGTTTTTTATGTTGAAAAAGCTTATGCCTCCGGAAGAATTCCTGGAGGTTTCTTAAAACGTGAATCACGTCTTTCGGACAGTGAGACACTCATTTCAAGAATTATTGACCGACCCTTGAGGCCGGCTTTTGAAGATAACTACCTTGCAGAAACAATGATTGCTGCAACAGTATTAAGCCATGATCTTATCCATCCTTCTGATGTTGCCGCGATGAACGGTGCTTCGGCAGCATTGGCTATTTCTGACATACCTTTTCACAATCCTCTGGGTGGTGTAAGAGTAGGACGTGTCGATGGTAAATTTATCACAAATCCAAGTCCTGAAGAACTCGAAGTTAGTGAACTGAATATCTTCATGGCTGCGTCTAAAGATGCAATTTTAATGGTTGAAGGCGAATCAAACGGTGTTAGCGAATCAGTGATGCTGGATGCCCTCTGGTATGGACAGGAAGCAGTTTTGCCGATCATTGAGATGCAGGAAGAGTTGATGAAGAGTGTGGGGAAGAAAAAACGTACAGTCGATGTTCCGTTAGTTGATGCTGAACTAAAAGAAAAAATTGAAGCGATTGCACCTAAGCGACTGCGCGATGCTCTCAGTATTAAAGATAAAATTGAACGTTATGAACGTTTGGACACATTACGTGATGAAATAAGTAACGAGATTCTTGGTGATTCACCTGAATCAGCTTCAGCAAAAGAACTCAAACAAATTTTTGCTGATATCAAAAAAGATGAGATGCGTTCCAGTTTGATTACAAATAAAATTCGGATAGATGGACGAAAACCTACAGAAATTCGCCCAATCACCTGCGAGACAAAAGTTTTACCACGTACACACGGTTCAGCCTTGTTCACACGTGGAGAAACACAGGCACTTGCAGTTGCCACCTTAGGTGCACGTGAAGATGAAAAAATGATCGAATCACTTGACGGTATTTCTTTCAAAAGGTTCATGCTGCACTATAACTTCCCGAGTTTTTGCGTTGGAGAAACACGAGCACCACGTGGACCGGGACGTAGAGAAATTGGACACGGAACTTTGGCAGAACGTGGATTGACACCTGTTGTTCCTACCAAAGCCGAATTCCCTTATACAATTCGTCTGGTTTCTGAAGTTCTTGAATCAAACGGTTCATCTTCGATGGCTACAGTATGCGCCGGTTCTCTGGCCATGATGGATGCTGGAGTGCCTCTTAAAGAAGCAACTGCAGGTATTGCCATGGGTTTGATCAGTGACGGTAAAGACAACGTTATTCTTTCAGATATACTAGGTGACGAAGATCACCTGGGTGATATGGATTTCAAGGTTGTCGGTACTGAAAGCGGAATCACTGCTCTGCAGATGGATATTAAGATTAAAGGTCTCGGACGTGAAGTCGTTGAGAAATCTCTGATGCAGGCACGTGAAGGAAGATTGCATATTTTAGGAAAGATGGCAGAAGAGCTGAAAGAATCCCGCGTAGGACTTTCTACTTATGCACCTCGCTTTATCACTCATAAAATATCACCTGACAAGATCGGTACAGTTATTGGACCAGGTGGTAAAATGATCAAGAGTATTGTCGAAAAAACCGGTGTAAAAATTAACATCGATGATGACGGCATTGTTTCAATCATGTCACGTGACCATCAAGCTGTGGATGATGCTCTGGAAATCGTCCAGAATCTGACTCGTACAATTGAGATCGGTGAAACTTATACAGGACCAGTCAAGAAAGTAATGGACTTCGGTGCGTTTGTCGAAGTTTTTCCTGGTACAGAAGGTCTTGTACATATTTCAAATTTGGCAGAAGGCCGAGTCGAAAAAGTTACCGATGTTTGTAAAGAAGGTGATATTGTCACCGTCAAAGCAACTGGAGTAGACAGACGAGGTAAAATTCAGCTTAGCATCAAAGACGTTTAAGTCAGAGCATCTACGACTTAACGTGATTTAAAAAGTCATCTGCTGATCTCATCTTAGGACAAAGGTCAGCAGATATTCTTTCCAAGTGTAGCAATTCTCAGTTATTTTATTAATTCCGCAAAATTAACTAGGACGCGTCTCTAATCCCTAATCAGACACTATTAGTTTGAGTTTAGCCTTGTCACAGGCTAAAGTTAAACGGATTATTCCAGCATCACCTCACTATATTTTCAACTTCTGCATGAACCTTGTCATTACTGATTCAGGACTAGGCGGTCTCTCTGTCTGCGCCCAGTTGATGTGTTTTTTAAAAGAAATTAAAGGTTCCGGAAATTCAGCTAATCCTGCTGATGGGCTGAAGATAAGCTACATAAACGCAGTTCCAGCAAACGATCGCGGTTATAATTCCATGTCCAGAAAAGCGGAGCAGATTGCGGTATTTGAAAAGATTCTCCGAAACACAAAAAAAACAATTAAGCCAAATTACATTTTTGTTGCTTGCGGAACTTTGTCTGTACTTTTAAAAGATATGCAGTTTAAAAGAGATAACAACAGTTTAATCGAAGGTATTCTGCCGCTTGGTTTCAAACTTCTTCTGGACAGTCTTCAGCAAAATTCACAAGCAACAGCTCTCATCTTTGGAACGCCAACTACTATAAGTGCTAATACTTTTCAGGATGAACTTTCTCAACAGGGAATAGAACAAAGCCGTATTATAACTCAAGCATGTCCTGAACTGGCAACCCAGATTTCAAATGATCCGGAAGGTTCATTTGTGGCAGAGCGAATCCGGTACTGGGTTCAGCAGGCTTTAAGTCAATTAGCAGCAGACAATTCCGGGCCTTTGCACGTCTTTCTGGGCTGTACCCATTATGCATACCGTGAGAGTCTCTTCAGAAAGTCTTTCATACAGGAAGGTTACAGCCAGATTTCTATCCTGAATCCCAACCTTGCCGCAGCTAATTCTTTGGGTAAAATAGTCCTGCAGAATCAAGGTCTTGAAAAAAGTCATGCTACAGGTATCTCCCTTGAATTCCTGACGCCATACGCAATTCCGCAACAGGAAGTTATCACACTCTCGCAACTGTTGAAGCCTGTTTCAGTTGAAACCGCCGAGGCCTTTCAAAATGCCAGAATATCACCAGAACTGCTTGCTGAATGAACCATGACTGTAACTGAATTTACTGAATATAAACAGCTTCCCAGCTTAGAGTACTCTGGACTGGTGGACTCCGTCGCTGAATCAAAAACCTGGTTTGCCTTGCTTAATCTAAGTGATTATCCAGCAGATGAATTTCCGGACACCGGACAAATCGCGGAATATATATTTGCTGAACTTGAGCTGCCTGAAATACAAATTTTTCTGCTGTTGATTGAGAGAAAACAGCATGAACCATGGACAGAGAATACAGATGTTGTCTGTTTTCAGCAATTGTGTGAAATCAAAATCCAAAACACTAATCAGCATCAGCAGAACACTGAATTAATAAAAAGGGGATGTGTCTGGAAAGACCTACTTTCTGCCGACAATCTACAAGAAATAATAACTCAAAATCCGGATGCAGCGCTGGAATCTGTCGCAAATAACAGACAGTGCGTCATCGTCAATACTGCTCAAGCTTTACGCCTCGAAGTTCTCAATATTCCGAAACCATGGGGACACGAAGGCTGGTACACCGGAGTTGAAAAACGTGGTGTGGTGAATGTCATAGACGAATACGGAAAAACAGAATTGCCTTATGCACTGTCTCTTTTCAAAAAACAACTGCTTGCAGATTATTCAACAGCTTTGATCTTACTCAAAACACTTAATCCTGTCGGAGAGGATGTGGTTGGAGATTTATATTATGAAATGCATGAAGAAAAGTGGGAAGTTTATGTGGTGACAGAAATTGATAAAACAGCCTGGCCTTCCGGAACAGGAATAATCAAAGCAGGACTACATCCGGATAAAATTACAGAATATCAGCAAAATAATGCAGAAAATTGGTCAGAGCTTCTCCTCAAAGATTTTAAACAGGCAATTGCTGAATATGAAAATGTTAGACGTCAAATAGACGAATCTACAGCAGATATTTCAACTGAACTTTCTGCACAGGAACTCTTACTCAGGGAAAAAGCTGCAGAATTTGTTGGCGACTGTTCTGTCAAAGTAGGTGATATTGTTAGCTTTCCGGTATTCCAGATGCACTCTTTACGTCATGGAATCAAGGTCATAGAATTTCAAACACCACATTACGAACGTTTGATTGTGATGTTTGCACAAAAAGTTCTCACCCAGAAACATTGGGACACAGCAGATGCCTTAAGTAAAATGCATCCGGAAGTTTATCAGCAGCCTGAACTGGAAAAACTTCACCAATCAGCAGGTATGCTGGCGGAGCGTTTTGTTGATTTTCCGCAGTTCACTGCTGACCGTATTTCTCTGGACACTGGCCAGACATGGGCTGATCAACTCGCTGGACAATACCATTTGCTAATCAGCATCTCCGGACAGGCTGATGTTTTTCCGGAAAATGGTCAGACTGTTAATTTGAATCCTGAAGAAGCACTTTTTTTACCAGTGAGCATGGGAAGTTATCGGGTACAAAGTACAGGAGATACTCCGCTAATTTACTTAAAGGCAATGCCGAAATAACACATGATCGTAGAAGTTGCCCTTAATTTACCGCTCCGTAGGTCCTTTGATTACCGCTGGCCGGATAATCTTACCCGTGCTCCTGAAGCAGGATTACAGGTGCTCGTGCCTTTCGGCTCACAGAAAAAAGGTGGAGTTGTCGTTGGTGTTAAAGAAAAATCAGACTTTAGCCGTTTAAAATCAGTTGAAACACTGGTTGATGAGGAACCACTTTTTTCCGCAGAAATGCTGGAACTCACCAAGTGGACCTCTGAGTACTATTTTTGTGCCTGGGGTGAAACTCTGAATTCCGCAATTCCCGGCGGACTCGCCCTGCGTTTACGTACCACTTACACTCCAAGCTCTAGCTCAAACTCACTTCCGCGGCTTGATCAACTAAGTGAAGCACCGCTGTCACTGATTCGCAAACAAGATACATGGACTCAGCAGGAGTGGCTTAAATGCAATCCTGATGAGCGTGACCATCAAATTCTACGGAGTTGGATGGCGAATGAGAATGTCCACACAAGCCATCTTTTACTTGGACAAAAAGCTAAACCTAAAATGGAACGCTGGGTCAGCCTGCTCAAAGTCGATGAGCTAAATAATCCTGCAAAACGACGTAAATCAAAACGTCAGCAAATATTTGAAATCCTGGCAGAAAATCCTGCTGTTTGCTGGAGTGACATTCAAAGCAGAGTAAATTCTCCCTCACAAGCCTTAAATAAACTTAAAGAAGAAGGTTACATTGATTTTTTTGAAAAAAGGGTTTACCGCCGGTTTATAGAAGGAGAGCTGCCACAAATTGAAGCATTTCAGGATTTAAACCAGCAACAGAAAATCGCCTTCAATGTGCTTGAGGATTCACTCGAAAAAGGCGCATACCGCACTTTTTTGCTGGAAGGTGTCACCGGTAGTGGAAAAACAGAAGTTTATCTTCATGCGGTACGTGCAGCACGCGAATTAGGAAAATCATCTTTAGTTCTGGTACCTGAAATTTCACTGACACCGCAATTGGTCAACCGATTTCGTTCACGTTTCGGTGATCTTGTAGCAGTTTTGCACAGCGGAATGGATGATGGTGAACGTTTTGATGAGTGGTCCAGGGTTCGTAACGGAATTGCTACAATTGTAATCGGCGCACGCAGCGCGGTCTTTTCTCCGTTGAAAAATCTGGGACTGATTGTGATTGATGAAGAACATGATCCCTCATACAAACAAGGAGAGTCTCCACGTTATCACGGACGTGATGCCGCCATTTACCGTGGATTTGCTGCAGACGCGACTGTACTGCTGGGTTCCGCAACACCTTCGTTGGAATCAGCAAATAATGTCAAAAATGGAAAATATGAAATTTTACGTTTAACTTCACGTATCCATCAAGTTCAGTTACCGGAAGTGAAACTTCTGGATATGAAAACTGTGGCCGGCCAAAAAGGCAGCCCTTATTTTTCCAGTGAACTGGTTGAAGCCCTGCGTTCACGCTTACTGAAGAAAGAGCAAAGCATCGTATTTTTAAACCGCCGCGGTTTCGCGCCTCTGGTGCGTTGTTCAAAGTGTGAATCGACTTACACCTGTCCCAACTGCAGTTTGAGCCTCGTCTTCCATCAAGGAGCAAATCAGGTACGTTGTCATCAATGTGACTTCGTCAACACTCTGCACAATAGCTGCCCGGATTGCGGAACTAAAAATGCTCCGAGTATTATCGGTACAGGCACAGAACAAGTTGAGGAAAATCTTAAAATGTTTTTTCCGGAGGCACGTATTTTACGCATGGATCGTGACACTCTTCACGGAAAACATGCACTTTCAAAAATGCATGAGCGTATCCGCAAACACGAGGTTGATATTGTAATCGGTACACAACTGGTAACCAAAGGTCATGACTTTCCTGAAGTGACACTGGTGGGAGTAATTATGTCGGATTTATCACTCAACATTCCGGATTTCCGTGCCAGCGAACGTACGTTTCAACTTTTGACTCAAGTTGCAGGTAGAGCCGGACGAGGTAACAAACCAGGCAAGGTGCTGATTCAAACACATAATCCGCGGCACCACAGTTTGCTCTGTGCAAAAGAGCACAACACTACTCAGTTCATGGAGCTTGAATTAGAACGCCGCTTAAATCTCCGAATGCCGCCTTTTCATTCACTGACCTTGATTGTCTGCAGCAGTCCGCATGAAGGACGTGCGGAAAAAATGGCCCAGGCTATTTACGAAAGAATAAGAACTGTTATTGCAAACACGCCACGGACAACTGCACAGGGGTCTGTTGATAATGCAGCAACTGGAGCTGAGATCAAAGTAATAGGACCGATAGAAGCACCAATGAAAAAATTACGTAACCGTTTTCGCTGGCAGCTCTTATTGAAAGCAGATAATGTACGCCGTCTTTTGCATTTGTTAAAGCATGTTTTTGAGTCCCCTCCCTCAATCAAACGTGATGAGTTGGTGCAGATAGATGTAGATCCACATCACCTGCTTTGAAGACATGAATAAAAATAATATTATCAGACATTGATGTGGTTTTTAATGAGAATGTAATTTATGAATTTTAGAAATTTTTAGCAGGATAAATTAAGTGGATTTTACACAATGGAGTCAACTGGCGCTGATCTGCGTCATGGGTGCAATGTCTCCCGGACCAAGCCTTGCGGTTATTCTGCGGAACTCAGTTTCCGGCGGAAGGCAGCAGGGAATTATGACAGGCATAGGACATGGTCTGGGTATCACGTTTTATGCACTAGTAGCGGTTGCAGGACTGGTGACAATGTTCAAAACCATTCCTCATTTTTTCATGATCGCGCAAATCGCAGGTTCAGTATTTTTAATCTGGCTCGGCTCAAAAATGATCATCTCTGCTCTTTCTCAGCAGAAACTTAAAACTGAAAAAGAGCATGTACAGCTCACAGGCAGACAGGGATTTATCGAAGGATTTTTGATTGCTTTTCTGAATCCTAAAATCGCTGCTTGGTTATTGGCGTTATTCAGTCAGTTTGTACAAGCTGATGCGGCATTTCCAGAACAAATAGTGCTCGTCACCACTGTGGGAGGGATAGACACCGCATGGTATTGCTTTGTGGCCGTGCTTGCATCTTCAGGAGGTCTGGTGGAAAGTTTGAAACGTAATGCAAAGCGTATTGATTTAGGTATGGGAATTCTGCTGATATTACTGGCTGCAGGAATGCTCATGCGCGCCTTTAAGCTTTTTGCTTAACACAGAATTAAAGGCATTCAATGGTACAAATCAGGGAAGCGCTAGAACAGGATTTTGAGCAGATCTGGAAAATTTTTCAGCCTATCGTTGCCAAAGGCGAAACCTATCCTTATCCCAGAAATACCAGTAAAAAAGACGCTAACCGGATTTGGATCAAAGAACCGCAAAAAACTTTCGTCTGTGTTGAAAATAATGAAATTGTTGCTACATATTATTTGAAACAAAATCAGGCAGGACAGGGAAGTCACGTCTGCAATTGCGGTTATATGGTTTCTGCAGAAGCGCGTGGGAAAGGTTTGGCCACTCTCATGTGTGAGCATTCACAAAAAGTTGCCCGGGAACTTAACTACAAAGCCATGCAGTTCAATCTGGTTGTGGTCACCAATGAAAAGGCCGTCAGCTTATGGAGCAAGTTGGGCTTTGAAACTGCAGGAAAAATCACAAAAGGTTTTCAGCATCCGACATTAGGATACGTGGACGCACTAATTATGTACAAATGGCTTTGAGTTGTTTTGTCTGTTAAGTTTTAGTGCAATAGCTTATTCTTGAAGAGCAGTTTTTCCAGCTGTAGAAACCTTAACCTGATGCTTTAAACAACTATGTTACAAACTGTCCGGGAATTCGTGATGAACCTCCCCTGGAGTATTACCGTTCTTTTTTGCCTCACCTTGGGACTGGCGCCTTTTGTCCCTATTCCTCACATTTGGGAAAAGTTAAAAATGCTTTATGGGGGAACACTAATCCGGCCCATTGACTGGTTTGACTTTTTAATGCACGGAGCGCCCTGGCTTTTACTAATTTTGAAAATTATTTTTACTTTTACAGGAAATAAGCTCAGCCACGACCGTTAAATAAATCCGCACTTTTCAGCATTGGATTATTTGATCACTCAACGAAAGTGCTGTTATTTTTCACGCGGATACTATTTTCAGCAAAGCTTCAATTAAACAGCTTGAAAAGCAGATTCACGCTCCGCAATCAAGCTCAGTTCCTCTTCGCTCCAACCACGCCTTTCCCATTTCAGCTTGAAGGTCTCCTCCAGTTTTTCCAACAGCAGTTTACGTAGATCCTGTTTGGAATGTGCGGGATAGATGCCTGCTGATTCAAGAGAGTGCATTTCCTGCCGCAGTTTATCTTCATTGACGTAGGGGAATATTTCTGTAAGTAGGGAAACTGAATCTTTGAGAGGAATGGAGCCATGCTGCAAAAAGACTCTTGAGGAAGAAGAATCTGCACTGCGGACATTTTTTACTCTTTGGGCACTACCAATTATTTTTCGGCCTTCAACTAAAATTTCATATGCAGATACGTCGGCAAAACAGACGTGCGGATCGGTTTTTTTCTTTTGCGGACTCTGCTCCTGTAAT
>Ga0209657_1000573_pt1 | contig 23795 bp, 20 predicted proteins | sample SaaInlV_100m_DNA_FD_184650 | JGI IMG/M metagenome (GOLD analysis project Ga0209657, IMG submission 184650) | Marine microbial communities from expanding oxygen minimum zones in the Saanich Inlet - SI037_S3LV_100m_DNA (SPAdes) (version 2) | ecosystem: Environmental > Aquatic > Marine > Intertidal... | reverse complement strand
TGATACAGGTTTCCAGGTTGCAAAAGAATTAAAAAAAAATGGATATAAAATAAAAATTTCAGAGCCTGATAATAATTTAGCAAAGAATATTAAAGAATTTAAGCCATCGGTTATATTTAATGCATTACACGGGCAGTTTGGAGAAGATGGATATATTCAAACTATTCTAGAACAATATCAAATACCATACACGCATTCAGGACCAATTGCTTCATCTATAGCAATGGATAAAGAAATTTCAAAAAAAATTTTTTTAAACAATAAAATTAATACTCCAAAATTTATTAAATATTCTTTTGATAAAAAGAATACAAAATTAATAGAACAGATAAATGATAAGTTAAAATTTCCTGTTGTAGTAAAGCCAATAAATGAAGGTTCAAGTGTTAATGTTTATATTTGTACAAAAAAAAATATAACAAAAATTTTAAAATCAATGGAAAGTTATAAACAAGTAATGATTGAAGAATTTATTGCAGGTAGAGAGATTCAGGTTGCAATTATGGGTAATAAAAAATTGGGTGCAATTGAGCTTAAGCCAAAAAGAAAATTTTATGACTATGATGCTAAGTATAACACTAATGCTAAAACTCAACATATTATACCAGTAGAAATATCTAGAAATAAATTAAATGAAGTTATGAATATGGCCTTAAAAGCACATAAAGTTATAGCGTGTAGAGGTGTAAGTAGATCAGATTTCAAATTTTATAGAAATAAGTTTTATTTATTAGAAATTAATACCCAGCCCGGAATGACCAAACTGTCACTTGTACCTGAAATAGCAGCTTATAAAGGAATAAGCTTTATAAAATTAATTGAATGGATTTTAAAAGATGCATCAACGAAAAAGTAAAAAAATTTTAATTTATTTTTTTTTATTACTTTTGGTTGGCTCAATTAATAATATTGGATTAAGTAATTTAAAATTTAAAGAAATTGATAATATTAGTGTTGTTGGCCTGAATGATTATGAGAATGTAATTTTATTGCAAAAAATTAAAGATTTAAATTTAAGTAATATATTTTTAATTAATAAAAAAGAAATTATAAACCTGATTAATCATAATACTTTAGTTGAAAAATATAATATTTCTAAAAAATATCCATCGTCTTTAGACATTAAGGTTCAAAAAACAAAATTTTTAGCAAGAATCAATAATAATGGTAAAATATTTCTAGTAGGTTCTAATGGAAAATTGTCTAAAAATGATTTTTCTAACAATAAACTACCATTCATCTTTGGTAAACCAGATATTAATGAATTTTTAAATTTTAAAAAAATTATAGACCAATCTAAATTCTCATATAACGAAATTAAAAATCTATATTTCTTTCCTTCTAAAAGATGGGATCTAGAAATTAGAAATAATACAATAATTAAATTGTCTCAAAATTTTACCAAAGAGTCATTAGACCTTGTATTAGAGTTTTTGCATAATAATGATTTTAAAGATAACAAGATTGTTGATGCTAGAATTAAAAATCAAATTATTTTAAATGATTGAAGATTTAGATTTTGAAACTTATCTCTATATTTCAAAGGATAAATTCCAAATTTTTGTACTTAATAAAAAAAAACTAAAAAATTTATATAGTCAAGAGTTAAAAATTGACCACCAATTTGATTTTAAGGACCTTAATATACTTTTAAATTTTCTTGATAAAAACATTTATAAAATTGAAAAATTAATAGGTAATTTTATTAAAAATATTATTCTAATAGTGGAAAATGAAAAAAACTTAAAAGTTAATATGGGTGTAAAAAAAAAAAATTATGAAACCTCACTGAAACAAAAAAGTTTTGGAAGTAATTTAAGTGAACTTAAAGATTTATTTAAAAAAAACTACCAAGAACAGACAATAATGCATATGTGCATAGTAAATTATATTTTTGACGGCAAAAGATATTCTTCTTTTGATAGTAAGCTAATCAATGACTATTTTTGTATCGAAGTAAGTTTTATTGCAATTGATAATAAATTAGTTTTTGCGTTTGATAATGTGTTAGAAAAATATCAAATTAAAATTAAACAATATATGTGCGGAAATTACATAAACAATTTTATAGGTGATGCTGGTGATGAAATTTCTATAATTGCAAATAAGTTAAGAAATGGTTTAAATACTAATGAAATTACTTTTGTTCCTAAACATAAGGAAAATATGGGTTTTTTTGAAAAATTTTTTCAACTATTTAGTTAATATTGTTTTTTATAGTAATATTAGTTGTTTTTGTAATTAAATAAAATGCAATTACAAGTTATCTGTGTCTTATTTAACTCAAAAAACTGTTAAAAGTAATATTTCATTTAATGGTATTGCATTACATAGTGGTTTAGATGTTAACATCTGTATCAAACCAGCTGAACCTAACTTTGGTATAGTTTTTAAAAGAGTTGATTTAAAAATTGATAATTTGGTTTATCCAAATTTCATGAATGTTACTAACACATCATTAAATACAACTGTAGAAAATGATTTTGGTGTTAAGGTATCAACTATTGAACATTTAATGGGAGCTTTATTTGGCCTAGGTATTGATAATGCTCTAATTGAAATTGACAACGAAGAGGTTCCAATCCTTGATGGTTCAGCAAAAGAATTTATTGAAAAAATAATAGTTGCAGGTGTAAATGTAAGCGAAACACCAATAAAAATTATTAAGATAAACAAAGAAATTAAATATTCTGAAGGTGAAAGAGTGATTTCTATTAAACCATCTGCTTTGAGTTTAGAAATTGACTTTCAGCTTAAATATAAAAACCAAATAATTGGAAATCAAGGAAACATAGTTAAAGTTTATGAAGATGATTTAACTGATGTTTATAACTCTAGAACATATTGTTTATTTGAAGATATAGAATTTATTAAAAAAAATGGTTTAGCAAAAGGTGGTAGTTTAAAAAATGCTATTGTTGTAAAAGATAATGAAATTTTAAATCCAGAAGGACTAAGAAACGACAAAGAATTTGTTAATCATAAAATATTAGATTGTATTGGAGACCTTTATACTTCAGGCTATAGAATTATTGGTGGAGTAAAATGTTCACAAGGAGGACATTATTTAACAAATCAGTTGTTGAGAAAAGTCTTTCAAAACAAAGAAAATTTTTCAATTTTAGAAATTAAAGAAAAAAACCTTCCACACACGCTTATCAATAAAAATTTGTTGAGATCTATAGCTTAAACAGTAAAGAAAACTTTTAAATTATTGTTTAAGTAAGTATAAACTTAAAATATTTATGAATAAGTTTTTTTTGTTTATTGCCTTGTTTGCTATTTTAATATCTTGTTCAAAAGAAGAAATTAAAGAATCTATTATTAAAGAAAAAAGTTTAGATCTTCAGGTCCTTGAGGCATATCAGGAAGGAGTGAAAAGTTTAGAAACTGGCGACGTTCTTTATGCTGCAAAAAAATTTAATGAAGCTGAAACTTTATTTCCACAGTCTGAATGGGCTCCAAAATCAGCTTTAATGGCAGCTTATGCGTATTATACTCAAGATTATTATTCAGATACTATAGCGGAGCTAGAGAGGTTTATACGAGTTTATCCTCTAAGTAAAAATTTAGACTATGTTTATTATTTATTAGGTATTTCATATTATGAACAAATCGTAGATGAAAAAAAAGATTTACAATCAATTATTAAAGCCAAAGAATATTTTAAAATTGTTAGTAAAAATTATCCAAATACTAACTATTCATTAGATGCAGAATATAAAATTGATTTAGTGAATGACACTCTTGCTTCTAAAGAAATGTATATAGGAAGATATTATTTTGATAAGAAAAAATGGATACCCGCTATTAATAGATTTAGAACAGTTATTGATGATTATGAAACAACGATATATGCGCAGGAAGCATTACATAGATTGGTTGAAGTACATTATATACTTGGATTAAAAGATGAAGCTAAAAAATACGCAAAACTTTTAGGTTATAATTATCAATCTTCAAAATGGTATGAGAAATCTTATAGTGTTTTTGATAAAGAATATAAAGAAAATGTAAAAAAAAGAGACAAACAAAAAAGTAAAAAAAATAAAACTCTTAAAAAAATAAAATCTTTATTTAGTTTAGATGGATAAAAAAGAAATAAAGGAACAATATTTAAAAAAGATTAGTTTAGTTAATAAATATAATAAATACTACTATGACAATAGTAAGCCTTTAGTAAATGACAAGGTTTACGATGAGTTAAAAAATAATATTTTATTATTAGAAAGGAAATATAATTTTCTTAAATCTAAGCAATCTCCATCAGATACCGTAGGTTACAAACCCTCAAAAAGTTTTAAAAAAGCCTTACATAGAGCACCCATGCTTTCACTTGCAAACGCATTTAGTGAAGAGGATCTTTTAAATTTTGAAAAAAGAATCATAAATTTTATTTCAGAAAAAAGTAACTTTAAAATTTCATATAGCGCTGAACCAAAAATTGATGGTATTTCAGCATCTTTAACTTATAAAAATGGAGATTTAATAAAAGGTTTATCAAGAGGAGATGGTAAGGAAGGGGAAGATATAACAGCCAATATTTTAACAATTAAAGATATACCAAAAAAAATTTTAAAAAAAAATTTTCCAGAGGAAATAGATATTAGAGGCGAAGTATTTATTCAAAATAGTGATTTTCAAGTTTTAAAAGAAAAATTTGCAAATCCAAGGAATGCTGCATCGGGATCATTAAGACAAAAAAATCCAGATGATACTAGTAAAATTCCACTAAAATTTATTGCTTATACTTTTGGTTATGAACAAGGTTTAAAAGTGGAAAATCAATCTAAATACTTAGAAAAGTTAAATGAGTGGGGCTTTAAAACAAACCCACTTAATAAATTAATTACTGGAGTAAAAAATTTATTAATTAATTATACTGAAATTGAAAAAAAAAGATCTGAAATAGATTTTGATATTGATGGAATTGTTTACAAAATTGATGATTTTAAGCTTCAAAAAAGACTTGGTAATGTTGCAAATGCTCCAAGATGGGCAATAGCACATAAATTTTCATCCAATAAAGGAATTTCTGTAATTAAAAATATTGAAATCCAAATTGGAAGAACAGGAGCATTAACTCCAGTTGCGAAAATAAAACCTATTAACATAGGTGGTGTATTAGTATCGAATGCTACATTACATAATGAAGATGAAATAGACAGAAAAGACATAAGAATTGGTGATACTGTTACAGTAGAAAGAGCTGGAGATGTTATTCCCCACATATTATCTGTTGATTTAAAAAAAAGATCAAAAGACATCAAAAAATTTATTTTTCCAAAAAATTGTCCCTCATGTGGATCAAAAACAATTAAAGAATTTAATATTATAACAAAAAAAAAAGATGCAGTTAGAAGATGTACGAGTGAAGGTTATGAGTGCAAAAAAATTACTATTGAAAAATTAAAACATTTTGTTTCTAAAGAAGCACTAAATATAGATGGATTTGGAAAAAAAATAGTTGAAAACTTTTATGAATTAAAATTTATAAAATTGCCACAAGATATTTTTAGATTAGACTTTAAAAAAATTGAAAAATTAGAAGGTTGGGGCAGGTTATCAGTTGAAAATTTAAGGTATGCAATAAATGAAAAAAAAAATATTTCTATAGAAAAATTGATTTATTCACTAGGTATCAGGCATATTGGTTTAGAAAACGCAAAACTGATTTCAAAATATTTTAAATCATTTTCTAAATTTAAAGCTTTATCTAAGACTGAAAAATATAATGAATTATTAAATATTGATGGGATTGGCGAAACACAAGTTAATTCTGTAAAAATTTTTTTTTCTAATAAAATAAATCTAGATGTTTTAAATCAGCTTGCAGAAATCCTAAATATTAAAGATGTTACTGAAGATAATAAAAATGGAAAATTAAAAAATAAAACATTTATGATAACAGGAAAGCTACATGGAATAAGTAGAGTTGAAGTTAAATCATTAATAGAAGAAAATGCAGGTACAGTTGTCAGTAGTGTCTCAAAAAAACTAAATTATTTAATTGTTGGGGAAAAACCAACAAAAAGAAAAATGGAAGCTGCAAAAAACTTAAAAATAATAACCTTAGATCAAAAACAATTTTTAACATTATTAAATAAAACTAGCTAACCATCTTCTTTCCTTTAAATTTAAATACTTTGATATTTTAGAGTAAACATTCATATGATATTTAAATAGATAGGTCTTTTCTGCTGAGGATAAAAGTTTCTGATTAATTAATTCTTTTTCTATTGGAGCAAGTGTCAAATTTTCAAAGAAGATTTTTTTTCTTATTTTTTTAACAAATACTAAATTTTCAATTCGAATTCCAAAATTGTCTTTTTTGTAGAAACCTGGTTCATTGCTTAAAATCATTCCTTCTTTAATTTTAACTTTATTTATTTTTGATATCGATTGTGGTCCTTCGTGAACATTAAGAAAAAAACCAACACCATGTCCTGTACCATGAGAATAATCTAGGTTGCTTTCTCTAAGAAATTTACGAGCTCTTTTGTCTATTTTGCTTCCAATATTATCTTTTTTTAAATTGGTATTAGCTACTGCAATATGACCTTTTAGCACTTTTGTGAATATATCTTTGATATTTGATTTAGGTTTTGAAAAACAAATTGTTCTTGTTACATCAGTTGTTCCATATTTATATTGACCACCTGAGTCACACAAAAAGATATCTTTTTTCCCAATAATTCTACAGTTTTCTTTTATAGCTCTATAATGAACTATTGCTCCATTTTTTCCAGAACCAGCGATTGTATCAAAACTTGGATATAAATAATTTTTATTCATTTTTCTAAATTTTTCTAATTTATTCTGTGCCTGAACCTCACTAATTTTTTTCTTATTAACATTTTTTATCCAATAAATAAATTTTGTAAGAGCAGCCCCATCTATAATGTGTGCATCAATCATATTTTTTATTTCAGTCTTATTTTTAATTGCCTTTAGAAGATATATCGGATCTTCTCTTTTAATAATATTAAATTTAGATTTAATAATATCTTCAAAATAAATTGAACATGATTTATTATCTACTATAAAATTATTACCTCTTAACTGAAGAATTTTTTTTGGAAAATCTTTTATATGAATTAATTCATTTGATTTGATTATTTTTTCTTTAATAAGATTTTTGCTTTTTTCTTTATTGCTTATTAAATAAATTTTTTTATTTTTACTAATAATTAATCTACAATTTGGCACTGGACTATTTGGACCATCTCCACCTCTAATATTTAAAATCCAAGCTACATTTTCTGGGGCACTTATAAATAAATAATCAGATTTATTTTTTCTTAATAATTTTGAAATTTTATTTATTTTTGAAACATGGCTTTCGCCAGCAATATTTTTGTTTAATGTGAAAAATGGAAAATTATCTTTAATTTTTTGACTTTCAATTTTGTCAATTAAATTATTATCAATAAATTTAACCTTATTTTTTTTTAAAAAAAATTTTTTTGTTTGATCATAAGTAATTAATTTTGGGTCAACACCTAATATTAAACCTTTAAATAAATCACAATTAATTATTTTTTCGTAACTTATAATTTTAAAATTTTTACCAGATTCGATTTGACTTTGAATTGTGTATCGTCCATCTGTAAATAAATAATTTTTTTTTTTTAAAATAACAGCTAATCCAGCAGATCCACTAAAGTTAGATATAATTTTTAATCGATTGATTTTTGAATATTCTGTAAAATAGTCATCATTTTTTGGGACGATGTAGCCATCAATATCGTAGTACTTGAATTTTTCTCTTAAAATTTTTATTTTTTTATTCATTTAATTCTTTTTTGATATCGTATCCATCCTGGACTACGCGTTCCTTCTTCTAATTCAAAATCTTGATTAAATTCAAAATCTTCAACTTCTTCTTTTTCTTCATCAAAAAATGAATTTTTTTCTAAATGTTTCTCTGGCAATTCTTCAATAAATCTTGATGCCATACTATCTATCCAATCACCTTGATAAAATCTATTCATAGAAAAAGATATAATAGCTTTTTTCTTTGCTCTGGTAATCCCTACATATGCTAAACGTCGCTCCTCTTCTAGTCCATTTTGGCCTTTTTCTTCAATTGATTTTTGATGAGGGAATAATCCTTCTTCCCAACCAGGTAGAAATACCACATCAAACTCCAATCCTTTTGCGGCATGCATTGTCATCATATTTACCTTTTCTCCATCCCATTCTTGATCAATAGACGTTGCAAGGGAAACATGTTCTAAAAAACTTTCCAAATTATCAAATTCTTTCATTGCGCTTAATAGTTCTTTTATGTTTTCTAATCTATTTTCATTATCGATATCTTTTTTATTTTTTAACATTGCCGAATAGCCAGACTCGTCTAGGACAATTTGTAATAATTTAATATGACTAATTTTTTTGATTAATAAATCATTTCTCCATTTGCTTAATGAATTAAGAAAAAATCCTAGCCCAATTTTTGTTTTTGGTTTTATCATATTTTGCTCAATCATTTTTATTGAGGCTTTTTCTAAACTTAGACTATTTTCTTTTGCGTATTCATGCACTGTTTTTAAAGTAGTATCACCTATAGACCTTTTTGGGTTATTAACAATTCTTTCAAACGCTAAGTCATCCCTCTCTTGATGAATTAATCTTAAGTAAGCTACACAATCTTTAATTTCTGATCTTTCATAAAATTTAGTACCACCCAAAATTCTATAAGGCATACCAATTTTAAGAAATCTTTCTTCAAATTCTCTTGTTTGAAATATAGCTCTAACTAGAATTGCCATATTGTTAAAAGAATATTCTTTTTTTAATTTTTTTTCTATCTCATCAGATATTCCTATTGCTTCATCTTTGCCATTTTTAAAACAATTCAATTTAACTAAATCTCCTTCTTCCATAGTAGTGGTTAAAGTTTTTCCAACTCGATTTTCATTATTTGCTATTAAGTTTGATGCCACAGATAAGATATTTTGCGATGATCTATAATTTTGTTCTAGTCTGATTACTTTAGTATTTTTATATACTTGATCAAATTCTAAAAAGTTTTTTATTTCTGCACCTCTCCAACTATATATGGATTGGTCATCATCTCCCACACAACATAAATTTTTATTTTTTTCAGATAATAAGCTAAGCCATTTACTTTGAATAAAATTAGTATCTTGATATTCATCTACCAAAATATATTTAAAATTATTTGAATAAATTTGTCTTATGTCAGGGTAGTTTTCTAAAATTTTTACAGTATGTAAAATTAAATCACCAAAATCACATGAATTTAAGTCAGTTAATTTTTGTTGATAGATCTTATAAAGAGGTAAAATGGTTTTCTCATAAATATCTTTTTTGTTGATTATAACTTCAGAAGGGTAGTATCCCTTATTTTTCCATCTATCGATAATAGCAAGAATAAATCTAGGGGCTAATTGTTTGATATCTATATTTTCAGCTTTACAAATATTTTTAATTAATCTTGTCTGATCATCAGTGTCTATAATTGTAAAATTTGAGTTAAGATTAGCTGCCGAAGCATGTTTTCTTAAAAGTTTAGCACATATAGAATGAAACGTTCCAAGCCAAGACAGCCCTATTGCAGCAGATCCCAAAATCTTACTCACTCTATTTTGCATTTCTTTTGCAGCTTTATTAGTAAATGTTACTGACAAAATTTGATTAGGAAATGCCTTTTTCTCTTTTATTATATGCGCAATCCTAGAGGTTAAAACCTTTGTTTTTCCAGATCCAGCACCTGCAACAATTAATAATGGCCCATCAAGATGCAATACAGCCTCTTTTTGAGCTTTATTTAAATTATCTAAATAATCAGAGTTTATCATTCAAAATATTTCTTTATAAGTTTCATATTATTATATGAGTAAACATAATTTTTTTGCAAAATTTTTTAAAAAGACCAGCATATTTATAAATAGTCTATTAAAAAAAAAATTAAACAAATTAAATTTTCTTTTTGAAAAAGATAAATTTTTAACTTTTCTAAGCTTTAAAAGAGGTTTTATGTTTTTATCAGCATTAATTGTTTTAACTTTTTCTTATTTATCCATACCCAATTTTTATGATACCAGCAATCTAATTAACAATATTAAGAATCAGTTATATAAAGACTTGAATATTGATTTCAGTTTATCAGAAGAATTTAGTTATAATTTATTTCCAAAACCTAATTTGACATTTCAGGAAATTAAATTTTTAAATCAAGATAAAAAATTTGCATCTGTTGATGAGATGAAAATCTATATTTCATTCAGTAATTTATTTGCATCAAATGATATTAGAATTAAAAATATCAATCTTAATAAAGTTAATTTTGATTTGAATAAAAAAAATTATAATTTTTTTGTTAAACTTTTAAATAGTAATTTCTCTAATTTCAATCTAGAAATTGAAAATAGCAAAATCTTTTATAGAAATATTGAAAATGAAGTTTTGTTCATAAATAAAATTGATCAATTAAAATACTATTATGATTTAAAGGATAATAAAAATACTTTTGTAGCAAATAATGAGATATTCAATATTCCATATACTGTTGAGTTAAAAAATCATAAGGATGAAAAGAAAATACTTACTAAAGTAAATTTTGATTTTTTAAAATTGCAGGTTAAAAATATATTAAGCTACAAACAAATTCAAAAAAATGGATTAATAGAATTTACTTATAATAAAAAAAAAAGTGAAGGCACATACCAACTTAATAATAATCTGTTTAATTTTAATTATTTAAGTAAATCACTAGACAATGATTTTAAATATGAAGGTATAATAAATTTTATTCCATTTTTTTCAAAAATTTCTGGTGATATTGATATAATAAATTTAAATAAATTGTTTAATCCAGATACAATTTTGGTCCAATTGTTTAAATCAGAATTATTAAATAATAAAAATCTAAATATAAATGTAATTATTAATGCAGAACAAATTATTCCTTTTAGAGATCTAAACAATTTAGTATTTAAGATTAGGATCGAAGATGGTTTGCTGGATATTAGTGAAACTAAATTTAGTTGGTTAGATTATGTTGACTTTCAAATATTTGATAGTTTGCTTTATGTAAGAGATAATAATTTAGTTTTGGATAGCAATATTTCAATTGACATTCATAACTCCAGTGAGGTCTACAAGTTTTTTCAAACCCCTCGAAATTTTCGAAAAAAAATAAACAAAATTAAGTTTAATTTTGTCTATAATTTTGATCAAGAAATCACCAATTTAAATAATATTGAGATTGATAATTTAGTTAATCCTGAGGTAAATAAGATTTTAGATCAATTTATTTCTAAAGACACTATTCTTCAGAATAGAATTTATTTTAAAAGTTTAATTAATGAAGCAATTAAATCTTATGCTGGATAGATCATTTTTTTAGGATTGACAATTCTGTTATAGTCTCTTTCGCTTATTAATCCTGTCTTCAATGTTTCAAATTTTAGTGTTGTATCATTTTTAAGAGCAGTTTTTGCAATCTTTGCAGCATTATCATATCCAATATGAGGCGCTAAAGCTGTAACTAGCATTAGTGAATTATCTAAATGTTCTTGAATTTTTTTCTTGTTAGCTTTTATTCCTTTAACACAGTAAAGAGCAAAATTTTTTGTGCTATCAGCTATCAAATCGATTGATTGCAAAATATTATGTGCAATTAGTGGTTTGAAAACATTTAATTCAAAATGACCATGAGATCCTGCAATGGTTATACCATTATGATTGCCAATCACTTTAACGCAAACCATAGTAACAGCCTCACATTGAGTTGGATTTACTTTTCCAGGCATTATTGATGAACCGGGCTCATTTTCAGGCAATATAAGTTCACCATATCCAGCTCTAGGACCCGAACCTAAAAATCTTATATCATTAGATATTTTCATTAATGCTACAGCACAAGTATTTAAAGTTCCTGAAAAGTTTACAATAGAGTCATGTGCCGCAAGTTCTGCAAATTTATTAGAAGCTGGTTTGAAAGGAATTTTTGTAAATTTAGAAATTTCTTTTACAATCTTCTTATCAAAGTTTTTTTTTGAATTTATTCCAGTTCCTACAGCTGTTCCACCTTGAGCAAGATAATAAATTTCTTTCAATGCATATTCTATTCTTTCAATACTTTTTGTAACCTGCACATAATATCCTGAAAATTCTTGTCCAAGAGAAAGTGGTGTTGCATCTTGTAGATGAGTCCTTCCAATTTTAACTATATTTTTAAATTCAGTAGATTTTCTTTTTAATTGCTTCTCTAAAATTTTTAAACTTGGTAGTAATTTTTTTATAGTTTCTTCTGCTACAGAAATATGCATTGCTGTTGGAAAAACATCATTGGTTGACTGAGATTTATTTACATGATCATTTGGATGTACTGGTTTTTTTGTGCCCTTTTTACCACCTAAAATTTCTATTGCTCGATTAGCAATTACTTCATTAACATTCATATTTGTTTGGGTTCCCGAGCCTGTTTGCCAGACTTTTAGGGGAAAATTTTCATCTAAATTACCTTTAATAACCTCATTAGAAGCTTTGATAATTGCTTTAGATATTTTATTTGTAATCAGTTTATCTTTAGAGTGAACTATTGCAGCTGATCTTTTAATAATTGCAATAGATTTGATTATTGAAATATTAACTAAAATTTTACCTATATTAAAAAATTTATTTGATCTTTGAGTGGAAGCTCCCCAATACTTGTTACTAGGGACATTAACACTTCCAATGCTGTCGAATTCTTTTCTTAATTTCATTGATTAATTTATAAGTAATAAATAATTATAAACATACATTAATTTTTAAAAACTTACAGGAGCAAAATGTCAAATTTTAATAAAGTAGGAATTTTCATGAAAACTTTTGGCCAAGAGGTCAAAAGTAAACCATCATTTAGTACAGATAAAATCAATAAATTAAGAATTGATCTAATTAAAGAAGAGTTAGATGAACTAAAAGAAGCAATGGATAATAATGATTTACTAGAAGTAGCTGATGCATTAACAGATATTTTGTATGTAACCTATGGAGCAGGTCACGCATTTGGCATTAATTTAGATAAATGTTTTGATGAAGTGCAGAATTCAAATATGAGTAAGTTAGGTGAAAATGGTGAGCCTATTTATAATGAGTCTGGAAAAGTAATGAAGGGGCCCAATTATTTTAAACCTGATTTAACTAAATTTGTATCTTAGATTTCTAATTTAAAATCAATAGCTACAGCACTATGAGTAATACTGCCAACAGAAATTCTATCAACACCAGTTTTAGCAATAGATTTAACTGTTTTTAAATTAATATTTCCCGAAGCTTCAGTTTCGTAATATTTTTTAGCAATCTTAACACCTGCTTTTAAATTTTTAATATTCATATTATCAAATAAGACTGTATTAAATTTAAGACCCATAATATCTTTAAGTTGTTTTAAATTATCAACCTCAACTGTAATTTTTTTTCCCTTTTTGTTTTTAATAACTAAAGAGACTAAACTTTGTATATCTGATGAAGCAATGTGATTATCTTTAATCAAATATTCATCACTTAAATTAAATCTATGATTGGTGCCACCACCTAATTTAACTGCATATTTTTGAATAACTCTTATGTTTGGAATTGTTTTACGAGTACAACAAATTTTACATTTTTTACCAGCTAATTTTACAAATTGATTTGTTTTAGTTGCGATACCCGAGATATGAGATAAAAAATTTAAAGCAACTCTTTCTGCAATTAATATATTTTTAGCTCTACCTTCAATTGTTGCAATTAATGAGCCTTTTTTAACTTGTGAACCATCTTTTTTTTTAGATATAAATTTAATTTTATTATCAACTAAATCAAAAGCATGTCTTGCAAACAACTGACCACCAACAATTGCATTTTGATTTGATAAAAGTTTAACTTTTATAACTTTATCATTTTCAATTAAACTTGAAGTTATATCTCCAGAAGGGTAGAGGTCTTCATTGAGTGCTCTCTTAACAGCGTTACGAATAAAGTCTTTGCTAAGTTTTATTTTTGACACTTAATTATCTGCCAATAGCTGCCATTTTTTCAACTGATATTCTGGCTTTCTCAATTGTTTCTTTATCCATAATGATTTCACCAGTTTCATTTTCAAGACAATCTAATATTTTGGGAAGTGTAATTTTTTTCATGTGAGGACACATATTACAGGGCTTAATAAAGTCTACGTTTGGATTTTCAACTTGTATATTATCACTCATAGAACATTCAGTAACCATCATTACTTTTTTTGGTTGATGATTTTTAACATAATTAATCATTCCTGAAGTTGATCCTGCAAAGTCACTTGCCTTTATAACATCTGGTGGACACTCAGGATGTGCAATAATTTTAATTCCAGGATTGTTTTTTCTAATATCGTGAATTTCTTTTTCATTAAATTGGTCGTGAACAATACAAATTCCTTTCCAGGATATAATTTCAACATCTGTTTGTGAGGCAACATATTTTGCAAGGTAATCATCAGGTAAAAATATTACTTTTTTTACTCCAAGTGACTTAACAATTTTGACTGCGTTAGCTGAAGTGCAACAAACATCAGTTTCAGCTTTTACTTCAGCTGATGTATTTACGTAAGAAACAACAGGCACACCTGGATATTTTTCTTTTAGCAACCTTACATCTTTTCCAGTAATTGACGCTGACAATGAACACCCAGCATCCATATCTGGTAAAATAACTTTTTTATTTGGACTCATCAGTTTTGCAGTTTCAGCCATGAAGTGAACTCCTGCCATTAAAATAATATCTGCAGAAGTTTTTGAAGCTTCAATTGCTAAAGCTAGAGAGTCTGCTGCAAAATCAGCTACTCCATGATAAATTTCTGGTGTTTGATAGTTGTGTGCAAGAATTACTGCATTTTTTTCTTTTTTAAGTTTATTAATTTTATGAATATATGGAGCGTGTACTGACCATTCAATTTCAGGCATTACTTTTGAAATTTTTTGATAAATAGGATCTGTTGCTTTTTGTACTTCTTGTGTAAATTCCATGATGTTTTTTACCAATTTGAAAGATAGATGTCATTCATTTATTATGACACACGTTGCGGTCGTGCTGAAACTGGTAGACAGGCACGGTTGAGGGCCGTGTGGACATAGTCCATGAGAGTTCGAGTCTCTCCGACCGCACCAAAATAAAACCTTTATTGATCATGTTTCTGGTTTTTTGTGCTATACTTATGAATTATGAAAATAAAACAAATATTTAACTTCTGGAAACACTGGAACTGTAATTTATTTGTTAGGCTTCATTGCTCTTTTTACTAAATAGAAATCTCTTTTTACACTTTTAACTAATATTCAATTAATTTTAATAAGAAGATTTCAATGACTAAGAAAATATTGTTTTATAAATCAATTATCTGGCAAATGATCGGTATGATATGGATATCTTTATTATCCTATCTATGGTTTGGTGATTTAATTCGATCTTTAAGCTTTACTATTGTGGTTATGGTTGTGAGTATTTTTGCCTATGTTTTTTACGAGATGGCATGGGAAAAATTTATGAAAAAAAAGCATTAAGAGACAACATCTCTTTATTTATTGTTAAGATTTAATCCAATATTTATTGTTAAGATCTAATCCAATCTGGTTTTTTAATATCAATTAAAGCATTCTTAGTATTAAAACCTGACTTTTCATTAAAATTTTCATCCAAATATTTAATTAATGCAAATGGATAATCCTTTTCTATTAATACTTTTCCAATTTCATTTTCATTATAATAAATATTTTCACCCTCAATTAATTCACCTTTAATTATATTTATCGGCAATAATCTTTTTGAAAGTTTATTTTTAAGTTTAATTCTAGCTGTATTTTCTTGTCCAACGTAACAACCTTTTTTAAAGTCAATTCCATTTAATTCTTCGTAATTGCACTCAATACCAAACAGTTTATTTTGTAATTTGTTAAAATCCTTTGGAACTATTCCAAGTTTATGACTAAATGAATAATAATCTTTAATATTAGAGTCGTGTAACTCAAGTTTCTTTAATGATAAATAAAGTTTTTCTAAATTAATAATTAATCTTGCACCCATGAGCTTATTTCGCGGATCTAAAAGAATTGGATCTTCTCTATATTTTAAAGTAAAGCCGGCAATATCTTGAGCTTCATCAAAATTTAGAAATTTTTCATGGCTAAAAGCAGCAACTACAAATTCATTGCTAAGATTTAAAACTTCAACTTTTGATCTTAACTTATAAATACTTAGTTGTTTAAATAGTCCATCTACTTGAGATTTTTCGCAATCAATCAAATAACCAGATTTATATTTAATTATTATAAACTCATATAAAAACTTGCCTTGAGGAGATAATAAGGATGTAAAGCAGCTATTATTGCCACTGACTTTATTAATATCGTTACTAATCAGATTTTGTAGAAATTCTTTTGCATCTTCACCGTTTAAGTAAAGTATCGCTCTATCATCTAAAATATATACATTTTTGATATTCATATTTGATTAGTTAACATTTTTAATATAATTACTTTTTTCTGAAATGTTAGATCTTATAATCAAAAATGGACAATGTTATATTGATGGTGAATTAAAAGAGGCAGATGTAGCTATTCAAGACGGTAAAATTTATAAAATTGGTCAAATTTCCGAAGAAGCTAAAGAAACAATAAATGCTGAAGGTCAAACAGTTTTACCAGGATGTATAGATACCCAAACCCACTTTAGAGAACCTGGTTCAGCAGATACTGAAGATTTACACTCTGGAAGTAGAGCTGCCATTGCAGGAGGGATTACTAGTGTATTTGAAATGCCCAATACTAATCCACCAACCTCAACTAAGGTAGAGTTTCAAAAAAAATTAGATCTTGCGAAGAATAGAATGTATTGCAATTATGCTTTTTATTTTGGAGCAACAGCAGATAATGCAAATGAGTTAGCAGATTTAGTAAATTTAGAAGGGTGTTGTGGAATTAAACTTTTTGCAGGTTCTTCAACTGGTAATTTATTGGTTGCTGAAGAAGAAGATATTGAAAAAGTATTTCAAAGCAGCTCAAAAGTTGTTGCAGTTCACTCTGAAGATGAAGCGATTTTAAATATTAATAAAAAATTGATTAAAAATGGAGATGTTCATTCGCACCCGATTTGGAGAAGCGCTGAATGTGCAATATCATCTACAAGAAGAATAGTTAGAATTGCAGAGAGATATAAGAAGAAAGCTCATATTCTTCATATTACAACAAAAGAAGAAATTGATTTTTTATCACAGCATAAAGGTAATATTACTTTTGAGATTACCCCTCAGCACTTAACAATTTATGCGCCAGATTGTTATGATAAACTTGGAACGTATGCTCAGATGAATCCACCTTTAAGAGATAAATCTCACTATGATAGATTGTGGTATGGAGTTAAAAATAATCTTAATGATACAATAGGTTCTGATCATGCCCCTCATTTAAAAGAAAATAAAGATAAAGAATATCCGAACTCTCCATCAGGTATGCCTGGTGTTCAAACGTTAATGCCAGTTATGTTGAATCATGTAAATGATGGAAAACTTACCCTTAATCAATTAATGAACCTAGTGTGTGAAAATCCAATTAAAATTTTTGGAATTAAAAATAAAGGATTTATTAAAGAAGGGTTTGATGCTGATTTTACAATTGTTGATATGAACAAAACAATTGAAATTAAAAATGAAAACATAGAAAGTAAATGTGGCTGGTCACCTTTTGATGGATATAAATTCAAAGGCACACCTACATCAACAATTGTTGGTGGAAAAATTAAAATGCAAGATGGTAAGATCTTAGGTGATCCCGAAGGAAAACCTTTAGTCTTTTAATATATTATTCTTTATAAGATCTTCTTTAATCTCAGACAGTATAGCTGGATCATCAATGGTTGGAGGTATTTTATATTCTAAATTGTCAGCAATCTTTCTAATAGTACCTCTTAATATTTTTCCTGATCTTGTTTTTGGTAATCTTTTAATAACAATGACTACTTTAAATGCAGCAACAGGTCCTATTTTATTTCTAACCATCTGCACACATTCTTTTGAAATTGTTTCATTATTTTTATCTACCCCAGATTTAAGAACAACTAAGCCAATAGGTAGTTGTCCTTTTAGTTTATCAGCAATACCAAGCACCGCACATTCAGCAACAGATTGATGTTCGGACAAAACTTCTTCAATGGCACCTGTTGATAACCTGTGACCTGCAACGTTAATAATGTCATCTGTTCTTGACATAATCCAAATATAACCATCATCATCAATGTGACCTGCATCATATGTTTGATAATAACCTTCGTAATTAGTCATGTAATTTTCTTTATATCTTTTATCTGCATTCCATAATGTTGGAAAAGTTCCAGGAGGCAAAGGAAGCTTAACTACAATATCTCCCATTTCATTTGGTTCTGCTAAAGTTTGATCTGGTTTAATAATTTTAACATCATAACCAGGTACAGCTTTACATGCTGAACCATATTTAGTCTCCATCATTTCAATTCCTGTACAATTTGAACTGATTGCCCAACTAGTCTCCGTTTGCCACCAGTGATCAATCACAGGAACTTTCAGTAAATTCTCTGCCCACTTAATTGTATCTGGATCTGCTCTTTCTCCTGCAAGAAATAAACTTTCAAAATTACTAAGATCGTATTTTGAAAAAAACTTACCTTCAGGATCTTCTTTTTTAATAGCTCTAAATGCGGTAGGGGCAGTGAAAAGAGATTTTACTTTATAGTCTGAAATGATTTTCCAGAAAGCTCCGGCATCCGGCGTGCCAACCGGTTTTCCTTCAAACAAGACAGTTGTGCACCCTTTAAACAATGGAGCATAGACAATATACGAATGCCCAACGATCCATCCAATATCGCTTGCTGACCACCAAATATCATCAGCATCAATATTGTAGATATTTTTCATCGTCCATTTTAGAGCAACTATATGTCCACCAATATCTCTAACTATTCCTTTAGGTGTTCCGGTTGTGCCTGAGGTATATAAAATATAAGCAAGTTCATTTGAATTCATTTCTACACAATCTGCATTTGATGCATTTGAAATAACTTCATCCCAACTAACTTCAACTGGACCATTCAATTTTACTTCATGACCTGGTCTTTGAAACAAAATCATTTTATCAATTTTATGATCGGCTAATTTAACAGCTTCGTCTACAAGAGGTTTGTATTCAACAGTTCTTCCAGGTTCAAAACCACATGAAGCTGTAACTAATAATTTTGCTTTACTGTCATCTATTCTGCTTGCAAGTTCGTTTGAAGCAAAGCCACCAAAGACCACTGAGTGTATTGCTCCAATTCTAGCACAAGCAAGCATAGCAATTACAGCCTCTGGTATCATTGGCATGTATATAATTACTCGATCCCCTTTTGTAACTCCTTGTGCGGTTAGTGCTCCTGCAAATTTTGAGACTTTTGATCTAAGCTCTTCGTATGTGAATTTACTTTTGTTACCTGTAATTGGGCTGTCATATATAAGAGCAGTCTTTTTTCCTCTACCTTGATCAATATGAATATCTAATGCATTGTAACAAGTATTGGTCACACCATCTTCGAACCATTTATAAAAGGGAGGATTAGATTTATTTAAAATTTTAGTTGGTTTTTTAAACCAAAAGATATCATTTGATGCTTCTTGCCAAAATTTTTCAGGATTTTTTATAGATTGGTCATAAATTTTTTGAAATTTATCTGACATAAAATTTGATTCGATTATTTATTATTTTTTGGTTTTTAACTTAAAAATTGTATTTAATTTTAAAAAATAAGTAAAATCAATGTAAATTAACAATAATTAACCCTTCATAAATCTAAATTTATTTGCTATCTAACCCAGATCTTTGTTTAGAAAAATTCTAAACATAATTTATATAAACTAAAAATAAAAACTAATTAAAGAGGGAGTTTTTTATGAAAAAACTTAAATTGTTTGCTCTAACAGCTGTAGCCCTAATGGGTGTAACAGGTGTTGCAAACGCAGAGACCGTTATGTTAGCTCAAGATGATTTCGTAGGTATTTCATTTTGGTTAGTATCAATGGCTTGTTTAGCTGCCACTGTATTCTTTTTCTTAGAAAGAAGTTCGGTTCCAGCTGGATGGAGAGTTTCAATGACTGTTGCTGGTCTAGTTACTGGTATTGCATTCGTACACTACATGTACATGAGAGATGTATGGATCATGACTGGTGATTCACCAACTGTTTACAGATACATTGACTGGTTAATTACAGTACCACTACTAATGTTAGAATTCTATTTTGTTCTATCAGCAGTAAACAAAGCAGATTCAGGAATTTTCTGGAGATTGATGCTTGGTACATTAGTAATGCTAGTAGGTGGATACTTAGGAGAAGCTGGATACATCAACGCTACACTTGGTTTCATAATCGGTATGGCTGGTTGGGTATACATCTTATATGAAGTATTCTCTGGTGAAGCAGGTAAGAGAGCGGCGAAAAGTGGTAATAAATCACTTGTAACTGCTTTTGGTGCAATGAGAATGATCGTTACTGTAGGTTGGGCTATTTACCCATTAGGTTACATTTTTGGTTACCTAACAGGTGGAGTAGACGCTAACTCACTTAACGTGATTTACAACGCAGCTGACTTTTTGAATAAGATCGCTTTTGGTCTAATCATTTGGGCAGCAGCTATGCAACAACCTGGTAGAGCTAAGTAGTTTTACTAAGTTAAAATTATAAATTAGGGCAGGTATGTTTATACATACTTGCCCTTTTTTTTTAAGACATTATATCTAATACATGGCTAAAATAACTTATAACACTCACGACAACAAAACTCACTCTATCGATGTTCAAAATGGACTTTCAGTTATGGAAGGTGCTGTGCAAAATGATATTCCAGGAATTGATGCTGATTGCGGTGGGGGGATGGCTTGTGCTACTTGTCATGTTTATGTCAAAGAAAAGTGGTTAGACAAACTTCCAGCCAAAGAGGATGGTGAAGAAGATATGTTAGATATGGCGTTTGAGCCAAAACAAAATAGTCGATTGAGTTGTCAGCTAATTGTTTCAGATGAATTAGATGGTTTGGTTGTAAATATCCCATCAAAGCAAGGCTAAATGAATAAAACAGATGTATTAATTATTGGAGCAGGGCCAACAGGTTTGTTTTGTGCTCATCAATTAGGAATTATAGGGTTAAGTTGTGAGATTGTAGATAATCTTGATAAAGCTGGCGGTCAATGTATTGAGCTTTATCCTGATAAACCAATTTATGATATCCCAGCTATACCCGAATGTACTGGTGAAGAATTAACTAATAATCTTATAAAACAAATTAAACCTTTTAATGTAAAATTTCATTTAAATGAAAGAGTAGAAGAGCTTAAAAAAGTTGAAAATCGATGGCATGTTAAAACAAGTGGAAATAAAGAGTTTGACGTAGCAAGCATTGTTATAGCTGGTGGTGTTGGTTCGTTTGAGCCTAGAAAATTTCCACTAAAAGAGTGTGAAAAATTTGAGGGCAATTCCTTATTCTATTCAATAAAAGACAAAACAATCTTTAAAGATAAAACAATTTCTATATTTGGAGGAGGAGACTCAGCGCTTGATTGGGCAATAGAGCTTTCAAATACATCTAAAGTAAACTTAATTCATAGAAGAGATGGTTTTAGTGGAGCAGAGTCTAGTGTCCAAAAAGTGAAAGAACTACATGAGCAAGGTAAACTTAACTTATATACAAAATACCAAATAAATTCTGTTTTAGGAGATGACAAGATTGATTTAATAAAAATTAAACATGATGACGGTGAAATAAAAGAATTCAAAACAGATTACGTACTCGGTTTCTTTGGTTTAATTATGCAATTAGGACCAATATTAGATTGGGGATTAAATATTAGTAAAAAAACAATTGAAGTTAATACAGAAAATTTTGAAACTAATATTGATGGTATATTTGCAATTGGTGATATCTGCTCATATCCAGGTAAACTAAAATTAATTTTATCAGGTTTTCATGAGGGTGCGTTAGCTGCAAGAGGTTGTTTTAAGTACGCAAAACCAGATGAAAAATTAAGATTTGAATTTACTACCACATCTAAGGCTGCCCAAGAAAGATTAGGTGTTAAGAAGTGATAGAGCTTTTTACGGCCGATACGCCAAATGGTAAAAAAATTTCCATAATGTTAGAAGAAATTGGTTATGAATATAAATTAACTAAAGTGGACATCAGTAAAGATGAACAATTTAAACCAGAATTTATAAAGTTAAGCCCATTTAGTAAAATTCCAGTAATTACAGACCATGACAACAATGAAAGTATATTTGAGTCTGGAGCAATCCTTATGTACTTGGGAGAAAAAAGTGGAAAGTTTTATGATAAAGATGATAGGCTAAAGATTAACCAATGGCTGATGGCTCAAATGGGAACTATTGGACCAATGATAGGACAACATCATCAATTTCATCACTATAACCCTGGTAAAAGTGAATTTGGTGAAGATAGATATTTTAAAATTGCAAAGAGAATATATCAAGAATTAGACAGCAGATTAAAAGATTCAAAATTTCTAGCGGGAGAAAAATATACAATTGCTGATATTGCAACTTGGCCTTGGTTTGCAAGACATGAATGGCACGATATTGGGTTAAAAAATTATAAAAACTTATCTAGATGGTATTTAGAAATTGCAAATCGTGATGCGGTTATCAAAGGTTATGATCTTTATAATAATGGATCACGGGTTTCAAAAATTTAATTATCAATAACTACCTTTTTTGCTAGAACCATTATAAAAAATTTCTTGAAGATAATCATTTTCTTGTTTTTTCAATTCAAGATCATCTTTATCCATTAAAGATTTATTTCTTCTAATTTTTTGATGAAAATTAAAATCATCTTTACCTCTTGCTATTTGAACACTATTTTTTCCTAAAACTTGTTTAACATTAGCTCCTATATAGCTCTGAATTACAAAACCTATTCTTCGATCATCACTTTTATTTATATCTGAACCATGAACTGTTGTTGGATGATGTAAAGACATTTGACCTGCAGTTAGTACCAAAGGTGTAATTTTTTCTTTTGGAACATTTTGTACCGTTTGCCCTCTGGTTAATAGATTTCCTTGATTAAATTTTTGATCATGTTCTTTAAGATTATCTTTATGAGACCCTGACCACATTCTCATACAGCCATTGTGTTCATTTGAATCTGTTATTGCAACCCAAGCTGTTACCCAATTATGTGGCTCAAGACCAATATACTTTGCATCTTGGTGATAACTTACAAAACCTTTTTCATTTGGGTTTTTAATAAAAAGGGTTGTTCCACACACAAGAATATCTTCACCGATTAAACTTTGGACTGCATCTAATATTTTAGGATCATGTGTAACTTCATCTAATAAAGGTGAAATTAGGTGAGCATTATATCTACCTGATTTCTCAAACTCCTCAGGTATTTCTTTTTCGATTAGTTCAATTTCATCTCTAATTTCTTTAGCTTTCTCTTTTGAAAAAACATTTATTGGAGAAACAAAACCCTCATCTTTATATTGTTTAAGTTGATTTGAGGAAAGATAAGCCATATTGTTTTAAAACTTTACATGAGCGCTACTATTTCTTCAATAAATTACTGTCCAGTTAAATCTGTTTCATTCCAAACAATTGAAAAGTGTGAAATTAAAAAAAATATTGGAATAACTGGTGATAGAATTTTTGCATTTGCTAAAGATCTAGATTTAGAACAGGTAAAATTATTTGAAAAAAGTCCTGCTGAAAGAAAAGGTAAATGGAATAAAGTTTTAACGCTTAAAAA
>Ga0209657_1000556_pt1 | contig 24120 bp, 17 predicted proteins | sample SaaInlV_100m_DNA_FD_184650 | JGI IMG/M metagenome (GOLD analysis project Ga0209657, IMG submission 184650) | Marine microbial communities from expanding oxygen minimum zones in the Saanich Inlet - SI037_S3LV_100m_DNA (SPAdes) (version 2) | ecosystem: Environmental > Aquatic > Marine > Intertidal... | reverse complement strand
GTCCGTTTATTTTCTTCTACCCGGCTATTTTAGGTATATGGTATCAATGGACATTATTAAGCGAAGAAAATACTCAATCACCCTCAGAGTTATCTATAGCCTGACCCTTTTTTCTATTTGTTATATCACACTCGTTCGACCGGTTCGGGTATATATTAATCAAAATTATGTTGCACCGTTTTATCGATCTCTTGATCAAACTGAAAATTCGCCTGTTACCTTGACATCTAGGCGTATCAATATTCAGCCGGATGGCTATAATTCACCCCGTGGCTTTGGTATTCCATTTGGTGGTTATTTCTGGCTCCCGTTTGCTTTATTTATTGCAGCACGACAAAAGTGGCCTGCCATGGGGTTGGTGGGCTACCATATATTTCTTGGAATCTTGCCACCATATTTTGCATTTTTATTTATAAAACAATTTGCCTGGGCAGGAGTAGGTCTAGAGGTAAATGAGACCCTTTTTCAGGGTGTTTTTCTGATATCAGTATTTTGGGGTGTAAAGACTATTTTGAACCAATGGAAGAAAGAGACAAATATTTAAGAATTAAATTGTTTTTAACTGGTAGATAGCGCTTCATACATATCCCCAATGGGCAGAAAGATGGCCAACGCCAATGTCAGGATAAAAACACCCATGATGACAGTGATGAGGGGTTCAAGTGTGGCGGTTAATTTTAAAACACGATCCTGAATTTCTGCGTCGGTCATATCACCGATCTCTTTGAGCATATCATCCATTGCGCCTGCATCTTCACCTACTTGGATCATTTTTAAAACGTTAGGCGGAAAAATATCATGGGGGTGTCGCTGGATGGAAAGAGCCACCTTTTTTCCCACTTCTACATCTGCATGAACTTATTCCCTGAAAATAAGTATTTATCAATATCTCAAAAATCGGCCTGGGATTTATTACGGAAATTAGAAAAGGAAGATTTAGAAAAATTAACAGATCAATTAACTGAAAATTTATTTAGTTGATATTCCTGGATTCAAGTAGTAAGTGCAACATTGAATGATTCTCCAAAAAATACCTGATTGGGTGTTTTATACCCAAGTCTTTTTCTTGGACGATTATTAAGTCTTTTCATGGCATGGATTATCTCACTATGTGTTATGGTTCTAAAGTCCCTGTTTTTAGGGAAGTATTGGCGAATGAGGCCATTGGTATTTTCATTGGTTCCTCTTTCATAGGAAGAATATGCATGAGCAAAATAGAAGCTACATTTCAGTCCCGCCGCGATTATTTCATGATCTCCAAACTCTTTTCCATTATCCGACGTAATTGTATGAACTTGGTCAGATATAGTGCCCAACAAACGTTTTATCGCGTCAGCAGTATTTCCCTTTGTTCTTCGATCTACTTTGTAAATAAGAGCAAGTCCGGATTTTCTTTCTGTCAGAGATACAATAGCCTGTTTATGGGCTTTACCAATTATCGTATCTGCTTCCCAGTCTCCAACTCGACTCCTTGCTTCAACAATGTCAGGACGGTCATCTATGCTGATCCTATTTTTAAGGTTTCCCCGTCGGTCATTGGATCCATAACGTTTTTTTCTTTTCTTTTTACACCGTAGATGGAGATACAAAACTCCACCCGTTTGTTTGTCTCTAAGAACGTATTGGTAAATCCATTCATGGCTGATGGATATTCTCAAATTCATCTTCATCCAGCCGCTTATTTGTTCCGGACTCCATTCTTCACGAAGCAGCTGTTCTACATAGGCCCAGGTACTGCCATCTATACGAGGACGAACTTTAGCTTGCTGTCGCTCTTTTGCAAATGCATTAGCCTGTTTAGGGCGATAGCCCCGGCCACCACGATTTCGTTTAAGTTCTCTACTTACTGTCGTTTTGTGAATGCCAATCACTTCCGCAATTTTCGATTGTGTAAGTCCTATTTTAAGCATGGAATATATTATGTATCTTTGTTCCAGCGTGAGCTGGCTGTAGTGTTTCATTTGTGCTCCTCATTTTTGACGGTGGGAAAAGTACGAAGCCTACAGCGGCTCCGCATCTTCCAAAACTCGTCATCAAGTTGCACTTAAGAGTTGAATTCAAGCTTTATTTAAATAAACCGTATCTAAAAATACAGTATAAAGCCCTAAAACCATCTTTCCAGTTTATTTTTTTGCCTTCTGCATAAGTTCTTCCATAATATGAAATACCAACTTCATATATTTTGATTTTATTTATTCTAGCTATTTTTGCTGTAACCTCGGGCTCAAAACCGAAACGCATCTCTTTTAATTTGATACCTTGAATTAAATCTATTCTAAACATTTTATAACATGTTTCCATATCTGTTAAATTGAGATTATTAAACATGTTTGATAAGAAAGTTAAAAATTGATTTCCAATTGAATGCCAAAAGAATAAAACTCTATGAGGATTACCTCCTATAAATCTTGACCCATATACAACATCAGCTTCCGCCATAAAGGCAACTTTAATAAGCAAATTAAATTCATTGGGGTCATATTCTAAATCAGCATCTTGTACAATTAAGTAATCACCCGTGGCTTCTTTAATACCGATATGTAAAGCAGCTCCTTTACCTTTATTCTTATTGTGTTTATAATATGAAATCTCTTTATCTAGATTTTTACTTATAAACTCCGTTATTAACTTATCTGATTTATCTGTTGAAAAATCATTTACAACAATAATTTCTTTCGAAATATTATTAATTAACTCAAGATTAGTTAATACGTTCAGAATATTAAGAATTGTATTCTCTTCATTATAAACAGGTACAATTATGGATAGTTTTGAAAAATTCAATTTGATTAATTATCTATGATAAATACTTTTTAAAAAAACTGTTAATAGGTTCAACTGTAGCCACATAATAAAGCATTAAAGGAAAAAAGTTAAATAAACCTCTTTTATAGCCTGCTCTAATATAATTCCCTACTAATTTTCCCTCGTTAAAATTATCTATTTGGTAAAAGATAATTAAATATAAAACCCAAGCACCAATAATGGTTAGTAATAATTCTTTTTGACTATATATTTTAGTTTTAACATTAATTAAAACTCCGATAAAAAAAATAATTACAGTATATCCATAATATTGGGTACTTAGTGTAATTTTATAAACTTTAGATAAAATCATTGAGATTTTGTTATAGTCCCAAAACAAAGCGTACTGAAATGGCTGTTTCTTATCTGAAAGAGATAAGGCATATTCAACATAAAGCTCCCAACTTAAAAATGGAATTATAATTAGTATTGAATAGATTATTGCTGGCTTAAAATTTTTGTTTTTAATAAAATCAAAGAGGATAAAAATAAAACCTGCAGCAGCAAAAATAATTCCTTCTGTTCTTAACCAAATCCCCATTGATATCAGAAATGAGGCAAGATAGAATTTCGAAATTTCTTGGTTATTCAGCCATTCAAAGAGCAATATGATACCCGCCATTGTAAATAGCACCTGTGGTACGTTTGTTAAAGTTAAGGCTGCCATAGCTGCATATTCTGGAACAATAGCCAAGAAAAATGTAAATAATGCCGCTCCAAATGCTCCAGAATGTTTTCTAGTAAAAGCAAAAAATGAAATTAAAGTGCATCCATAAAATAACATGGTAATTACTTTAGGAGAGTATTCAAACATATAGGCTATAGAAAATGTAATTGGCATCATAGGTGGGTATAAAAATCTTCTACCTGCTAAATCATGTTCTGTTTCAAATATTGAATTATTAAAAACCCCTTCTGATGCTATTACCTTAGCTAAAAAATCGTACCCTGCAATTGAATCGTATGATGTTGTTGGCCAAAACACTGCCTTTTGGAACAACCAATAAAAAACATATGCCATTACAGTAAAAAAGAATATTGCTCCAAAATTTAATGATGGAACATTAAGGCCTTCTTTTGAAATGTGTGGCATTCCTTGTTTTTTAATAGCTATACCAAAAAAAAGGATTGTTAAAGCAATTGTTGTTATAAGAAAAGACAATGGTTGAAGCGACACATTAAGTACAGTATCATTAAAAAATAAAACAGCAGACATTACTGCCACTCCTACTGGAAAAGATAAACCAACTAAAAGTAATAAATCTAAACTTTTATCAATTAGGTAGATAAAAGACAAACCAACTAAAAAAAACAATATGATGGTTAAAAAACTCATTTCAATGGTATTACTGCAAATTGTTGACGTTGCCTTGGTGGGTTTTCCAGTTTATGGTATCCCCAATGATTTACAATTGCAACATGAGTAGCTTTATCAACATATTTACTGTTTTCATTAATTTTTTCGTAAACCAGCTTTCTTGGATAAACAAAATAAGATGCCCAACTTTTATTTCTAATAGATGCCGATTTCATGCTTTTATTAAAAAATATTCTGCCTTTTTTTGGAAAAATAATTGAGTCTGGTGGCATTAAAATAATAGCGTTTTCAGGTGTATTATCTGCAATATGTTTTAAAAACCTATAATCAAAACCTAATTTTGATTCATACTTTTGATTAAGATTCATCCGCTTCACTTTTTTATCTTGAAGCATTTTAATATTATTTTTTAATAAAGAACCAAAAAACCATTTATAACCATCGTTTATCTCTTTTACTCCAAAAAATAGTATTGCAGCAATTGCGAGTGTTATGAAATTCTTTTCTAATGACATGAGTATCCATAGCAAATATAATTTTTTTTTGTTTTGGTAACAATTATTTATATAAACTTATCAAAATTTAAAACGTTATGAATCATATTGTAAAATCAAGTTGGAAAGGGAAGTAAGTTTTTGAATCTGAAACACCTGGTAGAAAAATCACCTCAATTTTTTATTGGTAATGACCATATACAGTCTTCTTTAGAATTATAAGTAAAATGAATATCCCCACCCTCACGGGGTTTTTTATTTATGGGATAATGGGTAGGTTTGACAATGGTACAGAATAAACAACTGGGTCCTTCCGATTCATTTATTTTTAATCGTACGGGACACAGGTTACGTAATCGAACTGTGCTTGCTGCAATGACAAATAAACAAAGTCATTCTGATGGTACTCTTTCTGATGCAGAGATAAAGTGGCTCACTCGCCGTGCCAAGGGTGGTTTTGGAATTATTACAACTGCAGCAGCACATGTTTCCAAAGATGGCCAAGGATGGGACGGAGAGCTCGGCCTTTTTGATGATATGCACATTGATAAATTAACGACACTTACAGATTCAATTCATACTCATGGAAGTCTGAGTTTTGCACAATTATTTCATGGCGGAATGCATGCCCCTCAATATTTGACAGAAAAAACACCCATATCAGCAAGCAAGATCCCTTGCGATGAATCGAAGAGCGGATTTACTCGCTCTGCATCTGGAAAGGATATAAAAAGACTTATCAACAATTTTACTGCAGCGGCTGTTCGCTGTGTGCAGGCAGGGTTTGATGGAATTGAACTACACGGAGCCCATGGGTATCTGATATCACAGTTTTTGGGGACAAAGACGAATATGCGCAAAGATGAATGGGGCGGTGATTTAAAAAACAGGACCAGATTTTTAATCGAGATATATCGTTCTATAAAAGAAAATGTGCCAGATTCCTTTATTGTTGGTGTTCGAATCTCTCCCGAGATTAGTGATCTGGGAATAAATCTGGAGGATAGTATTAACCTTGCAGGTTTTCTCAGAGATGAAGGCATAGATTATTTACACATTTCATGCTGGGATGCATTCGCGAAATCAAAAGAGTATCCAGATGACTCCAGAAGATTGACTGAGTGGTTTACCCAGAGTGTTGATGATTTGCCCCCTATAATTAGTACTGGAAGCGTTTGGTCCAAATCAGATGCCCAGGAATTAATGAATCAGGGTGCAGATCTCATTGGAGTAGCGAGAGTTGGCATTCCTTATCCTGGTTGGGCTAAAAAACTTTCTCAGGAAAACTATAATCCACCCCGAGCTCCTTTTACGGTGCAGCACCTGAGAGAAGCAGATTTAAGTGATGTTTTTATAAATTATATGCGAAAATGGGATGGATTTGTCAGCAATAATAATTAATAATATTGTAATCTATATAAAGGGTATTTAATTATGGGTTGTTGTCAATGTCAGGGTATTGAAAATATGTTTGACAAAAAAGCTGCCAAGCGCGCGCTTAAGCGATACCTTAAAAAAGGTCCAAGCAAAACAACGGGCATGCTGCTAAAAGCTATACATAAGACAGAAGTAAAGGGCCTTGAATTTTTGGATATTGGCGGTGGAATTGGAGCAATCCAGTATGACTTAATCAAAGCAGGGGCTTCATCTGGAACGAGCATTGAAGCATCACCAGCATATATTGATTTAGTTAAAGAAGAGATACACAAAAATAACCTAGCTGAATTAATTGATTTTAAACATGGTGATTTTACAGCAATCGCATCAGATGTCAACTCGGCTGACATAGTAACCCTGGACAAGGTTATTTGTTGTTATGATGATATGTCTGAATTAGTAAGGCTGTCTTCCAAGCTATCTCGAAAAATATACGCCATTATTTATCCTCGTGACGTTTGGTGGACAAAACTGGCTCTTCCATTTATTAATTTTTATCCCATAATAAAGGGCAGCCCTTTTAGAGTCTTCATTCACCCTGCTAAAAAAGTGGAAGAAATAATTTTTAGGAATGGGTTAAAGCGTGATTATTATGCCACAACTTTATTCTGGCAAGTAGCAATTTTTACTAAATAGAATCTCGTATTTTCTAGCCTTTTGATACCAAGGATTAAATGGGCATCTTTCATCTTTGAAATTTATATGAACCAATATCAAAAAAAACAGAGTATTAAAAATTCTGATAAATCAGCCTCCCTTGGGGTACTAGGTTTTTTGTTTAGTAATGTTTTGGTAGATTAAAATAAATTATATACAATTATAATGGAAAATATAAAAAATTGCTCTATCTAGATTATTGAACCTAGATTAATTTTTTAAAAAGACTATGGACCGAAAACTAACAACGATATTTGCTTCTGATGTGGTAGGCTTCAGCAAAATGATGGGTATGGATGAAGTGAATACATTAAAGATTTTAAAAGAGCGCCGAGAAGTCATCGATGGTATTATTGATGAGCACGCCGGCATTATTTTTGGAAGCGCTGGCGACAGTGTAATTGCTGAGTTCTCCAGCCCCATCAAAGCTGCAGAAGCAGCGGTTGCAACCCAACTGAAGATGAAAACAATGAATGTGGATCAGGCGGAATCAGACCAAATGACATTTCGTGTGGGTATCAACATTGGTGATGTGATGGTAACGGATGACAACCTATTTGGCGATGCAGTAAATATTGCTGCTCGATTGGAAGCTGCGGCTCGCCCTGCCGGAATCTGTGTGTCAAAAACTGTCTTTGATATGATTAATAGAAAAATCTTAGTGTCTTTTGAAGATGCAGGCGAATTGGAATTGAAGAATATCGAAATTCCAATTAAAGCTTTTCATGTCACTGAGAATAAAGGGATAGCAAGATTCACTCAGGATTCTGAAAAAATTCATACGGAAGTAAAAAAAGCTGAACCGGGTTCAGTTGCAGTTATGTTTTTTAAAAACCTCAGCGCTGATGAAGAGCAGGAATATTTTTGTGAAGGGTTCTCCGAAGATCTTTTATCAATGCTCTCCCGTTATAACAAATTGGTTGTGATATCCAGCCATGCCAGTTTTTCGTATAAAGAAAAATCAAAAAGTTTCAAAGAAATCGGGAAAGAACTGGGCGTTCGATATGTCATTCATGGCAGTGTGAGAAAACTGGGACCGAAGATGCGCATTAATGCAAACTTGGTATCAACAGAGAATGAGAATTCTATCTGGTCCAATAATTTTGACCTGTCTGTGGATGAAGTTTTTGATGTCCAAGATCAAATCGCAGAAGAAATTGTTTCAACAATAGTAGGTAGGGTGGAAGAAGATTTACTTAAGGCAACCAAAACAAAACGCCCAGATAATATGAATGCATATGATTTAGTGTTGCAAGGATTGGAGTATGCAAAAAAAGGGAATTTATTTAGGGAACATACTGCAACGGCTGTTGAAATTTTTGAAAAAGCAATAGAAGCCGATCCGTCTTATGGTCGGGCGCATGCTTGGCGTGCCTGCTCCCTAGGCAATCTGATGGATTGGGATGGGGAACAAAAACCGGAAGTGTTAGAGCGGTGTATGGAATCTGTAGATCGTGCGCTAGAATTGGACCCTAATGAACCGGAAATCCATCGAATCATGGGATTCATCAAATTTTATGGTGAACGAGACTTTGATCTTGGCAGATATCATTTTGGAAAAGCACGGGAGTTATGCCCAAGTGATGTATTTATTATATGTAAATATGCCCAAATGTTAAACTTTTGTGGTGAGTATGAGAAAGCGCTGATAGAATTAGAGCGTGCAAAAAGATTAGACCCATTTTCCAATGATTTGGTATTTGGACCATTAGCTTTGTGTCATTATTGGTTGGGGAACAATGATGAAGCCATTGAAATTTTTAAAACAATAAAAATATTAAACTGGCATTTATTCTATTTGGCAGCAATCCATGCCAAAAAAGGTGACAAAGAATTGGCCAAAGAAAAATTAAAAGAAGCAAAAGCAGTAAGCGGAATGGATATTAACCAGTTTATTGATTCCCAGCCCTATACTAAGGAAGAACTGGCTAAATCTTTAAGGGATGTTTTAAAAACCATAGACGTATAAAAACCTGATATATCAGGAAAAAATAATTTATTCAGGAATTGCCGATAGGGCTTAACAGCTTTAGCTAAGTGGAATTGTAAGTTTTTTTAGTACCACAATTTCACTGAAATGATTTAATTATCATTAGAGATTGATACACTATAAATAAACAACCCCCAATTATTATGCAATATATTACGCAGATGAGTAGAAATGGCGTAGACTATGCAAATATATTGATGGCTAAAATCCACTACGACTAAGAGCACAATTTACCTATGAAATTAAGATTAAAACATTTTTTGAAATTCACATCATTGTTGCTGTACCTTTTTCTCCTAAGCTGTGAAGATGTAGAGCTTGCATACCCTGGCAATACTCAGGATCTTAAAGCGAGTCCGCCTAAAGGCAGCATGATTTGGGAAGAGGGTATGGAAGAAGATGGTGTAGGTCGGCTACCAGAAAACCTGCAGGGTACCAATAAATCATTAGGCAGTATTGATGTTGTTGACACAAACCCTGATGATGAAATAAAGTTAGTTAAAATCCAATCTCAGAAAATAAATGGTAATGATAAAACTCTTTTTACTGTTATGGAGGATTCTGATTCTCTTGGCACTTGGAAACTTGTTCTTTTACCAAGTGCAAATATTGATTATGAAACCATCCTTTCGCAAAATGGATCAGTTACACGTTGCGAAATTGTAATGGAGATTACAGATGACAGTCCAACAGAGGAAAAAGGTATACTGAGCGCCAGTGTGGAGATAACAAATGTGAATGAATCCCCTATCTGGGGCAACACATCTATTGGAACCACTGCGGATGAAGGCATATTATTTCAATCATCTGAAATTACTTGGAGTGATGTTGACCAGGGTGGCAGCCACACACTTTCATCAGATGATTTACCCGGGTGGCTGACAATTGATGTGAATAAACTAACAGGAACTCCAAGCACGGCAGATGTAAACCCCAGTACATCTTTTACACTTAAACTGCAGGATCAAGGCGGCCTGGAAATAACAAAATCCTTCACCATTAACGTGCGGGGCAATGAAGCCCCAAGTTTCACCGGGACATCTGATCAGACCTGGGAAGAAGAAAAATCTTTATCATGGACCATTTACTGGAGCGATCCCAATAGCGTGGATTACAGCACTATGGAAGCATCGGTTTCTAATCTTGATTCTGAGCTGACTTTTATACCAAACTCGAGCGGGACTAATGGCACAGTATCAGGATACCTGCCAACATCTTATGTAAATCAAACACTAACTTTCAGTATAACCCTAGATGACAACAGGGCTGGCAACTCACTAACTGCTACGGAATCATTTACAATTACTGTTGACCCTAATGATGCACCTGTATTCACAAATACAGATAATGTCATTCAGTCAATTCACCATGGCTGTCAATATTCTTACGATGTGAATTGGAATGATCCAGATGGAGATGTTGTAACTTGTGTTATAGATGAAAGTATAGCATGGCTTAACGTCAACAGTCTTGGACAATTATCAGGTACACCAACAGAGAGCGATATTGGTTCCAGCGAAACTGTATTATTGACTATTACAGATGACAGACCCAATGTGAATCTGTCTGCTGATTACTCATTTACAATCAGCGTAGATGAAAATTTACCTCCTGTATTTGAGACTTTCCCTGAGGATACGATGACTGCGACAGTAGGAAGTCAATTTATGTTCCAGTTTGGCATCAGTGATGCAAACAACGACGATTTCGTCTTCACCGTGCCGGATAAACCCAACTGGTTGGGGTATAATTCTTCCGATTATATAATCTCTGGTACGCCTCAACCATCAGATACTACCGCGACGCACAACGTTACTGTCCAGGCGGCGGATTGCGGCGAAGTGACATCTTTCTCTTTTTCTATTGTGGTCACCAATTAATAATTCAAAATAATAAAAGGAAATAAAATGAAGATTAGATTTGATATGAACGCCAAAACCGCCATGGTCTATGGTGGTGCAGCATTTTTACTTGTCATTATCGGATTTCGGTCAATTATAGCGACCTTAGATCCGGACCATATTGGTGTCATGACCTATTTATCAATTGGAGGGCTGGTTCTCGAGTTCTGCCTTTTAATTTTATACGCACAAAGTATTTACAGTCTTGGACCCGAAGAAGGTGGCGAAAGTCATGCCAGTCCTGTCAGCGTTGGCAATATGGATGGTAAAGAAATTTCAGAACTGACAGCTGCTGTTATTAAAGTAGCAGAAATGGGGGAAGGGTTATCAAACTTAGCTAGTGGAAAACTGCGGGATGAGGTCAGAAAAGAGGTGAACGAGATTTTGTCAAAAGCAATCAAGAAATAGGTAATAAATTATGAAAAAAGTTGAAGTTTATTTCGTAATTAACTTGGGGGCTATTCTAAGTTTATTTGCTATTGAAGGCGAGCTTTCAGTCTATATGCAAAGACAAGACGACATATTGAAAAATGTAGCACAGGACAAACTCCAGACCTTAGTTGAAATAAGCAATGTTGAGTCCAATTATGAAGATTCGGATTACTATCGGCTCTTTTTTAATGTAGAAGGTCAGTACGAGCAAGGATCTATCAAATTTAATCCGAGTTTTACTACGTCAATCGTTGAAGTTGACGATGAAGGTGTGAAGGTGGATGATTCATATGACTGGGAGCTTGATAATGTAACTGTAGAACCCTACACAGATGACGGTAGTGAGAATCGGTACGTAGCCAAGGTTGAGCTAAGCTCAGTAGAAGAAAATTACCTTAACCAGCCCTTTGCTGTTGATCTTGGTGTACAGTTCATTCCGGATATTGATACTATAACATACAATAAATGGTCTGCAGCATTTGGAGATTATAAAGTCACAGAGAAACTCTTAAAAATTATAAATAGTGAAGTATCAAGAGAAGGGAGCTTTACAATCAAGCGGGAGTTTGACACTCCGGTTACACTCATTTATATGGATGGCCAGCAGTCTGAATTTTTTGTTCTGTTTGATAAGCAAAAATACACTGTTCTTCGTGGCCTGAACTGGGAAATTCCTTTCAGTGTAGGCGGCGTTAATACAGATGCAGATTTCAGCATTGAACTTGCTAGCGGAAAGGATCTGGTTAAGGAACTTGTTTCGGGCTTACCTCGGGCTTACATAAAGGGCAAGGGCATTGGTAATGGAACCGTGGAAGTGGTTGGTTATAGGAAGCGGGATAAAAAATCCAGCATCACATCGGCACGAATTGTTGTTGTGGATCCACAATATAGCTCACCATCTGATGATAAGGAGATTTACATAGGTGAAAAATATGTCTTTGACAGCAGGGTGAAAGATGTAGACCGAGACAGGATATCTGTAAAAATATCAGGATCGGCAGTCAACACAAAAACATTTAATTCATTTGAAGCCAAGCTGACTCCAAAAAATAAAGGCAAGTTGAAGTTCGAAACTTTTGTAGATGGTAATCTGGTCAAGGGCTTAGCTCATGATGTTAAGGTGAGAAAAATTCCACCACCAAAACTTGATTTCAAAAGAATGGGCAAGGGTTCAAACAACTTACTCTTGACAGTGACAACATACGGAAATAAAAACGGGAAAAAAGCAGTCGTACCTCTCTCTGGTATATATGGGAAGCTTGAAGAAGAGCAACCTGAGAAAAGAGTTGGAAACCGGCGAGTGGTAAAATACAGTCTTGAGTTAGATGAGCCCCAGTTTGGTTCTACAACTGAAATAAAAATAAAAGTTGTTGATAAATACAAAGCAGAGTCTGTTTCTGATAACGAGTTTGAATATTATGATTAATAGAATGAAAATAAGAATTCTGATTTTCCTGGCAGGATCCGGCCTTATGGCTCAGGAATCCTTGTTCTGGGAAGTTGCAGATCCTATTGTGAATAGTGAGTTTATTGAAGCGTATATCAATCGACTTATAGAAGTTGACAAGTTTGAAGAGAATACCATTCAGGCGTCTCATTCTGTAATTGTACAGGTTGAAATCACAGATGATAAGGTTGAGCTAAAAAAATTAAAGGCCAAGAACTACCAAATGGGTGAATACCAGTCTTTCATGATGGACGAGATAGAAAAGATGGATCCAATACAGTTAAATACTATTTTGGAAAGAGAGTACAAATGGAAGGATGTGAGCAGGCGCGATTTATCAGAACTGGAAGAATTCAGTACCGTAGACAATATTTTCAAAGAACGTAGTTTTAAGGATGCTCGGGATGCATTCTGGTGGTCCAATTCACAGATCAGTGCAAGTACATCTCTGAAAGTATTTATCAGGCAGAAAAGCAGTAATCTGGCGGTTAGGGTTGAGCAGGGTTTTGGCGATCTGGGTTTTAGTCGCCAATTATCAGAAAATTTATTGTTGGGTATCTCTAATGATATTGTTAGTACTTACATAATAGTCCCCGGAAATACAAAATCTGTTTTAAATGGCATTGGCCATCCGCTAGAAGGGAATAGAGGTTTTGGTTTTAAGTTTGATACTCATATGCTGGGAGGTCAGGTTAATTATATGGATGTTGATGGTGAAGAATATGATTATACCAAAGTATTCAGCCGCAAACACTTGGTGCTACCTGCCAGCAGTGGTTTAATGTACTGGAGTAATACGTTTCAAATTAATAGAAAAATAGACTCTGGTTATGGTTCAAAAATAAAAGACCAGAAAAAAGAAAAAGCGAAGGCAGAAAAAAATATTGTAAAGAGCCGTACCTGGATAACGGGGGATGAAAAATATTCTGGTCTTTTTCAAAGCAGCGATGATGGAATGGTGGTTATTACAGTAGACAGAAATGAAAAAGATCATAAAGCAGCTGCAAAAGGCAGAGAATGGACCAAATCAGGAAGTAAAATTGAAGCTATTCTCAAGGAAAGAAAAAAGAATCAAGTAATTCTAACTAGAAAAAGTGATAATAGAGAGTTGGTGTACAAAATCACGGACCTATCCGAAGAAGATCAGAAATTTTTGGATGGACTCAAGTGGGATGGAGAACAAACAATATCAATTCCAGTTGAAACATTGACTTCATCCGATCAACAACTCATCAGAGCCGCTACTGGAATTGTCAAGGCAAGAAAAGGAAAGGGTCGCGAATTGAAAGTAAGCGAACCTTTTGCTTCTATGAGGCTGAAAGCGGGTCTTTCATTCACCCAGCTTGTTCATGGGGTGGTTGACACTGCAAATAATGTTAGCATTTCAGATCGCATAACCGGTTCTAATTCAATTGGTTTTTATGCAAAAGTTGAAGGTGTAACAGATACCAAAAATACTAAAGCATATTTACAACTCAATATATCAGGTAATGGTTTCAAAGCCTATAGCCTTGGATTTGAGCATAATGTATGGAAAATGGTCAACCTGGGAGTTGACTGCACCTTATACCCCAACAATTCTTCAATTGAATTTCAGGATAAACGTGATAACCTTGTAAGTACTTGGAATTGGTATCCTGGCAGTCGGCCTGACGAATTGGGAGAAGGTGGTGGAAGTTTATTAATTGCCCCATATGTGACTGTCAATTTTTAAATTATTTTGGATATAAATATGATACATAACTCAAGAAATTTATTATGGATGCTGTCACTGAATGTTGCATTGAATGCCCAGGATAGTATTGCATTAAAAAATGACAATGCACAGGTTACAGAAGATGGTTCGATATCTATTAGTGTGCTTAAAAATGATGATATAAAAGATAAAAGCAACCTGATATTAGAGATTGTGGAAGCACCAAAGTTTGGTACTGCAGAGATCAATGGTAACAGCATTGTATATACCCCTAATCCCAATGCGAATGGAATAGAGGTGTTTAGATATAAGGCAGATACTGGGACAGCAAGCGGGACAGCTCAGGTAAGGGTTAATGTGAATGCGGTTAATGATGCGCCTGAAGCGATTGTGCTTGAAAAGAATACAATACTTGAAAATATACCCGCTGGTACTGTTGTTGGGGCCTTAACTACGACTGATCCTGATGAGGGCGATAGATTTTCTTATGAACTCGCACGAGATGGGAGCAGAGACAACTTTAAAATAAATGGTTCCAACCTTGTTACCAAACAATCCTTTGATTTTGAAGAGACCGCCACCTACACTGTCACCATACAGACTACTGACTCTGGAAAAGAATCTTTTGTTGGGACAGTCTCAGTTAAAGTTGAGAATGAAAATGAACCGCCTATTCTTAAGGGCAATAAAAACCTGAAATTATTTCATGCAGAAAATGCAGGTAAAATTGTAGCAAGCCTGGAAGCCAGCGACCCTGATGCAGACCAGACTGGTATTAAGTACAAGCTCAGCGCCAGTCCAGACAAAGGAGTATTCAAGATTACCCGCAGTGGGGATCTCTCATTTTTAAGAGAACCGGATTTTGAAACCCCCATTGATGAAAATAAAGATAATGTGTACGAAGTTGCATTTAAGGCTGTAGATAGTAAGGATAGCAAACTGTTTGTTGAAGGAACCGCATCCATCACACTTACGGATGAACTGGAGACAGAGGTAAAAACGCTGGATAAACGTAAATTTATTGCATGGACAGTTGATCATCAGCCCTATCATATATTAATGGAAGATGCAATTCAAGATTATATAGATCTAAAATATATGGACGATGAATCTAATGTAGATGGCATTGATGATGGTAACGGTGAAGCAATAAGAGAATTGAACCCCACTGACCAAATTATTTTAGTACAGAAAAAAGATAATAGTGACGAAATCCATGAAATCTGGTATGGGAATGGCCTTGACTATACGATTATAGACCGGGAAAAAGTAGATTGGGTATTCAGCCAGGATATTCAAACTGTTCTCATGACACGTGATCAATATTTAACCAATGATTCTGAAACAGTATTTCATGAGAGTGAGAGTGAGAGATTAATTGCTGGTTACGGATCACAATTCTCAGTATGGCACAGCAGTAATTTTAAATTATCCCTGTCTTCCTTTTCCATGCGATCCAACCTGCTGCAGTATGCTGCGAATATGCGAGTAGGAAATGAATTAATTGGCCTGCCCGGTTTACTTGGCGGTTCAAGTGAGTTGGGTGTAGCTACGCAACGATCAGAATTTGGTTTCAGGATGCCATTTGCGTTTGATGTTGGTAAGATGGGTGGTTATGACAATAAAAGCTCTGTACTCAGTGGTAAATATGGAGGGCTATACGCCAGAGGGAATATTGAAAATTTATTTTCAACGAAAGCGGATTACCATGGATTAATTGGATTTACGTTTTACCCATCAAGTTCAGGGGAGAAGCTCTCATCTCCTACAGACCTTGAGCCCAATGATGCAACCAAGTGGGAGGCCATAGACGATTCTACTATTAATGTAAACATATTGGATAGCTACGCATTGATGGCCACTACAGTGCAAGTACCCATAAAGCTTTCATTTATTGGTCGTTTAACAGCGGCCCCCGGGTTTCATTACATGAAGGTGGCCCACAGGCTGAAGGATACTAGGACAAAGGCTAACGACAATGGTGAACTCTATGAGAGAACATACTTTGATGATAAATATAGGGCAGTTTCTGATAGTAGTGGTAATACTGTGGGAGATTTTGATTTTCAATCTCTCAATGATGATAAAAATTCCTTTACAAGATTAAACTCATTTTATATCAGATTTGATTTGCTAGGGCAAATCGGGCAAAAGCCTAACTTTATAGAAAAATTGTCTTTTCTTGATTTTATCCAAATATCTAAGGTACCCTTTTACGAATTTTCTTTTCAATATATCACAGGTTTGAATATGATTTATACATTAAACCTTAATTTGTCGGACGACTTTGGAGTTTCAATAACGGGTCTTAAGAAAAATGCTGCTTTGAAAGGTAATTGGATGCCAGATAGTAAATTATGGGTAGGCTTAAAGTACCGAGCAAATTTTTAATTTATATTCTAACGCTTTAAACATAGGCACAAAGGAGTGCCTTTCCTTTCCTACATATTTTCCGATCATACATTATTTATAGTAGTTATTGATTAGGTTAGAAAGCGCTACATCGATAATATTATCTTTTCGGGTGAATATATTTTAACTTATTAATGGAATTTGTGTCTGATACTGTAATTAATCCTCAAAGGAACCAATTATGAAAGCAATTTATTATATTACTGTAGCAACAGTATTATTCTTTACTGGCTGTGAATCCTTTTCTAATAATCAGGAATTAATGAATCCACCTGAATTTGAATATCTCATTCAAGATTTAGATGATGAACTTAACTTAGATACAGGGCAACGAAGTAGCGCTAGGTCATCACTTGAGCTAGGAAGAGATTTTCACCCTGATCCTGCAACGCTTTGGGAGCTTGCAGTTGCTCTACAACAATCATTGACGCAGGAGCAAAAAGATCTACTTCTTTCCAGAAACCAGCAAATAGATTCTCAAATACTCACAGAAGAAAACGATCATCATCACAGACGGCTGGAACATTTTCAACGTATGGATGATCGTCTTATGTTTATAATGACAGAAGAGCAACTTCCATTGTATCAAGAAATCATTGATACAAAATCAACCCTTATAAATGAAATTACTTTGCGGTATCAAAATGAAGAATTAGAGCGACAAACTATGCGCATAGAACTTATGAGCGTTATGGAATGGTTTAGAGCAGAAATAGCGATTCTTTTAACCGAAGAGCAACAAAACACACTATTTACGGAAAGAGATGAACGAGAAATAAATTGGCGTCGAGGGCGTGGGCGATGGGGAAGATTCTCCCAAGATCCGGATGAACTTAAACGGGCCATGCAAAGTGCACTAAAACTTACTGGAGATCAGATTACGATTCTGGAAACATCACACAGCAGTGTTAAAACAGCGCTTGACAATCTTCGCGATTCTTATGTTGATGGGACCAGTGGTATTTCTGCAGAAGACTTCCGTCTTTCAGTTATTTCCATTGTACAAAATGGAATTCTTGATAGGGAACAAGTATTTACAGTATTACAACAAGAGATTATTGATATACACCGTGCTCTTGTTCTTCGATTCATGCGTCATACGCGATGGGGACGAACCTAAACCCTTATTATATAATAAAGCAGGAAAAAAGTCTTTCTTAAAAATGGTAAATTAGTTTTTGCCTTGTTAGATGTTTGAATAAGGTATTACTAGCCCAGCTTAGGTTGGCTGGAAATATTTACAAAATTGAAAGACGTAGGTGCCTAATACACTTTTTTACTTATAAAACTACCATTTTTATAAACTGTCTCATTTCGCCTCTTTCCATTAGCATTCCAAGTGATCCAAGTTCCATCTCGCTTCCCATCTAGATAGCTACCTTCCTGCCATTTATTTCCTTTTTCATCCCACCATGTCCATAATTCAATTCTAGTTTTTCCTCTATATGGGCCTTCTTCTTTTTTCTGCCCATTGTCATACCATAAAGAATAAATTCCATCTTCTTTACCAGACTTGTGTTCCGTCTCCCGTTCTTTAATTTCATTTTCATCATAAAATGTCCACAATCCCTCTTCTTTCCCATCTACCATTTGCCCTTCTCTTGTTTTCTTTCCCTCATCATCAAAAAATATCCATAGTTCTTGCCCATCTTCATTATAAATTATTTCTTTTTCTTTGGTTCCTTTTTCATCCGTAAATGTCCAAATTCCATCCCTTTTCCCGTCCTTATATGCCCCACCCTCTTTTGCTTTTGCAATGTCCTTTTCTTCTTCCAAGGCGGGCTCAATTTCTTGCTCTACAATTTCAGCTTCTCTTTTGTTCTCTTGTTGTAATTTGTCTTTTATCTGTTGTTTTTTTATTCTCTGTTCCCATTTATCTTTAAGATTTCGTGGTATCTCATTTTTTGCTTGTACAACAGGTTTTATTTTTTGTTTTATAATTTTAGGTTCTTCTATAACAGGTGCAGCTTTTTTCTCTACAATTTTAGGTTCTTCTATAACAGGTGCAGCTTTTTTCTCTACAATTTTAGGCTCTTCTGCAACAGGCGTTGCTACTTGCTCTACAATTTTTATCTCTTTTTTGACATTAGGTTTTGAACAGCTAATAACCAGTAATAATGCAAAAAAAAGTAGTGATTGTTTTTTCATATTTTTCCTATTTATTAAAATCTTTTCTAGAGAGTTCTATAATATTAATATAATCATTAACACTATTCCAAGTTTACTGGTTATTCTCTGAGTATTTATTACGCAAGAACTACTCAATGTTAATTTATAATTAGTCATTATAATTACGTATACTTGCTTGAGCCGCAGCTAATCTGGCAATGGGAACTCGGAAAGGAGAACAGCTCACATAATCTAACCCTGTCTCTTTACAAAATTCAATCGACGAAGGATCTCCGCCGTGTTCGCCGCAAATCCCAATTTTTAATTTACTATTCACTCCCCGACCTAATTTCACAGCCATGGATACTAATTTACCCACACCGCTCACATCCAAGCTCTGGAATGGATCTCCCGGAAGAATATTTCTTTCTAAATAATCTGGAAGAAAGGACCCAATATCATCGCGGCTGAATCCAAATGTGGTCTGGGTTAGATCGTTGGTACCAAAGCTGAAAAATTCGGCATGTTGGGCAATCTCATCCGCTGTGAGACAGGCACGGGGGAGTTCAATCATGGTTCCCACAAGATATTTAAATTCTACACCCGTTTCATTTAGAACATCTTTGGCAACTTTCCGCACAATATCTTCCTGGTCTGTGTATTCCGTAATAGTTCCAACAAGCGGAATCATTACTTCGGGTAAAACGGAAACGCCTTCCTTTGTAAGTTCTGCCGTTGCTTCAAAAATAGCCCTGGATTGCATTTCAGTGATTTCCGGGTAAGCAACGCCCAGACGACACCCGCGATGGCCCAACATAGGATTCAACTCATGGAGCCCTGCGATTCGTTTTTCAACCTTGGATCTTTCTAGACTGAGGTTATCAGCCAATTCCTGAATCTGATTATCGTTCAAAGTAATAAATTCGTGTAAAGGTGGATCCAAGAGCCGAATGGTAACGGGTTTATCTTCCATCGCTTTTAGAATTCCCTTGAAATCTTCTTTCTGGAATGGCAGGAGCCCCATAACTGCAGTTCGTCTATCAGATACATTATCAGCCAGGATCATTTTTCGCATGGCAAGAATACGGGTTTCATCAAAGAACATATGCTCCGTCCGACAGAGCCCGATTCCTTCCGCCCCAAAGCGAATGGCCTGTGCTGCATCTGATGGGCTTTCAGCATTAGTGCGAATTTTTAAAGCTCTGAATTCATCTGCCCATTCCATGAGGATTTTATATTCAGGATGTGTATCTGGATTAGATGGAATAAGATTTACTTTCCCTTGATAAAGATTCCCCCGGGTTCCATTCATGGTGACCCAATCGCCCTCTTTTAACACAGTGTCTCCTATAGATACTTCCTTTGTTTCTGTATCAATATGAATTGCGCTACAGCCTACAATACAGCATTTCCCCCACCCTCTGGCCACAAGAGCAGCGTGGGATGTCATCCCGCCTTTGGCTGTTAAGATTGCTTCTGCTGCGTGCATACCATGTACATCTTCTGGTGAAGTTTCTTCTCGAATCAAGATCACCTGTTCACCATTTTTATGCCATGTTTCCGCATCATCTGCAGTAAACACGATTCTTCCAGTTGCCCCTCCGGGTCCAGCAGGCAGTCCCTTTGCTAAAAAAGTGGCCTGTTTTTCAGATTCTGTATCTAGCATAGGATGAAGAAGCTCATCCAATTGTTCTGGCATAACGCGCATAATGGCAGTCTTTTTATCTATCATACCTTGATTGCACATATCCACAGCCATTTTAATAGCCGAAGCACCTGTCCGTTTTCCTGTACGAGTTTGCAACATCCATAATCGGCCATCCTGAATGGTGAATTCAATATCCTGCATATCGGAATAATGGACTTCTAAGTTGTTCCGAATCTCGGCAAGTTGCGCATATAGCTCCGGCATAGATGATTCCAGTGAAGGGAGGTTCTGAGTTTCAGATGTTTTTGTTTCTTCATTTAATGGATTCGGCGTTCGGAGCCCAGCAACAACATCTTCACCTTGGGCATTGGAGAGCCATTCTCCAAAAAAAATATTTTTTCCCGATGCAGGATTTCGGGTAAACGCTACACCTGTTGCAGAACTTTCTCCCATATTACCAAAGACCATGGCTTGCACATTCACTGCCGTTCCCCATTGGTCTGGAATATTTTCAATCCGGCGATAACTGATGGCACGGCTTCCATTCCAACTTTGAAAAACAGCCTTGATTCCACCCCAAAGTTGTGCCATGGGGTCATCAGGAAAATCACTATCCAGTGTTGCACGTATCTCAGATTTGAACGAGTCTGATACTGTAATCCAATCATCCGCAGTGAGATCTGTGTCAGCCACTAATCCTTTTTCTTTTTTATAATTATCTAGAATATTTTCGAGTTGTTGACGAATACCTTTTCCATCAGGAGGTTCTATACCAGCAGCCTTTTCCATGACAACATCTGCATACATCATAATAAGTCTTCGGTAAGCATCATAGACAAACCGGGGATTATTGGTTTTTTTGATGAGTCCGGGAATGGTAGATGAAGCCAGTCCAACATTAAGAACTGTATCCATCATGCCCGGCATGGATTGGCGAGCACCGGATCGCACAGAGAGCAAAAGTGGATTAGTCTCATCACCAAAATTTGAATCCATAATGGTCTCAACTTTTGAAAGAGATTCTTGAATTTGGGAATCTAATTCATCAGGAAAATTGAGATCATTTTTGTAATAATGTGTGCAAACATCGGTTGTGATAGTAAATCCGGGAGGTACTGGAATTCCCAAGTGGTTCATTTCAGCAAGATTGGCTCCTTTCCCGCCGAGTAAATTCTTCATTTTAGCTGTACCATCGGCTTCGCCGTTTCCAAAAAGATAGACGTATTTCACTGGTTAATTTCCTTTATATGTATGTAGTTATTTAAGTTAAAGCAGACTAAAAGGCAGGGGAAAAATATCGTATTTCTTTTAGGTTTCCGTTTTTATCATAGAAGAACCATTTATCTACCATTTTTCCATTTCGGTAGGCGCCTTGCATTTCTTTTCTCGTTCTTTCGTGATCCCACCAACTGGCCCAGGTTGCATCTTTTTTCCCGTTGGCATAGAAGCCTTCTGTAAGGCGACCATCTGAGAACCATGCTGTCCATTTTCCTTCTTTTGTTCCTTCGGTAAATGTGCCTTCTTGGACTTTTTCAGCATTTTCATTCCAAAATAACCAAAGCCCATCGGCGGTACCGTTGGCAAGATTTCCCTCTTTTTCTTTTGTTCCATTTTGATAGAAAAATGTCCAATGGCCATTCATAATACCTGAGTCGTAGTTCCCATGAGATTTGACATGTTCATTATCATGCCATTCCGTCCATTGGCCATGCTTTTTACCATTTTTATATCCACCTTGTTCTTGCTTTCCACCACTCCAGGGAAGATCCGGTTCCGGGTCAGGAACATCCACTAAAATAATTTCTGGTACATCTTTGCCGCTGGGGAACCATTTGACCCATTGGCCATCTTTTTTACCTTCGTGGGTGCGGCCGAGAAAGAGATAGCCCACTTCCTGATTTTCCTGAGTGATGATTCCTGTAAATGGTGCATCTTCCCCTAGTTTATAGAAAATGGATTCACGCTCGACAAGATCTTCCAATGCGATATGTTCTAGCCCCGATCCAAAATCAAAATCAAAATCTTTAACGCGCTTTGTGTTCCAATACGTCCAAACACCATCTGGTAATCCATTCTTAAAATAACCTTCCCGCTGCATAACACCATCTTCATAATAATAGGTGGTAAGACCTTCACGAATCCCACCTTGGTGAAAACCCTGTTCCTTGATCTGATCACTATTGGGATACCAGATAGCCCATGGACCCTCTGGTTTATCTGATTTATAACTGGTCATTGTACTGCGATAACCATTTTCCCAATATGTACTGGGCCCATCTAATTTCCCATGCTTGTAAAATTTCTCTTCCTGTTTTTCTTCAGGAGTCAACCACACTGTAGATCGACCATCTCTTTCGCCACCGGAAAATGTGACTTCTTCCGCAACGGAACCATCTGATTCAAAATACAGCCAAAGCCCATCTTGCTCATCATCCAGATAATTTCCCTCTGATTGCTTTACGCCTGTATCGTACCACCAGGTCCAAATACCATTTTTTCTACCATCGAGATAATGCCCTTCCATCTCTTTATTGTCATTGAGATACCACCACCAGTTCCAGAGTTCTTCCTCATTTTCTGCTTGATAAGTTCCTCCGTTGTAGGTCCATGTCCCATTGGTGAATGTCAGATTGTGATCATGTTCAAACCACCAGGCCCATTTCCCATGAGAATTTCCTTTATGGTAGGTTTGTTCCATGTGCAAATGTCCATTTGTATACCAGTATTTATAACTGCCATCCACTTTACCCATGTCAAATTGGCCTTGTTCTTTTAAGGTACCATCTTCGTACCAAAGTGACCAGTCACCATGTTTTTTCCCACGGTAATAAACACCTTCAACTTCTTTTTGGCCATTGCCATACCATTGCACCCATTGGCCATCACGTTTCCCGGATGAAATGCGACCCAATAGTAGATAATCCTTAACTCCACCTGTCTCTTTCACCATTCCAGTATAGGATTTATGTTTTCCTATTTTATAAAACTGTCCATCGCGTTCTTCAAGTTCGGCAATGCGAACTTGATTTAATCCAGTTCCATAATCAAAAATAAAATCTGTTTCGCCATTGGGATGAAAGTAGTTCCATATTCCCTCTTGTTCATTATTCCTAATGACACCTTCCCGGTCTTTGTTGCCATTATCATACCAAATTGTAATTTTCCCATCAATAACACCATTAACAAAAGTTTCTTCTAATTTTTTATGGTCTGCATTATTCCATTGTGTCCAGATGCCATGTTTTACATCACCCTTATAACTGCCTTCACGGTCCTTCACCCCATCAGGAAGCCACCAGATCCATTGACCATCTTTTTCACCATTGGAATAATTTTCATGCTGTTTCAGCGTACCATCTTCGTACCAAAGGGTCCACTTATTGTGTTTCTCGCCCTGGTTATACTCACCATCAATTACCTTATAATTATCAACATTCCATTGGAGAAAAGGACCATGCTTGATGCCTTTATCATAACTGATTTCTTGTGTTTTTCGTCCGTCATCTGCCCAATAAGTCCATTTATTATCTAATTTATTATTGGCATATTGCCCTGATTTTTCCTTAATAATGCCATTTTCATACCAGGAAGTCCAACTGCCATTCAACTTCCCATTACCGTAAGTGGCCTGGAATTTTTTATTGCCGTTTTCATACCAGGAAGTCCAGACGCTGTCCCGTTCCCCATTGGTAAATTTCCGTTCGGATTTTTTAGCGCCATCTGTAAACCATTGCAGCCAGAGTCCTTCCTGCTGACCATCGTGAAATCGCGTTT
>Ga0209657_1000555_pt1 | contig 24123 bp, 19 predicted proteins | sample SaaInlV_100m_DNA_FD_184650 | JGI IMG/M metagenome (GOLD analysis project Ga0209657, IMG submission 184650) | Marine microbial communities from expanding oxygen minimum zones in the Saanich Inlet - SI037_S3LV_100m_DNA (SPAdes) (version 2) | ecosystem: Environmental > Aquatic > Marine > Intertidal... | reverse complement strand
CTTGCATTTATGCTCTTCATTGATTGGCGACTCACTTTGATCTGCGTTATTCCAATTCCCATTCTCCTATTCGCCACCAACGTTTTCAAAAACTACATCAAGCTAGCGTTCCAAGATGTCCGAACTGAAGTCTCCCGACTGAATGCCTTCGTCCAAGAACATATCACTGGAATGGCCATCGTTCAAATCTTCAATCGAGAAGATCAAGAGATGAAGAAGTTTGAAGAGATCAATGCCAGACATCGAGATGCCCATCTTCGGACGGTATTAGCAAACTCCATCTTCTTCCCTGTAGTCGAAATACTAAGTGCATTGTCCTTGGCCCTTCTCATTTGGTGGGGAAGTCGAGAAGTTCTCGCAACCACTGTAACTTATGGTGACTTGGTTGCCTTTCTTCTTTACATCTACATGTTGTTCAGACCAATCCGTCAATTGGCCGACCGATTCAACACACTTCAAATGGGTATGGTCGCCAGCGAACGCGTATTTAAGGTCCTAGATACTGAAGCTCAAATTGCCGGATCCGGAGTTGACGTAACCCCAAATATCAAAGGCGAAATTGAATTTAAGAACGTGTGGTTTGCTTACAATGAGGAAGACTGGGTTCTTCGCGATGTTTCTTTTAAGGTGAAGGCAGGCCAGCGAATCGCCATCGTTGGAGCGACCGGAGCTGGAAAAACGAGCATCATCAACATCCTCAGTCGCTTTTATGAATACAACAAGGGAAACATTCTCGTGGATGGTACTGAATTGAGAGATTTCGACGCCCGTTATTTAAGTCGCCAAGTAGGTGTGGTTCTTCAAGATGTGTTTTTGTTTTCAGATTCGATCTACAACAACATCACGCTGAACAATTCTGAGATCAAATTGGAGGATGTGAAGGCAGCTGCGGAACAAGTGGGGGCAAACAGATTCATTGATCAACTTCCGGACACCTATAATTTTGATGTTAAAGAGCGTGGCGGAATGCTGTCTGTTGGTCAGCGTCAACTATTAGCCTTCATCCGGGCTTATATCTATAATCCAGCGATTCTCATCCTAGATGAAGCCACCTCTTCGGTGGACACTGAAACTGAGATGATGATTCAGGAAGCGATTGAGCAAATTACCAAGGACCGTACATCCATTATCATTGCGCACAGGCTAGCAACAGTTCAATATGCAGACTTAATAATGGTCATGGAAAAAGGTGAGATCGTTGAAATAGGATCCCATCAGGACTTGCTAAAGATTGATGGATATTACAAGAATTTGTACGACCTCCAGTTTGTCTAGCTTAGCTTCTCTGCGAGGTACTTTGCCGTGAAGCTTTCCTTTTCCTTGATCAAATCTTCAGGCGTTCCAAAAAATATGATGTGGCCGCCTTCATCGCCTCCCCCAGGACCTAGATCAATAACCCAGTCGGCTTGCTTCACCACTTCCAAATTGTGCTCAATCACCAGAATCGAATGACCCATTTCAATGAGCTTGTTGAAGCTTTTAATTAGCTTTTGAATGTCATGAATATGGAGTCCAGTCGTTGGCTCATCAAATAGGAACAACGTACCCTGATCAGTTTGCTGTTGTCCTTTTCCAATGAAGGAAGCCAATTTAATTCGCTGCGCTTCTCCCCCACTCAGTGTACTCGAACTTTGTCCTAATGCCACATATCCAAGTCCAACTTCTTGCAACGGAAGGAGCTTTTGAATGATCTTCTTTTCTCCTGCTTTTTTAGCATGCAGCTCAAAGAATGCAATCGCCTCATCAACTGAGAGCTGTAACAAATCCGAGATACTCAACTCGTGATACCTAACCTCTAAAACTTCTTCTTTAAAACGCTTACCGCCACATGACTCGCACATTAGATGGATGTCAGGCATAAACTGCATCTCTACGGTGATTTCTCCTTCACCTTTGCAGCTCTCACATCTACCACCCTCAACGTTGAATGAAAAATGTGCCGGCTTGAAGCCACGCATTTTTGCCAATGGCAACGATGCGTACAGCGAGCGGATATCATCAAATGCCTTGGTGAATGTCACAGGATTACTTCTCGAAGACCTTCCGATTGGGTTTTGATCCACAAACTCGACTCCATCAACCCTGTTGAGTTGGCCCTGCAATTCCTTGAATTGGCCGGTTTGTTCTGTACTATGCCCACCTAATTTCTTGACCAAAGCAGGATGCAACACCTTCTTGACGAGAGAAGACTTCCCACTTCCGCTTACACCTGTTACTACACACAATACACCCAGCGGGAATTGGACGTCAACATTTTTCAGGTTGTTTTCTCTTACTCCTAAAAGTTCAACATAGTACTTCCATGTTCTACGATTATCTGGAACTTTAATCTCTTCCTTACCCGTAATGTATCGAGCAGTGAGGCTCTGTTCTTCCGTCTGCAAATCTCCTTGCGATCCTTGGAATATCAACTTTCCTCCATTGACTCCAGCCTCTGGCCCAAGATCGATCAGCTCATCGGAAGCCTTGATAATGTCTTCATCATGTTCCACAACTATCAAGGTGTTTCCTGTGGTTTGAAGGTTTTTTAAGACTTCAATTAAACGCTCAGTGTCTCTGGAGTGCAACCCAATGCTCGGCTCATCCAGAATATACATTGATCCTACCAAAGCACTTCCCAAGGAGGTTGCAAGCTGAATCCGTTGAGATTCACCTCCCGAAAGGGTGTTCGAAAGCCTATTCAAAGTCAGGTAGGACAGCCCAACATTGGTCAAATAGCTGAGGCGGTTTTGGATCTCAATTAATAGACGGTTTGCAACAGCCTTTTGATATTCATCGAGTTCCAATTGCTGAAAGTGCGTGTGAAGTAGTCCAATTGGCATCAACAGCAATTCCGATATGGACTTCCCACTAATCTGGACATAATTGGCATCTTTTCGAAGCCGAGTTCCCTCACAATCTGGACAAACAGTCTTTCCTCGGTATCTGCTGAGCATTACCCTAAACTGAATTTTGTATGACTTCTCCTCTAAATAAGTGAAGAATGCATTGATGCCTTTGAATTGTTTTGTGCCTTCCCATAACATCTTCTTCTGCTTGGTCGACAGATCTTCATAAGGTCTATGAATTGGAAAATCAGTATCGGCAGCGTGTTCCACAATTTTCTCCTTCCACTTCGCCATTTTCTCGCCTTTCCAACATACTACCGCATCTTGAAAAATACTGATTGAATGATCCGGAATAACGAGATCAGGATCAATTCCAATGATGCTACCAAAACCTTCACAAGTTCTACACGCACCTCTTGGGTTATTAAAGCTTAGAAAATGAACATCAGGCTCTTCAAATTGGATTCCATCCATCTCAAAGAGGTTTGAAAATGAGATCAACGAATCTGGATCATCGAATTTTCTCAACTCAATGTATCCATGCCCCTCGTAAAAAGCGAGTTCTATTGATTCCGCAAGTCGGTTTCGGAACCCTTCCTCTTCTTTTTGGATCACGAATCGATCAATGACGAGATGTGCCTCTGTAATGGAATCTAGTTCAAGCGCCTGATCTATTCGAACGACATTCTTATCAGACAAAATACGGGTGAACCCATTTCCCTCAAGCAACTTGAGTCTTTTCTTGAGGTCTTCTGGAGACTCATAATTGATCGGGACTGTGAGCAGAAGACGTTCTCCTTCCGTACGTCCAAATACTTCATTCAAAACATCCTGAACGCCCTGTTTCTTAACTTCTTCTCCGCTAATTGGAGAATAGGTCTTTCCAATTCTCGCGTAAAGCAATTTGACGTAGTCGTAAATTTCGGTTGTGGTACCAACTGTAGATCGTGGATTCCGAGTATTAACCTTCTGTTCAATAGCGATCGCAGGCGAAATACCTCGTATGTAATCAACCTTGGGTTTTTCTATTTTCCCAAGGAATTGCCTAGCATATGCAGATAAGCTCTCAATGTAGCGTCGTTGACCCTCGGCATAAAGTGTATCAAAAGCCAATGAACTTTTTCCTGAACCTGAGAGACCAGAAATAACCGTGAAACTGTTGCGCTTAATGGCAACATCAACGTTTCTCAGATTATGCATGCGAGCACCTTTAATGACTATAAAGTCCTTAGCATCAAGCTCGTCTACATCCCTCATATCTGGTTGATTTTCACGTTTTTTTGGAAAACAGCCTGCGAAGGTAGTTCTGATCCCTGTACTTTTAATCAAGCAAAATGTTTTGACCGATATAATAATGGTACAAACCTTGCGTTAGTAAGTTCCGTCTAAATAGAAAACCACAAGATTACCAGCCTATAGCATAATACTCTACCTGAATAAATTCTCCGCGAAACTGTTAAAGGTTGATTATTATGTTGCAAAAGATGGAAGACTACCAACTGGTGAGTCGATATATAGCTGGTGAAGAATCCGCGTTTGAAGTATTAGTTAGAAGACACCAAGATCGAGTGTATGGTTATATCCGCACGATGATCAAGGATGGTCAATTGGCAGAAGACATTTTTCAAGATGTTTTCGTGAAAGCTGTATTAACTATCAAACGGGGAAGCTACAATGAAGAAGGGAAGTTTTTGCCGTGGGTTATGAGAATCGCTCATAATATGGTCATCGACACCTTCAGACGAAACAAACGATTTCCAACCGTGGATGGTGGACCAGACTTTGACATTTTCAATGTCATTAAAGATGACAAGAAGAATGTCGATGAGCTTTTGGTCACCGAGCAAATCACCAGTGACATCAAAGGGTTAATTGAGTTGCTCCCAGAAGAACAACGACGCGTGCTGAAACTGCGTCATTATTCCGACATGAGTTTCAAAGAAATTGCTGAGGATACAGGTGTGAGTATAAACACTGCTCTTGGGCGAATGCGCTATGCTTTGATAAATCTTCGAAAGCTAATTGAAGAACACAATTTGGTCCTTACGGAGGAATAATACCAAGGTGGCACAATAAACGTTAATGAGGGTCGTTCTAAATGCATGTTTAACGCGAATAAAATAGTGCATGAAGAACTCCTACTCTTTAGATTCCTTAGCCAACCTAGTAAATTCAGAGCAAGAACAACTTGAAGATCTCGGATTAAAACCGACTTCAGTGAGGCCAAGTGAATTAACGATTCAAACTATTCTTGGATTTTCGAAACAATTAAGTATTCGAAAGTCAACTACTCTAGGGACTTACGAGCAGAACTGCAACTAAGTCGTAGGTAGACGAGATTTCAGCCCAATCGCCCGATCGATTGGGCTTTTTTGTATTCGAAATCCCCGTGCCGGACTATACTGCCGTCCGTAAAAGATGATCTGCAGATGAAGTCGATTCCAAAGTTCCTTTGGAAATATCTTCTTCGCGTCGATCTCGGTCTGTTTGACAGATTTCCCGTTGGTAAGTCCCCATCTGTACATCAACCGATGAATGTGGGTATCGACGGGAAAAGCGGGAACACCGAATCCCTGACTCATCACGACTGATGCTGTTTTGTGCCCGACACCGGGTAGCGATTCTAAATCTTCAAAGGTCCCAGGCACTTCTCCTCCATACTTTGAAGTAAGAATTTCACTCAAGTTCCAAATGGCCTTCGACTTAGCGGGTGAAAGCCCACATGGTCTAATTATCGCCTTGATCTCCTCAACCTGGAGATTGGTCATATCATACGGGTTAGATGCACGCTCGAAAAGCAACGGGGTAATCAGATTTACTCGCTCATCGGTGCACTGAGCACTCAAAAGAACGGCAATGAGCAACGTATAATTATCTCGATGCTTAAGCGGAATGGGCACTTCAGGATAGAGCTCCTCGAGCTTTTCAACTACATAATTTGCCTTTTCTGCCCTTGTCATATGGTCTAGGTTGAGGTATTCTTAACCTTCCCTATCGAGTAGATTTCATATCCCCTTTTCTCCGGCATAAACGAATATAACAGCAACCCAGTACAGCATACAGGAGCAGTACAACAAACCAAGGCTGTGAATCCAATGTTAATCTTGAACCGTGTGTTGATGGTGTACATTGTTTGGTCCATGGAGCTCCAATAGGTGTTTCCAAACTGAATTTTCTCCTCACTCTTCAACTTTCCAGAGGCAATTCTTGGAAGCGAAAGATCATAATCCCCACGCTTCAGATCAACAGTTGCGGTAACGAAGTTCTGTTCGAATTTCTTGAGTTTGATTTTCTCTCCTTTAACATCATCTTTATTCCGCTCATTACATAATCTGTGGGTAATGTACATTACAGCATCTTCTTTCTTGCCAGGTAACACTTGCATGGTTACATAGTTCCATACACTTGAGTTCCCTGAAGAGTATTTTGCATATTTCCGAACCGCGTTTCCCCAATTTACTTTTCCATTCTCGAGAGATATCTCGAAATAAAACAGATTTCCACGCTCAGAATGATACTTGGTGGACCGATTTCCGTTTTGAATTCTCGTTTAAAGAATGCCTGCATTTCATCTATAGGCTCACCTTCAGCATCAAGATATTCGATCCTGGATTGTGAGTACGAGTCCAACGAGCATAAAAATGCGAAGGCAATTAAAACTATGTAGCGAGCATGTGTAAGCACGATGGGTTCGATGGGTGCAAAGAAACGAAAAGGAAATACAGCTTTACTCGCCAATAAACCAAGCTAGCTCTTGACTATAAAGCCATTCATACCGACCAATGTTCCTTCTTCAAACGTCACGTTCTCCACTTTGGATTGGGATGGTCCTTCTTGACACCAATTGACGAGATCCTCGAGTGCATTTGCATTGCCTTCTGCCTCAATATACACGCTTCCATCATTCAGGTTCATCACAAATCCGTGCAACCCCAACGAAGTGGCACGGGAAACGGTGTTCTTTCTAAAAAAGACTCCCTGAACCAATCCCGAAACATGGATATTGAAGTGCTTTTTCATAATTCTTGTGTGAATGTAAATACATTACGTTCAGCCCCCCTTTTCTTTGTCAAATGTTAAACAAAACAAGCGCAATTTGCTTTTAAATTTGAACACATCTATTTTGCGAAATGAAGAAAATTGAAGAGGGAGAGCAGGCGCCTGAAGTATCGGGAAAAGATCAAAACGGAAATGAAATATCGTTGAGTAAATACAGGGGTAAAAAAGTGATTTTGTACTTCTATCCCAAAGACGATACGCCTGGTTGCACAACGCAAGCGTGTAATCTTCGGGACCATCACGACGACTTAATTGCCAAAGGATTGACCGTGATTGGAGTGAGCGCTGATACAGAGAAAAAGCATCAAAATTTTATTGAAAAGTATGAACTACCTTTCCCGCTGATTGCCGATACTGACAAGGAAATCATCAATGCCTTTGGTGTCTGGGGAGAGAAGAAATTCATGGGTCGTGTTTATGATGGAATTCATCGCGTGACCTACATTATTGATGAGAAAGGAACCGTCTTGAAGAGGTTCGACAAGGTGAAGACAAAGGCCCATGTGGAGGAAATCCTCGAGGCATTGAATATGAATTAATTAGATTACTGAAGAAGATGGCTGCAGAATTGTCAAAGGAAAAAGTCAAGGCGTTAGAGCTCACACTTGACAGGTTGGAAAAGACCTATGGAAAAGGCTCAATAATGAAAATGGGAGATCAGGCGATTGAGCAAATGGATGTTATTTCCAGTGGATCACTTTCTCTGGATCTTGCCTTGGGAGTTGGAGGATATGCACGCGGAAGAGTCGTCGAAATTTACGGACCTGAAGCCTCTGGTAAAACGACACTCGCAATTCATGCAATTGCTGAAGTACAAAAGTCTGGAGGCATTGCTGCGTTTATTGATGCTGAGCATGCTTTTGATCGCTTCTATGCTGAAAATCTAGGGGTTGACACAGAGAACCTGCTAATCTCTCAGCCGGATAACGGTGAGCAAGCTCTTGAAATAACCGACAACCTGATTCGTTCTGGCGCAATCGATTTGATCGTCATCGATTCTGTTGCAGCCCTAACTCCAAAAGCAGAAATTGAGGGTGAAATGGGTGATAGTAAAGTAGGGCTTCAGGCCCGCCTAATGTCACAAGCATTAAGGAAACTAACTGGATCAATCAGCAAGACAAACTGTACTTGCATATTCATTAATCAATTGCGTGAGAAAATCGGCGTCATGTTCGGAAGCCCGGAAACCACCACTGGAGGAAATGCGCTCAAGTTTTATGCAACTCAACGCTTAGACATTCGCCGAATTGGCCAGATTAAATCGGGAGACGATAACGTAGGAAACCATGTTCGAGTTAAAGTAGTTAAGAACAAAGTCGCTCCTCCTTTCAAAAAGGCGGAGTTTGACATCATGTTTGGAGCCGGTATTTCTAAGTCTGGAGAACTTGTAGACCTTGGCGTAGAACAAGGATTAGTCAAAAAGAGTGGATCATGGTTCTCCTACGGCGACACTAAACTTGGTCAGGGTCGCGATGCGGTAAAGCAATTGCTCGATGATAATCCAGAATTGAGCGCTGAACTTGAAGAGCGAATCTTTGAATCATTTAAACCCAAAGAAGCGGCTCCAGTAGAGTCGTAACCGAATTCTAATTGTTCGAGGCCACTTCTTTTGGAGTGGCCTTTTTCATTTACGTTTGACCTATGAAGTACTTGATCTTTTTCGTTCTGGCCATACTTTTCGCTTGCTCATCAGGTGATGATGGTCGCCTCGTTAAGAATCAAAGTGATGTCAGCCTGAATCCATTCGACAGTGTGAATACATTGATCAAAGCTGAACCATCAGATGCTAATTTGTATTTCCAGAGAGCCAAATTGCACTATGCTCAACGCGACTTGCCTGCGAGCCTTGCAGATGTGGGAAGAGCGCTCAAACTTGACAGCTCCAATGCAGATTACTACCTCTTATTCGCTGATCTAAAACTGATCAGCAAAGAGAGTCGAGAGAGTCGAGATGCACTTATAACGGCGCTTCGATTTAATCCAAACAACATTGACGTGCTCATAAAATTGGGCGAATTATACATGATCGTTCAGGACTCAGACCACTCATTTGAATATTTGAATCGCGCCTTGAAACTGGATGTATACAATGGTCGGGCATACCAGATAAAGGGATTCAACTACATGTATCTAGGCGACACTGCCAATGCAGTTTCGAGCTTTCAAACTGCGATTGAGCAAGACCCACAAGACTATGAATCGTACATGCAACTCGGGTTTTTCTATGCCAACATCCAAGATGATCTAGCCTTAGACTACTTCAATAACGCCTTAAAAGTGAACCCAACAAGTCTAGAGGCGCTTTATGCCAAAGGACTCTTTCTTCAAACCATCGAAAAGTCCCGTGAGGCGATTGGTGCCTACAGAGCCATGCTCGATATTAGAGAGTCCCAGACCGACGCCTGGTACAATCAAGGCTATGTTTATCTAGAGCAACTGGCTGTGTATGACAGCGCCGCATATTGCTTTACGCGAGCCCTGGATTTCGGGCCGGCAGTCTATCCAAATGCTGTCTACAATCGAGGCTTAGCTCATGAGCGAGCACAAGATTTCCCGAAAGCAGAAGCCGATTATCGCGCTGCTCTCGAAATGGATCCGCAGTACGACCTTGCGGCGATTGGGTTGGAGCGGATTTTGGAATGATACTCGGAGGATTTATTGGTATTAATACCCCATTTAATCGAGCGGTTAAATGGATTCACAATTTCTAACTTTTCTCCGGTTCAATATGGTTCTAGCTTTGAGCTAACCCATCAGCTATGAATGAAATTGCCGTACCAGAAGAACTCATCCTCATTAGAATTCATGAGATCAGAAACAAAAAAGTCATGTTGGATCGGGATCTTGCCCATCTTTTCGGAGTTGAAACGAGGGTTCTAAAACAGGCGGTTCGAAGAAATGTCAATCGATTTCCAAGGGATTTCATGTTTGTAATGAGTCCAGATGAACTGGAAGAATGGAGATCACAAACTGTGATGTCCAAAGCTGACCGCATTGGTCTTCGACATAGCCCATTCTGTTTCACAGAACAGGGCATTGCAATGTTAGCTAGCGTACTGAATAGTGAAGTCGCGATTCAAGTAAACATTCAAATCATTCGGGTATTTACCAAGATGAGAGAAATGATGATAACGCATAAAGACATCTTATTGAAAGTGGAAGAAATAGAAAGGCAAGTAACTGCACAAGATGAGAAGATTGTTGCCGTTTTCAACTACCTGAAGGAGTTTGTCGCGGACCAGGAGAAACCAAGAACCAAAATCGGATATAAATAAAAAGCCCGTCCACTTCGATAATCTCAGTGACAGGCTTTACAATTTCTCAGAGCTCAAGGCTCGCTGTTCGAAGTTATTTAGCGTCCTTCCCTACGTAGAACTCAACTTCCTTTTCGCTTTCGTTGCCCAGCATGTCCTTGGCAACAACTTTCACTTTGTACTTCTTGTTCTTGCGGAATCGGCTTAGCTCAGAAGCATCTAATGTTTGTGGAGAAGAGTAGAGCGTCAGAGCTCCTCCATCCATCGAGTACCTGATCTCTTTGGTACCTACTTTCTTGTCCGTTGCAGCAACATACATTCTTGTGTAGTTCGGATAAACTGGAAGACCACCCTTAGTGCCAATCTTTTCAATGCTGAACTTGACGAAAATCTCAGGCGCTGTATTATCAACGTAGGCGCTGCTATGCTTATCGCCTTCTGCGTTATTTACGTTGTCGGTTGATTTAAAATCAATCGTGTGATAACCTTCACTTGGTAGATTGAAAGCGCCGTATGTCTTGAATCCACCTCCATCAATTTGGTACTGTGTGGTTTTCACGCCTGATGCATCATCGCGGAAGCGAAGTGAGATTCCACTTTTGCTCGTAATGAATAGCGTATCCCGGTCAACAAACTGAGGGTTCGCATATATAATTCCTGTTTCCGGTGCATCCACATCCATGAAGACATTGATCCAGTGATTACCACTAAGGTTATCGACTTGGTCATTAGCATCGTACTTCACATTGTGAGTTCCTCGATTGGCCGGCATCTTGAAATCACTCGAGAATATGCCTCGTTCTCCTCCGTCAATTCGGTAATAGATGTTCTTCACACCGGCTTTGTTGTCTGTCGCGGCCAACGAAATGGTGGTTCGAGATGAGATGTATAGATAATTGCCTTGATGCTGATCTCCTTTAACTTGATGTGTTGGGACCGGTGGAATCTTGTCGAGGTAGAATTTGAACGTAGAAGCACCTGCTCCTCCTTCTCCACCTTCCATATTCTTGACATTATCTACCGCGTAATACTTGAGTGTGTGTTCGCCGTCTGATAAGCCAGCCGTGGAAACTGGTCCATAATAACCTCTGGCATTCTTACCATCGAACGTGTAATAGGTCGTTCGAACTCCACTCAGGTTATCGGTACTCGTTAGCTTAAGCTTGGCTGTCGGAGAGAGTATTGTTCCACCCTTGTTTATTCCAACAATCTCATAAGATGTTTTAGGAGCAGTGAGGTCAACTGTGAAATCGGATGACTTCGTGTCCTCTGCATTTCCTACGAAGTCAACTGAATAGTAATACAATGACTGGGCTCCTTCTTTTCCCGCACTTACGGAAGATGAATAATCAGAGAATCCACCACCCAGGGCATGCTGAGTTTGCTTCACTCCTGACACTCCATCTCTTGGTGTCAGCGTATATGTCAATCCCTTTCCGTAGAACACTGTTCCTCCGCTTGAGTAGCGAGGTGCATTTTCAAATTTCAGGGAAGTTCTTGGTGCAAGACCATCAGCGAATACTTCATAGAGCACTTCTTGTTGCGGTTGTACCGTGCGACCTGTCTTAGGGTCAACAGCCCACTTACTTCTTACGTAATTTGGACCCTCCGTATCTAAATACATTGGCTCAGAGTATGCAGGATTCTTTCCTTTCAAGTCATAGTTCGTGCCATTAGGCTCCGTCGAAAACTTGAGATACATTGGAAGTGACTTCTGAACGAAAATGTCACCATCTCCATTGATGTAAACCATCTTTTCATAAGTTGGTTTATTAGGTGCTTGTGCAAAGACTTGAGAAGCAGTTGCAATCAAAACACTCAGAATAGTAAGAGTACGCAAGCTCATAGCTATAGTTTAGGGAACAATATTAACAAAAAGGGAGGCGCTATGGCCTCCCTTTCTTATTATTGATGTGGTGTATTTACTTAATCTTATCTACCACCGCTTTGAATGCTTCAGGATGATTCATAGCAAGGTCGGCAAGAACTTTTCGATTCAACTCGATATCTGTCTTGCTCAATTTACCCATGAACTCACTGTATGACATTCCGTGCTCTCTGGTTGCGGCATTGATTCTTTGAATCCATAAGGAGCGGAAATTTCTCTTCTTATGCTTACGTCCAACGTAAGAATACACCATTGCTTTTTCAACCGCATTTTTTGCTACGGTATGAACATTCTTTCTTCGGCCGAAGTAACCCTTGGCTTGTTTAAGAATCTTTTTTCGTCTCGCCTTTGCGGCTACACTATTTACTGATCTTGGCATTTCTATTTTTTGGTTTTGGTTGTAAGCGCTTTCGTTTCATGGAAAGACTTCAAGCTCACATCCGGGTTAAACACTAAACCATTATTTAAGGGCCATCAACTTCAAAATGTTGCTGCGGTCCGATGGATGAACAAGCGTAGATTTCGTCAATCTTCTCTTTCTGTCTTTCGACTTCTTGGTCAGAATGTGACTCTTATACGCATGCTTCCTTTTGATCTTTCCAGTTCCAGTTAAGCGAAATCGCTTCTTAGCACTGGAATTGGTCTTCATTTTTGGCATCGCTGAATTATTTAAACTTAAATTATTTCTTCTTTTTCGGCGCAAGCATCATAATCATACGCTTCCCTTCCAACTTCGGCATCTGCTCTACTACTCCTAATTCTTCCAACTCAGTGGCCAACTTTAGAAGGAGAATCTCACCCTTGTCCTTGAACAAGATTGATCTTCCCTTGAAGAATACATATGCCTTCAGTTTTGAACCTTCCTCTAGGAACTTGATTGCGTGCTTCTTTTTAAACTCGTAATCATGCTCGTCAGTGTTAGGACCAAACCTGATCTCTTTTACCACGACCTTCTGAGCCTTGCTCTTGATCTCCTTTTGTCTTTTCTTCTGGTCGTACAAGAACTTCTTGTAGTCCAAAATTTTGACAACTGGCGGATCCGCTTTTTCGGAAATCATCACCAAATCCAAACCGGCATCTTTAGCCATTTCAATAGCTTGGTTTGTTGAGACAACCTGTGGCTCTCCTCCGTCACCTACGATCCTCACATTCGGAACGCGAATCCTGTCATTGATTTGATGCTCAGGTTCTGTTCTTCTTGGAGGTCTATTATTCCTTCTAGGTCTGATAAAAAACTAATTAATTAAACTTTAATGTCTCGAACACCTCATTTTGGATCATTTTACCCAATTCTTCGATGGTCATTTTCCCTTGATCTCCTTCTCCTTGCTTTCGGACGGAAACGACTCCATCCTCTAGCTCTTTCTCACCTATAATCAGCATCAGAGGAACTTTCCCAAGCTCCGCATCCCTGATTTTTCGGCCTACTTTTTCACCCCTCTCGTCAACGGAGGCGCGAATATCGTAATTTTCAAGGGATTGAAGTATGTTTTTGCAACCCTCGTTGAATTTTTCACTGATAGGCAAAATTCGCACCTGCTCAGGTGCTAACCAAAGAGGAAATTTACCGGCATAATGCTCGATTAAAAACCCGATGAATCGCTCATGCGTTCCAAGCGGCGCTCTGTGAATCACAATTGGATGTTCACGCTCATTATTCGTATTGGTATAAGTGAGATCGAAACTTAGTGGCTGAGCAAAATCAACCTGATTAGTTGCGAGGGTGAACTCTCGTCCAATGACGCTGTAAATCTGGACGTCAATCTTAGGGCCGTAGAATGCCGCTTCGTCCGCCACTTCTTTGAACGGAATACCCGATTCGATGAGCACTTCACGAACCATGTCCTCTGTCTCTTTCCACAATGCTGGATTATCAACGTATTTCTTTCCCAATTTGGCGGGATCATGCGTAGAGAATTGCATGATGTACTTATCGATGCCAAACACTTTAAAATAGTGCAAGTACATCTCATTCACCGCTTTGAACTCCTCTGCAAACTGTGCCTTAGTGCAATAGATATGAGCATCATTCATTTGAAGGGATCGAACTCGCATCAATCCAAATAATTCGCCTGATTTCTCATATCGATAGCAAGTGCCATACTCAGCCAATCTCAACGGTAAATCCTTATAACTTCTAGGAAGCGCATCAAATATTTTATGGTGGTGCGGACAATTCATCGACTTCAGATAGTAAGTCGTTCCATCCAATTCCATCGGGGGAAACATACTGTCCTTATAGTAAGGTAAATGCCCACTCGTGTAATAGAGATTCTCTTTCGCAATGTGCGGTGTTCGAACACGCTGGTATCCTGCCCTCTTTTCAGTTGACTTCGCTAAATCCTCCAATTGCTCAATGAGAAATGCTCCTTTTGGCAACCACATTGGAAGTCCAGGTCCAACGTCATCATCAAAGGTGAACAGCTCTAATTCCTTTCCAAGTTTTCTATGATCCCTTTTTTTGGCTTCCTCGAGAAGTTCTAAATAAGCTTCTAACTCTCCTTGTTTTGGGAATGTGATTCCGTAAATCCTTGTGAGCATGGGATTGTTCTCATCACCTCTCCAATATGCACCTGCTACAGAAAGCAACTTGATCGCCTTTATGTAACCCGTATGCGGAATGTGCGGCCCACGGCACAAATCCGTGAATTCGCCTTGAGTATAAAATGTAATATCTCCATCTTCCAAGCCATCGATTAATTCAAGCTTGTATTGATCCTGCTTTTCATTGAAGTATGATGTGGCATCAGCTTTCGAAATCTCCTTTCGGACAAAGGCATTTTTTTCCTTCGCCAACTCCTTCATCTTTTTCTCCACCCTAGGAAGGTCTTCCTCGGTGAAGTTGTGCTCCATAAAGTCAATGTCATAGTAGAAGCCATTTTCAATCGGTGGTCCGATTGCAAGTTTGATTCCCGGAAAACAAAACTCAAGAGCCTCCGCCATCAAGTGCGCAGAACTGTGCCACATCGTGGACTTACCTTCATTATCCTTCCACGTAAGCAATTGAAGCGTTGCATCCGCTTCTATAGATCTACCTGCGTCCCATACTTCGCCATTGACCTTAGCTGAAAGGACGTTTCTAGCTAGGCCCTCACTAATGGACATGGCAATATCCATAGAGGAACTGCCCTTTTCATACTCTTTAATACTACCGTCGGGTAGTGTAATGTTAATGTTGCTCATTTCCGCTAATACCTTTAGAAAGGGCGGCAAAAATACATAGTTAGTTCCAAGTTAAACAGGGATTGATCTTTGAACCAGACCATCACAAAGTCAGCTCCATTGACAAATGTCCAAATCCCCTGAAATGAAGCTCTTTACACCATATTCTTAGGTTTGTGAAGCCTTTAAACCCTACTAAACAGAACTCACAATGAAAACTCTACTCAAATCTGGGCTCAGCCTACTCATCCTCTTCGCAGTTGTTGCGCCTTCACTTAAAGCACAAAAAGCAAAAGCGGAACAAGTTTCATACACCTATTTCCGAAAAGCACTTGTTGCCACCGAGGAAGCGAAAAGAACCTATTCCGTTGAGGTAAATATTCCCTTCGCTGCCACCTACAATGCAGACATGGCTAAATACAATGAAGACGAAGGCAGAGCAAGAAGAATACGAAACTGATCGCAGAGCCGCAGAAGACGAATATGCCGCCGCTCTCGAGGGTTATAATAGTCAAAGCGCAGGAGCCAAAGTTCTGACCGGAGTGATGCTAGGAGATGACGGCAAACCTCAAAAACGGCATGTGACTAAGAGATTTGTAAAGAAGCCAATGGTTCGTAATGATATTCCATCAGAATCTGAGATTGCTGCTGGTCTGGTCTGGGATGGATTTATGAAAACAGACAATTCCAACTACAAGGTGATGATGACTATGCCAAATTACAGCGTTACTTTTAAGGATCAAGCGGTCAGCGAAAAGCAATATCGGAGTGCCACCATTTCAGTACCGATTGACATGAAAGTTACGGATCCGAGTGGCAAGGTGGTATTTCAAATGTCTTTTGCAGCTCCCCAATACCAACGAACCTATAAGAGTGATAAGATGGCCTCACCGCAATTCTCTGAGTTCATCAATGGTTCAGGTTATAATTCTTGGCTGGATCAAAGAAAAATGGACGCCAGGCAAGCGGTTTACACTGCGATGTCTTCAGAACTCAACAGCCAGATGGGCTACGGTTGGGTAGATCGTACTGATCCAGTTTACACAGGAAAGGACAAAAAGCAAGATTATTCTGCACAAGAATCAGCACAGTTAAAGGCGACCCAGGGATTAAAGGACTTGTCAATTTCAGAAGAGTCTGCTAAAGTGAAACTTGGAGAAGCAATGGAAGTGTGGATTTCAGAATTGAAAGATGAAAATCTAGGTGATAAAAAAGCGCGGATAAACAATAAAGTTGCCGCAGGTCTTTACATCAATGCTGCCTTGGTAAACATTCTTCTTGGAGATCACGCCAAAGCTGACGAGCTCCTAAATATAGTACAGGGCAATGACGCCTTCAAAGGAGGAGATCAAAAAGAATCTGAAGCCGTTCGAGTCTTCCTTGACGACGAACGTAGAAGAAAAGATTCTTAAGAAACAGGCTGAAGAGTGGGGGAAGTTATCTCAATACTTTTCTCACAAAAGCTACCGAAAAGTAGCCCATAAGAAATACACCGACGTATCCTTCAACACTCGCAAACAAGCGCATTATCCCGACCGGATAATACTCGCCATATCCTATCGTGAGAAAGGTAATAGCGCTGTAATAAAATGCCTTGGCCACTGGATTTAAGGTTGAAAGAATATCTCCGCCACCAGTATCAATGTACGTATCGGCTACCATAGGGAGAAACAAGTACAGCAAGCTAAAGAGTGTATAGATTATTGATACCGAGAACAACACCCTAAGAGGTTCGGTGGCGTACAATCCAATCTTGTCAAAAAGAAGCCATTTAAAGAAGGCAGTGGGGTAAGCCCACAATGCGCTGGTAGGATTCTTTTCAATTGAATATTCTAAGTCCGACCGAAGCTCAAAGCGCTTGTACCAGATATACGCCCTATCCTCATCAGCATATCTTCCAGTTGAATTGTAAGTTTCCTTGAGAATTAAGAATTGCTCCGACTTCTGTCGAATTGTTGTTTCCTCCTGCTTTAGAATCAGGTTCAACACGTCATTCGCATCCCAATCGATGTACAGGTTTCCCAAGTTCCGCATCCCGCTGAAGTTCATTTGATCCAGAGATACGGGACAATGCTCTGTAGGCATCATATCAACGATATCCCGAACGATGGTATAAGACAGATCAATTTTTTGTGCCGACTCCACACGCAGATCTACATAGTTGTTGAACTGACATGACTCGAAGGACAGCTTCCGTACTTGAGCTTGAAAGAACGACAAACTTCCAGTTCCAAATTCTGCATTATCAAATATAAAATCGGATTCTGAAATGCTTTCCTGAAAATTAATCTTTCCATCTCCGAAAACCGCAGACCGAAACACAACCTTCCCACTCTTGAAATCGGCTTCAGAAAAATCGATGTCTCCATGTCCAAAATGTGCTCGTTTGAAATCAAGTTTACCGTGGCCGAAGTCGACTCGTTTGAACGAGACCTCTCCCCCACCGAAGTGCGCTTTGTCGAACGTCAAATTTCCGTCTCCGAACTTGGTGTAATGGAAGTCAACCTTGCCATCCCCGAAATTCACTTCACGAAAACTTATACGAGATTCTCCAAACACTGAACTAATGAACTGAACATCGCCAGAACCAAATTGAACCTTATCGAAGGTGACGGTTGGTGAGTGAAATTCAGCGTATTGAAAATTAGCCGTGCCGGCTCCAAATTGACTGTTTTCAAATGAGGTAGAATCAGTCGAAAACTTTGCATTATAGAATGACAACGGACCATCCCCAAAAATGCAATCTGAGAAATCAGTTTTTTCACTCGTGAAGTCAGCCAAACTGAAATCAGTCTCTAATTCACTATCGAAGAAAGCATGATTGGCACTCATGTCCTTCATTTCTACTCTAGCATCAGCCTCCAATCCGCGAGACTCTCTGTACGCGGTCAAAGAGAAATTTTTAATGTATCGATGATTGAGTTGAATGCTCGTTCCGTCGTCAATTAACTTGTATACCGCTTCCGCTTCAAGCACTCCTAAAGTGTAGTTCTCCTTTTGCTTTCCGTGTGGATCAGTCAAAGAAACGATCAATGATGAAGGACATCCCTCAAAGGGCTCATCGAGGAAGTTAAGCTGAATTTCTGCAGGCACGATCTAGGTTTTAAGGCTCGACTAAAGTGTGAAAAGAAATGAAATATGGCAAGTGCTGTTAAATCAAACACGCATTGCAAGCCGCTTAAGAGATGAATTTTCAACGCATTCGGCTGATTTATTTCTCTGATGAACGATCCTTCTTCTTGCGCATACGCAGATTAAGAACCTCTACCGCCAGAGAAAAGAAGACGGCGAAGTAGATATAGCCCTTCGGCACATGCACTTCTTGGAAAGGCAAGCCTTCGACAATGAGCATAAAGCCAATAAGGATCAAAAAGGACAGAGCCAACATTTGAAGCGTCGGATGATTGTTGATGAATTTGCTGATTCGTTCAGCGAAAATCATCATCACGATGATGGCGATGATAACGGCAGCAATCATTACTGGCAAATCATCGGACATTCCCACAGCCGTCAAAATACTGTCAAAGCTGAATACAATATCCAGCAGGACAATCTGAGCGATGATGGAGGCAAAAGCATTTTTCTTGCTCTTTACTTCTTGTTCGTGTTCAACCCCAGCAACCTTCGCATGAATCTCAGTCGTGCTTTTTGCAAGCAGAAACAGTCCACCGAGCATGAGTATTATGTTCCTACCAGCAAAACCATAGCCCATGATTGTGAACCATGGGGTGGTTAATCCTATCAACCAAGAAATTCCTGCAAGCATCACAACCCTCACGATGAGTGCGAGAGCCAAACCAATAAAACGGGCTTTAGGTTGCTGTTCTTCAGGCAGCCTGTTGGAGACAATTGAAATGAAAATTATGTTGTCAATCCCGAGGACAATCTCTAGGAATGTCAACGTTAAAAGTGCTATCCAAGCTTCCGGTTGAAGAAAGATTTCCACTTCCGCCTAGGTTAGGTTATTGGCACTGACACTTATATAGCTGCTCATAAGCCTTGACATCATCTCGCCATTCTTTTCTGGATAAGTAATATTCTTTCGCATCTCGATAGCACATGGAAGAGTCTTCCATGACAGAATCGCCGTTGATTACTTTGATCTCACAATCGGTGCATTCAACGCAATTATAACAAGATGAAAAGCCTAAAGAGAGGGCGACTGTGGAAAGAGCGAGAATATAGTTGCGCATGTAATTGAATATCAAGGCCGAAATTACCGGAATCTCATTAACGGAGGTTGAGAAGATGTATTATTTGTTTCAAAGTCTTGGTTGGAAGATGGGTCTAGCTTCGTTCGAACCACCAATGTTTCAAAAAAAAAGCCTGAACATTTCTGCTCAAGCTTTATCCGGGTGGAAGATGGGTCTCGAACCCACGACCTCCTGAACCACAATCAGGCGCTCTAACCAACTGAGCTACAACCACCATTTCAAGCCCTTTTCGAAAAAGGGATGCGAAAATAAAAGTTCCAACTCAACTACAACGAGATGGATGAATATTTGGGATGTATTTTTGTGAGATAGATGCAGAAAGAGCACGTTTTACTTGATGTCAAAGGAATGACATGCACCCATTGTTCTGCTACGGTTTCAGGAATCATAGAGCAAGAGGGCGGTACAGACATTCATGTTGACTTCCTGATGGGTGAAGCAGAGTTCGATCTTGAATCGGCTGAGAAACTCGACAGAATCAAGGGAAGAATCCAAAGTGCTGGCTATCAAGCATCATTGGAGAGGATTGATTCAGGCAAGATCGAAACGCCACTCGTTCAAAAGAAACTCATTTGGACACTTCCATTCAGCCTCATATTATTTTCTCACATGTTTTTGCCGCAGGACAATTGGCTAAACATTGCTTGGGTGCAATTCGCACTGTCCCTTCCTGTTGTGCTCATTGGTCTCAGTCACTTTGGCAAAAACGTCATCGAAAGTTTAAAAGTTGGTCAGACAACGATGGACGTTTTAATTCTTCTCGGCTCAATGAGTGCCTTTTTCTACAGTCTCTATGGAACATTGATGGTCAAAGGAGCTGCCCAGCATGACTTCCTCTTTTATGAAACCACTACTACCATCATCACCCTTGTCTTACTTGGTTATGTTATTGAACATCGGGCAGTGCTCAAAACAACGTCTGAACTCCGAAATCTCTTTCGCATGAAACCAGAGAAGGCGAAAAAGCTCGTCGGAGATGCCTTGAACCAGGTGGTTGAAGTAATAAAAGTGGAAGATCTTCAGGTTGAGGATCTGGTTTTGGTCAATAGCGGAGATAAAATTCCTTCCGATGGAAAAGTCATGCACGGAGAAATTGAAGTGGATGAATCGATGCTCACCGGTGAATCCATCGCAATTTTAAAATCAAAGGATCATGTCGTGTTAGGCGGCAGCATTGTTCAGGAAGGAAATGCCAGTGTCCAAATCACCAAAACGTCCAGAGAAGGCGCGCTAAGTCAAATAATTCAACTCGTAAAACAAAGTCGTGCTGATAAACCAGAAATACAGCGTTTAGCAGATAAAATGAGCGCTTGGTTTGTTCCCACTATTCTCGTGTTAGCAGCAATGACATTCTTAGGAAACAATTTCATATTAGAAGTTGGCACAACTGATTCCATGCTAAGGGCCATCGCAGTATTGGTGATTTCCTGTCCATGCGCCATGGGTTTAGCCACCCCCACTGCAGTCAGCGTTGGGCTCGGCTTAGCAGCCAAAGCAGGAATTGTCATAAAACGTGCAACGACACTCGAAGCCCTCAATCACGTCAAAACCATTGCCTTTGATAAGACTGGCACCTTGACCGAAGGAAGTTCCGGCCTCCGTTCAGAATGGCATACCAGCCAATATGATCAAAACCAAATGTTGGCCATCGTCTCCACGCTGGAACAGTATTCTAACCATCCTCTAGCTAAGCTGCTGACTAATAATGAGACCAGCGACGCCCAACTCACTGAAATAAAAGAAGTAAAGGGAAAGGGTCTTCAAGCCGATTGGAAAGGAAAAGCCATCAAATTAGGGTCAGCACTCTTCACCGGATCAAATAAAGATGCAGGATCAATCTTCTTGACCATCGACGATGAACTCGTAGTTCACTTTGAAGTTCAAGAAACAATAAAAGCCAGTGCAAAAGAGGTTGTTGAGCAATTGACTCATGATGAATTCAATGTTCTACTGCTCAGTGGTGATCTCGACCGGAAAACCTCGATGGTCTCCCAATCCCTTGGAATTGATCAATTTCAAGCAGAAATGCTCCCAGAAATGAAATTGGAAAGACTGCGAAAGGAAAAATCACAAAGCAGCATCGCCATGATCGGAGATGGCATCAATGACGCTCCTGCTTTGGCTGAGGCCAACGTTGGAATCAGCATTGGAAATTCCAATGCACTCGCTGCAGAAGCAGCAGAAGTGGTCTTACTCAATTCTTCGCTGCTCACGATTCCTCGGTTATTCCAGATCAGCAAACACGTTGTACGTACCATTAAGCAAAACCTATTCTGGGCCATTGCATATAATGTTGTCGCCATTCCCCTAGCTGCATTTGGGTATCTGGATCCGATGCTTGCAGCCTTATCGATGGCATTTAGTGATGTGGTGGTTATAGGAAACTCCGTAAGATTGCGTTACACTCTTCCCCAAAAGATAAATTGAGATCCGCAGTATTTATATCCTCCGGAATTGGCAATGCCATCCTAATGGTTCCCCTTATTAAGGCGTTGAAAGAACGCGGCAAGGTGGATGCCATCAGCACTTCGTCTTTTAAATCGCATGAGATTTTTGAAGGCTATGAGGACTCGCTGTTTGACAATATCTTGGATATGGAAGGCGGAGTGAGTTGGTTGAAGTACTCAGCCCGTTTCAAAAAGACATATGATGTAGTCTACCTCGATTATTTCGCTGCAACCCGTAAAAACCTCACGCTCGCTCGAATGCTGGGAAAGCAGGTCAGAACAAATCACATTCCCGATGGTTACCCCAATCTACTGAAGCGTCGCGTCATCCACTCTCCGCCGATCGAAGATGTGCACGAAGGCATCCAATACCTTTCATTACTTGATGAGAAACCCACGAAATTGAAGCTCACCAGCGAGCATTTCGCACTCAAACCAATCTTAAGCACTAGGTCGTTCGAAGGAGATTACATTACGATTCAACCGGGCAGCGGCAATAACATTGCCCCATGGAAATGCTGGCCGTTTGAAAACTGGCAAAAAATAATCGAATGGATTTCGCTGGAATATCCTTCGCTGCACATGGTCGTCCTAGGTGATGGATCTGAAACGGAAATGGTAAGTGCTATTGAACACATTGAAAATGTTGAAATTCTAATTGGGCAAACCGAAATTCAAGAACTACCTGGCATTATTAGTGGCGCCAAGCTGCACATTGGCCAAGACAGTTCTATGCTACATATTGCAGGAACTACAAGTACACGTTCCGTTACAATTTGGGGAGGTTCCGATCCTGATTTTTACGGCTGGACGAAAATTGATCCGAAGAATCACTTTACAATTCAACAAAAGCTGGACTGTCATCCTTGCAGCAGATGGTTAAATCCTAATACATCAAAGGTTGATTTCCCAAGAATGTGCCCTGATTTCATGTGTTTACACGAGATCAAAGTGAGTGATGTTCAACAAGCAATTATGGAGGTGATCCATTGATGTTTAAATCCATTGCACATACATTGGGGACCAGGCTTGTAATTGCTGTTTTCAACCTGATTCTTTTGTTCATCACTACCAAATTGATGGGTGCAGAAAACAAAGGGGAGATTAGTCTTTTGGTCCTCAATCTGAGTGTTGCCACGATCATTAGTGGATTATTTGGTGGGCCATCATTGGTGTATTTAGTGCCTCGATTCCCAATGAAGAACATCCTTGGGATCAACTACGTATGGACTATTCTATCTTCATTGGCAGTAACTGCATTCTTGTCTTTTGAATTCCTTCCTTCCAGCATTTCATTGGACAAATTTTTCTTTCTGAGTTTAATGGAATGCACAGTTGCGACCCACATGATGGTGTTGCTCGGCAAGGAAAAAGTGGCTCAACACAACTACCTCCAAATAATCAAGATTGCCGTCGTTATCGCCCTACTCTCTTATTATAAATTCTATGGTGAAGCCTTAAACTATTCAAGTTTTGAGTTGGCCTATGCTTTTGGGTTGGGAAGCGCCTTCCTCATTTCCATTCTTGCTATCATCCCTTCTCAGGCAACATCGCAAAAGGCTGTATCGTTGATTGAAACAATTCGCGCTTGTCTCAAATACGGAGCAACAGTGCAGATTGGAAACATCGCCCAATTACTCAATTACCGCCTTAGCTTCTATCTTCTCGAAATAATGATCTTACCTCCTCAACTCGCATTGATTCGAATTGGAGTCTACAGTGCTACACTTCAAGTCTCAGAAGCCTTATGGCAATTCGCTAGAAGTGTAAGTATTGTGCAATACAGCGCTGTCTCCAATATGGAGGACAAATTGAACGGGTTGAAAATATCAATGCAACTGGCAAGACTTAACGGTTCCGTCACCATGACTGGCATAATTATTCTCTCGGTCATTCCTGAAAGCTTGTATGTTCTCGTTTTCGGACAGGAGTTTCAAGAGATTAAATCTCACTTTTTGATTCTTGCACCTGGTATATTGGCATTAAGCTACTCCAATGCCTTTAGCCATTTTTTTGCCGGTATCGGACTCCATCGAATTAATACAGAATCGTCCGTTTTCGGATTGATTCTGACCGTTCTCGTTGGAATTCCGTCCATTTCCTATTTCGGAACCATGGGCGCTGCGTCCACTGCGTCTTTAGTGTACTTTGCTCAAACGATCTACCAATTTGTGCGGCTCCGACAAAAATTTGAGACGGGCCTATCAGAACTAATTCCTGATCGTGATGACTTGGTCCAGTTGTTATCCCTCATAAGGAAATCAACTAAAG
>Ga0209657_1000549_pt1 | contig 24179 bp, 14 predicted proteins | sample SaaInlV_100m_DNA_FD_184650 | JGI IMG/M metagenome (GOLD analysis project Ga0209657, IMG submission 184650) | Marine microbial communities from expanding oxygen minimum zones in the Saanich Inlet - SI037_S3LV_100m_DNA (SPAdes) (version 2) | ecosystem: Environmental > Aquatic > Marine > Intertidal... | reverse complement strand
ACTTGTTGTAAGTGCAAACGGTATGCCTAGAGAACAAATGGAGCAGATACAATCTGAAATGGCAGATGAGAATACTGACCAATATATTTGGATTTTCGACAAGCCAGTACAAAGTGCAGAATTAAAGGTGGAAGGAAGTGATAAATTTGGTAAGTATGGGGAGAATGTAGATGCACATATTGATATAGGAACAGTTTTTGCAAGTAGTGTTATTACACATCCACAAGGATTCAGTTACAGTGGAGGTCAAACACCATTGGATGTTTTAGATCAAAGAATGATAGATCTTCAAAGTGAACTTTCAGAAATAATGAGAGATAGATTGATCAAACCACTTGCAGAATCATGGGGTTTCAAAGAATTTGATTTGATGGAAGTCAAGATTACATTTACACCTATAGTTAAAAGATTGACAATGGAGGATATTGGAAGTTTAGATAGGGAAGCAGTTTCACCAAAAGAAAAACGTGAACTTTACAAAAAATTGAATATAGAATTGGATGACAATGTTTGGGAAGAAACACAAAATGAAATTAAACAACAGCAACAACAAGGAGCAATGGGTGGTGGAATGGGTGGAATGCCACCTAATGGTCAACCACCTATTGATCCACAAAACCCAGAAATGCCAACAGTAACAAATCCTCCAGACGAACCAGATACAAATGAGGGTGGAATTGATCAACCAAAGGTTAGTAACCCAAAAACAGGTGTTAAAGATCAATTTACAATAGATGCACCAAAACCAGACAATTCTTCTCCACCAAAATTGGATCAAAGAAAACCTAACGGAGAAGTATTTGTAGATAAAATGATTAAACAGATTGCAAATGAATCAACCTTGTCAACTGTAGAAAAACTTGATATGTTAAAGGCATTTGAAAGAATACCATTAGCATCAAATGCAATCAATACTTCAACAGATCTATATGTTGGTCAAGGTGTTGATCAAGAAGGAGTTCCAGAAATTACTGATCCATCAGTAAGAGATGAATACGGACTTGGCGTTGATGAGGAACAGGAACAGGAATTACCACCAACAGATCCATCCAAGAATGCAACTGTAAATGATATTGCAACATTACAACCAGAAGGAAACAATGCAGGTAGATTCACAAACACTGATGTAGAAACAGAAGATGTAGAAACAGAAGATGTAGAATTAGAAACTGTCAGCGAGGATGAATATAACAGACGTATAGGAAACTTTACTCAGGGTGGAACTGGAGATGGTGGAATTAGCAAAGACAGTGACGGTTCGTACAATGACCTGATTGATTCCAAACAAGAACTTGAAAGAACACCAGAAGAAGGAAACACTGCAATAGAAGATCCACATGCAAGACCAGTACAGGAACCAACGGTTAACATGAGTGGAGGAAGTGATCCAATTCCAGACAATACTAAAGATCAGATTATAGGATCAAATGACGATGACGAACAACCAATAGTTCCAAGTGAAGGAGATCCAAATGATGATGAGGAAGAAGATAAAAAAATAATTGGAGAGGCAGTGGAAGAAGATGACGAGGAATTTGAATGGGAAGAAAAAACAGGTGATAAGAAAGATGTAATATACGGAGAAGATCCTTTCACAAGTGGAACAAGTGAAGATCCAACACCAGATCTAGATCAACCACAGAAAGGTCAAGCACAGTTAGATGATACACCACTTCAAGAAGAACCAACAACTGACTTTGACAAAGACGTAGTTGGAAGCAGTGATCAAGTAAGATTACAAATGGATGAAGAAACAGGTGGCAATCCTTCAGAATTAATACCAAATGATTCAAGCACAATTATGGATAATACAGGACTTAACGTTAAACCAGAATATGAACAAGTTTCAGAAGATGACTTTATGAAACGAACTCAAGATGGATCAAACCCACTTGAAGAAGAAGGAGAGCCATTGCAAGACGGCATGGTTATGAAACCAGAAGATGTTCAACAAATGGAACCAGATGGATTCATACGTGGAACTAACATAGTACCACATGAGAAAGAGCCATTAGAAGAAGATGAAATTGGAACTGGTTTAACTGATGAAGATGCAAACGACCCAACTTTATCTGGAATAGACGAAGAAGAAGTAGATCCAAACTTGTTGCACCAAGATCCAGAAACTGGAAGAAATTACACTGACCTTACTGATGAACAAGGAAACGAGGTTCCAGATCTAAGATTTGACCAAAACCCAGATTCTGATGAACAGCAACCAGAAGTTGAATTGGAATTCGAGATTGTTACAAAAGAGGAATATGAATCACATTTAGATACTGCAATGAGTCAAGATGAGTTTGATGCAGAACTTCAAAATCCAACTGGAGAAGAACCAATAAATGATATGGTGGAACCAAAAGAAAATCCGTTTGAGGAATTCCCAAAAGAAAATATGCCAAAAGAAAATCCGTTTGAGGAAGAATCAGATGATGTTCAAGAACCAAAAGAAAATCCGTTTGAGGACAAACCAAAGGAGGACAAACCAAAGAAAGAGACACCAAAGGATGATGAAAAACCAAAAGAAGAATTCGATAAGGAACCAAAAAAGAAAAGTTCAATTAAGGATATAATTAATCGTGAAAAAGAACTTATAGAATCAGGAGTTGAAGATGAGGAATTATTGGATTTACTAGAGGAAGAATTTGGAGAAGAAAGAATGGACAAAGCCCAAGAAACCAAATCTTGGAGAAACCGTAAATGAAGAAAACCAGTGAAAAAAATATGAATCGACCAGAATGGGCGAGAAAAGTACCAAGATCAAGCCGTATTTGTTTCAGATGTGGACACAAGTATTCCAGTCATGTGCCATCATGCAGAAAGATAGTTGAACGCAAACCTGAAAGAAAGGAATGTGATTGCAGGACTTTTGTCAAGGATGAAGTGGAATTTGAGATAGTTTTAAGACAGGAAGCAGGGGAAGATAGACGTAGGGCAGAATGGGAAAAAGAAAAAGAAAATACTTTAATAGAAAAAAAGGACAAGAAATAATATGATTTTACCTTCAGATGAGACAGAATTATCAACAAAAGACAGACCTGAAGAAAATTCACTAAGCACTAAAGAATCATTCACAGGTAAAATAGGAGTAACAATAGGAGATTTGGATAAATATAAGAAAGACAGTTTGATTAATATATGGAAGGATGCCAATGCATATTACAGTTCAGGAGAAGAATGGACAGATGAAGATGCTGAATTCTTTGATGAGTTGGCAGTAAGAATAAATACTGCAACAGAAGAAGGAATGGCTTCCGTTTCAGGCCCAGCAGTTGGGATGGTTGCAAACAACCATGAAGATGAAACAATGATAATGCCACCTGAATCATTAGACCAAATAACACTTAACGAAAATTACATACAAGACCAATTCGGTATATTTTACAGACCAGTCTATGTTGGCGAGAATTACAAAGAACATGAATCGGACTTGGTTTTTGAGGGAAAATTATATACAAATGAGGGAGTAGGAAACTGTCCATTCTGCAAAGGTGCAGGAAAAATAACCGTTGAAAAATTAGGATTAAAAGATTGTCCAGACTGTGACGGCACTGGAGATTTACAACAACAACCACAAGAGATACCACAAGAAGTTCCAGTTGAAGAAGAACCTACAGATGTATTTGGAACAATATCACCTAAACCAAAAAAGGAACCAAAAAAAGAATTAAAGGAACATTATGATAAAGACGGAACCTATTGGTTTACAACTGACGGTGGTAGAAAAATTGGTGTCAAGAAAGGTCAGACTTTAGAAGATGCATTAAGTGATGCAGGAATACCAGATGACGGTACTGATCAATCTGATGTAACGGCAGAAGATATGGCAAAGAATGAAGATAAATCAAAAGATAAACCAAAGAAGAAGAATAACACAGAAGAAGATAAAAATGAACTTGATAGAGCAGGAATATTGGATTATTTAAAAGATGGAATAAAATCAGAAGGTGATATACTTTCAAGTGCTGATATTAGTGCTGATGATGATATATATGACATCTTTGAACAATTAGAAGCCGAAGGCAAAATAGAATCTGTTTATGATGACGATGACAAATTACAAGAATCCCCTAGTTATAAATTAACTAAAAACAATGAAGAAGATGATTCATCAAAAAAAGTTTGGGGTAATGATGAAGATATGATTGATGACATACCAAAAGAAGATAAAAAAGCAGATGGTAAAAGTTCTATGGGAATGAAAGATATAGATATTCGTGACAGAAATATTGGAATGAGTTCAAATGATGAAGGTGGATTGGATTTATCATTGGATCAAGATGGTTGGTCTTGGAGTGGAGATGAAACTGATCTCATTGATTATATAAACAGAGTAGCAACTAGTTCAAAATCTGATGAATTTTTAGAACAGTTAAAGGATGTTCCATTTGACAAACTTAAAGAACAGATGGTAAAAAATATTGATGACAATCCAGATGCATTTTATTCACTAAGTGGAGATTCTAGAAGATGGAAATTTGGAGAAACTGAAGATGGAGACATGAGTTATATGATTGACGAGGAAATAACACAAGCAGAAGAAGAACTTACAGATGAACAGATACAAAAAGTAAGCGATGATGTTTGGGATAATTATGATGGTGGTTCATATGAGGAATTCATGGAAAGTTGGCATGGAAAAGAATTAAAAGGTCAATTTACAAAAGCACTTGAAGAATCTGATAGTTTGGAAGAACTCTTTGAACAATTTACACAAGATACTGGATTAAGATATGACAGTATAGTTGCACAGTCTGGTTATGATGACGATTTAAAATACAATGCCATACGTGAAACAATTCAAAATGTATTAGGTAAAAAAGATTCTGGAGAATCAAAAGCAAGTGAAGATATTACGTTTGGAGATAGTGATGATTTAAAAAATAAAGTAGTTATTAGAGTTAGAACAACAGGAATATTTTCTCATGAACGAGGTAGATGGGGAAGTAGATATAGTGGTCTAGATCAAAGTAACATGGATGAGGTTATGAATTCTGTTGCTAATAAATATAATGCAACTAGTATTAGATCAATAGGTGGAAGTGGAGATGGCAAATATAGTTCTGGTGTAACTGCCATAACAATACCTAGAGAGTATGAATATCAATTTATTAGTGATATTAATTCAAGTCAAAATCAAGGAGATGACTCAAGTATGAAGGCTTCTGTTGAAGAATATATCACTGAATCACTTAATACCGTATGTCCAGAGTGTGGATCAAAAAATACCAGTCGTCAGAAAACCAAGTTTGGTGGTGGACAAGCTCCAGAACGATTCGATTGTAAAAAATGTGGAAATGTTTTTAAACCTAAATCAACTGAATCATGTGGTTGTAAGACAAAAGGATTAGAGGCAAGTATAAGCAAATATGAGAAATTTATTAAGACTGAGATTAACGTATTAAAGACTCGTGCAAAAGCAGGAGAAGCAGTAGGACTAATGTATGGACTTCCCACTGTAAGAAAGAACGGCAAGAAGATCAAAGGCACACTTGCATACGCAGGAGTATCACTAAACGACAGAATTTATCTTCCAGAAGAACTTGCAAAAGGTCACGGCAAGACACTTCCATTATTGTTAAACCATTCATCAACGGCAGGTGCAGAAGAAGAAATGGACAGACTTGACGGAGAAATGAGAAATCATTTGGAAAATGAGAAAGACTATGAAGTCGGAGAAGTTACACTTACATGGGATGCAGACAAACTTACACTGTTCTATGAGGGAGTAATTGAAAACGAGTTCTTCCAAAAAGAAGTAGATGACATGGACATGGCAGTATCATTGGGTATTTTCTATGATTCAAACTCTCCAAAGGTTTGTGACGAAGAATGTTACACATTAATCAAGGGAGCAGAATTTAGAGAAGTATCACTTGTATACCATGCAGGATTCCCAATAGCAACAATCGAAGCAGTTGAATCAAAATTAAAAAGAGCATCAATCAAGGACATTAAGGCAAAAGCAAACGAAGATTCACTTATCAAAGTAGAGGATAAAAATGATGACAATACAAAAGTCACGGTTTTAGATGAATGGAAAAGTAAGGGAGAAGCAATTGCAGAAGAAGAAGATGAATTACCTCGTGGTGGAAGCATTGATGCTGAACCAAAAGAAACTGATGTTGTGGAACAACCAGTGGTTGTAGACTTGGAAACTTCTAACGAAGTAAGATCACAAAGTGATTTTAGTGTCAGAGGTGTATCAGGAATGACAATATCAAACAGCAATGGCGTAGAAAAATATTCATTTGACCCAACTCAAAATTATTCAACCAATACAATTCATTTTTCCGTAACAGAAAAAGGTGGAACCATATTTGGAGAAGAAATTCAGATGCAACCAAAGATGACAACTCCAGATGAATTAACCAAAGAAATAGAGTCAAAGCCAAACGTTAAATTTACAGATGCAGACGAAGATATCTTAAAAAAAAACTAAAAATTCATGAGGCATTTCAGGAACAAGAACATCCACGAGATGAGGATGGCAAGTTTACAGACAAAGGTGGATCAGATGTTTCATACAAACAAGTAACACCTAAAAATAAAGAAGTAACACATGTAGTAAATGTAAATGGATATGACATAGACATACACGAAGATGAAGAATATTATGGAAATGTCCAACTTGATGCTGAAATAAATATAATAGATGATTTTTTAAATGAGAATGACTTGTGGGAAAACGTGTCATATAATGGCACAGGAGATGTTGTAGGAGATGTAGAATTTGGTAAATTACATCCAATGGCAGATGCATTAACAAGATCAGCAGAAAAATATATCGGCATTGTAGACGAACCAAATGGCTCATGCTACCTAACTAAAAACGGTGATTGGGTAGGAGGCATTGGGATAAAAGGATATGATGAGGATCATAGACCACAAATGGATAATGCATTTACTGGTGCAGGAATCAAACTAATTCGTGATCCAAATGACAGATTTTCTATGGATACAAAAGGATCACCTGTAAATTCATCAGAGCAAATGATCGCAGGAATGAAGATGGCAGGTATGATTAGAATTTCAGCAAGAGGTGATTTAGGATTGGACTTATACACGCCATTGACACGTATGCAGAGAAATACAATATCAGACTATATCATAGAACATGGATTGACATCTGATAATATAATCATAGATACAAACAATACTGGAATTAAGGAAAGAAATATTTTAAGACAGATAATAAATGAGAGTGCTAAACAAAAGACTAAAGCAAAGGAGGAGTTCCAAGAGCAGGAACATCCACGAGATGGTGATGGCAAGTTTGCAAAGAAGGGATCTAGTAAATCATCTAAAGAATTAAAAGATAATTATGGATTAAGTTCAATTTCAGATAGAGAGTCATTAAGTGTAGAAGATAGAAATACTGCAAACCAATTAATTACTAAAATGATTGATCTTGTTAGAGAATCATCTCCAGACTTTGATGATTATATCGTACATGATAATCTTAACGACTTTGATGGTGTGCAAAAAGTTTTATTTAATGCAGAAAAACACGGAATAATTAGTAAACTTATTGATGATAGAAGTAATCCTGATCCTACAAAATGGAAGTGGATACCACCAATTTTTTTACAAGAAAAAGGAAATATTGATAAACCATTCGATAGAAAACTGAAATACTTAGATAGTCAAAATCCTTCTTTTGAAACTCTTGCAATAGAAAATGAGATTGTAATCACAATGATGTCACCTTTGGAATTTCTAAAATTGTCAGCACCACAACTTGCAAGAAACCCAGAAAAAAGAAACTTTGATATCAGGGGTACAGATAGAGCTATAAAAGTTATAGATACTCTTAAAAAAAGAATGTTGGAAGGAAAACCAGTCGATACTTGTTATATAAAAGTAGATAACACAATGAATGTATGGGGTCATGAAGGAAGGCATAGAGCATTAAGTGCAATACAAGCTGGTATAGAATTAATGCCAGTTTATGTTAAGGGTAGATTCAGTGATGAAAATAAAGAAAAAATAATGTCAGATCCATTAAAATATTTAATACCAGATAAAAAAGCAGATGAGGCATTCGTAGAACAGGAACATCCGAGAGACCGTGACGGAAAATTTACAAGTAAAAGTGGATCTATTATAAAGAGTGACAAATTGATTAAAGCTGAAACAATACATAATAATATAATAAATAATCCAGAAAACATAAAACCAGATTTAATAAAAATAGTCAATAAAGAAAAATATGATATTAAAACAAAACGAGCATTGAATAATATAATATATGATTGGGATAACATTCAAACAAAAATAGCAAAAGATAAAGGGTGTATTATAGAAGATGGTCATTATAAAACAAATTTCCCTATGAGTAAAAGTAAAAATAAAGGTGCTGGTAGACCAGATGATTATATGGAAAGTGTATGTGCATCATCAGCAACACAGTTGAAAATAATTTTTGATAAGTATGGGTTGGATTCAGAGGTTAAAAAAGGTGGTTATTGGGGGAAAGGTAAATCATACAACGTTGATGCATATCCATCACAACCAACAGACGATAAAAATGGTTCAAATATACATAAAAAATTAAATGATTTGGGATATGACAAACTATACACTCCAATAAAACATATGTGGTTAGAATTACGTGATGGAACAGTTATTGATGGTGCGTATGGTCAGTTCTTAGAAGGCAATGTAAAAAATATGTATCAGAGATTATCTATAGTAACTCCAAACGATCCTAGACAGGATTGGTATGTTGATGGATATGCACCAGAAGATGAAGATGATTGGTATTTAGCTGGACTTGAAAGTGAGTTCGTAGAACAGGAACATCCAAGAGACCGTGACGGAAAGTTCACAGACAAAGACGGTGGAGTTATTGGTTCTAAGGCAAAGGGAAAAGGAAAAACAAAAAGAAAAACAAAAAGAAAAAAGACTCCAAAATATAAACCTATAGAACACGATTCCAAATATTCTTGGAGAGATACATCAAAACCTCTAACTACAGCAAATGGATTTCATTATCGTAGCAGAATGCATGATATAAAGATACATAAATCAAGAGGTAAAAAACATCCAGAAACAGTTTACATAAGTGACAAAGTAAATCCAGAATATATAGAATGGTTTACAGGTTTTTGGAATAATAATCCATCAGTAAGAGCTATGATAAAACATATTGATAAATTAACATTTAAATATTCTGTAAATCCTAAGAATGGAGGTAGGTGGGTTACTGATGACAAGGAAGTAACTATAATGGATTATCCTAGACAAAATTTGCCTTTTTTTAAGAGTACCACAGTTCATGAGATAGTAGGTCATACTTTCTGGGATTGGGCTAGAGATTGGAATAGAAATGAACTTATCGAATTTAACGAACTTGCAAACAAAATGACACCAGTAAACCAATATGTAAAAGACAATGAAGAAAAATGGAAATCTTGGAATGATGAAACAGGTAATCAAATTAGAGCATTGGATAAAAAATATGGTATAAAGAAGGATGAGTATGGATATAAAGATGTTGGAGAACAATTATGGGGAGATGAATTAGATGAATATCAGAAAGCAATCAATAAAATTAATGATGGTAAGTTTATAGGAAATCCTAGCAATAAATTTATGAACAGGGATAGTTCTTCAATGACAAGGTATGCAAACGAACAGCATTCTGCAATAACAGAAATAATGTATGGTACTTTAAATGACAGTCCTAATCCATCAGCTATAAAAGTTTTAATGGGTGATAAAGATCTTGACAGATTGAAAGTATTATGGAAAAAACTACACCCAAAATTCGTAAAAAGTACAGGTAAGGGATATAATCTAGTAAATGAAGCATTAATATGTGATACTGTAGAGTGATATGTTATGCGTTGTATGAAAAAAATTGATGAAAACACCGTGGAAGAATTATCAATAATAAAACTGATATCATCTGAAGCATTCGTGGAACAGGAACACCCACGAGACGGTGATGGCAAGTTTACCTCCAAAGGAGGTGGAGGCATCAGTATTAAAGATCACATGGATAAGGTTGATGAATTAAAAGATGACCTATACATAAAGGAAATTTTAAAATCAGATGGCATTCCAAATGAAATGGAATTAGAAAAGGCAAGATTGACTAAAATTGTTGATGAAGAAAGAAAAACTGACAGTGATAGGGAATTTGAATACCATTCCAGTGATGGAAATGTTTACAAAATGAGTGGCACACAAGAATTTGAAAATTCTATGAAGGATCTAAGTGAACATAATGAAAAAATGAAAACACAACAGAAAGAATATGATAAAGATTACAGGGAGTCATACGGTTGGAAGGAAGGAGATCCATTAAGATGGACAGAATACAATGACGATGACGGTGATTCAGCAGAGTACGGATATGGAGCAAATTATACTTACAAACATTTGGATAAAAAAGACAAAGATGTTTTAATGAGAAATATATGGAACAGTAAGACAAGAAATGAACGAGAAGATGAATATGACTACCTCAATTCACAAAACATTCCTTATGTAAATAAAGATGGTAAAACTCCCGAAGATCTACGTGATGATTTAGGAAAAGATAAAAGCATACCTTCCGATTATTTCTTTTTTACTGACAAGGAAACAAGAAACCAATTTAGTGGAAAGGGAATGACGGAAGAAGAAATAAAGGAAAGAGCAGATACTGGAATTGGAACCTATCATAATGTAGATGGAAGTATAGATGTGGTATATGACAGACCTCTTAACTATGATAAATTTAATTCTAAAAGAATAGGTGCAAATAATTTTGGAGAGAAGGGAGAAAAGACAGATAAGTTATGGGATGACTTGAGTGGTAGTGCAAAATCCAGTATAATTTCAGAATATACAAACTATGAAGGTGTACTGTATAATGAATGGCTTGATAAAGAAAGAGGAGATTACTATGAATGGAGAAAAGGACAAGATGGTGTTTTGTCTGAACAGGAAGAAAACCACAGTAAAATGTATTCAGAGTATGACAAGCCTGAAGAAACTGCAACCACATTAAACGATGAAGAAAAATTAGAATTTGCAAAGACATTGTGGAGACAAGAATATCTGGACAAACATACAGATGAGGAACTTATAGATCAAATTAAAGGAGAATATGAGAAATATGGATTAGAGGAAAAGGAACAAAAACTATGGCAGGAAAAAATACCAAAGACATACTTTGGAAAAACTTACGAAGAACGAAGTAAGGATGTTGGTAAATTATTTGATAGTAAATCAGATGCAGAGAAAAGTTCTATTTTAGATATTGATGAAATTGATGAAGATACAACATGGGATTACTTGGAAAAACATAAAAAATCTAAAATACAAAGAGACATGGAAAACGATGAAGATAAGTCAGATGAATTGGAGGCGTTTTCCTCTAATAACAAACAGATGAAAGTGATAGGATTTGATTATGAAAATGGAATACCTGAAAAACAAACAACAGACATATTAAAAGATTGGGGTTGGAGTATGAGAAATACAGGCAACAGACTAAGGAATTCTGGATATTTGGGTGATAATGCACCCATTGTGGAAATACCAAACTATCCAAAAGTTGAAACACGATCTTTATTAGATCACAGAAAACAGGTTGCAAAACTAAACAATGACATGCAAAAAAACCTGTCTTCAATAAATGATCCTGTATCAGAAGAAATGAGTGAAGTGACTGAATACATAAAAGACAATATTCAGACAATGAATGTAAGTAAATACCTACTGAACGGTTTCAAGATAGACTTTTCTAGTTATGTAAAAGATTCTACAGATGAAGATGTGTTGCGTATGTATGCAGTACAAGCAATAACTGGAAATTTATCAGTTCAAGACAATGTAAGTATATGGAACAGAGCAGAACAGACAACAATGTTATCACAACTGATAAAAGATAATCCACCACTAAGTAAGATGTATGATAAAGTTTTAACTAAAATGGATGCATATAACAAAGACAACTATGATTTGTTTGTAAAGACACCAGAATTTTATCGAGGAACTACCACACAGGAACTTGATGACTATTTAGCAGACGGTAAAATGAGTGGAGGTAAATATTCTTTTGTCAGTGCAAGTATGGATAGAAAACAGGCAACTGGAAACTCACAAATAAATAACAAGTGGACAGAAACAGAAGAAGGTGGATTTAGTGGAGGCAGAGTTGTTATTGTTTATGATGGAAACAGTACACGGAGCAAAGCAATACCAGTGCAGTACAATCCTGCTCCAATAGCAGTAAACTTTTCTTTTGGAGATCCTATAGAGCATGTAAATACTCCATACCAAAGTCAATTTTATAACGAAAGGGAAGTTAGAATGAATGTTGGTGAAAATCATCCTGAAATTATTGAACTTAATTTTGGTGAAGATACAACACCACAGCAACAAAAATTCCTGACAGAAAAGTATGGAAAACTTACAAAGATAATATCATTTAATAAATTTAGTTCCAATGAGGCTTTCCAAGAGGAAGAACATCCAAGGGATGATGACGGCAAGTTTACGGACAAAGGAAGTACCAGTCCTAAAACAGTTAGGGAATTTGCAAAGGATGTAACGGTATATTCATATAAAGAACTAATACAAAAACATTCAGACAGAGGCTATGGATTCGGAGAGCAGTGGCACAATGACCTAACAAACCCAATTCAATATAAAGGAGATCTAAAAACATTTTATGAAGCAAAACAAAAATGGGAAGAACTGTTGAAAATCGATGAACCGTTAAGATTAGGTTTCAATAAGATAAAAGAAGATATGACTGAATACAATGGCATGTTAAAAAACAAATTTGATAAAGCAGAGACATTTTATAGGGGAACCACAATGAAAGAATTGCAATCATACCTTGAAAAAGATTGTATTGGATGTGACTTTAAAAGTGAATACACTGGTGACAGTGGAAAAACATATAATTTTGTAAGTCTAAGTATGGACACTGATAATTTAAGATTGTTTTCAAGTGGAGCAGTTATAGAATTTGATGCAGAAAGTATAAGAAATGTTGGTGGTAAAAATACAACCTATTCGGCAGATCCTGTACCATTCAAACAACAGTCCACAAATAATATAAGTGGAATAGAAGATATAGACAAACCATACAGTATGAGATTTGCAGATGAACAGGAAGTTAGACTGCCAAAAATAAATCCAAGTAAAATAAAGATTAAACGAGTTCATATAGACATGTCAACTAGAGAACCATTACTTAGAGAGATTGTAGGATTGCCACCTCTTAAAAATGCAGATGATTTCCATAAAGGAGCAGACATGCAGGTAATAAAACAAAGGTTGCAAGAAAAGTTTGGTGGAATGGTAGGAGAGTTTATAATGCATGAAAAACCAATGAAATGGGGAGGAGGAAATGTAAATGATGAATGGTTTAAATAAAGAAATAATTGATAAATTCAATGATATTATTACACAATATAAATTTGATAAAAAAATAATTGATGAACTTGCAATTACAAGAATAATTGATAGAATGTCAGACACATTTAATGTTGATTATAATACATTGGAAAAACTAATAAAACAAGAATCAGGTGAAGCATTCGTAGAACATGATCATCCAAGAGATGAGGATGGAAAGTTTGCAGACAAAGACGGTGGAAGTGTATCTGGATGGAAAGAAACAACCATGAAAGATGTTGAAACTAAACCAGAGATAAAGGACAAGCAGAAAAAAATTGATAGAAATGTAACCAACAAGGTTGAGGATGCAATCAAGGAACTTGGCATAGAAGATAAAATTTATGACGTAGCCATGCAAGGTTCCTATGAAAAGGGAACCGACCTACCAGAAAGTGGAAGTGACATGGACTTGTTTGTTGTATTCAAAACCAATGTATCAGAGGAAGAAAAGAATCAGTATGGATTGGAGATAGGCAGAAAGGTTCTCAACAAGGACTTTGCAGAATCTCAAGGTTGGACAAAATATCGTGATGAGGAAGTAACTGCAACTTCAAAATATGTTCAGGCATTTTTCAATGACGGAGAACAAGAAGTAGAGGTACAGATAGTTCCAACAAAACATTTGACACTTGAACAGATTAGAGATAGAAAACTTGACGGCAAGGACATAGAAATTGGTATGGAGAGAACACCACATCAAACTGAATATATGAAAACAGCACTAAAAGGAAAAGAGGGAGAAGTTAGAGTGTTAAAACATTTTATGAAAAAAGCAGGGTTATACGGATCCAATCTTAAACAGCAAGGATTTAGTGGATACAGTGCAGAAGTATTGATTGACAAGTATGATTCATTTGAAAACGTAATAGACTTCTTTGCAAACTTAAAAGAAGGAGATATTGTGGACAAGCAAGGAGGAGGCAAACGAAACAAGGAGAACGCATTTTCAATCATAGACCCAATAGATCCAAACCGTGATCTTGTAAGTGCATTCAGTACACAGAAAATAGGCAAGACCGTAAACGTTGCAAAGAAATTCAAAGAAACAGGAACCATACCAGACCCTGAATACAGAGAAATGGATTCAACCATAATTACATTTGACAGTGACGAAATGAATGAGGATAAATTAATCGGTCAGGTAAGAAGAATGGCAAACAGTTACCAATCAGTATTAGGAAAAATGGGATTCAACATAGAAACCAATACTGATAAAGTAAACGGTATAGATGTAGAGCTTCCAAACTTTTCATTTGATGCAGAATGGGATAACGATAAAAAGAAAAACATTGTCAAACTTAGTCTTGGATCAAACAACATGACCATACCAGAAACTTCCAAAGACAAAGGTATATCATTAAGTCCACCTACGCCAAAAATTCCAAAGGAAGCATGGGATAAGAATATTCAAAAATACAGGGATAACAACAAAGGTTCTGACTTTGTAGAAGAAGATGGAAAACTTAAAGTCATCAGGAAAAATCAATTCACAAACATGACGGATGCAATTGATTACTTGAACAAAAACCCAGAAGGTAAACTTGTAAATACAAACCAAACCGAGCAAATAAAATCCAATGGTAGAGTAAGTACAGGAAAATCAGAATTTCAAAACATTTAGGCTTGTTAAATATGCTTATATACCCAAGCATTGAAACAATTATATGCCTAGAAAGGTTATTAGAGAAGTCGAGGATCAAATTGATTACAAAGGCGATTTACCAGCATCCAAACCAGTTAAAGGAGCAGGTGTTGCAGAATCCCCAAGTACAGTTTTTAACGGAACAACTCGTAAACAAGATAATCTAGACACAGGTAACGCATCAAATCATTCTGAAGATCAAAAAGTTTTGGGTCTAACTCAAACTACTGAATCTGAAGAATTATCTGCCGATGATGAAACTGGTGTAGTTGACAATTTCAGTAATGATGTTACTCAACAACCATCAGCACACGCTGTTACAAACGCTGATACAAGATCAGAAGAAAGACGTAACAGACTTTATCATGCAAGAGTTCATAAAGCAGAATCAAGTGCAATGAAAGCTATTGAAGCTCAAAAAGCACGAGTCCTTGCAAAAAAACTCAAAGCAGAAGAAGCAAGATTAGATGCCGAAATTATTAAAGCACGAGAGTCAGCTAAACCAAGACTAGCAGTTAGTTCACCAAAAAGTGGATTACCTTCTGGAAAAGTTTCAGCTACTGAAGCCGAAGTTTCAAAACCTTCAGCATGGCTTAGAGCAGTCCAAAGAAACCAAAACGTAAGCCCAGCTTATGTTTGGAGTATCAACAAAGAGAAAATCTTTGAAAGTTATTCTAAAAAAGGAATTCGTTCTTTTGATGGCAATGACAACGAGATTATCTCTAAAGTAAAAGGAAGTGAAGCCTTACTCGCAGGAGTTACAGGCCCAGCAGAGTCCATGAGAATCATGTCAGAACAAGTTCTAGTTTTACCTTCTGGTAAAGTAGTTACTCCGATCAGACAATTCTGTGAGACAAAGATTCTTCCAGTCGGTACTAAAGAAGCATACTTCTTTGACTTTGGAGCAGTAACATTTGACAACATCGTAGAAACTGATGATGCCATCGGAACTGCAACACCAGCATCTAATGTAGTCATTAGAACAGCAGGTACAAGCACTAGCCCAAGAGGTACAAGAATTACTATCGGTTATCAACAAACTGAGGAATCACCAATAGATATTATTGCATCAGCTAACAGAGCATTTGCATTAGAAAGTATTAACGATGAGAGTAAACAAGTAATGAATGCTTTCAACAATGATACAGCAGGTTCTGGTACAGCAGGAGCAGTGAAAGCAGTTGGTGGTGGTATAAAAGACGGTAGATGGGTCAGAGGAGACACAGGAGGAGCTCTAACTACAGGTGCAGGAGCAGGACAAGGAGATAACTTAGCAATAGGTAGTCTCAAATATGTCGGTTTACTAACTGCAAAAGGAGTTATCCAAGATGAAGGTCTTGATGATACCAACTTAATCACTTATACATCAGGAAAAGCAATTCGTGACTTGACAATGGATGCAGACTTGGATACTTATATTGGATATTCCAAACCAGCAATCATAACAGAAGCAACCGTAGAAAGAATTGCAGGAACTAACTTAGTTAGATCTTCAGCAATCGCAAACGGTCAGATCGCTACACAAAAGAGATCTGTCATGTTCGTACCTAACGTTGCATTTGGTTTGATTTCAGGAAGGGATTTGACAATGGAAGCCCAAAGACGTAACGAGCTACAAGCAATTCACTTAACTGGTACTCAAAAGGTAGCAGGTTTAGTCAAAAACGTTGAAGCAACTTGTAGAATTAGTCACCTTTAGAATTTCACAGTGTTTAGAAAAAAACTTATTTTTTCTTTTTTTAAATTTAACAAAAACCCATGTCTATAAAAAATTAAATGACAAAATGGGAATGACCCAATTGTCAAGTTATACAATATAATTTTCTATGGCTATTACGGAGAGATCAATCTCTACCCACCATACGGCTCTATACCCGAACCTTTATCTCAAGCGTTTATTCTTTTCATGAGGTTCTAGTCGCACTGTCCAGTAAATCAAGAATTGCAATTCTCGAACTTACCTAACTTCCACTCCCTTGGGAATGGCGTGTTGGTTTTTTGCCTGTCAGATTGACACTCACTAAAGTGCTTTCTTGACACATACTCTAAGGTACACTCCAATATTAATGTAACTAAAACAGTAGTTGAATAAAAAGATTTAAGCCTAATTATTCTTATAAACGACTTTATACAAATTTGATTTATGAACCAAAATATTGTGTTCAAATGCCATTTTTGTAAGCATGAATCCAATGATGCAGTAGAAATAGGAATACACTTCGAAAAAAAGCATAATTATAACTTTATTAGGAATGAGAATTTAGTATAAATAATGTCGTATACGGAATATGATTCTATAAAAATCAAACTGCGAATAGCAAATGACTCAATGAGAGATGAAATAGAGTTATACATGCAGGAAATAGACGACTTGTTGGATAATAGACTAAGGGCAAGATTGGGATCAGTGAATATATACGGAGATGAAATAATACTTCCCCTTACATCAGAAACTGTTCCAGAATTACCGTTGGAATTAAAGGGAATTGCAAACAACTTGGTTGTTGCAAAGATAAGATTGCAAAACAGTGAGAAACCAATGTTATGGGATGCAGAGGTAAATATACTTGATAATTATTTAGATAGGGTTTATGGTTATATCAGAGGAACTGCTTTTAGACCAAGAAGAACAATAACATTAACTCCACAGAGTGGTGCAGTTGCACAAGTTGTAACGGTAACTGGAACAGGATTTGCACCAATTAAAAATTTAACAATTGAATTTATTTCTGGAAACACAATTTCATATTCTGCTGGAACAATAGTCACAACACCTACAACTGTTATTACAGACAACAAAGGTGCATTTAGTTTTACATTCCCAATTCCAGCAAATACTTCAGCAGGTTCTTACAAACTTAAAGTCCATGACAATATAGGTGGAATGACTCCTAGTTTTCAGGTGATATAGAATGCAGTCTTGGTCACAAGCAGATGTAATTACACAACTACAAACTGGTACTTACCCAACAACACAGAAAGAACTTTCATACTATGAACAGAAACAAAAATTTCCGATTTATCCATTTGTGGAAGTAAGAAAAGTACAATCAAATTCTGAAACAACAAACATAACAACTGAAACAGAGGAACAAACATTTGAAATAAGATTCTATATGAAGTATACAGCACCAGAAAGCGTTGAAGAAGCAAACAGAATTGCAACTGAAAATGAACTACTTGCACGTATTGTTGCAAAGGACTGGATACCAACTGGCGTGGTGCATTTGGAAAACAAACAATGGACTACAACGATAATAGATGACCAAATATACGGAAGCAGAAGTGTATTAAGATTTTCAATAAAGGATATAGACACGACTTCTGGTAGTGGATTGATTGGTGTTAATGACAAACTGGAATTAAACAGTGGAATAGCTGGAACATTTCAAATACAGATTTTAAATTTACAGACAAGTCAAGGATTTAACATGGATCCACATTTCAATGATAAAAGAGAGAAAATATATGACCCAAACCAACTCATAAAGTATGGAGAATTCACTATAACATATGAAAATACAAATGCCATACAAACTGCCATAAAAGCCATAAATGACTCAGGTTTAACAAATAATGGCAAATATATACGTGGAAATTCAACTGATGGAACACTTCAAACAAAACAATTCTCATTTTTGATAGGATCTACATCCACAACTGGCAATTATGGTGATATTGAGAAGGCTACAACAACTTTTTATGCCACTGGAACTTGGTCATAAATATATTTAAATGAGATAATAATATTAAAAATACTATGACTGCACCAGATGATTTCAACGAGCAAATTTATCGTGGTAAGGCATTCGAAGGTTTTGTGCAATTTCAAATTCCAGACGGCTCAACTTGGTATCGTATGAAAGAAAGACAGTCAATGTCATTAACTCTGAATTATACAAGAACAGAACATTATTCAGATTCTGGTCAAAAAGCTGTAGATCCATCAGGATTTTCACATAGTTTTTCAATGGATATAAAATTAACAAGTGATATGTTTTCTAATACTGCTTGGACTTATACTGAAGGGGTTTTGGATAAAGATGTATCTTTCTCTAGTGCAGATAAAAAAACACTTTCTTATTGGTTGTATAAAAATGAAATAAATCAACCTATAGAGATTATATTTGTTACAAGTTTCCCAACACTGACAGCACCATCCCCATCAACACATGATGATGTAAATGTCAAGATACGTGTCAATCCAAATCAATTTTCTACTGGTCTATCAGCAAGTGGAGGAGTACCAGAATTAAAAATAACTGGAAATGTATTGTCAATTACCCATGCAGTGAGATCAACAACTACTGATCAATAATGATACCAAGTGTTAAATGGGCAAAGGCTAATCAATTAAAGATTGCAAGATTCAGACACATGTATAAACACTTTATTAAAACAAAAACAACAGAACTTGCAAACAAACTGATAGTGGATCCAATAATATATGAAATGAAACAGAATAATATTTCCAGAAAAATTTATGAGAACGTTGTAGTTAAAGATGTTATAATTGATGACTTGACTGGAACAGTTCTGGTAAAAATATACTGTGAATACTTTTCAGAAGATGGATTTGATGTTGCCGTTGCAAGGGAATACGGAACTGAAGATCACATGATAAGACCAAAGGGAAAAGAAAATGGTGGTGCAGACGTTCTTTCATGGATTCAAAATGGCAGAAGAAGATTCAGTAGTGGTCACAAGGTCAGTGGACTTCCAAAATTAAACATAATAGAAAGACGAGTTGAATGGGGAGAATATGAACTTCAACAAGCATTGAATTTAGCATATAGAGAATGGAAAAGTTTGTTTGGTTTTTCAAATTCAAATCCGTCAAATTATGCATTGGGTACTATTTATTATTAGTTCCCAATATTCTTTCTTCACTGAATGTTATTAAAAAATAAATAAAAAAATTGGTTTATTCCCAAGGTCTTAGACTGTTTTTTTGGATTGCATTATAATAAAACCACCAGAATTTCTTTGGGTTATTGCCCTCAATGACTGATTTTGGAACCATTGCTTTTCTGTGTGATTCAATATATTTGACTGCTCCAATTTCACTCAATTCTGGAATTGGGATTTGTTTCTCAATAAAGAGTTCACCTTTGTAACATTTTCCAGATTTTGTTTCACTGTCTTTTTTAAAGTATAATTTCCAGTGTTCATTGCCACTGCTTCCTCTTATGGAGTCACATTCTGCAACGAGTTCGCCTTGTACTTTTTTTGGTACTTTACCGTTGAACTTATATTCACCGACTTGTCTACAAATATCATCGGCTACTTTTTTGTTGTGTTTGTAGAGTTCACTTGACTTGTATGCTTCAATGCCTTCCTTTTGAATAGTCAATTCTTCTGAAAGGACTACTGCAAGTGATCCAAGTCCTAAACCTGAAAAGGTTTGTTCGTGTTCTCCTACAATTTTTGTTTTTTGTATCATGTATACTCTAAGGTATATACCATTAATAAGTGTAACTAAATTATGCTAATATACTAGATAAATTATATTATGAATTATGGTGTCAAATCTCGATAAAGAATATATGAGTATAAATACAATATATGAACAGCAAAAAGAATATCGAAAAACACCAGAAGGTAAATTGGCAATAAAACGTGCAAATGAGAAACAACTTGTGAAAAAAATGACCACGTATAATTGTGGAAATTGTGGAGAAGATGAATTTGAAGTTTTGAACGTATATGATGGAAAAACACTTTGTTATAATTGTAGATACCGTAGAGAAAAAGTATTGGAGTTGAATGAGTTTTGCCAGTAGATGATGAAATTAATCTGGATAATCCAGAAGGTCTAACTCAAGAACAGTTTGAGATTATGAACAGGGAAGCACAGGAATTGGCAAACCTTGCAGAAGGAGCAGAAAGAAATGCTGAAAAATTAAAGAGAGCAACAGATTCATTGAAGGGAATGGACATGTTTACAAAGAATATAGTTCAATCTGAAGTACAAGGAAAACCAAATGATATGAGTACGGTTGATATTGTTATGAGAGTAAACCAACTTGAACAGCAATTACAAGAAGTTTCTACACATGTGATTGCTGGAGCAGTTGATTCTAAAGAAAACGTAAAAAGATTGGATAATGCAAAAGAGCATAGAATGAAACTTGAGACCATGATCCAAAAAGGTTTTTCAGAAATAGATAAAGATTTGTCACAGGTCATAAACATGTCAAGCAATCCTTTCCAGTTTGCCAGAGGAAAACTAATGGGATTTGTGGGAAAAGCAGGTGTTGCAGGTGCTATAATAGGTACTGTTGTATCAATTTCACAAAAATTATGGGAACAATATGAAAAATCATTTAAAGCAGGTGGAGTAAATGATGTTAGAAAGTTAATGGATGCTAGAGACAAGGAAATGGCAGAATTGGATGATATATTAAAAAGGAGAAACGGAGAAGTTTTCTTTACGGCAGAGACAACATTAAAACAAGGAAATCCATATTCTTCAAATACTTCTTTATTGGCAGATCAAGTTTTAAGGTATCAAGCCTTGCATCTGGGAGAATAAAATGGCAGATGCATTTATTTATTACCGTTTGAAATCCAACAATACAGATAATACAGCAACCACTCCAAATGATGGTTATCCAGATCCAAACGGATCAACAACTGCAAGAAATATTTTTGTAACAAACATGGAGACAAATCATAATACAGCACCAAACGCACAGATTTTAAAATTTACTTTACCGACAGAAATATTGGAAGCCGTTACAATGGTTTATGAAAACAACATGAAAGATTCTCCTGTAAGTGAACCAGACGGAATAAGAAGAATAAACAAACAGGATAACGGTTTAAGTTCTATAAAATATACGTTAAGGGGATTATTCAAGGACAACGCAACTGACATAACTACTCTAAGAAACATGGCTAAAAGGTTACAAGTTGAGAGTACAACAAATGCAGGTTCATTAGGGTTTGGCATATTTGGTTTCTTTTCAGACAATACTTCAATACAACCATTTAACATAGATCCAAGTTCAAGTCAAGGACTTACAATCAATTCGTTTACAATAAGCAGAAGCAGTCAAAGTCCTAAAAGTTTTGACTTTAGCATATCAATGACATTTGGTGGAACATATTGACCAGTGATTTCTATGATTTAACTTTAGAACTTTTAGATAAAACACAAAGTACACCGACAAAAATAGCAACAACTGGCAGGGTCATAAACGGCAATTTGAGTCCATTCAGAGCAAGTTTAGAACTAGTAAACACTGGAAATAAAAAAACTGACTATGGTACATTAAAATTGAGAATTCCACCTGATGGAACGTTTGTAAATGTTGAACCCATATTGGTAAACGAGGAAGCAAAGGATAGATTTGTAATTCAGGCACAGATAAGACAACCAGATGGAGCTGGTGGAAGTAGAAATGGAAAAGTATTCAGGTTTATCATTGGAAGTCCAATAATAGAAGATAGTGTGGAGTCAGGGGAAACTTTGACTATGCATTTAATGCCAATAGAATACAGAATTAAAGAACATTTAACAAGTAAGCATCTTTTATTCGCATCGCCCAAGGAAGCATTTGAAACAAGAATTGCTGATTATAATACAACCAAAGGTTCCAACGCACCAGAACTTGTAATTACAACAGGTGCAAGTCCAAAAACTGGTGACAGCATACAATTGCCTGACAGTTTACAGATGAATCAAAATTATAAACCATTCACACCAACAAAGACACATGATCTGTTATATGGAATAATAGACAGACTTGCAGAACCAATAGCAAACGGTGGTACGTTTCAGGATTACTACTTTGATATGGAATCCAATACCTCTGCACCATTCACTGATACTGCTGATATTTCAACAGGTGATATTAACAAAATAAATGTAAAGGCAGAATTGTTTGGATCTGTTGACAGTGGAATAGTTTTGGATCCATTGTCAGAGATAAGTCCAGTTGATGCAGAAAAAAATAAAACTTTTACAACCAATGTTAAAAATTTTAAAAATAATATAATATTATCTGGTTCATCAGACGATGGAACTTTGCCAATGGCAAGAACAAGATTTAACAGTGACTGGCAACATGCACAAGCTAGACAATTATGGAGTACAACTTCTCCACCATATTACAAGGAGAATGTAAAATATGGTACAGATCTTGTAAAAGCAGAAAGTACATCTGGATTCAGTGGTAAAAAATACATGAGATATTTTAAATGGAATGGGTTAGACGGTGATGCAACTTATACCGTAAGTCCTGTAAACACTGCAAATGTATGGTGGAAAGAGGATTTCTCATTAATTCCTACATATACTGATAAAGCAGAGTATAATGAGTTCGAACTCATATGCATGTTGGATACAAGTGCAAGTCCAAATTTGATTAGGTTTTATGAATTACTTCCAGTGGCAGTATCTTCAATCAACCACAGTTCATTCAACACACAGGTTGTAACTCATGGAAATCATGATTTAGTTAGTGGTCAAGTTATAAGTATACAGGGATCAGATGACTTGGATGTCAACAATGTCAATATTACTGTAACATCCCCAACTGCGTTCAATTATTATGATATAGGTGCTATAAGAAGTCAAACTGGTATAAGCAATTATTCTGTATGGGTAAGAGGAAGCAGACTGCATATCAAGGGAGATCCAGCACCAAATTCTACACCTGCACCAGTGAAATGGAAAGCAAATGCAATAAATCCTATTAGAGATTCTTTACGTGTTCCATTTTATTCATATACACCGTGGACTAGTGATTATGAAGCACAGTTGGCAAATCTTAGTGGTACACCAGCTATACCAGTATGGAGTGCAGGAACATATTATGCAAAAGATGAAGTACAAAAAGATGGTATATGGTATTTTGTTGACAATAATACTTCTACAACAGCAACTCCACCGTCTGCACCTTGGGCAGTATCAATGAAGTCAAACTATGCAGAGTGGGATACAAGTAAAACATATTTTAAAAATGAATCTGTAAGTTATAATATCGGAAGTGTATTAAGTCCTGATTGGCAGGGATATATATCAAAAGTTTCCAATAATCAAGGACATACTCCACCAACATCACATCCGTGGACTAGCAACTATTGGGAGCATTTACAAGTTCCAACATGGGCAGGTGCTGTT
>Ga0209657_1000540_pt1 | contig 24304 bp, 35 predicted proteins | sample SaaInlV_100m_DNA_FD_184650 | JGI IMG/M metagenome (GOLD analysis project Ga0209657, IMG submission 184650) | Marine microbial communities from expanding oxygen minimum zones in the Saanich Inlet - SI037_S3LV_100m_DNA (SPAdes) (version 2) | ecosystem: Environmental > Aquatic > Marine > Intertidal... | reverse complement strand
GCAGCACAAGCCCAAGCAGCACAAGCCCAAGCAGCACAAGCCCAAGCAGCACGAGTCCAAGCAGCACAAGCCCAAGCCCAAGCACAAGTCCAAGCAGCACGAGCCCAAGCCCAAGCACAAGCCCAAGCAGCACAAGCCCAAGCACGAGCCCAAGCAGCACAAGCCCAAGCCCAAGCACAAGCCCAAGCAGCACAAGCCCAAGTAACGTTTACGAAAGCGACAGCAGCACGAGTGAGAGCAGCACGAGTGAGAGCAGTGACAGCAGCACAAGCTCTTGTGCTCTTAACGTGGCTGGGGGTGTCCCCGTATGGATAGCTCTATGCTCCTGTGAAGCGGATGGCTCTGGGTTTGATGCTGACACTCAGCAATTAGCAAGCTTTCTTACGGTCCAGCCCTCGGGGGCTTCTCATGGGCGTTTCGCTGCGGCTTGGATACCTAACTCAGATTACACGAGTAACATGACCTCAGTTTCTTGGGGGACTAAAACAGGAAAGATTTTCATCGGCAAAGCGAAGCTGACTGACTTGTGTCTCTCAACTTCCAGAAACGGAGCTCCGCTCAACTCTACGCAATGCGTTTTCGTATACACTAGAACATCCACGGGTTTTTTCGATGAAAAATGGGATTTGCTAACAGCTTACACCAACACTTCTGCTCAAAACGATTGCGAGGCTTGCCTAGCTTCCCTCGGGAGCATGTGTCCCACAAGCAGCACGAGCTCGACTCCAAGCGGAAGCAGTACGAGCTCGACTCCAAGCGGAAGCAGCACGAGCTCGACTCCAAGCGGAAGCAGCACGAGCTCGACTCCAAGCGGAAGCAGCACGAGCTCGACTCCAAGCGGAAGCAGCACGAGCTCAAGTTCGCCCTGCTGTGTCATAGAAACGACTTGGCAATCAGGTCAAGTTTACTACGGCCTAGGACACTCATTAGGAAAGGTCGTGGGCAACACGGTTGCTGGAACACTAAGAGGCTTTAAGCAAAAGTCCGACTATGGGGTTTTAGCGATTGCGGCCAACGAGCCAGGTGTTGGGGTTAATTGGAACACGATTTGGAGCGAATGCACCTTATGCCCCACATCTTCATCCAGCAGTAATTCCAGTTTTCCGTCAGAGTCTTCCAGCTCTTCCAGAACAATAACTTATAATTATTATAAAGCTTATCCTTGCGGCTATTGGGAGTCATCAAATTGTAATTTATTCTGGCAAATCGGAGGAGGCGTTCCCACTAGGGTTGACTCCATTTACGACACGGGCTCTCTAATTTCTTGCGACCAAAGCAATGGAACATCTTTACAGTACAAGGTATCAACGATAAACGGGTTAGGAACTTACCCCAGTATTTGCTTCTTGTTGATCAAGCAGACAAGCTTGGGAGCGTTCTATACCCCCACCTCGATAATAGGGGCGCACGCTGGATGCATAGAATGCACAGCGTCCAGCAGCGAGACTTCGACCTCAAGCCAAGCGTCCTCTAGCAGCGCTGCGTCATCAAGTTCAACTACCGCAAGTTCGTCTCTAGTGCCCAGCAGCAGCACTTCGAGCACGCTTCCGTCCATGTCTCCTTCGGATAGGTGTGATTACTTTTACCCAGATAAGGTAGAAATAAAAGGAGATTACAAAAGGGACCCCGAATACAATAGCAACATGTGGATCGCTCAGGGCGATTCTGTCTGTTACAGATTCAAGGTGTTTGACCACGGTACAGCCATTGACTTAGCCAACTATACAGTAAGAGCCCACATAAAACTTAGGATGTCAGACGCTGGAGCTATGGAAACGTTCTCGACAAGGGCGATTTCTGACGCTGGGGTTAATAACGTGATAGAGCTAAGCCTAGCCGCCAGCGAAACCACTTGCTTGCCAATTAACGAGTTAGTCTACGATTGCGAAATAGAAAACAACATAACAAAAGAAGTTAATAACGTATTAATGGGCTATCTCAACGTGATCCCCGAGGTCACAAGAGACGCGGAAGATTGCACCGCTAGCTGGTCACTGTTAACAACTAGGCCCAGTGCTACTTCGTCATCATCGACCTCCTCCTCATCGGCAGCTGGGGGCGCGGCGTATTCAAACTGTGAATGTTTTTCGGCCTACTTCAAAAGAGTCACGAATACCGCAGACAACACTTATACGTTTACCGTTGAAGTGCCCACTCATGACGTGGCTATGAGGGGAATAACTCACTGGCAAGCGAACTTGAGCATTAGGAATAATGGAAATACATCTCTCCACGAAAGCGAGTTAGTATACAACTCTATTGACCCAGCCTCAACTCCTGCGGGTTATGAAAATATTTACCCAGTTGGGGGAAGCCTTTACAGATTTGTAGATAAATCCACGCTTGCTTTAGGCGGGATCAAAACCGTATTCACAGTGCCCGTCCCGTCTACTAATTTTGAAACAGCCCAGCTTCAGCTAAGGATATTTACGCCAAACTGTCCCGCCATTGGGTCGGAATGGCTATACTTAGACTTTGATCCGAATGTCTCCGTCTCTTACAAAACGGTATGCTTAGCTTCGTCGAGCAGTAGCTCTTCGAGCTCATAATGGCTGCGGTTAATGATTTAGTGTAAAAAACCTTATGTGGAAAACAATAAAATCCTTCTTAAAAGACTATTGGTCGGCCAGTCCGTGGCTAAACAGGCGGTAAATAGTGTAATCATAACACTGACTGAGTAGGTCAGTAATAGTTATGAAAAGAAAAAAAACTGCTAAAAAAGCCGCTGGATTTACATTCTGGCGCAAAGACGTGAAGAAAAGCCTTCTCGGAGCGTTTAATTGGGTAAAAGACTCAATTTCGAGCTCTATACGCAAGGCGTGGGCGATGCTGCTAGACGATAGTTATGGTCTTGCGTGGGGTGGAATTGTGTTTGGTACATTAACCCTGCTTAATGTTTTAAACCCTTGGGATTTGCTGGCCATTCTCAGCATTGGCCTTGGAGTTAGACATTTGTGGGTCAACCATCAGTGGCATTAATGCCGAAGGCGGGGCTCACAACCCCGCCTTTTTCTTGACTTCTTGAGCGAATTCAGTCTCTAATTGCTTAATAGCTTTCCAAGCTCCAAAATGGTAAGATTTTTTATGATGATGAGTAGACTCTAAATAGGACTTAAAATGGCGCACCTGATGTTTCGCCAGTAAATTCCTTGTTTCTTGATAACTTAATCCCACCATATTCAGATTTACACTTTTTTTGCGTGTAAGATAAGTTACAACAAGCTCTCTCAAAAAAAATGAAAAAAATATTTCTAACACTATTGTCGGTGGGCGCGTTTGCGCTCGTGGGTTGTAAAGACGCTAAATGTGGCTGCGCTGAAGGGTGCGGTTGCGGCGGAGACTGCGGTTGCGATGACGGCGGCGAATGCGCCTGTGGTTGCGCTGTTACAGAGTAACTTGAATGCAACCTTGTATGTACGGTAAAACCAATAACCCAGAAGAATACGGAAGCTGGACTAGAGCTATCAAAAAATGGTGGAGACACCTAAAGTGTAAGCTCAATCTTTGCGGCGGCGAAGGCAAGTGTCTCTGCTTTTGTCACGAGCCCCATTGGAAATGCTGCGGTGCTGGCAAAAAAAAGTCCAGCTAAAAGGCGATTCCCCGCATAGACTTAAGCTGCCCAAGGATATTGAGAGTGTTTTCGCACCTAATTTGCGGCACTTGAATTGTCCTTGTGTAGTTTAACTCGTTGTCCAGTCTTACCCCTTCTATTGCCCACTCTGGCTGGACAAAATCATCCACGAAGTCATACCACCCTTTTGCTCTTAAAAGCTTGAAGTAGCGATCCTCATCTTCTTTTCGGGCCTCGACTAACACATCATAGCTAAGCTCTTGGCTGGCCATCATGGAAATATACCTGAAATATAACCCCTCATTACAAGTCAAATCTGAAACGACTATTAAGTTCATAAAAGTAATTACACCAGTATAAGTGTAATTGATTATAGGATGCCAATGAAGAAACCCCTATACAAACTGAAGATAAATGGGCTGGACATAGAAATTACTTCTAAAAGTGATTTGACTATATATGACCCCATGTTTAACTTGGATAACGGGGAAGCCGTGCAGATATGTCGTTATCTTTACAGAGAAGGGTTTATAGACAAGGACGATACGGACGGGTTTGCCATAGAAATAATAAGTCCTTCTTAAATATTTATAATTATAAATGAGTCTCACTTACATGGGAGAGTACGAAAACATAATAGAGGCTGCGGCGATTGCGGATGCGTCTGTTGTCTGGTGTCAAAAACAGATAAAGGACAAGCAAAAAGAGCTCATCACCGCCGCATCAAATAGTGACGCTTTCTTAGTCGAGATTCTGGTCGAGGAGCAATCGACATTGATCAACAAATTAAAATTCGAAGAGAGAAATTTAACAAAGCTAGAAAGCGAGTTAAATGAAAAAATAAAAAAGGAGACAGAAGATTATGGCGAGGAAGAAGAGTCCTAAAAGCATGTATATCGTAAAGGCGGCGGGTAGAAATTATACCTACGGAGCATTTCCCTATACCGAAGAGGGTAAGAAAAAGGCGGAAATCTTTGTTAAGAGAGTCAGCAAAGAACGGCAAGAAGAGCTAGAGATCAAGGAGCAATAGCTTTCTGTATTACAGTCACAAAGAAAAAAAGCCAAGGCTGTAGAAATAAGTTGACGACACGTCAAGGACCTGTTAGTATTAAGACAGTTGGGCGCGCCATAAACCGCTCCTGATTAATCCCACGCCTTTGGGTAGCACTAAAAAGGCTTGGAGCTTTAAGTCGGTTTATTGTTGGTTGGGCTGACTTCTCAAGCTAGCAAGCCGCCGAAGAGGGTGTGGGTATTTATTTATAATGAAAGCAATGAAAGTAGTAACACTAATCGCAGCGACCCTCTTTTTTGGGGTCGGATGCGCGAGCACACTAACAGTCGGTCCTCAAGCTAATGAGCAAGGATACGTCAGAGCCTCTGCCAGCACTAAAGGTGCTAGCGTAACCCTGCCGTTCGTTAAAGCTGGCGTAGGTCCAGCAGCGACTGAGACTAAGAGTAAAAAGAAGTAAATCTTTTTTATTCATAATTATACTCACCCCCCAATTAACCTTGGGGGTTTTTTATTTTCTTGGTGTAAATCCTTTTGATGGACAAAAAACCTTCCAAAATAAATCCGTTTACAGTAGAATACCTTAAGTTCTATAACGAAAAAGAGGGCAGGGAGCAAATCGTGTTCTTGTATTCTGACAAAAATACTGGCAAGATAGTTAAATATAGAGTAATGCGCTAAGATTTTTTCTTTGGCGCTTTTTTCTTAACTGCCTTCTTGACCGCTTTCTTGGCTGGCTTCTTTCTAGAGGCTCGCTTAGCGGCGGGCTTCCTCTTCTGAGCCGCCTCACCATCATTCCTCTCAGCTTTGAAAACGTCGTAGATCACCCAAATCAGAAATAGGAACGTAAAAGCGATTATGTAGAAAGCCCACAAATGAGTCCAGTCAGACTTCATTGGTTCTTGCTTGGGGTTGTTTTCTGAGACTACAGTCTTAGTGTTATTCTTTTTGGTGTTTTGCGCGGGAAGAACATTCATAGTCATCTCCACTCGGTCTACTTTATTTCTATTTACCGTGGGCAAAGCAAGACTCGTCATTGCTCCAAGCGCAGACGGCTCGAACGAGGAGGGTTTACCAGCAGATGAACCAGCACTAAGTGAGGGGGCAGTCACAGCCTCTGCGGGAGATAATTCAGGGCGGTAGCTGTTGGTTCTCGCGACTGAAGACTCTTGAGTCGGAACTTGCAGCTTGGGTTGAGCATTTAAAAACGAAGATGAAGACAAGTCTACGTCTGCTAATTTTGGTCCACGCGGTAACGGAGCTTTATCCTCTGTAGCTTTCACGGGCGTGTTTGACGCTGTTATTACGTTTGCTATTCCAGAAGAATCTTTCTTTAAAGAGGTTCCTCCCTTGCAACCGCCAAGTATTAAACTCGCGGAGGCAGCAAAAAGCAGAACAAGCCCAAGATTATTACTGAGAGAATTATGTCTCCCAATATGAATATTACATTTTCCATTTTTCATTTTTAAGTTTTGGCTGCGGCTGTAGCGTTGCCGAAGTAGAATCCGACGATAGCAGTTAAAGTCTGCCTGACTTCAGGGACCATTAAATATCCCTTTAGCTCTACAAAAGCAATTTCAGTGCCCCCACCGAACAGACCGAGGAAGGTCCCTTTTGTCTCCTCGACCTGAACGATGGTTGACAACCCCAAGAGGGATAAGATGAACGGAGCTAATATAACTCCAAATAAAATACAACAGACAATTAATCTCCTAACCCATTTTCCTACGTCCACGGGAACTCTTTTCACCGCCCTATCGGCAGAGTCATCTTCTGCCTTTTTCATACCAATTGCCATCTTATAGAACTCAGATCGCTCCTTGGCCCTTTCAGCTAAGTATCTGAAGATAAAACCAGTAATACTACCCCCTATCATTGTTATTAGCTCCATTGGCATATTATCCTTTACACTTGACATTAGACGAATTAAGCCTTATTTTCATACTTGAAACATGCTTGCTTGGGTTAAAAATGGGAGAAATAGGCTCTCTTGGCCTGAAACGGCCATGAATTTGGCTTTCGACATAGCCAAATACAGGTCTGAAGACCCGTACGTCCAAGTGGGGGCGGTGATCATTAAAAATGACGGATCAATGTTCTTGGGGTATAACGGCGCTCCGTCTGGAGTCAGCATCAATTGGACAGACAGAGACGCTAGGCGAGATAGGGTTTTGCACGCCGAAGCTAACGTTTTGAATTTTGTTAAACCGAATGAGGTCAAGCTTTTAGCTTGCACCCATCTCCCGTGCAAGGAGTGCATAAAATTAATAGCTCAAAAAAAAGTGCCGAAGGTCTATTACGATAGCATCTTAGAAGGGTATCCGCCCGACCTAACGCTTAAATTAGCAAAAGAGTTCGACGTCAATATAATTAAACTAGAGAGAAAGGAAGATGGCTGATAATTTCAGAAAGATAATCCTCAAGACAACCCTGTCACCTGGGGACCTACTAATGCTTTCGGCGGCAATTAGAGACCTGAAGACAGCTCACTCATATTTTTTAATAGACGTGAGAACCGTAGTTCCCCACATTTGGGACAACAACATTTTCATTTCGAAGCTGGACGATGACGACAAGGATGCGGAAGTAATTGATGTTGAGTATCCCCTAATTAACTTTTCCAATTCTAAACCGTATCACTTTATTCATGGGTACAGACTTTTCCTTGAGGAGAAGCTCGGGGTAAAAATCCCCCAAGGAGACTTTAGAGGTCATATATCCTTGTCTGAGCAAGAGAAGACTTGGCAAAGTCAAATCCAAGAGATGGGGATAGAAGAAAGGTTTTGGCTTTTATTCTCAGGCGGCAAATATGATTATACAGCTAAATGGTGGAACCCAGACGAATACCAAAAAGTAGTAGACCACTTTAAAGATAAGGCTTTGTTCGTGCAGTGCGGCGAAACGAGCCATCACCACCCCAAGTTAAATAACGTAATAGACCTAATAGGAAAAACTGATACTCGACAACTAATCAGGTTAATGCACCACGCCATTGGGGTCCTTTGCCCCGTTACTTTTGCCATGCACCTAGCGAGAGCGGTTGAAACCAAAAGGAAAGACCCAGTAAACAGGCCATGTGTTGTCGTGGCTGGGGGTAGAGAGCCCACTCATTGGGAAGCGTACCCATCTCACAGATACCTATCTTTAACGGGAGCATTGGACTGCTGCGAGAACGGCGGATGCTGGCGGTCTAGAGCCTTTGAGCTGGGAGACGGAGACGAAAAGGATAACAGCTTGTGTCTATACCCTGTGGATATAAAGAAAAAAATTAAACCACCAAATTCAAAAAAACAATTGGACCTTAAGATTCCCAAGTGCATGGACATGATTACGCATAAGCACGTTATCCAAGCTATTGAAAGCTACTACGAAGGAGGGGTTATTTCCTACGGGAAAGGCTTCAACGCTGTTGAAGAAAAACTCAGAAAAGAGAATCTCTCAGAAGACGCGACGGTAGAGGTTTAGGCTTGACATAATTTCAAGTTTATGCGATTATCGATTTATGAACACAATCAACTTTGTCGAATTTGAAGACGCCCTCAAGCACATCCCAGAAGAGTTTCGCTCAAAATTTTCCGAAGTAGACTGGTCGGATAATTATTTTGTTACCAATGATATACTAGGCTCGGACATGAAGGAGTTTGAAATTTCTGAGGACTTAGGAATTTTCGCCAGAAACGAAGACTCAACGCTTTTAAGGCTGGAAGATTTTACGGCCAAAATCGAGCTAGACACGGGCATAATTTTAGAAGAGGAAGATTACGAACTTTCCTTAACGGTTTTCTTCTATAAGGGCGAGTTGAAAGAGGTGGGTTTCAATAACTTAGAAAGCGTAAACAGGAAAGATAGAATCGCTTCCCAAAAGGAGTTTGATAAAAAGGTCAAAGAGTTTACTTCTAGCGTAACCAAAACAATTGACAAGGAAAACTCTCTCGCTTACAGGACTTGGAGCACGATAGTGACATTTCCGCTTGCTTTAGCCAGAAGCATTCTAGCCTTCTTCATTAAGGCTTGCTGGAGAATACAAGAAATCTTGACTTAACAAGAAATCTTGACTTAACAAGAAATCTTGACTTAACAAGAGATAAGGGTTAATTTTTCTTGAATGTTGGACAAGAAAGAGGAGAAGGCCCTAGTTGATAAAGCGAAAAGCGGAGATCAGGATTCTTTCATGAAGCTAGAGTTCGGGGCTAGGGAAAAAGTCTGGAACAGCTTAATTAGGTTGATGAAAGACGAATTTAAAGCTCAGGACGTATATCAGCAAGGGACCATAAAGGCTTGGAACAAGATTGAGTCCTTCAAGGGGGAGTCTCGCTTTGGGACTTGGCTTTATAGGATTTGTTTTAACCTAGCTTACGACGACTTCAGAAAACAATCTAGGCAAAAAGAGGAGTCTCTAGAGGGGTTGTTTGAATCTAACCCGTTCATTGAGACTCTTTTCTTAAAAAATAAAGATGAGCCCTCCGCTTCTAGTGGGTTAGAAATTGAAGAGCTGGGAGAAAGGCTCGACCTAACCCTGAGCGCCCTATCTCCAGAGCACCGAGAGGTTTTAGTCTTATTCGCTGATCAAGACTTGACGTACGAAGAGATTTCGGAAAAAGCCAACATCCCGATAGGGACAGTTATGTCTAGGCTCTTTTACGCCAGAAAGAAGGCAAAGGTTCAATATGATAGACTCACAAGAAAAGAATCAGTCTAACTTACTTTGGAAAACTAAAACTTATTTAGTTGGACACATGCAGTATGCCAGTGGGCGGAACTGGAGGGATCACGCAGAAGAAGAGCTTTCTGAATTAGGCATTACTGTTTTTAACCCTTACAAAAAACCTTTCGTTAAAGACGTAGACGAGGGGGAAGAGACGCGGCTTTCTTTAGACCACTGCCAGAAGCATGGCTATTTTAATGACGTGGCAGAAAGAATGAGCCTTGTCCGCAGTTATGATTTAAATCTTGTTGACAGGTCTGACTTTATTATTGCCCACCTCTTGCCTGAAGTCGCAAGTTGGGGCAGCGCAGAAGAGCTCGTTACTGCGGTTAGGATGAAGAAGCCAATATTTATTTCTATGGAGGGTGGCAAACGGGCAACACCCCTTTGGCTTATGGGGATGCTCCCGCATCATTATATTTATGACAGCATTGACGAGGTGTTAGATATGGTCAAACAAATAGACTGCGGGGAAAAGAAAATAGATAGTGATCGTTGGAGGCTTTTAAGGAAGGAGTTGAGGTAATGCCCCACAAAGATAAAGAAAAGCAAAAGGCTACGAAAAAAGCTTACTACGAAGCCAACAAGGAAAAGATAAAGGCTCACAACAGGGCTTACTACAAAGCCAACAAGGAGAAGATAATAACTCGCAGAGACCCAGAAAAGAAAAAGGTTTACGACAGGACTTATTATGAAGCTAACAAGGACAAGAGAGCGGCTTACAAAAAGGCTTACTACGAAGCCAACAAGGAAGAGGAAAAGGCTAAGCAAAAGATTTACTACGAAGGCCACAAGGAAGAGGCAAAGGCTTACAACGAAGCCAACAAGGAAAAGATAAAGGCTTACCACAAAGCTCACTACGAAGCCAACAAAGAGCGGGTAAAGGCTCGCTGGAAGGTTTACCGCGAAAGCAACAAGGGGGAGATAAAGGCTAGGCAAAAGATTTACTACGAAGCCAACAAGGATGAGCATTTTGCCAGATGCGCCAAAAGAAATGCTTTAAAGGTTCCAGCCCTATTGCCTACAACCGATGACGAACTGATCAAAAACCTCTACAAACAAAGAGAGTACATGTCAAAGAAGCACGGCGGAGTATACCACGTAGACCACATTATTCCACTATCTATTGGCGGTGCTCACCATCAAGACAACTTGAGGATAATCACAGCCAAAGAAAATCTGAAAAAAAGTAATAAATACATCCCCGAACTCGGAGGTGTTTGGGCCGACAACGATTTAGCAAGAGAAACAAAAAAGGAACTTGGAATTAAATAATGCCAGTTTGGTATAATTGCGGTAATGGTTATATTGAAACCACGTTTGCTAGAGTAAACAATGACGCTGCGGCGTTCATTTGCTGCTCTGGCCCCTCCTTGTCTTTAGTTAATCCAAAGCATCTCAACGGACACAATAGGGTTGTGCTCGGATTGAATAATTCCTACCCATTTATTACGCCAGACATTTGGATTGGGATGGACGAGCCAGATGGATACCCTGACGACATCTACGATCAGCCCTTTGTCAAAATCATGAGAGCCCACCATCAAGACGTCGCAAGCAGGGGTAGGGAAATAAACCAGAAGTGGAATATGTTTTACGCCTCCGTTAAAACTCCCGCGTCTCAGGACGCGATCTTTAACCTAAAAAAGAATAGCGTAGATTTTGTTTGGAACAATAACGGTTTTGCCACTGCCCTGCATATCGCCCTTTGGATGGGCTTTAAAAAGATTTACCTTTTTGGCTGCGACCTAGACAACTCGAAGAAGGATTATCACAACGACATCCTGCTAAGCGACAAGCAGAAATCTTACAGCCAAAGATTATATGGCGAGCTTTTTGAGTGGTTAAAGTGGTTTGCGTCCGAGTGCCCAAATAACAACATAAAACTATACTCTTGCTCTAGGGGATCAAAGATAAACGGCTTCTTGACCTACATTGATTATCATGACGCCATTAAAGAGTGTGACAATAAAACAAACTTGAATTCAGAAATAAAAAGGCATCCAGAGGCAACAGAGTAGAGTGTAATGAATACTACTATGCTGGTAGCGGAACTAATACCTCCTGATGAAATTAAAAACATAGAATGCAATGGGTGTGGCCTCAGCTACCCTCAAGACCATTACGAGATTCTGTTAGTAAATAGAAAGTTAGCTTATTTCGAGATAATCGACGTCTTTTACGATCTAAGAATAAAAGGAGCAGACTGCCTGTGTCACGGATGCTTATTTGGGGCTCTTAAAAAAATAGGAGAGGAAAAGAAGTTGGATGCAGTTAAAATTAAGCTTATTTATAAAGGAGAAGACCACTTCCTGTCCTACGACCCTGAAGACCCTTCGGATTTATGGTGAAAAAAGGTTGACAACTTTTCAAGTTTAGGCTATCTTCTATCCTATGGAAGATGCAAAACAGAAGCCGACAAACAAACCCAAAAGCACCTACAAGGACGCCGCGTCCTGTTATTGTAAGGACATCGCGAACCTCAATCCTCTCCCGAAAGAGGAGGAAGTGCGGCTAAGCAACGACATTAAGAAGGGCGGCAAAAAGAAAATCGCCGCAATGAACAAGTTGGTGCAGCATAATTTAAAGTTGGTGGTGAAAATAGCTTCAGGTTACACGGGCATGGGTTTGGAGCTGGAAGACTTAATAAGCGAGGGTAATATCGGGGCTTGGGAAGCAGCTAAAAGATACGACCACGAAAAGGGCGCAAAATTTTCCTCTTACTCCTCTTGGTGGATAAAGCAAAAAATGAGAAAGGCCCTCTCCAACCAAAGCCGAAATATTCGAGTTCCAGACTCAGCAATTGACAGGTTTAACCAAATAGTTAAATTCTCCAAAGAGTACGAAGAGGAGCATCGCAGAGAGCCGTCTAGAGATGAGATTTCTGAGAAATTCAACATGACCAAGGCTAGGGTTGAGGCTGTTTTCGAGGCGGTCTTGGGCACGATTTCCCTAGACGCAGAAATGAAGGATAGTGAAAGCAAAAAGATTCACGAGCTGGTTGAGGATCGGACGGTAAAAACTCCCGCATTTAACGCAGACATAAACGAGCAAGGCCGCGTCATACGTGCAGCTTTAGAGCGGGGAGACCTTACGGATCGAGAGAAGTTTATCATTTATAGACGTTTCGGATTTACAGATGAGAGAGAAACCCTTGAATCGGTTGGGGTAAAACTGAAAATAACGAGGGAGAGAGTCAGGCAGGTTGAAGAGGTTGCCTTGTGGAAAATTAAAAACTTTCTACAGAAGATTAATTATAAGTAATATGAAGTTAACTTGCAAAGCTAAGCAGGACGCCTTTACAGCGAGGATATCGGAGTCTTTTGATTTCGATTTCGATGGTGAAATCACAACGGAAATAAGAGACTTGCCCGAATTACCTGACAGCTACTCCATTGGGGTTATCGTCGGGCCGAGCGGCAGCGGCAAGTCCACCCTCCTCCAAACGGTTGGGGAGATAGAGGAGCCCAAGTGGGGAAAGGGCTCGGTTGGTTCTCATTTCGATGACCCAGACGATATGGTCGAAAAGTTTGGCGCGGTTGGGTTTAGCAGTATGCCCCAATGGTGTCTACCGTACCACGTTCTTTCAAATGGAGAAAAGTTTAGATGCGACTTAGCGCGCAAGCTTAAAGACGGAGCCCTGATTGACGAATACACTTCCGTAGTCAACAGGGAGGTGGCAAAATCAGCCTCCAGTGCTTTACGCCGCCACGTAGACAAACACAATCTCAAAAAAATAACACTAGCAACCTGTCATTATGACATTTTAGAATGGGTTCAGCCAGATTGGGTATTCAATACCATGAATGGTGAATTCTATTCGGGAAGGAGGCTTAGGCGACCTCAAGTTAAAATCGATGTATACCGAGGCAATTGGAGACTTTGGGACACCTTTAAAAAGTTTCACTATCTAAGCGCGAAAATGAACAAGGCGTCTCATTGTTATGCTGCTTTTTGGGGCGATCAGTTAGTGGGTTTTGTTGCTGTTCTGGCCATGCCAGGCATGATTAAAAATGCTTGGAGAGCTTCTCGGACGGTCATCTTGCCAGACTTTCAGGGGCTAGGAATAGGAAATAGGCTTTCCGAAACCGTTGCTCAGATGTATATTGACAAAGGTTGCAGATACTTCTCAAGGACTGCCCACCCTAGGATGGGAAAACACAGGGAGAAGTCTTTGTTGTGGAGGCCCACATGCAAAAATAGAACCTTAAGAAAAGATATTAAAAGAGAAAGAATGTTTAGGGGGCACTGGACAGACGATAAAAGAATATGCTGGAGCCACGAATATATAGGAAATGAAAAATCTTAACAAATTAAAATTAAAAGAATGCCCCAAATGCAAAGGGGGAGTAATCCAACACTTTGACACTTGCCCTCATTGCGGGGCTTGCCAAAGCAAAAGATGCACCGACGAAGACAAAAGAATTAAAGCTATTTACAGCGACAATCGATTGCCAATCAATTACAATCAGGAAAAACCCCTGAACAATGACCAAGGGTATGGCAATATGTAGATATTGGACGCATACGGTCAAAATTGACGATTCCCTAAACAATAAAAAACCTGTAAATTTGAGTAAGTATTTCCATATTTCGAGCTTTTTGGTCGTCTCAGAATCGGCGACTCATTACCTCCTAAGAGATTTGAAGGAATAATAGCCATCGCCACAAGATGACAGTATAATATATCAACAAGAATCTATTAGATGAACATATCCTTGTCAGTATTACTATTGGTTTTCGGAGCTTTAACTTTCTGGATTTTAAATGAGTCTTCTTTAAGGTGGTACATAAAAACCCTTTGCATCTCAGCCTTTTGTCTTTTTACAGTGGTCTTCTGGTCGTCAATACATACATACTTGGGGTGGCCAGCCTTAGAAAAGGAAATGCCAGATAAATCGCTAATCCACTGGGTCATAGTCAAAGAGCCCGATAAATTTACAAAATCTAAAGGCGACATTTACATAGTGCTGGAGTCGCTAGACGTTAAAGGAGGCAATCCTTTAAGTAAGTTTTTTGGCTACAAAAAGGACAAGATCGAACCTAGGGTCTACGGACTGCCTTACTCCAGAAAGCTTCACGAGCAATTAGAGAAGGAGGTGATGGGCAAACTTAAAAAAGGCCAGCCAGTTTTCGGTAAGCTAACAAAAGAAAAACAAGGCTCACCCATCAAGGGAGAAAAGGAAAAGGCTGGTAAAAAAGGCGGGGGGAGCGAGTCTCAAGATCAAGACTGGGAATTCCACGAGCTATCGCCGTCAGAGATACATCGGAAACCCACACAATAATTTTTTATGAAAACATTTACGAAATGGTTCTTACTTAACGCCGTGGTTCTTACTGCTTGTTTTTTCGCTGAGACTAAAGGGGCGTTTTCAACTATGATCGCAAACGATGTGTCAAGCATTACTTTATTGATTATGGTTTTATACGTTCTGATGTCGGCTTACGTCGGAAGACTTTGCTTCCTATCTGATAGGATAAACGGCAAGAGAAAAACTGACGCTCGTCAATACCTACTTAAGCGGGCTGACGTGGGATGGTTTGCGGCGGAGCACTTTTTCTCACTAGGACTACTTGGTACGATTTTTGGCCTGTGTGTGGCTACGGCAACGAACCTAAGCGACTCTGCCCCAGTCTCTCAAGTCGTAGCTGGCTTGAAGCACGGCCTCAATACGGCATTCTATACCACAATCTGCGGCATTATCTTTAGTTTACCATTGCAGGTTCAGCTAATGATCCTGAAGAACAGGCTGGAAGAGGAAGAAGAAGACAAAAAAGAAGACAAAAATGAAGAAGAAGTACTTCACGTTTAGACCGTTTATCGACGTCCTTTTTTGCTGCTTGCTTATGCTCGTGGCAATTCTTTTTTTGCTGAAAACAGAAGAAGAGAAAACTAAGATGCGCCCGCCCAACGTATTGTACGAGGTAGTTTTAACTTGGGAGGGTAAAAGCGCCGACGACTTAGACCTTTGGGTACAGTCTGCCTCTGGCCACCTAGTCAGCTTCAACAGAAGGGAGGGTGGAGGCGGGAGTCTAGTAAGCCTAGACCATGACGCTTTAGGCCGCAGAAACAATGAGCTTCCAGAGGGCCAAGAGGGCCAAGTTATTAAGGTCCACGAAGAAATTGTATCTTTCAGAGGGGTGGTTGAGGGGGAGAATATAGTTACGGTTCACGTCTACTCCAAGAAAGACGATGAGCCAGTCAAGTGCACGATTAGACTTTTGAAAGTGAAGCCATTTAAAGAAATCGTAATCAAGGAAAGGGTTTTCGAGACTCGCGGCGAAGAGAAAGTCGCGTTTAGATTCAGAACCAACAAGGGGGGAGTAGTAACGGAGATCAACGAATTGCCAGCTAGGTTAACAAACGCGCTGAGGGAGTAATATGAAATTTTTTCTATTTAAATTTTTCTTAAAGCTGGCGCGTAAGCTTGCGCCAAGCGAAGAGGTGTCTGATTTTCTCAATCAAAGACTCAGATGTCTTCTGCGTCAAAAGGATATGGATAATTATATTCGGCCCCGAACCGAAACCTATGAGCACCTTACCCACAAAGTGCAGAGGGACGTTTTCACAAAGTTAATGCCGCCCAGAACGGTAGACAGTTCGTCTCGAAGGCTTTACTCTGATTATGACGAAAGGGGAAGGCTCACCAAGGAAAACAACCCAAAAAGAATATCATGAAAAAACCCTTGGTAGCGGTGGTGGATTGGAAGCAGTCCCCAAGAGGAGATAGAGCTTGCGAGGTGGAGAGGCAAGCGATAAGTAAAAAGGCCGTTGTTAAATATTTTACTTGCGATAAACCTAATGATTGGAAGGGACAGCTTCTCAGTGCTGATATAATTTTACTTTGGCACAACACCGACATGCCAGAAGAAGTCGTTAACAAGCTAGAGGACTGTAAGGCAATCATTCGCATGGGTGCAGGTTACGACTCGGTTGATCACCTTACCGCAGCCACCAGAGACATACCTGTATGCAATGTTCCAGACTACGGAACAGATGAGGTTGCAGATCACTCCATCGCCCTAGCCCTCGCCCTGTGTCGGCAAATAATCCCCATCAACGAAGAGTGCAAGAACCTTGGCTGGGAGATTCCAAATAAAGACAAGATACGCCGCCTTAGCGAATTGAGCTTCGGAGTAATTGGGTTAGGAAGAATCGGAACATCGGTAGCCCTTAAAGCGAAAGCCCTTGGGTTTAATGTCTATTTCTATGACCCATATTTACCCAATGGAGCAGATAAGTCTTTAGGTATTCTTAGGCACAAAGTCTTTAATGATTTTATTTCTTCAATGGATGTAATTTCCATTAACTGCCCGCTCACGGAAGAGACGCGCCACATGATAACAAAGAAGGAAATAAATAAGATGAAAAAAGAAGCCTTCATTGTCAACACCGCTAGGGGTTCGATCATCAAAAAGGACGACCTGTTTGCCGCTTTAAGGGAAAATAAAATTGCTGGAGCAGCCCTTGACGTTATTGAAGACGAACCGTTAAAAACTAAAAAAGAGGCCGAGACTCCAAACTTAATTGTAACATGCCACTCTGGCTTTTACAGTTTACAGGCAGCGTGGGAGATGAGACACAAGGCGGCGTCTCAAGCAAGGCGTATCATAGAGGGCGGAGAAATAGAAAACTGCGTTAACTGTAAGTTTTTACCAAGAAACTGGATGCATGAAGATGCAGAAGACGAGGAAAACGTGGGTCGAAGGCGGGGGCGGAGAGCGTAATGATTTTTATAGCACAGAAGATAAATAATCTTATTTAAAAAATGGCCCAGCTAAACGCAAACGTCCCTTACGTTCAATGCTTCATCAGAAATAAATATATATTTCCCGAAGATGACGGCGGAATTACAGAGGGCTACATATTCGGCTGCAAGTCCATGCTTAATAGGCCAATGCACTTTCATTTTCAGTCTTGCTTTGGAGCTAACTTCTGGCAAATGCCAATTTCCGCCTTCTGCCATGATAAGTTTTTTGACAACATATCGGAAGACGAAGGGAAAAGGCTATCCGTGTTACAGACTTGGGACTGCCAAAGCAACAACATAGCCGTAACAACTTTCGCCTTTCTCCAGAATAAAAGGGTTGACGTGCATTGCAGAGACAAAAAATGGCGGTCAGGCAAATATATGTTTACTATTGATGATTACGAAGGGGATTTAAACGAGCTAAACGTGGGGTACGCGAACAACCAAGACAGTAAGTGTTACCAATTCATACAGCTAGATGATGGTAATTTCTGCATACCTCCAAATAACTTATTAAGGTGGCACAACCCAGACTTCATCGTCCCGTATGAGAAAGATAATGTGCCGAAGATAAAGGTGTATGACGAGCAAATGACATCAGAGGACGTGGACAGGACATACGGAAATTCTGCTTATTATTTCTATAATGAAGAAGAATAAATCTTGACCCAGGCGCAAGGTTAGCTTATCCTTAAAGTATGACGGATGAAGAAAAGCAAAGAGTTATCCTTGAGCTTGAGCGGGAAATACCCAAATCGAGAGCCGAAAGGGAGCCGAAGTGTGAAGTCTGCGGAAATAAATTCGTAAAGGGGGATTGCCCCGAACACCCAGTTCACATAAGGATGCATCACAATTACTTACAAAGAGTAAGTAGACAATATCAATAATTATGAGAATTGAACCAGAAACAAGACCAATGAGCCTAACCTATGTGGCTTCTTTTTTAGACGGAGAAGGCTGCATTGTAATAGGCAAAACCATGAAATGGAATTCAAGACAACAAAAGCGTTATCCTTGCACTACCATCAGAATGGAAATATGTAATACTGATTTTGATATTATAGAAGACATATATAAATTTATGGGCATTGGGCATGTAATATACATCAAGCCAAGGATAACCCCAAAGGGCACAACGTCAAAACCGCAAAAGCGATGGCAGACAACCCACCGACAAACTTACGAAGTATTAAAGAAGCTGTTGCCTTACATGAGGGAGAAAAATAAAAGATCAAAAGCAATTCAGGTCATGGATTATTATGAAAGCGAACAACCGCAAAAGGGCCTTGCTCGCGTTAAATAAAAAGAAGCACGGTATTGGATGAGAATTGAACCAGAAATAAAGCTAGACTACAAGGACGTCCTCTTGCGCCCTAAACGTTCCGAGCTGACATCTCGCAAGGATGTTAACCTGATGCGCGAGTTTACCTTTAAGAATGCTGGCGGCGAAGGTAGTGACCCCAAAGCGTACGGTTGGAAGGGTGTTCCGATTGTGGCAGCAAATATGGATACGGTTGGCACGTTTGAAACGGCCAAATCCCTTGCTGATTACCACATGTTGACCTGCATTAATAAGCATTATGATTCAAAAAAGTGGATGCATAATATGAACGGTTATGGAGTTTACAAGTCTAAAGAGCAAAGAGAAGGCACGGTTTGGAAGCACGACCCGAACTCAAGCTGCTCACACAATAGAATTTACGAACATATGTCTCCTTCTATTGGTATTAAATACCATGAAAGCGATTATGATGACATAGATTTTTTACGCGATCTTTGTTTTAGATTTTATCATACACAATTTGTATGTATTGACGCAGCTAATGGATATACATCAAGGTTTTGCGATTTTATTAAACGAGTCAGAGAAGAGTTTCCCCATCTTATAATTATAGCGGGGAATGTCGTCACTGGCGAAATGACAGAGGAGATATTACTAAGTGGAGCAGATATTGTTAAAGTGGGTATTGGCGGCGGGTCTGTCTGCACTACTCGTATTCAAACTGGTGTCGGTTACCCTCAACTCAGCGCAGTCATTGAATGCGCGGATGCTGCTCATGGGATTGGTGGGCATATTATGGCTGACGGTGGGTGCGTTTGTGCTGGCGATGTGGCCAAAGCCTTTTGCGCTGGTGCTGATTTTGTTATGCTGGGCGGGATGCTGGCGGGTCATACTGAATCAGCGGGACAAGAGGAAGAAGTAGACGGAGAGAAGTATAAAACATTTTACGGAATGAGTTCTGACACGGCCATGAAAAAGTATCATGGAGGCGTTGCCAGTTATCGCTCGTCAGAAGGAAAAACAATAAGGATAAAACATCGTGGGCTCATTAGAAATACCGTGGAAAGCATTCTTGGTGGAGTGCGTAGTGCTTGTACTTACATTGGAGCCAAGAGCATAAAGGATATGCCGAAGTGCGCGACTTTCGTGAGAGTGAGCCAACAATCAAACGAAGTATTCGGGAGAAACATATAATGAAAAAAAACATATTCTACCAAGTCAAACACAAGGGGGTTGTGGTGGGCTCTTTCAAAAAAAAGAAGAATGCCGAAAAGTACGCTAAAGAGTTTACTCAAGAGATAGGCGGATACGACTACCCAGTTGAGATAATTAAAAAAGACTTTTTAGACGAAATGTATGAAAATGACTCCTAGGCAATACATTAAAGAGCTTGAGAGTCTCAGGCTGGAAGCGGTTGAGGCTGCTAAGAAATGGCATCATCCACTTTCTAAAGGCGACAGTCTGCTTCACAACGTGTTGGATACTATGGGAGAATTTAAGTTGTGTCAGGAAGAGATACCTCTTATCATTAAGATTGTAGAAAACCCAAAGTATAAAAGCTCCAAGCTTTTCACTGGTGCGGTAGATTTATTTACCCATGATTGCATTCACGTAGTCTTGGGAAGGGGCTTGTGCCCAAAAGACGAGGCGTTCGTGATAGGCTACACTATGGGGTCTTCCAAGAAAATGAAGAGATGGCGCAGAAACTTATTTATGTTTATTTGTAAATATTTATACCCAGAGGGATATAAGTTCGGAGAAGAAGAGCGGTATATATTTTACTCAGGGGTGATGGCTGGAAGCAGATGCCCCACAGACTTATCAAAGGTTGACTTCGTTCAACTTATGGATTATAAGATACAAGGAATAAGAGAGAAGCTTGGGGTAAATAAAGATATATTAAACTGCTACTACTGCACCGAGAAAGAGCTTTTCCAAGACCAAGAGAGTCAAAGGCTATTATGATTGACAACTGGGAAGAGGCTTGGGTGGAATACTACGCGAGAATTATAGAAAAACTCGGGTGGGTAAGCATGGCCCTAATAGTGCTCGGCTATTACTTCAATGCTAATCAAAATCCAATTTGTTGGGTTATATGGTTGGTCGGGAACATTTTAATGGGAACCTATTGCTGTCATAAAAAAACATATCCACCAGCAGTGTTATCATTTCTGATAGCTGGAATGAATATTTACGGGTACTTTAGTTGGTTGTGAAACTGGTGAATTCAATTCAATGATTTATGTTCTATATGGTCAACCCGCTTCTGGCAAAACCACTCTAGGTAAAATGCTGGGCGAATATCACTCCACACCTTTTGTTATAGATGGTGACGAGTTCAGAAAAATTATCCCGAATGATAATTACGGCAGAAATGGCCGCGAAAAAAACATCAAGAACGCTAACACCGTAGCTACGTATTTAACCCAAATGAACTGGCTGTGTCCTCCTGTGATTATGTCCCTAGTGAATCCCTACGAAAATTTGCGTTCTGACTTGCGGCGAAATAACCCAGACCAAGTAACGCAGATACTACTAGAGTCTAGTAGAGAATTAAGGAAAGAGTACCATGTCGAAGACTTTGAAATAGGTAGCCCCGACCTCAGACTCAACACGGACACAGGTGAAAAAGAAACTTTCAGAAAACTCTTGAGCTTGTTGCAAGGTTAAATTATCATGAGGGCATGACTAAGGAAATAGATACAGAAAAAAATAGACGCTATCTCTTCGTGCTTATAGCACTATTGGGGCTTTATGGGCATCAACTCTACTATAACCATAACAGTGATAGAGCTATTAACGAAGCCTTGGAAGCGCATAACAAGACTTATGTACGAGCAGTCCAAGTAAACACCGACATAAGAGAAGAGATGAAGCAGTGGGTGCTTGCTGCTGAATACTGGAGAGCTATGTATTATGGGGTGAAAGACTCCAATGTTCACCTTGAGGGGCAAATAAATACGATTAACAATTATTGGAAAAAAGAATATTTAAAGGTCAGTGAAGAATTATTTGATGTAAAGAATATTGAATGAAGTTGTTGTACCCACTGGCGAAAAGGTTCATAGCTGGTCACGACTTTACCTCAGCTAAACCCCGAATACAGAAGTTAATTGATGAGGGGTACGAAGTCTCAATAGACTACCTTGGCGAACTAAGCAGTACCGTATTAGATTGCGAAAGAGCAAAAAATCAATACGTAGAGATTATAAATTTCTATAAGCTTCAGAAAATTGACATATCTATAAAACCTTCTCAACTGGGGCTTTCAATCCACCCGCTTCTCTCTTATAAACATATAGAGTTCTTAGTTAAAATGGCCAAGCTAAGAGACCACACTATCCGCTTGGACATGGAGGATTCTTCAGTTACAGAATTAACTCGCAATTTAGCTATATCATTAAATAAGAAATACGGGAACGTGGGCGTAGCCATTCAAGCTAATCTACTTAGAACACCGCAAGACCTTCAGCTTTTAATCGAGAATAATGTTTCAGTTAGGCTGGTTAAGGGGGCGTACAAAGAGGCTCCCGAAATAGCTCACCAAACACAGACGAATATAAATTTGGCTTTTTTTGATTGTGTAGCTTCATTAGTTAATGAAAATAAACCAGCGATAGGGACTCACGATCAAGAGCTATTGGAAGATGTGACAGAAATACTTCCCAACCCCAAGCAGTTTGATTATGAATTTCTTTACGGCATAAGAAGGGACATTCAAAAGGGGATGCGAGACGAAGGCTACAAAGTTAGAGTATACGTTCCCTTTGGCGAGGACTGGCTACCTTATACTCTCAGGAGACTCAGGGAGTGGAAAAACCTCAAGTTCGTAATTAAGAATATTTTTAAAGAAGCATTTAATCCTTGATTATCAGTCAAGGATCAGTTAGGATATTCTTATGGAGCGAAACCCTTACGGAGTCAGATCAGTTCATACCCCCGAATTGGGGAAGAAAACAGCCGAAGTTCTAAAGAAGACCCTCTCCGTGGAGGCTGCTGCTTCTTTTGCTGGAGTAAGTGTCTTTACGATAAAGCAGAGCGGGTTTGCCGCTTGGGCCAACTCACCTTGGGGCAGGGACGAAAATATGCGTGAAGCTCTCGAATTCTACAAGAAAAAAACGAAAGACGCAAAAACTAAAGCGAGGCAAGAGCGTATGAAACCCTTGATTGAGACTCAACGTGAATTCAGGGAGGAAAAGCGGGGCTACAAATACATGAATGGTTTCGATATGTCGGGGTGGCTAATAGAGTTGAAGCTCCAATGTAAGACAAAAACAAGCACAGCCAAAAAGATTAAGTCTATTTCAGATGAGTATGAAAAATTTAACGAACAGTTTGAGAGATCAAGCGAAGAGAGCAGGGAGTCTATGTATGAAGAGTTATATATTCTAAAGGGAAAAGTAGATACTCTCAAAAGACACTTTCAGATGAAGTATTGCGGGGAAGGTTTACGACGATGGAATACATAGAAGACAAAAAAATCCAAGACCTGCTGGAAGGCAGATGGCTTGAGATTATCGAAGGGATAGAGAGAGCCTTCCTCGATTCAAGCGCGGATATGGTTCCAAAAACTTACCTGCAAGGCGAAGGCGGAGACTTCAGAGCGATGCCAGCGGCGCTTGGTAAATACGCTGCCCTAAAGTGGATTGGAGTGTTCCCAAATAATTATCAAATACCTATGCCCACAACGAATGGTTCTCTTATTTTGAGCGATAGGGAAACGGGAGTGTCTCTAATGGGCATGGATTGCACCACTCTTACAGCATACAGAACCGCCGCTACATCAGCGATAGCAGCTAAGTATTGTGCACCAAATAATGTAACACGGATAGCTTTTGTGGGTTGCGGTTTGCAAGCGTACTATCACGCCCTTGCTTACCAAGAAGTTTTTGGCGACTACACGGCTTGCCTTTATGATAAAGACATAGAGGCGGCGGTTAAATTGTCCACAAAATTACACAGACATGGATTACATAGTGTTGAGTTTAATAAAGACATCAAAGAGGTTGTAAAACGCGCAGACATTATTACCACTCTCACCCCCTCCGTTGAGCCGTATTTAAACGTGCTTGACGTTAAGAGCGACTGCCATATCAACGCTATTGGTGCTGACGCAAAAGGAAAGCGGGAATTAAGACCCAACGTCATAGATGGGGCGGCAGATGTTATTTGCGACGACCCCGAACAAGCGTCCCATTCGGGAGAGCTACAATACAATGTGTGGCCTCATTTGGGAGTTATTGACCTTCCCACCTTGGTTAAAAGTCATAAAAGCATGCAGTTAAATAAGGGAATTTCTGTATTTGACTCTACGGGAGTAGCTCTTGAAGACATTGCTACGGCGATATTAGTATACAAATTAGCAGAGCCAAGCTAAATAATATGAAGTTTTTATTATTATTGGTAATTATAGCATTAACAGGATGTAATACTTATTACGCCCCCAGCGGCAAGGCTTTTCCCAAAAACTGGGGCAAGCCTCCAGAGATACAAACAAAAGATTATCGTCCACTACCCTATGGATACGGAAATGGAAGCAGCACTCTGTATCACTGGATAATGGAGAATAAAAAATGAAAGACTTTATGAACAAAATAATCCCGATGTGGTTGTGGATTACAATAATGTTAGCGTTCCTCTTTATCTTGGCTGGTAAAGCTGCGGCTCAAACAATTCCCTTCTATGGATCAAATCAAACCCAAAACTCAAGCGGTCAACAGAGTGGTGGTCAACAGCAAGGCGGCGGTCAACAAGGGGGTTCTGTGGCGGCGTTAACAGCGACCACTATTAACAACGGCTACTCGCAGGGGAACCCAGTGCAGGTAGGCGGCACATCAGTTAGGCTTAATTTACGCTTGCTGCCCCAGCAGCGACAACAAGTCACAACATATAGACAGTACAGACTTAATCTTAGGCTAGGTAGGCACGGATTTATTCAGCCCAACAATGGCGGCGGCACAACAGGCGGCGGTACAACAGGCGGCGG
>Ga0209657_1000530_pt1 | contig 24499 bp, 23 predicted proteins | sample SaaInlV_100m_DNA_FD_184650 | JGI IMG/M metagenome (GOLD analysis project Ga0209657, IMG submission 184650) | Marine microbial communities from expanding oxygen minimum zones in the Saanich Inlet - SI037_S3LV_100m_DNA (SPAdes) (version 2) | ecosystem: Environmental > Aquatic > Marine > Intertidal... | reverse complement strand
ATTTTAATGGAAGACTTGGATGAAAAGAATTTATCAAGAGTTGCCAGAAGAAAAATGGCACAACGGGCAAGGCGTACCGCAAAGAAACGTGCGGTTAAACGCAAGGCCAGAGCAAAGAGAATGAAAACTCGTGATCAATTAAAATCATCGGCAGAGAAAATGGCAAAGAATCTTATTGTCAAGAAGTTGACTGGTGGAAAAAAATATGGAGAACTATCAATAGGGCAGAAGGAAACCGTGGACAAGAAAATATCAGCAAAAAAGGGATTGGTACAGAAGATTGCAAGGCGAATGCTACCGAAGGTAAAATCTAAAGAAAAGGATAGACTAAAAAAAGTGAGAGGTAACGATAAAGAAAAGGAAATGGAAAAGGATCCCGTGAACGAGATAGTAGACCCACTCACGATTGCGTCCGTTGTAGCAATAACAGGAGGCGCAGTTGCAATTACTGCAACTCTTGCAAAGAAGTTATCTAGTGCTTTTTCACGGAGAAGTGTGGACTTTAAGGTTGAAAAAACATATGAATTGATTAAGAAAAAATATCCTCCTATTTTTGCAATGATAAGAGATCAACGATTCGGAAAAGGAAAACTTGCTAAGATGGTGAAGGATATGCAAGATGAAATTCCTGGGTTAAAGAAACGGACTTTCATGAACAACATAACGGATGTAATTGAACAACTGATGCAACATCATAATTGGGTAGTGGTGGGAGATCAAAGTGCTGAGTTAGATCCAGATAGATTTCAGAGAGAACAGACCGAGGGTTCCTTTGGTGTGCTTACGTTAAAAGTTGATGGGTCTTATCCTGAGGTATCGGCACGAGAGGTAGGCGGAAAACTTAAGGCATATACTTTTAAGACAGGTGCGGAAGCAAAGAAGCACACGGAGTTGGTTGGTGGGAAAGTATATCAACCAACCGGAAGCAAACTTTATTACGTGGAATTCACCAAACTTGACGGTCCTGCGGATTCCATTGATGAATCTAAAGATTACAAGACTGCAAACGAAATTAAGAAGGAATGGAAGAAACAATATCCCAAGGACAAGTTTACGTTCAAGAAAGTTCGTGGTGGTGGAAACGACTGGTTGCTTGTTATTTCTCCAAAGGGTGTTGAACTTGAGAGATATCAACATGTACCAAAAACTGGATGGATTGAAATGAACGAAAGCAAAGATAACGAAGAAACAGAGGACATTAAGTCTTTACAAGCAATACTTGATGTTGCATCCGTTCTGAGTCCAAAAAGTCCTTATTTCAAGGGCAGAGGAAGTAAGGATAAGTACATTAAAATGATTAAGAGTAAACTTGATAAATTGGGAGTGCATGAGAATATAGATGTTCCGATTGCAATTGGTGACACCGTATTGGGTGGTAAATTTAAGAATAAGAAAATTGTTGTTAAGAGTATTGGTAAAAATGAAAAGGGTGATTTGACAATCAACGGCCGTCCATTGCTGAAATACAGAATAATACGTCAAAAGGGTCAAATGTTTAAGGAGGGTTCTAAAAAAAACAAGAATAAACCAACTACCCGGATGGATGCATATAAGAAGGTTCGTAAGTCGACCATGCCCAAGAGTAGACCAATGAAAAGTAAGAAAACTTATGATAGAAAGAAATTTAGGAAAGGTGAAGACGATTGATGTTAGTTGACAAACTTACAATTATGTGTTTATATAAAATGTTATGGCAAAATTAGATAAAAGTGATTTAAAGAGTATGATCAAGAAATCTCGTGTCTTGTTCAAGGGGGAAGAACTCCCAAAAGTTCATGGTTATGAAGGTGAGGTGGAAGAACTTGTTATACGACAACCTGGAGAAGTTTGGACGGATAAGGATGGCAAGGAGTGGAAGCAATTGGGTATAAATACCAAGACAAGAACTGAGACTCCAATGGATAAGATTAGAAAACTTGCAAGAACTGCAAGGAGTTGTCCAAAGGATGTTTGTTCGTTGGACACCACTAAATATCTGGACAAGAGAATGAATGCAATGAAGGGAATGTGCTTTAATTGTGTACAGGAGTATGAACAGAAACTAAAGAATGAAGGTAAGTACGAGGCATATGAAAAGAAGTCTATGTTATACAATGAAAGAGATTTTCTTAAGGATGCGAAGTCAAAGATGGAGGAGTCACGAGATTATATAAGCAAAAACCCAGAATTTTTGAACGAGGATGGTTCACTGGAAGAGTGGTTAATTCCAGATAAGAAAAAACTAGTGAACGACCTTGATAGTGATTTGTCCCAAGTGAACGAGAGGTTAGAAACCATCACAGAGGCTCTTGAAGAATATAAGGATATGGAATTTTAGACGATACCTTGAACTTTTTGGAAAAATGTAAAAAAGATTGTATATACGTATTTATAGTGGATGGATAACAATCAAAATGTTCCACTGCGTGAAATAATAAAACAAGAGTATGCAGAGTGCTTGAAATCACCTGCACACTTTATGAAAAAGTATTGCAAGATCCAACACCCTACCCTTGGAACGATACCTTTTGATCTATACGACTTTCAGGCAAAGACACTTGAAAGCTTTCGTGATGAGCAGTTTAATGTAGTTTTAAAGGCCAGACAAATGGGGATATCAACTTTGGTATCTGGCTACGCACTTTGGTTAATGACGTTTTTCACGGATAAATCTGTTTTGTGCATTGCAATAAATCAAGAAACTGCAAAAAATATTGTCACGAAGGTGACTCATATGTCCGAGAATTTGCCAAGCTGGTTACGAAGTGAGTGTACGGAGAAGAATAAGTTGAGTATGCGATTTAAGAATGGAAGTTCTATTAGAGCCGCATCAAGTAGTGTTGACGCATCACGTTCAACTTCATTGAGTTTACTTATTGTGGATGAGTGTGCGTTTATAGGAAATATGGAGGACATATGGACCGCATCTCAGTCAACGATTACTACTGGTGGTCGTTCCATATTATTATCAACTCCGAATGGAATAGGTAACTTCTTTCATAAGACCTGGGTGGGTTCTATGGATGGTTCGAATGATTTCAATCCAATAAAATTGCATTGGTCACTACACCCAGAACGGGAACAAGAGTGGAGAGACGCACAGACTAAATTGATGGGAGAGAAGGAATCTGCCCAAGAGTGTGACTGCGACTTTATAAGCAGTGGTATGTCGGTTATTGATGCATTGCTTGTTGAGTGGTATAAGGATAATATGGTAAAAGAACCACTGGAAAAACGTGGGATTAATAAAGAATATTGGATATGGGAATACGCAGACCACAGTAAGGATTATGTGGTGGCAGCCGATGTCGCCCGTGGTGATGGTAAGGACAAGAGTGCCTTTCATGTTATTGATGTCGTTAACCTAAGACAAGTTGCGGAATTTCGTGGGGATATGGAGACAAAGGATTTTGGAAACCTTTTGGTTGCGGTGGCCAATGAATATAATGGAGCATTGCTTGTGGTAGAAAATGCGAACATTGGCTGGGCAGTTTTACAACAGATAATTGACCGAGGATATACTAATTTATACTATACGCAACGAGATTATCAGTATGTTGATGAACTTGCACAACATACGAACAAGATAAATCGTATGGAGAAACAGCAGGTACCTGGGTTCACAACGTCTGTCAAGACACGACCTCTTATCATAAGCAAGATGGAAAGTTATGTGCGTGAAAAGGAACTTGTGATAAACTCGGAACGAACCATAGAGGAAATGTTTACTTTTATATGGAATGGAATGAAGGCCGAGGCAATGCCAGGATATACGGATGACCTTGTAATGAGTTTATGCATTTCATTGTGGGTACGAGACACGGCACTTAGGTTCAGGTCGGAAAATATGAATACACAAAAGTCAATGTTTGATTATATGGGGAGCACGGTAAATATGGAAGCAGGTCCTAAACATCCCACGGGATTGCCACATAATCCGTATGAAATGCCAGATGGCCACGGTGGAAAGGAAAATTTGGAATGGTTGCTAGGGTGAGGGTATATGTATGTATATAACGTTTAACGGAGGATACCTAGTATGAAGAATATGAGTATATTGATAATTGTTGCAGTCACGTCGTTTATGATGACGGGTTGTGGGTCAAGTGGCAGTGGTAGGTTTCTCCCAACTACAGGAGTTTATACACAATCTTCGTGGCAAACCTATACGGATGTTCAAACTGACGTGGAAAATATTGTGGTGGGAAAGACTACGAATAATGATTTAATTAGAATGGGGTTTGACTTGGAGTATATGCCGAATGTGAAACGACTCACTTATTTGGATGTAATGACTAAATTTAAGTTGGATAGTCCGACAAGGTTTACTTTGTTTAATAACATTGAATTACCACAAGGAGTTTTAAAGACGTTGGCGGCAAGAGAACAAGGCAGGGCATATGAGTTGAGTTTAGAGTCTATTGTGAATAAACGAGAGGGGAGTGTGTGGTTGGATGTACTTGGATTCAGAAAAACAGTTCATACTACTGGGTGGAGAGCAAACATTTTGGTACTCATGGTAGACGACGTAGTTGAATATGTGTTGTATTCGGGGGAGAGAAACATAGACAGAACAGAGAAAACGAAGAATCCGTTAGGACCATTTCAAGGATTTGATGGTGGTGATCTCATAAAGGCTGCAGGTGAGTTATAGGTTTGACATTCACACGTATATAACATAACATAGTTACAAATAAAGGGCTATTAATGGCAAAAGACAATACACAGGAGGAAGAGGAATTAGAGAAAGAGCAATCAAGAACAAAAAAGGTGCTCGGAGGGTTGAAGAAATTATTTTCCTCGGAAGTTATTGTTCGGAACGTTGGAGGGAAAAAGTTAAAGGTCGTCGATACGGACGACATTCAATATTCCAACAAGTTACGGGATAGATACCATCGTATGCACACATTGTATAGTGATTATACGAGTAGATATAATAGCATAGGATTTCAGACGGCTAGACTTGAGTTGTTTAGTGACTATGACATGATGGAGAATGATCCAATATTATCAAGTGCGTTGGACATCTATGCAGATGAATGTACAACCAAGAGTGAGTTCGGAGATATTCTTAAAATTTCAAGTGCGGATTCAAATGTAAAGGGTATCCTTGAAAATTTGTTTTATGATATATTGAATATAGAGTTTACCCTGTGGGGGTGGACTAGAAATATGTGCAAGTACGGAGATTTTTATCTCCACCTTGAGATTGAACCAGAGTATGGTATTCATAACGTAAAACCAATATCAACATATGAGATGACCAGGGTAGAGGACATGGATCCAGAGAATCCTGCATATGTAGTATTCAAGCAAGAGGGGATTTACTCTGCGGACTATGAAAATTATGAAATAGCCCATTTTAGAATGCTAGGTGATAGTAATTTTCTCCCTTATGGTAAGAGTGTAATTGAATCTGCCCGTCGTGTATGGAAACAGTTGCAACTGATGGAAGATGCCATGCTTGTTCACCGAATCATGCGAGCACCCGAGAAAAGGATGTTCTATATAGACATTGGTAATATTCCACCGAATGAAGTGGATAACTTCATGCAGAAGGTTATCAATAAAATGAAGAAGGTTCCGTATGTGGATGAGAGGACTGGAGATTACAACTTGAAGTTTAATATGCAAAACATGACCGAGGATTTCTTTCTTCCGGTACGGGGTGGTGACAGTGGCACACGAATCGAGAATATGGGGGGCATGACATATGATGGAACGGATGATATTGAATATGTAAAGAACAAGATGATGGCCGCCTTGAAAATTCCCAAGGCATTTCTTGGTTATGAGGAAGGTATCACCGGAAAGGCAACTTTGGCCGCCGAGGACATAAGGTTTGCAAGAACGATAGAACGTGTTCAACGGATTATGATGAGTGAGCTCACCAAGATTGCAGTTGTCCATCTTTATTCCCAAGGGTACAAGGATGCAAAACTCGTTGATTTTTCCTTGGAACTTACTAACCCATCAACAATTTTTGAAGAAGAACGAGTACGCATATTATCCGAGAAATTGAATGCATCCCGAGATATGCTTGATGCCAAGATGTTTTCAAAGGAATGGGTATACGATAACATTTTTGGATTATCGGAGGATGAAGTGGATAGTATCCGTGACAGTTTCGTCCAAGATGCGAAGGAGTATTACAGATTAGAAACCATCCAAAACGAGGGAACTGACCCGGCAGACCCCAACGCAGAACCTCCGGCCGGAGACAATGAAACCGAATGGGGATTTGGTGATTTTGAAAATATGACAGACGAGGAGAAGGAAATAATCAAGCAACGTGAGAAAGAAAAGAAGAAACGGGCAAACGTAGGTAAGAAATATGACCACCCTGACGAAAAATCCAGAGGCCGCGACCCATTGGGTGCAGACGAACGCAGAGAATCGGGTAGGGGATGGGGAGATAGTCCGTTGAAATTGGAAGCAGAGTTGACAAAATTGGATGAGTTTTTACAGGCAAAACCGAAAGTAAAACCAACCGAAGAACCACAGATTTTAGTTGAGGAGACTGCAACAACTGTACGAAAAAAATCAGAAGAAACCGAACAAGAAGGGGGACTATTGGACGAGGATAATTTAATCAATAATTAATTTTTAGAAATATTGGTTGATAATTATAGTTATATCTATATTTATGTTCATATATATTAGTTTTACATTCACGTGAAAAAATTAAAACACAGCAAGTTTAAGAATACCGGAATTCTGTTTGAACTATTAGTTCGGCAGATAACTGCCGATATATTGGATGACAAAAAAGAGTCACAGGCAAACCGCCTGATGCGGAAGTATTTTGCGGAAAATACTTCGTTGGGAAAAGAGCAACGTCTATATCAACTTCTTATGGAAGAATCCTCCACGGACGAACCACACGCCGAAAGATTTGTTGATACTGTAGCAGACTCCCACAGTAAACTTAATACCAAGAAACTGGCACAACTTAGATATGAGTTGGTTAAGGAAATGAAGGATGCATATCCCATAGATGATTTTCTTAGGTCGAAGATTCGTAATTACAAGACTTATGCAAGCATTTACAAGTTGTTTGAGAGCAAATCTCCAGATGTATATTGTGATGCCAAGGAACTTTATGATTCAAAGAATACCGTAATACACGGTTTGTGTAATAAGAGCCGACCAAAGGCAAATGAGTCGGTTGAGTCTTATGAGAAGCACAATGAGGATCTTCGTTTAATAAGTTATAGATTGTTGGTGGATAGATTTAACGACAAATATAGCACTCTTAATGAAGAACAACAGAAGTTGCTTAAAAACTATATAAACAATATTTCAAACACAAATAGTTTGAGGGAATATGTAGATAAGCAGATTCCAAAGGTAAAATCACGAATCAAGAAACTTGGGGAGATGCATGTTGACGATGAGGTGGTTAAGATTAAATTGGGTGAGGTTATTTCGCAACTAGACAAAATCAGAGATGGTCGTCTTGTCAAGGATTCACAAGTTTCTACATTACTTATGTCATATGAATTGATTAAGGAACTTGAGAAACATGAGCAAAAGTAAATGTCACATCAGACAAATCATTCGTAGTTTAGTCCAAGAAGTTCTTGACGAAGATGATTCCGTCATTCGTGATGATTGTGGAAGGCCTCATGCAGAATCGGACGACGGCCAAGATAATTTAGAGGAATTGAATTCAACGGCAAATGCTGATGGATACCAAACTCCATATGCCTTTGATGTGGATGCTTCCGAGGAAGCCCATGAAAAAAATATAAAGGACAAGGCCGAGGTATTTGACTATAAATCAACCAACAACGAGGGGAATAATACGGTAAAACTGCAAGAGGGAAAAAGTTTGTTCCATATGTTTAGGGATCATCCGGATTATTCTCCGGAGCAGAAAGTCGGAGTTACTATACGTGAGGTTAACAAATTACTGAACGAGATTGAAAAATTGCTTCGTGTGGGTTCACGGTATAAGGTTGAGACAAATTTAGAAACGGACAAGTTTTGGAAAACAACTAATCGATATTTGTCCAGCATAGATGAGAAGATATTTAGAATATCAAGAAAAGTTAAAGAAATAAGATAGGAGTGTATTATGAAAACTAGTATGAAATTAGATGTCGTTTCAGCAAATGACATGACATATGACCATAGTGTCAAAAGACCAAAACAAAAGTCTAGGAAAGATGCCAACAATGGACAGGCAAAAGAGATAGTTGATAGTTTGGGTGGCAAATGGGGTGAGAGCAAATGGGGTGCGGAACTTAAGTCACAGGCCGATGATGTCTCTGCCACTGCAAATGTATTCAAGAAGGCTAACGGTAAATACGGATGTCGACTCAACATCGATGCGTCATTTATTGGTAATATGACAGATTCCGACTCTCCGCAGGCCTGCATTGATAATATCTTGGTTGGGATTGATTCAATTGCTAAATCTTGTTCCGAGTTATCAAGAGATGCTTTTTTGAAGACTACGGAAACCGACGCAACTTCCCAAGAGGACACTTCGGTTCAAAAGCAACTATCCGACATCACAACCGCAGAGTTATCTGAGGAGAATTAATGACAAACCTCGGTGGCAATCAATGTACTTGCACCGTTCAAGAGGTGGATACTTCGGAATTCGAAGAAAAGAAATTAACAGACCCGACGATCACTGCCTATAAAGACGCATTGGAAAAACTTACTGGGACGGTGAAGAAAGCATCACAATCATCTGATGGTAAGGAATTGTCTGATGATTATTGGAAGGAGGTTTCTCAATTATTGAAAAAGGCAAAACTCGGCATTTCTATGAAGGAATTGGGGATTGATGATGAATCCAACCCGGTGGGAACAACTGGTAAGGATACCAAAATAAAACCTATGGGTGATACACGGGACGGTGACCAACAATTTGATGTGGCAAAAGATGAAGAAGAGGCCATGGAAGACGAGGCAGAAAAGGAAAAAGAAGAAAAGAAAGAAGCACCACCAACAAAGAAATCCGAACCGGAAACGGACACGGAGGACGAGAAGACCCAGAAAACAGAAGCACTGAACGAAAAGGCAAAGTCTGCAGCTCAACAAAGATTGTTTGGGATGGTACATGCATACCAGTCTGGTGAGTTGGATAAAAAGGAGGTAGGTGCTTCTCTGTGGGAAAAGATAAAAAAGATTGCCGGTGGAATTTCAAATAAGGATGCGGAAGATATAGCCAAGACAAAACATGATGATTTACCTGAAAAAGTTCCCACCAAGGAATCTACTAAACAACTGGATAAACTTGATGAGATTCGTCACTTGGGAATCATTCTTGAATCCGATGACTATAAAGTAATTTCTGCTACAAATTACAGAGAAGGGTATATTATGGAAGTTAAACTGGGGGATACCATATATCTTCTAGCAATAGCAGATGAGGTGATCCTTGAGGGTGTTGGGTACACCTATATTTTGGGAGATACTTCCAATTTTGCCAAAGTTGTGGATAAGTTTAAGAAATTGACAAGCTTGAAAGATTATGAATTGATACAACGGAACTGTGCAGAATCGAAAACCTCGGTTCTATAAAAATCATGGTTATCCGCAAATAAACATAGATACATATATACTTATTAGATGATATGGCCAAACAAGTAATAGTATCCACACGTCCTTTTGAATTTACCCGTGACCAAATATCCGAGAGCATCGATGAAAACGATGGTCGGTTGATTGTAAAAGGAGTGCTTCAAAAGGCACGAGAGCAGAATCAAAACGGTAGAGTGTATACTCGTAGTTTGCTGGAGAGAGAAGCCGGCAAGTACCAGGAGTTGATTAAGGATAAAAGAGCATTGGGTGAACTGGACCATCCAGACAGTGCTATTGTAAATTTGCAGAATGTAAGTCATAATGTACAAACGATGTGGTGGGAAGGTGATAGTTTAATGGGGAAGGTTGAGGTGCTTGGTACTCCGGCCGGTAATATTTTAAAGGAGTTGTTCAAGTCTGGTATAACACTTGGAATTAGTTCCCGAGGTATGGGAACAACAAGAGAGTCCGAGGGTAAAACCTTGGTAAACGATGACTTTGAATTGGTTGCATTTGATTTTGTAAGCAACCCATCAACTAGGGGGGCATTTCTTGAACCTGTTAATTTAACCGAATCGGTTGAACCAACATCCATACAAAAACCTGTTGTTACCAGTGGTAGGGTGTGTACTAAGTATTGCAAGGTCGAGGGACTTGTTCATGAAATTCTTGGAGAAATTGGAGACGCATAAAATGAAAAAGAATAATTTCACCCGACTTATCAAGGAAAGTATTTTGGAAGTTGCCAAAGAGCAACGTGACCAAATTGATGAATTTAATTCGGTGACGGGTAGATTTGACGATGAGGGATTGTCGTCTAAACAAAAGAAACTCGCATCTGAAAAAATAAACAAGTTCGGAAAATATCAGAAGTTCATTGCTCTTGAGGCAAGGGACTTGGATGTGGCAGAAGATATTTGCAATATCGTGGACAATGCGTCCAAGTATATTATGAATGAGACAGACGATTGGTTTGACGGAATTAGTGTAAAGAGAAACTTAAAGGAAGTGAAATCCATGGCCAAGGAATTTTATAAGACCGCAAAAGAACGTCAAGTATACACGCAACGAATGCAAAGTCTCTATGAAGATATGGGCAACATATTGAATCGTTATTTTGAAATTGCAGGAGACCAAAACAATGAAGAGAAGTGAATTAAAAGAATATGTGATGCAGACCTTGCTTGAAGTCGTGGATTATACCGGACATATTAAGGGAACACTTATAAAGAAATGCATGGGATATATGGGTGTTGAAAAAAAGTTTGTATGCGAGGGAACCGTTGGAGATGCAAATCAATGGGCAACTGACAATAAATTGACTTTTGTGAAATCTGATGATTCAACATTCGGAGGTCATTATGATGACGGAACCGCAATATATGAATTCCAACCAAATCCTGAGTATTACGGAGAGTTGATGGAGATTAATATGTCCGCCCGTGAGACATTGGCAAGAATTTCTGGAATAAATGCTCAAGTCCTCAACGAGGCCCCCGAACAAGTTACACAACTCGTACAACACATTTTATCGGATGAAACCTTGGCAGAAACTCGTGTGGCTCCGATTTTTTCGAATATAACCAAAAAAATTCTTGAGGGTATGGTAGACCCAACACAAACCACTAGGTTACTCTCGTTTCTTGTAAAAGAAGGGCTAAAGACTTTATCAGACGATGAAATAGAACTCTCCGAAGAAGAAAATAGATTGGCAACGGAGCAGTTATTTAGACATCTTCAACGACAAATAGACGAACTTACCGAAGGTTGTGATAATTGTAACGAAGAGGAGTGTGAGGGGTGCACGACTGAGGAATCGGCACAGCAGAGAGTTAGTTCAGGACCAATGCTCACGGGTGGAACATTGGCAAAGAACTATAATCGAATGGTGAGTGATCACAGACAATTTCTATAATATAGGAGAATACAAGCATGAAAATTACAAGAAAAGAACTTAGAGAAATCATCGAAGAAGTTGCCACAGAACTCGGCATCTTGGAATTCGATGAAGGAAACGCATTCGGAGCCGCAGTTAAAAAGGCAAAGGAAGCAGGTGAGGATGAATTTGAAGTTGACGGAGAAACCTTTAAGGTTAGAGAGTGGACCGATGCGGATGATGCACGTCGTGCAAAAGAAAGACAACGCATAAGTCCGTCATATAAGGTTAAAGAAGAATTGACCGCTGCACAAGAGAAACTTCCAGAACCTCTGAAGCAGGCAATTCTCAAAAAGCAAGGCAACGACGATGGTGAATCCACCGAAGAGGATGACGAGGAAGTTGCCGAGGGATTGACCGCTGCACAAGAGAAACTTCCAGAACCTCTGAAGCAGGCAATTCTCAAAAAGCAAGGTAATGCGGGTGAATCTACCGAAGAGGATGACGAGGAAGCAATTGAAGAAGGTAACGCATGGGGCAATGCAGTGCGTAAGGCAAGAGAAGAAAATCTCCAAGAATTTGAATTTAACGGAAAAACATATCAGGTCATGGAAAATGGCCATCCGGCACATCCAGTTGATGATACGGAAGAGTTTGTAGGTGACATCGGAGATGACGATGTAGAAGAAGGAAATGCTTTCGGAGCCGCAGTTAAAAAGGCAAAGGAAGCAGGTGAGGATGAATTTGAAGTTGACGGAGAAACCTTTAAGGTCAAGGAAGTTGAAGAGAAGGGTATACGTGAACTCACAAAGTGTTCACTATCCGAGACTTTTGCAAGGATTACCGGAAAAAAGAGAGTTTTGCTTGATTAAAATGTCAGTTAATTAACTTGTATTTTTAAAAAAGAGTGGGAGTTTCCCACTCTTTTTTTTTAACTTTTTTAACTTTTTTTAATATTTTCATATTTAGATATATATTTATAGTTTCAAAATGCTTCCATTCTTGGAAACAACGATAAAGGTTTCAACCTGATTGAAGTCCCTAATGACTTTAGAAAATCAAGGAATAAATACCATGAGTAAATTATTGAAGGAGGCTATTGCCGACGCCAAAGCGGTTCGTGAGACTGCACTTGCTAATGCAAGACTTGCACTTGAGGAAGCATTCGCTCCCAGATTGCAAAGTATGCTTACGAAAAAGCTGAAGGAAGAGGAACTAGACCTAGAAGACGACGAAGTGGAAGTAGAGGACGATGAAGTCGCTGCTGAAGATGACGTCGCATATGAGGACGATGAAGTTGCCCTAGAAGATGACGAAGTTGAAGCACCTGCTGAAGACGAAGTTGAAGCACCTACTGAAGACGAAGTTGAAGCACCTGCTGAAGACGAAGTTGAAGCACCTGCTGAAGACGAAGTTGCAGTAGAGGATGATGACGTTGCCTTAGAGGACGATGAAGTTGAGGAAGACGATCTCGAAGGAGATAGTCTTGATCTTGAAAGTATCATTAAAGAGTTAGAAGACGACTTGGCAGTTAATGATGAAGACGAAGTAGAAGAAGACGATGAAGAAGAATTGGAAGAACAATCCGATTCTTCGGAGTTGGGTATAGGTAGTGACGAGCATGTCGACATTGCCGATAGTGACGATGAGGACCTTCCCGATGACACAGAAGTTCAGAGTGCTGGACTTGGTGACGAAGGTGAGGAAGAAAAAGTTGCTGATATTGACGAAGAAATTGATTTGGAAATCGTGGACGAAGAGGCAGACGCTGGGAAACCAGAAGATGACTTGACTGCGACTGAATCCGACGAGGAACTTGCGTTCCCAACCGAAGACGTTGATGCCGAAGATGGCGACGTGGAGGAGGATGACGAAGAAATCAACTTGGAAGAAATTCTGAAGGAACTTGAAGAAGAAACAGAAATTGTTGACTTCGATGACGAATCAGAAGAAGCACCCCAAGTATCGGAACTCAATACCCAAATTCAGAAACTTCAGAAAGAAAACGATGAATACCGCAAGGTTTACAAATTTTTGCGCGGTAAGTTGAATGAAGTGAACTTGCTTAATGCTAAACTTCTCTATACGAACAAATTGTTCAAGGAGTTTGCGTTGGGTGAAGAACAAAAATTGAAGGTCGTAGAAAGCTTTGATCTCACGGGAAATGTCCGTGAAGCAAAACTTGTCTATGCTACCCTTGGTGAGTCTTTTCGGACTACCGTGGAATCAAAGTCACCGAAACGGGTCGCAAGACGACCGGTTTCCAAGACCAAGCAGACACTTACGGAAGGATTGGCCTCCAAGGCAATTAAATCAACAAAACCGTCCAAGCAGATCTTATCGGAAGGCAATGACCTTGCCGACCGTTTTAAGAAACTTGCCGGAATTGCTGATAAGTCGTAATATAACATTAAAATTCAAAGGAATTATTAAAATGAGTGAAATTAGTAAATTACTAAAAGATGCCCAGAATCCTCAACAAAGACTCATGGCTCAAACCCGTGGTCTTGTTACCAAGTGGGAAAAAACTGGACTATTAGAAGGAATCGACAACGATTCCGAGAAGAGTGGCATGGCCGTTCTTCTAGAAAACCAAGCAAAGCAGTTGATTGACGAATCACGGTCTGGTACCGGTCAATCAAGTGGCAACGAAGAGTGGAGTGGGGTTGCCCTGCCTCTCGTTCGTCGTGTGTTTGCAGAAATCGCAGCGAAGGAATTCGTTTCGGTTCAACCAATGAACCTCCCATCAGGATTGATTTTCTATCTTGACTTCAAGTATGGATCAAACCAATCCCAACAACAGAAGACAAAGAGTCTGTTCGGTGGAGACGGTGGAAAGTATGGTTCAACCAACGACGCAGAAGGTGGTCTTTATGGCACCGGACGTCATGGTTACACCATCAACGACCAAGAAGTTCTCGACGTCGACCTTGCGTCCACTACGGTTTCGCTTGGAAACAACGCACAGAAAGTTGCAATGACCTGGACACCTTCCAATACACTTAACGTGGATTTTGAAGGGGCTAGAGCATTCACATTCAGTGAGAGTGAAGGTACTGTGATTGAGTCTATCGATGACATCACTTCCACGAATCTAGGTGGCGGAAACGGTTCGGTTACCGTCAACGCAACACTGAAAGGTGGGAAGACCAAGACTGATTGCAGTAAGATTGATATCAAATATCATGTACAACCAACGGATTCGAGTCGTGGTGACTTTGAAGTAGGTATTACACAAGACTTCCACGGTGACGCAGATTCAACAGGTAAAGATGTTGGAATTCCTGAAGTTAACTTGGAACTCAAAAGTGAGCCAATCGTTGCGAAGACACGTAAGTTAAAGGCAGTCTGGACACCAGAACTTGCTCAAGACTTGAATGCCTATCACAGCATTGATGCCGAAGCAGAATTGACTTCGTTGCTCTCCGAGTACGTTTCAATGGAAATTGACTTGGAAATCTTGGACATGCTTCTTGTTAATGCACATTCCAACTCAGAGTGGGATGCGACCGTTAGTGCGACTGGTGGTTATGTCCAAGGGACATGGTTCCAGACTCTTGGCACACAAATTCAAGGTGTCAGCAACAAGATTCACCAGTTGACTCTTCGTGGTGGTGCAAACTTCCTCGTTTGCTCTCCAGCAGTTGCTACAATCCTTGAAAGTATCCCAGGATACGCAGCCGATACTGATGGAAATCAGTCTCAGTTTGCAATGGGTGTCTCCAAGGTTGGTGCGTTGAACAACAGATTCCAAGTTTACAAGAACCCTTACATGACAACGGATACGATCCTTGTCGGATTCAGAGGTTCTAACTTCTTGGAAACAGGTGCTGTTTATGCTCCATACATTCCGTTGATCCAAACTCCATTGGTATACGATCCGGTCAACTTTACCCCACGTCGTGGTGTAATGACCCGTTATGCCAAGAAGATGGTTCGTCCGGAATTCTATGGTTCGGTAAAGGTACTAAACGCAGATCAGTTCAACCCGTCCTGATTTGGTTTGACCAATATCGTATTGGAATAACAAAACATTTAAAGGGAGGTCCTTCGGGACCTCCCTTTTTATTTTAATGGATTCGTGTGTTGACGTATATTTATAGTTATTATGAGTGAAGAGGAAGAAAATTATGAATTGGAACGAATAAGGTGGGATGGCAAAGCAACATCTCCGATAGGCAAAACTCCTTTTGGATTTTTTGATACTGACACGGAGTTTGTTACCTTTGCCCCAAAGGCTGCAGATTGGGCAGCCACGAGATTGGGGTATCCGGTGGTGGACATAGAAATGATAGATTTGCAGTTTTATGCATGTTTTGAAGAAGCAATTTCCGAATATAGTGCCCAGATAAATCAATTTTCAATTAAACAAAATTTATATAGTTTGCGTGGAACGTCAACAAGTGTGAATTTAACTACGTCGGTATTGCAGACACAACCACTTCCGTTTTATCTAAAACTAGCAGAGGCATATGGTGCGGAAGTCGGAGCAGGTGGAAATGTTGATTGGAGAAAGGCAAGCTTGGATGTAAAGAAGGGAGTGCAGACATATGACTTACAGGGATTGTTTAGTCAGTATTATACTGATCCAAAGACGGGTGAAAAGAAACTGGAGAGAATTGAGGTAAAGAGGATATTTCACAATGCACCCCCAAGCATGAATAAGATATATGATCCGATGGCCACCTCAGGAATGGCATATTCCAATTTGTTAAATGAGTTTGGATGGTCTGGTATGTCACCGACAGGAACACAATTTTTACTTAGACCAGTAAACGAGGATTTGATGCGACTGCAAGCAATCGAATTTAATGAGCAGGTGCGGAGAAGTGCGTATGGATTTGAGGTCATCAACAACAAACTTACCATTTTTCCCATACCAACCAAGAATTTTACCTTGTGGTTTGATTATGTATTCAAGAGAGAACGGGATATGGCCGCGGTGCAGGGATATGTGGATGCCGATGAATTTAATACGATCCCTAGTTCCCAAACCGAGATTACCGAGGAAACAACGGAGCATGTTGTAGTTGATGAGACACAAGTTGGACTTGACGATGGCACACATGATGATGTATCCGACATATACCCACACAGACCACCGGATAGGTCACCGGATAGTGTAACGGATGTAAGCAATGCCCCCTACCAATTTCACAGTTTTGCAACTATTAATGATGTTGGAAAGAGGTGGATAATGAAATATTATCTATCAACTTGTAAGGAATTGTTGGGAGCAATTCGTGCAAAGTATCAAAGTATTCCGATTCCTGGAGGAGAAACTTCACTTGATGGAGAAACACTGCGACAAGAAGCAGCTTCCGAAAAAGAACAACTTATTACGGAACTGAGAGAGGATTTGGAGGTGACTAGCAGAAGTACCACAAGTGAACAATTAAATCAAGTATCGGACAATTTGCAGGAGAATTTGAGAAAGGTTCCAACTTTTATATATGTAGGGTGATATGGCAAAATCACGTGGCAGATACTATTCTAGAAGAGATGTCCGGTTTATGAATAGCATAAATGGGGAATTGATGCTTGATATAATTGAGCAACTTATAGTTCTTTATAAAATAGATCCATATGAAACTGATGCGAATGTTTATGGGGAAAGTGTTGAGAAAAGTTATCATCCTGGGGTTCAAATCAGTTGTTTGGTTGAAACTGATCCAGAGAGTACTCTGTATGAAGGTTTCGGTCCTGACGTTAAAAAGGGAACTATATTTAGGTTTCACCAAAAACTATGTGAGATTAAGGAGATGTATCCACAAGTCGGTGATATTGTTTTATGGGAGAATGCTTATTTTGAAATAAGCAATATAGTTGAAAACCAATACTTGGGTGGACAACCAGAAAAGAATTATAGTTTACTAGGCAACGCACATATGTCTCGTATCAGTAAACTTAATATTGTTGAGAGGGATACTTGATGGCAGATTACGAAGGAGTGAATAATCCCTTTATTACCTTGAAAAAAATGGGGGGTGATGGAACGGAACAGTTCAAGGCAAAGTTGAATACTACACCACCCAGTGTGGATGCGGACGAGTATAGGTCTGGTATGAAAAAACCTAAACACGCATTACAATCGGACAATCGTGCTAAAAAAATGAGAATGGATCACGAATCCAAGACATTTAAGAACTATTCGGTTACTTTGATGGATATAGATAATGTCTTGTATGAGTATTTTATAAACGTTATACAACCACAAGTCGTAGGGGCAAATGGTGAAGCATTGCAAGTTCCAGTACGACACGCATCTCCTGAACGTTGGGCCGCAATACAAAAAGATGGAGTTCTCCGTGATAGCAAAGGCCAACTTCAAAGACCGATGATTATTTTTACAAGAAGTGGTATGGAGAAGGATGATCAACTGGTGACCTTTAACAAGTATCTGAGTGTACCGTTTGTAAAAAAGTTTGACAAATATAATATGTACGATAAGTTTGGTGCGTTGAACGGAGCAGAACCAGTTGGTGAAATTCACAATGTTACATTTCCTGATCATGTTGTGTTGACTTATGATTTTACGATGTCCACGGAATTTGTCGAGCAAATGAATTTGCTAGTTGAAAAAATTAATTTTGCGAGTGACGATTATTGGGGTGATCCCGCACGGTTAAAATTCAGAGCCACGGTACAAGGATTTTCAAATACCATAGAAGTTCCGTCTGATGATGATAGGGTAGTCACTACTACCTTTAATTTGACCGTAAATGCATATCTACTTCCCGAGGTTTTCAATAATGAGACAACAACTCAGAGAGGACTGACAAAACGAAAGGTTGTGTGGAACTGGGAAGCTATCACGGATAAGGCAGGTACCCCAGAACTCCAGTCACCATCGTCCAGAAATATGTTTACCCTAACAAGAACTCAACGAATACTTTATTTGGAAGACATGGATATTGAATATGAAATTCACACATGGAACGATGAGGCAGAGTATGAACTTTCATTACTTGGAAACTCGTACACAATTTCATTTTTGACAGACGACGAAAAATTGGATTATTTAATGTGGGATGTGGGTGGAGAAGAAACAAAGATATACAAGGATGAGTCGACATTGGTTTCTGTGTCTGATCTGTTTAATGCCGAGGTTTCTACTAGTGAATGGACATCGGAAATACTAAAAATTAAGTTCATTAAAAAATAAATGGTTGATTTCCAAGGCATTATGCTTTATATTCTTTTATATTATGGAAACAAATGAAATAAAATTTACAAGTGACGAGCAAGCAGAGATGGCACAATTGAATGGCCAGTATCAAAATTTGTTGTTAGAGTTTGGTGAACTTCACCTACGGGGTATTCAACTAAAACGAGAACAGACCAATATTGAAGAGGACGAATTGGATTTAAGTGAAACATACTCCGATCTACAGAAGAAGGAAACGGATTTGATGTCCAGACTACAAAAAAAATATGGTCCAGGAAGTCCCGACCTGGTGAACGGTGTCTATATCAGAGAGGAAGATTTAAAAAATCCAAGATAAATATCTGTTTTTGACATTTTTGACTCATATTTATCATAAAAAGTCAATCATTCGATTTTAAACCTATATTAAACCTAAATTTAAGGAGACAACAAGATGGCAGAAAGAGTAGTAAGTCCAGCAGTATTCACTAACGAAATTGATCAATCATTCCTCGCACAAGGGATTTCTCAGATCGGTGGAGCAATCGTAGGTCCATTTGACCGTGGTCCAGCATTTGCACCAACCGTGATAAGAAGTCAATCTGATTTGGAAGATTTGTTCGGAGCACCCGATGGGAAGTATTATCAACCCTGGGTTGCCCGTGAATATTTGAGACATCAGGGAGTCGTAACGATTGTTCGTGTCGGTTCACTTGGTGGATATGAACAAGAAAACGCAGTTGTTATTAAGGCTATTGCACAATCAACATCGGGTTCTATAAATACCGGTGACGAATTTGTGCTTGGCGTCTTGGCAAACACATTACAGGCCGGTTCTGCCGACGCAACATATGACGGTTTTGCCGGCGCATTGATGTCAGATGAAGACCTTGGAGCCGCAGATGATGTTGTTGAAATACAACTTCCAGACCCAAATTCAACCGGAACACTTGGTAGCAAGTTCTCCGTTGATCCGACAAGTCCAGATAGTCTTAACAACGTATTTGGTCGTGCCCCGCAGAAAAATGCAAAATCCGCATATCTGTATTCGTACTTTGAAGATACCGCACGGGCAGTGCATGAGGCTGCTAGTGGTGGTTTACCATTCAAGGTTAAGTTGGATATAGAAGCAAATCAAGGTCCACTAGATTTTGATGGGGAAGGGATTAGTGAGGCCTCAACACCTTGGATCCAGTCACAACGTATCAGTGACCAACGATATGATTTGTTCAGAGTTGCAACCAGAAACATGGGAACATCTGCAAATCAAGAGATAAAGGTCGGCATCTATAATGTTAAGACACCAGGATCGTTACAAGGAACGGATTACGGAACATTCAGTTTGGTTATTCGTCAGTTTAACGACAATGATAAAAATCAAGAAGTTCTTGAGAACTATGATAATCTTAATCTTGATCCGTCAAGTCCACAATATCTTCCACGTGTAGTTGGTGACCGTATAGTTACAGTCAACGAAAAAGGCAAAGTCATTGAGCATGGTGACTATAGTAACAAGAGTAATTGGATTCGCATTGAAATGCCAGAGGATGCAAACGCACCTGCAAACGCAATGCCATATGGATATGGTCCATATGCGTCACCACTTGCGAATGTTGATATTCCCGAACCAGAGTGGAGTTATGCAAGTCACTATGTAAAGAATCCAGGAAGGTATTTCTGTGGTACGGTATTTAATCAAGAAAGTCCTGACGGATTACTTGAACTACCCGAAGCTTCAAGAAATTCAATTGAGTTGTTTGCACCAGTACCACCAAATTCAGGTGTGGCAGGAAATGGTTTCTATCTAGACGAACCCGGTTCATATGTCAGTCAAGATGCAACCGAGACCGGTGACACTGTACCAGTTCTCCACACGACCGACGCAATTCCTGCGTCACTTGGTAATACCAATGATTACGTGAATGTGAGAGCAAGACGGTTTTTGGTAGGATTCCAAGGAGGTTTTGATGGACACAGTCCTACACACCCAATTCGCCTTGGTGCGGATATTACTCCCCAAAATGTACAAGGCCTTGATTGTTCAGGACCACACTCCGAGGGAACAAGTGGATATAAGAAGGCATTTGCCGCTCTCAGCAATCAAGACGAGTTTGATATTAACTTGATTGTAACCCCGGGATTGAGTCTCGACCTACATAGAAACGTTGTCAATCGTGGTGTTGACTTGTGTGAAACCAGAGAAGATTGCTTCTACATTCTTGACTGCGTTGGTGCAAATAACCAACCAGGTAGAGTTGACGATGCGGTTGATCAAGTTTCAACACTCGATACAAACTACGCTGCAACTTACTATCCTTGGGTTAAGATTATTGATCCGTCGACCAACAAGATTATGCCATTCCCACCAAGTGCGGTTATGCCAGCAGTTTTTGCATCAAACGATAAGGTTTCGGCCGAATGGTTTGCTCCTGCCGGTTTGAATCGTGGTGGCATTGAAAAGGCAGTAGGTGTTCTCGACAGACTTAATTTCTCCGAGAGAGATGTATTGTACGAAGGCAAGGTTAATCCAATCGCTGCGTTCCCAGGACAGGGAATTGTTGCTTTCGGTCAGAAGACCTTACAGAGACGTCCATCTGCTCTTGATAGAATTAACGTACGTCGTTTAATGATTGCTCTCAAGAAGTTCATTGCAAGTACTGCGAGATTCCTCATTTTTGAACAGAATGTGGCAGCTACTCGCAATCGTTTCATGAGTATCGTGAATCCATACCTAGAGAGTGTACAACAGAGACATGGTTTATACGCATATCGTGTGATCATGGATGAAACGAATAACACTCCTTCGTTGATTGATAGAAATATCCTATACGGACAAATCTTCTTACAACCAGCAAAGGCAGTTGAGTTCGTTATCCTTGATTTCAGTCTTACACCAACTGGTGCAAGTTTTGAAGGATAATTTATACTAAACTAAATCTTAAAAACCCCTCTCTTCGGAGAGGGGTTTTTTTTTGTTCTCATATATATTTATGTGGTATGAATGATGTTAGACTATCTGATTTATTGACGGAAATACAATATGATGCATTTGTATTATTTGTAAGAGAACATAGATTGGATACCGAAAATTCTCTTGTAAACGAAATTGGCATTCCCTCTCGGTTAAAAAAGATTTGGACATTTATACAGGACCTTGCATCAAGCATTTCCATAAAAATCGTGGATTTGGTAAAGTTGTTTCTTGATAAGGTAGTTTTCAAGTTCTTCGCTAAAATAAAATTCAGTTTTAAGTATTTATTTGGACTTGTAAAGAAAGGGTTTAAGATTTACAAGGATGTCATAAAGGCAATTGGTGATTATATATCAAAGACTAAGGTTGGTAGATGGACGGAAGAGAAGTTGAAAGCACTAGATGCATTCCTTGCAAAACATCCAAAGACAAAAAAAATAGCGGGTATAGCTGTGGCGTCAATGCTGATTTATATTTGGTTGAACATGACATTTACTGGAGATGCGGATTTCGATTTTGATATGGGTGATATGATTCTTGCCTTGGGTGGGGGTTTTACTCTATCTACATTATTCGCAGGTCCTGAAGGTATGGCATTGCTTGCGTTGTTTGCCACGGGATTGATTGGACTATCGTTTCCCTGGCCGGGACCCCAACACATTCAGTTTGTAGGTGCTGTTATATATGGGTCTGCAAAAATGGTGGGAAAGAAACTTAGGAAAGATAAATAAATATATTTTTTGATTTTCATATATTTATTAAAAGAATGAGATTGAAAAGATTGAAAAAAAAGGATTTTTGGACAATTTGATTCATATTTATTTTAAAGTTCTAAACTAAACAAACTGGAGAATTTAAATCATGGCAGAGTTAATCGAAGCACAAGAAATGTTTTTTACGGCATTTGAACCTAAAACCTCAAATCGCTTTATTATGTACGTTGACGGCATCCCCGCATATCTTATCAAAGGAATGTCCCGTCCAACATTGGCAATTGAAGTCAATACATTAGATCACATTAATATTAAACGGAAGGTTCGGGCTGGTAAGGCCGAATGGCAAGACATCACGTTAACACTTTACGATCCGGTTGTACCTAGTGCAGCGCAGGCAACGATGGAATGGGTTCGTCTCTCCCACGAATCTGTTACAGGTAGAAATGGTTATGCCGATTTCTACAAAAAGGACTTGGTATTTAATATGCTCGGTCCCGTGGGTGACAAGGTGGAAGAGTGGACTGTCAAGGGTGCGTTTATCAACAATGCAACCTTTGGAACACTTGACTGGGCAACCGGTGACCCGATGACTGTTGAATTGACATTATCATACGATTACGCAATTCTTCAATACTAATACACGAATTACTATCCAGTTTAATAAAAAAACTTCCTTCGGGAAGTTTTTTTTTTGGTTGAGTATATATTTATCTATGTTATGAATAAGATCGAATTGAGGCAAACCATTCTTGATATTTTTGAGGATGTCACGATAGAAGGCAAATCTCCTCGTTTGGATGAGGGGTTTAGTGCCGCGTATCATAGTCTTCTTAAGTTTTTCATCAAAATGGTACATAAGGGAAAATTTAGACGTCCATATGATATCGATGATAGTTCCGGTAGGATGGTATTCATTACCAAGGGTGGGAAGAAAATTGTTGTCAACGATGCAAAAATTGGGGTTACCGTGTGGAAGACATGGAAAAATAAGAAAGACAAAAATTTCTTTGATTACAGCGAACATGAAGAAATTTTGAAGTTCGCTCAGTCGTCATAGAACTATAACCAAAAAACTCAGTTTTCCTCGTCTAAAAAATCTATTGACAGAATATATATATACTGTTAAAGTTTAGGTTATATATAAAAGTTTAATTAATAAAAGGTTACAAAAAATAATGGCAGACGAAAATCCAACAGTAGAACTTCCGAACGAAGTTAAAGAGGCAATGAGACGAGACGCGGAGAAATCGGCAACTACGTCCGCAACTTCCCCACAGACAACAAAAACACCAAAACCATCCGATTCACACCCGGTATTTTCACAACAAACGGACCAAGTGCAAACTACGCAGTATCCAAGTGAAGTGATTGACTTACCAAGTCGGGGTTGGTTTTATGAACCAAATTCACCTCTGTCTAGAGGTCAGATTGATATTAAGTATATGACGGCAAAGGAGGAAGATATTCTTACTAGTCAGAACTTAATCAAGAAGGGACTTGTTCTTGATAAGTTGCTTGAGGCACTAATTATTACCCCGAGTGTGAATTTAGAGGATATTTTGGTGGGTGATAAGAATGCCATCTTTATCGCCGCACGTATTCTTGCGTATGGCAAAGACTATAAGGTAAAGTTTAAGGACCCGTCAACCGGAGATGACGTTGAAGATACAATTGATCTGACCCATCTTGATAACAAGGAGTTTGACTTTGAGGGTCACGAACGAGGGCGAAACTTGTTTGAGTACGAATTTCCATATAGTAAGAAGAAGGTACATTGGAGTTTGCTCAAGCACTCGGATGAACGTGCAATTGATGCTGAATTGAAAAGTCTTAAGAAGTTTTCAAGGGACAAGAATCAATCAAGTGAAGTAACAACTCGTCTGAAGTATGTTATCAAGGCCCTCGATGGGGATGACGACAAGACTAAAATTAAGAAGTATGTAGACACTGAGTTGCTTGCAAGGGATAGTCTTGCATTCCGCACATATATTAAGGAAAACACACCCGACATTGATTTGACGTTTAACTTTGAGTCGGAAGAGACCGGTTATACCGAAAGGATGCAGTTACCTCTAGGGGTTGACTTTTTTTACCCTACCGCCCGAGTATAAGGTACATCTCCACGAGGAAATATTTAACCTGTCTTATTATAGTCAAGGTTCATTTTCTCAAGATATTGTCTACAATCTACCAATCCATCTTAGACGTTTTTATGCTAGGAAACTTGTTGATGTAAAGAGCAAGGAAAACGAGCAACAAAAGAAGGCTCA
>Ga0209657_1000520_pt1 | contig 24688 bp, 46 predicted proteins | sample SaaInlV_100m_DNA_FD_184650 | JGI IMG/M metagenome (GOLD analysis project Ga0209657, IMG submission 184650) | Marine microbial communities from expanding oxygen minimum zones in the Saanich Inlet - SI037_S3LV_100m_DNA (SPAdes) (version 2) | ecosystem: Environmental > Aquatic > Marine > Intertidal... | reverse complement strand
AAAGGTCGTCATAAATACCTAAGAAAACGCCCGCATCCCAGAAAAAAGGGGGACTTAAAATACCAACCCAACCGTATATAAAATAATTAAATGAAACCAACAACAGAAACAACAATAGAGATGAATAAGAAACAAGCAGCTGAGCAGATAGCTAGGCTAATAGAGATGTTTAATAAAAAGTCTTCCAAGAATAGTCGGGGCGACAAACGAAGGCTAAGACAACCGCACCGCAAAGCGAATAAACTAAGACAAACAGACAGACGCGTTAAAATAAACAAACAATGAAATCACAAAAACAATTATTATTAGATCTTATGGAGCACATGGGTGGTCCGGAAATGGTAGCAGAATTTCAGGCAACCCTAGGTCCTAGACTTAAATGGAATAGTAATGTAGAAAAGAACCTTCCCAATCTCAGTGATGAGGAATATAACGTTAAACTCGAAGCAATGAAAAAGGAAGCTCCAGCTTTCATTAAATTCCTTAAATCGGGCACACATACAAAAAGTCCTGAGTCAAAAGCCGAATTAAAGAAGATACTAGATAGTGGTGAAAATAATTAAATCCTCCGAACAAATGAAAGTAACTTTAATAATAGAGGAGCTTCTACCAGAGGCAGCGCCTATAGGCATGATAGCCACCGATCTAGAACATCTAATAAGAATCCTCCAATTTCAAACAAGAGAAAAGGGTATGAAATTGTCGGGAGTCTTAAATCTTAAACCTGAACTTGAGGCAGAAATAAATGAATGAAGCACACAGATGGATGGAACAAGCGGGATATACTGCTAACCATTGGATGATACAAGGCAAAGAAGATATAGATAATATGTTTCACGAAGGATACGCAGAAAAGCATCCTGAATTGTTAGCGGGGTTTATGTCCGCTGCAGCGAAAGATGAAATTGCAAGGTATCTTGCTAAAATACACGATGCCATCGAAGCTGGTGTTCCTGTGGCAATATCAAATAACTCCGGTATTTTGTATGAGTCATGAGTCTTAAATCTTAAACCTGAACTTGAGGAAGAAATAAATGAAAATACTCGAACGTGAAATTCCCTTACATAAGGACGCTTATAAAACCTACGTTAAGACAAGCGTGAATTGGAAACAACAAAAGCATGCTATGAAAGCTTGGTTCGATAATCTGAGTGATGAATGTAAATACTATGCATTTCTTGATTTATTAGTACAATATGAAAGAAAGGTTGATGGAGCATTATGAGTCTTGATTTTTATCAAACAGTAGGTGGCCGACAATTTATTGACGGCACCATGAAAAACATATCACGTTCCCTGGAAAGAATAGCTGACTCCCTAGAAAAAATGGGATCCACAGCAGAACAGGAGGAAGAGCAATTATGTCAGCAGTGTCTCTTATCCGTGGCGGATGTTGTCGACGACGATCATGGGAATATAATCAATATACCTGGTAAAACGAATGAGCACTACTAATGAATATACAATTCCATGCTCGTGGCAGATGTATGGACATTTAAAAATCCAAGCCGATAGTTTGGAAGATGCAATAGAGATCGCAGAGAGCGATTCTACCAACCTACCTGATGGAAGCTATGTAGAGGCTTCTTTTGAAGTAGATCATGATGTATTAGAAGATTAAAAATTATGAATGCAAAAGAAGAAAGAAAAAATTATTTACGTCAGTTTGGCCGTCTTACGCATAATAAAGATGGAGATAAAGTAGTAGTACTATATAAGACACCAAGGCAGAAGAGCCCATGGTGTATGTCGTCACTAGATGCGCTTGAACTTTATAATGGGACATCAACAGATGTGTACCCAATTCCTTTAGAGGATTTAGCGGAAAAAACTTGTGTAGTAGATTGGGTTCTACATCTATGTATTAAATCTTGGGTCAAACCTGGACACATACAATTGTTCACAGAGAGTGCTTTGGATCATCTAGGATTTAGTTTTATCGAGTATGGCCCACCAGCAGGACCAGATGGAAAAAGTCTCGATTACATTGAACGCGGTCAAATGGAGCTAACCACTTTACCATTATGAACGATTGGTTCGTGGCAAAAACAAAATTCGAGATATTTCAATGGGCATCTGGCGAATATCTATGTCAGGAAATACCTGACAATTGGGTAAGTCTAACAGATGAACAAAGAGATGAATATATACAAGAAAACGTATGCGAGCAGTTTGAGGATGACTCCGTGGGCTCAATACTCAGCCAAATAAAAGTATTAGCAAAATACGCAGACGAATTCTTTCAACCCCAAAAGCAAATGCAACTAAGTATAAATCAAAGGATTAATAACGATGAGTTATGACAAGAATCAACGTAGGCATATTACCCGCTGAGCTAACGGACAAACATTTGATAGCTGAGCATCGAGAAATTAAACGCATTCCAAATTGCGTTGCAAAAGGGAAATACAGCATGACTGGAAAGCCGAAAGAATTTAAACTAGGAGCGGGTCATGTGAAATTCTTTTACGATAAGCTGTCTTACCTATTGAAAAGATATAAAGAATTATACGCAGAGTGTTTGAAAAGAGGATTCAACGTACAGAACTACGTCGGTGCATGGGATAACGTGCCGAAGGAGTTACTAAACGACTACTCACCTACCGAACAAGATAGGATAATAGTCCAGCAAAGGATTAGCGAAAAGCAAATGCAATTAAGCATAAATCAAAGGATTAACAACGATGAAGAAATTAAAAATTAGCACAAGTATGTGGATATTGACGGTAATGAATGTAGCAGTATGGGCGGGTTACTGCGTTAGTATAGTGTGGGATAAGATTGAGAGCTATAAACTTCTTGTTCAAACTTACGAGGCTGAGACAAGGATACAAGAAGCTCAATTAAGCGATGTATTATCTAGTTTGAAAAATAGGGAGAGTTTAAGTTACCAAGATGGTTATGAGGCCGGTAAAGTACAAACTGGCGTAGCCTTCCTGCACTCAGGTACTATGCAGTCATACTCAGACGGGTATCATGCTGCTATAAGTCAGTGGGGGGAAGTAAATCCAGAATCACAACTACCAGCTATTCCTAGTATCGAAAATACTTCTGATTCATTGTCGCAGGAGGATACTGAGTTATTGAATACACTTAAGGTAGATGCTGAGAAAGTTGAAAAGCTTCAAACACGAGCTCATTTAAAACTTAAAAAAAATGAATAAACATTATCAATGGCTAAATCAAAAAAACGAAGATTTTGGTATCATTATAATAAACCTGAAAGTCGTAGATGTAATCACACAGTATTAACTATTCATTGGAATGATTCTTGTAATCCCGTTAATTCTATTGTTTGTAACGTCAAAAGTGAAACTCATGAGAGGAAGCAACAACCACATTGCGTGGTTCGAGGTTGGTGTGACGACGTTTTATTCATAACTCAAGAGGGTAAAACACAAGCTATTGTAATATAACGAAATATCTATACCAGCTGTGGTATATACTAATGTTACACCCAACATGCCATGAGGCATTTAATCCATAATAAAAAAAAGATGAAAAATATATTCACTATTCTATTCCTTGTTGGAGCTGCGGCATTACTGTGGTTTGTATGCAATAATGCATTCTTAGATGAAGAGGCAGATGATGCAAATTCAACTGAGCCAAATTCAACTACAGCTAAGTAAATACCCCTTCTCCGCGCGGGGAATAAAAAAACTGCACCGCTCTATGGAAGTGCAGTTTTTTTTACCTCTCCATCAACCTAAACAGAAATTACCCTCTACTCTGTGGTATATATAAGTGATGACTACTACAATGATTATTATAATAGTGGCTCATGTAATTCAATGGATTTCCGAACGATGCGGATAAATCATGACCACACCTGAAACAGGGTTTTGGCAGATAGTAAAAAATATAACTTTTTGGCATAGATATGTAATTCGAGGTTTTAAGAGAATGATCTTCCTCGTTTGGGGTTTGGTCATATTCTCCTTAATGACCGCAATGTTACTAGCCGTCTGTATATGTTTAGGACTCATCTCGCTATAACCACAAATAAAAAAGGATTCGAAAAATGAGTGAATTAGGTATAAGTGAAGTTAACGAAATCAAAGGTAAAGCTCCAGAGCCCAAAGTGCTTGATTGCTTAAAAAATGCAGTTGATTCAGATGAACTAGAAGTCATATTAACGTCTCAAGGAGCGGGCAAGTCGTGGCTGGAACAGATTGAAATGCTTAGGCTGCAAAAACGTTTGGCTGAAGCTGAGAAAGAACTTGAGAAAGAACTTCGTCTAGAGAGGAGACGTGCGAGTATGAAAGCTCGAATTGAGAAAAGTCCTGAGCTGCAAAAACTCATGAAGGAACGTTGGGAGAAAACTCATGAAGGAACGCTGGGATAATTAGGTACTAGACTCGCAGGCATAAAAAAACCCCTTTTAAATAAGGGGTTTTTTTAGCTATTAACTAAGAAGGTTATTCTTTACTGGGCTTCTTCGCCACATGCTCTCCGACATTCCCAGCGGCATATATGCCAAAGATCCACATTGTGAAATCAGCCCATTCATTGAATGGTGCTTGCTTTAATATTAGTGCAGTTGTGGCCGCAACAAAACAAATTCCGGCACAGAGTAACTTTCGGCTTTTTAGGTTCATACGAAAAAAATAACTTATGACTTAGTTATAGGCAATGATTAAGTCTTCTGTGTTATATATAGATGTATACAGACGTACATTATTTAATATCACAAAATAGGAACCAATTATAAATTATGAATGAAGAAATTATAGAAAAAGTTATAGATGAACAGACATTATTAAAAGCGCCAGGTACTACTGGCAAAGATCTAGATTATTATTTAGACGCCATTGATAGTTTTGACGACTATGCCTACAAAGGCAGTGTCTCTTATCCGTGGCATATGCTTAAGGCATATATGAAGGAAATTGCACCTCTTTTACTTGAGTGCGAATGTCCGCCCGGTCATGATTGGCATGACCGTAACGCACTCCAACACGTTATCGATGTCGGGTTAGCAGCTATTCCGCACATTCAGGAACCACAGGAACCAGGCCGTGAGCCGTTTGGTGTGAGCCATCTTATTGAAGCTGGTGCCAAGATGGTTAATGATCTTAATGCATGCATCACAGGCAGTACTTATGATGCACCATTAAAGAAAATTGACCCTGAAGATTATGAGACACCTATAGCTTGGACGGCGTGCTGTCATGATCTAGGAAAAGCTAACTGTGCTCACCAGTTTCACTGGAGTAACTACAAGTTTTCCTTCAAAGGACACGAACATGCGTCTTATCACATCATGACCGATGTAACCTGGCGTAATCGTGCTTGGGGTTGTGCTGAATATGGCCTTGGTGAGTGGATGGAGAGAAGCAGTAGATACAAAGGCACACGTATGGACGATCCTTGGCCCGGAACTGAGCGAGATTCAGTTGAAGCGGTTTGCGTGCGTGAGCACAAGTTTCTCCAACGTGGAGTAGATAAAATCACGGAAGAGTCCGTAAGGGAATTTCTCCATGAAAATATCTATAAGTCGTTGAAGTATCTTCCTAAAGAGAAACGCCCCCAGCAGCAGTTGGAGGCAATCTTCATGTTCTACATGCTGAATATCATGGATGCCCAAGGATTTAAAAATCCAGGTCATACTATGTGTTTGAATCAGGCTCAAAAGTTCGTGTCAGAAGCTATGGCTGTGTTTAACGCTGACAACTACGATAAGGTCAACAATATGTTCGGTGATGCCGATTTGTTGGACTACATGGATCCTCCAACCCCAGCGGCAACGGTCCTAAATTCAATCTTCAAAAAAGATGAGTAATCTAACAAAAGCGCAGAAGACGGATCTTGAGGAAAAGGTGAACAACGGCCCAGGACTCACTCGTGAAGAGCTAGCCTTGATCATCAACTCCCAAGATGAAATCAGCTATAAAGAACTGCTGATGGGCATTACCCATCTAGGCACGCAGTTCGGTGGGTTTGGCGGCGGCATGTCCTCAGACAAGCTGTGGCTCATCTGCGATCAGATGAACAAAACTCCCAGAGGTGCTCTGGTAGCCAAGTTCTTCACACTAGGTTGCCATATGGCTCGCATGCAAGATCCAGCTTCTCGTTCGCTTGATGGATACTACGGATGATTACAAAAATGCCTGAAAGTCCTGGTATGCTTGACGGCATACCTATAAGTCCCTGTGTGCGCAGTGGGTTCTGTTGTAAACAGTTCTCCTGCGCCGCAGGGGTGCATCATGGAGCTGAACACAAAGGACCGTGTAAGTTTCTCAGAGGCGATGAACCAGGAGCTCATTCCTGCGGACTCGTTGATGATGAGCTAATAACGGGTAACGACATATATGCGGGAGCAGGTTGCTGCTCGCCTATGTTTAATAGAGATCGTGAAAAAGTTATAAAAAGGTTAAAAAAATGAAAAACAAAAAATACAGACAACCATTAGACGTAAATGAGATAGATCCCATCATCTTATTTATGGTACTATATAATAATAGTAAACAGCAGGGAATGGGATTACTTGATTCTTCAGGTGTTCAGGATATAGATCAGGACGAAGCGAAGTCATTATTGAGTGAACAGCCTGCTGCACAGGGCAGTATTATGCGGCAAAGAAATCCAAAGAAGGCAGATCTGATCAACGAATGGATAGATTTCCAGCCTAAGACGCTTGATTATGTTCGAGGTCGCGTGATGAAGTGCAGCATTAATGGTATTGAGCTCGACACATGGGGCTATGACCGGGATAACGGAAAAGGGGCAGCACAGGCTTGTATTGATGAAGCTAAGTTCCTTCAGAGGCCTATAGAGGATATACAGGGCTTGTTGCCGTCTTTCATGCACAAGACGCTTGATGAAGATAAGGAGGTACAAGATGGATAAATCAGGAATAGAGCTGTTTGAGGTAGGAGGATCCATCCGGGATAGCCTAATAGGTAGGCGCAATCACGATAAAGATTTCGTGGCTGTCGACCCAGAGGGGTGGGATCATTTCTTCGCATGGGCAACGGCCTATATGGATAGGGTATTTCAGGTAACTCCTAAGTACCAAACTATCCGTGGGTTATATAACGGAGAAGTCATGGATATCGTGCTTGCAAGAAAGGAATCCAAGTATTCAGATTTCCGCCATCCGGAGAAATGTGAGCCTGGTACTCTTGAGGATGACTTGGCTAGGCGGGATTTCACTATGAACGCCATAGCTGCTCCTCATGAAGATGCTGGAACGCCCCATAAGCTTATTGACCCTCATAAGGGCCAGCAAGCTATCAAGGATCGCGTTATAGAGTGTGTTGGTGATACTGTACAAAAAATGAGTGAAGACTCTCTCAGGCTCGTTAGAGCAATTCGCTTTAGCATTACATTGGGATTTAAGTTGGATGATAAGATAAAAGCCATCCTTCTTTATAATGATCCGGTTATGCACGAGGCACTAGAGTCAGTATCTCGTGAACGTATAGTTGAAGAGTTAACCAAAATGTTTACTCACAATACACGAGAGGCTATGTTGTTTATGCAGGAGATCCATCCAAAGATACGTAGCAAGATCTTCGGAGATGATATCTGGCTTAAGCCGACACTAGCTGAAAGAAAACTCCCTCAATGAGGGGGTTTTTTTATCTATAGGATAATACTAATTATAAAGCCACAAGTTTTGATTATCTTTAGTTCTGGTAGAGACAGAAAGGTAAAGACTTTCTGGCAGCTTGCTTTAGACATAAAATACTTCTTATTATCTGAGTATTTGATTGTTATATAATTTAATAAATTCATTGCTTTAAGGTGCTAATATCCCGAACAGCATACTTTAACGTGAAATTTTACCGCGTCGAGGGTTATATATAAGTGATGGAACTAGATAAAACTAAGAGTAGGAAAGTCCTTGGTCGTTGGATAAATGACTGGGAGCTTGACCGAAAATTACAACTCGACACCGATGACGATGTCGCAGATGGAGATGGAAAGCTTGATGAATCGTTTGCAGATGAGAGCTTAAATTTTACGGGCTTCAGCAACTGCCCGGGCATTACCAGAGATAATCGTTATTACTCTACGAAAATAGGTTCGCCTAAAAAGGGTGAGGTTTATTGCCTTGCGCCTGGCTTGTGTGATAAAACAAGTTATCGTCCAACTTTCATCATAGTAATTGACCCAAAGTGGGGAGATGAATATAACGATACACATGTACTAGTAGCACCATTTAGCTACCTCAGCGAGCCGGCCACCAATCACGAGTACAAACTACAAAACGATTGGGGTCCGTGGCGCAGGGTTGTTTCATGCGCTTGTGCATTTACAGTCAACTGGGATAACATAGATGGCTGGCTGGAAGGAGCTCTAAGCGACGAAGAGTGTGCTATTATTCATGCATCTTTCCGCGATGTAATACGCGGAACAGATTCAGTAAGAGAAGTTCCTGGTTGCGTTAAAAATGAAGATTGGCGTATGAGGCATTTCTGTCCCGTACCAATCACGCATTCCAAGGATCCTCGCATTGAATATCAAGATACTATGATTGATATCGCAAACAGCATTCAAGCAGCTTCTCTTGTAAAAGCGGAGGAGGTATCTGATGTATTATAAAGAATACATTAAGACCCTTGAGTGGATGTGTTTCTGGCCGCATGACCCATATTACAAGGCGACAGCGGAACGTAATATTCCTGTTACGTCTAAGATTTATTTAGATGATTCAGAAGTCCCGGCAACTATGGAGGATGTCGAGATGCTTTGGCTTGAAACGCCGTCTGGAGAAATTCTAAAAACTCTTCCAGGACATACAAACCATAGTCCTAAGTCTATAGCCCAAAAGGCGTCTATTGAACTTAAGTTAGATGGTTCAAAACATGAGTATGTCGATGATATGGATTTCTGGTGGAATCCTGATAACACCCTCCCAAGATTCCCGTCGTTTCGTCATCTCGCATACTACTTTAAAGCATGTGAGGATGCCGGAAGATGGGTAGGTACGAATACATTACCTAAAGATTTCTTCACGCCAAAGTGGGACTGGATTATGGATGTCTTTCTCCCAACTAGCGAGGAAGAGATTAACGCTGTAAACAAATGGAGTTTTATGGCGCACTATGGATTCTTCCACGACTGCCCGGATTCAGAACACGAAAAGGCAGTGGAGTTGGGCATTATAGATCATTTCACGAAGAGACGCGTAACTGAACTGATGGCAGTAAGTGAGCAAAGTAATTATCGTGATGATAGGGTTGAGCATACTGTTGTTCATACAGAATAAGTAAAGAGGGGTCATTTGACCCCTCTTTATTACCTATTCCACGCAATTACAGTTACAGCGGAGTTATATATAAGAGACTAAGACAGTATTAAATCTTAATTAACAAAAATATGATAACCTTAATAATATTAATAGCTACGTTCGTATGTGCCATGTTTGGGTGGGGTATTACAATATCACTATGGTGGTGGTGTTTATTCTTTCCTCTGTGGTTTGCGTTTATAGTTACTCACGGCATCTGTGGATTCGCCATGGACATTGTTAGCTTGCCTGCGAAGGGCTGGCGCAAACTAACAAAAAAACGGGAAGAGGTGGTTTAAACCTCTTTCTTAGATATCGTACAATGCTTGACTAGTATAGTCTATATAGTATACCCTACAAAAATGTCTGATCAGTATATGATTAAACAAGCAATTCTAGGTCGGTTGTTAAATGCAACGGGTGTTGGGCCTGTTATGAATTTGCTGAAGCAAAGATCACTTACAGAAGGAATTATCGGTAGAGGAGAAATACCAAAGCTCGTTTCTGATCTTGCTAAAACCACATCTAAAGTAGATAAACTTGCACCTCAACATGCTGCTATTGTAGAGAAGATCAATAAACTACAGGATGTCTGGCTCTTTAAAAAGTTTAGACAAAGACCTCTTCCTGATTTGGTTAAAAAAGAGCAAGCGTTGTCTGATAGTCTAACAGCGCAGCAAGCTTTACAGAGAGCTGGCACTAAATCAATAGGGAGAGCAGAAAATAAACTACAAAAATTAAAGGACTCACTCCCGGGTCAAACGGCTGATGTTAAAAATTTATATGGAACCTTACTTGCGGGTGGTGGCTTAGCAGCTGCAGGTCATTATGGGACTAAAGCTTTAGACCAAGAAGAAGAAAAGCCTCTTTAGTATTTAATTGCCAAACCTCAAATTCAAACCCTCTTCCTTGGAAGGGGGTTTTTTTATGTCTAAATTTAAAATAAGGAAATAATATGAAAGGATTAAACGTAAAGGATAAGACCAATAGTAAAATTAAAGTATTAGGTTACGATAAGAGTAAAGGATCACATCTTAAGTCTTCGGACATAGCTGCAATTGGATCAGAGTTAAGAAGTTTAGCCGTCAATGACACAGTCCTTCCGGAAGATGTTATAGACGCAGCTCGTAATCCAGAATCTTCCATGCATAGCTATTTTGAGTGGGATAATAAAAAAGCTGCTCATAAATATAGGATGATCAACGCAAAATACATCATACGTTCTATGCGTATGAAAATTGCATACATACAAGTCGAAAACGAAACCGGAGCTGAAAAGGCTATAGAAACAACTGTACGTATGCTTCATTCTGCACCAGATGTTGATCAGGAAGGTAGCGGTAACTATGTGTATAAGGAAGTTGCGTCTGTTCTAAATGATATAGGACTCCAACAATCCGTGGTCTCTGACATGTATAAGTATTTACTAGGAGCATTCCGCCGATTCAACGATTTCAGCAATCTTGCAGAAGATCTAGATTCTCTAGAGCCAGTTATTTATTTATTAGGTAAAAAAATAGGTTTATCAGAAAGTAAAATAAAATCACAAATAATTAAAATAAGAAAAGGAATATAATGACTACGAAAACTAAAAAAGAAACTGTAATTAATAAGCCTCAAGCCACTACGGCAATATCAGCTCCGATCTATATTAAACCTTTGGAGACAAAGAGATTCGTAATGAATGTTCATGCTTTGGAACCTAATAAACCATACTGTCCGCATAAAATGGATCAGAAGGCCATATTGCAAATACAGCAAAAGCAGGATGGTGTTACTCCCACTAGTAAAAAAGAACCAAAAGATCAGTGGAAGGAGTTTATGGGAGCTGGATATTGGATACGTGACGCCAAGGGTGTTATACAAGATCTTGCCGCCCCTGCGATTCAGTTTAAAAGGGCAACTGTTGACGCAGTAAGACATGTAGGAGATCGTAAAACACTTACAATGGCTGCAATCCGCTCCTGGTTTCACATCAGAAGCACGGATATTAAAAATCCTGATTTCGTGGCATTAAAGAGTGATCCACTAGAGGAATACTTATTTGACGACATGGACTATCGCTTTACCGGGCAAGAAGAGGGGAAGCAATCTCAGTGGGTTAATAAAGATAGGATTAAAGAAATGAAACGTTTCCATAAAAAGGGTATTTCTATGTCCCGACATCCAGTAACTGTTGGGATGGGTATGGACCTACGTTACCGCCCGAAAATTTATAATTGGACTGCTGAGTTTATTGTAGATTTCAAACCCCAATTCATATCGGAAGAAGGTTTGGTAAATCTTATCAATATTGGTGGAAGTCTTAATGGTATTGGAGAGTGGCGTCCAAGTTCACCTAAAGCCTGTGGTGATTGGGGAATGTTTGAAGTTTCGACTACTGCAGTTGAGACTATAGGATAAAAGATATGGCAGATACGAAGTGATATGATGAGAATAGAGATATAAGTTAAGTTGATCTAAGATACGATAAGGCAGATTAGATAAGTTAAGTTCAGAAAGTTAAGCCTATGATATGGATATGGCAGATATGGCGTGTTATTCTTGGTTGAGAATTGTGTGCGTTTCGAAAAGGCAGATATGGCATGTTATTCTTGGTTGAGAATTGTGTGCGTTTCGAAAAGGCAGATATGGCATGTTAAGTTGAGCGGCGTAAAGCTTGGTTTTGTCTCTGATAAGATAAGGCAGATATGCGATGTTAAGTCGAGCAACGTAAGTAATGCTGGATTTAGTTGGGGTATGACAAGGCAGATGTGCGTAGTTCAGTTAGAATAAGTTAGGCTAAGATGTGCTAAGATGCGGTTTGATTCGGCAGCTCAGATTAGTCGCGAGTGCAGAGTTGAGCCTGGATCCGTTGAGGCCCGGCAGATGTGAAGTGATGAGTTCGGTCAAGATCTGTTTGGATTCGACGTGGCAGATATGCGCTGTTTAGTTGCATTGTGTCACGCCCAGATGGGTAGTGAATCGTTAAGCCTAAATTAAAACCCCCTACAATGTAGGGGGTTTTTTTATATATTGGACACCCCAACTTTATATGATATGTTTATAAGCATGAATCATACAGAGAAATATTGCTTAGTTAAGTTGGCAACTACATCTAATCCTAGGAAGGACGATAGTATTACTAAGAATTATGTGAAATACAATCTGACGCCATCTCAGAACGCGGATGGCACGATGATACAAGATCCTGTTACAGAAAAAACAAAATTCGATCATTACGATGCAGCAGCTAAAGGCACTATCGATCCCACTGCTTGGGTATCCACTCCCGACTTGTTTAAGCAAACAGAAAAGGAGAGGCAGAGAGCTAGCATAGAACGAACATCGCGACACTTAGACTGGTGGAACAAGATAAAGATACTTATGCCACTCAATAAAAGGTAGATAAAAATGAAATATTTAATCATATTAGTCTTGTTATGTTCGGGGTGTACGCATGTACGTCCTTTGTTTAAATGTAATGGAGATCCCGCTACACCTGTACAATGTAAGTGTTCCGACTGTAAGTGCATTAAATGCCCTGAGTGTTCTGTGCGATGATGGACTGTGAGGAAGCAGAAGAAATACTTGAAGAACTTAGCGAATACACTGGCTATATTCTAGGCTTAATAGAGACACATAGGCAGAAGGCTGATTTTAATAGTAAAAAATATCACACAGAAGACTATTATAATGAAATGATTTTATTAAATAAAATCTTGAACTTACTGCGATTTTTACTTAAGTAAATAATCTGTGACTACAGCTAGATTAAAACCTAAAGACGAGGAAGCTACATTAAAGAAAGAAGCTCTTTCAACTGCAATTGAATCACAAGTAGAAGTTCAATTTACAAGTCTTCTCTCGTTATATCCGGACTGGCCTTCGTTATTAAGGGAAGCTGGTATATTCTATGGTAGTATTAATGAGTTCGAATTAGCACTTAAATTACTACAAAAGGCCGCCGGATTAAATAGAACCTCAATAATGGCACTACGTGAGCTTGCTGTCATTTACCGTAAAATGGGTGATAGCGCCACCGCAGATGCACTTAGCACAAAAGCTCACAGGTTGCATGTGAAAAAAGTGCAAGATAGTAAAAAACGCAAACGGCAACAAGCCTTGAAGGCTAAGAAGAAGAGGAAATAGATGCAAGGCTCTAGCATAGTTGTAGTTGGGAGTGGTACCTCTTTAATCGGAAGTAAATTAGGTGACTTCATAGATCAACAAGACGCAGTTCTACGCTTCGGTGGAGGGGAAACTTGTTTACCTAAAGTTTATGAGAACCGCGAGGACGTAGGCGAAAAAACTACTCATTTAATTCAAAATTTTAATTTGGCTGCGTTACGTAGATTTTCAAAGCGAGTTGAACAACAGGCTGGATTTTATTTTAATCTCCAACAAATTCTTTTAGTGCATAGGGGGTCTCATAACGTAGTGGCTAATTGTATAGCATTAAAAAATTATAATAAATTTATACGTGGTCAGATAGATACTGAAATTATAGATATTACCGCCTACGTTGAGCGCGAAATAAAAAATTACTCAGGGTGGCTTTGCTCAGATAGTACAAAACCTTTATTTGAAGGAGATAACAATTCAACATCAGGCTTTTTTGCAATCCTACGTCTTATTAACTCAAACAAGTTTGACAAAATTTATCTATGTGGTTTTGATAATCTTTTTGAAGACGTGCCTATAGAAGATAAACCTTATCATTTTTACGGATCAGAGTTCGAGACGGAGTTTGGACATAATTTATATAATGAGTCTCGTCTAGTTTTAGCGCTTAAAAAACATATAAGTAAAATTAAAATTTTGTACACAAAAGAACCCTTTCCTGACGCAGGCAAAATTGAAGTAGGAAATCTTATCAACGGCAAGTTTCAAATCAAGGTCATATCATGTTAAATACGTTAGATATAGGAGCTATATCTCGTGAATACCAAGCTAATAAATCTTTTTATACTAGGCTTACTAAGAATATAAAAAAGAAAATAAGTGGTAGAATATGTCATCATAGGGTTTGCGTCTTAAATTTATTATGTAAACTAAATAAGGTGGAGCGCTACTTAGAAATAGGAGTACATAATGGAACTTCCATGAGTTATGTAGTTAGTGAGAATAGTAACCCTAAACATTGTATAGGTATAGATTTTTTTGGCGCGATTGGTCACTATAAAAAAGATAAGCTCACGAAGGAACGTTCAAGGTCTAATATAAAGGGTAATAATACTTCCGAAAGTAAAATCGGACTTATAAAGGGTAATTCTAAGTCTAAGAAGGTAATTGCTGAGTTATGTAGGCATTTTGACTATGAAAGCGTGGATCTATTGTTCATAGACGGAGACCATAGTTATGCAGGCGTAAAGGCTGACTTTGAAAATTACTCAAAATTTGTGCGACCTGGAGGCTGGATTGTATTAGATGATTACATGCCACATAAGGATAATTGGCCTGGTATTTGTAAATTTGTACACAAAGACTTGGATTTTACTAAATTCAGTAAAGTTGGTATTTTCTTAAACACTGAATTAGTGTTACGTAAAATTGAGAACTAGAAAATTTACTTATATACGTGTTATATATTAATGTATGACATATAATATCGGACTTAAAATAAGAAAACGTAAACTATATAGGAATGGTTGGAAGGACCATCGACGTCAAGGGTTCACCGGAACGCACTGGGTTCATTCAGAGTTTCCAAGAGAGACTTTTTCCTTGGGTGGAGCAGAAAAGGCCGACAAGGCCCTTGACAAAAATAGGCTTTATTTATAAAGCCTTTTTTATGTATGAAAAAAGATAAAGATACTATCCCACTGAAGGAAATTTTATCAGGAGCTCAACTGGACGAATGTGCTTCTTCGGTAGTGGATTGTAAGAGTATGAAGTCGTGTATGCATGAAGTAGAGGCAGTACTACGAAAACATGAATTAGATATCGAGAAAAATGGATACGACGTAGGTCATCTCTCTGTTATAATAGCTACTTCGTTATATCCAAAAATTGAAAAAATCAAAAATGAAGATAAAAGAAAAAGCTGAAGCATTAGCTGAGAAAGAAAAAATAAAACTTAAGTTATTTAAATCACCATCTTACGGGCTTAACGCAGTTTGGTACAAAAGTAATAATAATGAAAAAGATGTATGGTTATATTATGCCTCAAGTTGGACTGACGCACATAAACGATTAAATGAATACAGAAAATGGAAAGTAAAAAGAAGGAAAATTTTAAAAGAGCGCAAATTACAGAAAGCACTCCAATCCTCATAATTGGTGATAATTGTAAAGATAAGTTTGTCTATGGTCATAGTGATAGGTTGTGTCCTGAGGCGCCAGTACCTGTTTTCAAACCAACGGGTGATGTAACTATTAATGATGGCATGGCTGGTAATGTAGCCTCAAATATTCGTGGGTTGGGTTATGAGTGTCACCACATAAAAAATACAGGCGAAATAACTAAGACTAGATATATCGACTATAGGTCAAATCAGATGTTACTTAGAGTCGATGATCATGACTATACTGAGCGCATACACCTACAGAAGTTAAACATAGAATTAATTAAAGCAGCCCCATTAATAATTATTTCGGATTACAATAAGGGATTCCTTACGGAGGATGACATAAAATATATACTGGCGTTAAATCCTAATTGTTTTCTTGATACAAAAAAACGTTTAAGGTCTTCTTGGTGCGAGCATGTTAAATATATAAAGATAAATGAATTAGAGTATATACGAACAGCGGATACTCTATCCAAGAAATTGAATGACAAAGTAATAGTAACTCTAGGTGAAAAAGGCACAAAACATAGAGATCGAATATATAAACCTACGAAAGTCATACAAACAGTGGATGTCTCAGGCGCAGGTGATACATTTATGGCAGCTCTAGCTACTCGTTGGTTCGAGACTAAGAATATCGAGTCAGCTATAAATTTCGCCAATGATTGTGCATTAGCCGTGATTCAAGAACGTGGTGTTACTTCAATATGAAAAAAATAATTATAGTTACAGGAGTCACAGGGCAAGATGGTAGTCATATGGTTGATTACCTTTTAGAGAGTACTGATCATCAAATCTATGGTGCCGTAAGAAGACTAAGTGTACGTAATCACGAGAACGTTCCCTGTACTGATAATCCCAGATTTAGTTTAATAGATCTTGATCTTACTGACTCTCATTCTATAAATCGTAGAATTAAGGAAATTAAGCCTGATTACTTCATAAATTTCGGCGCACAATCATTTGTCGGCGTAAGTTGGGATACGCCAAGGCAAACCTTTGAAACTAATGCCTTGGCAGTTTTGGACATTCTTGAAAGTATTCGTGAGCATGTTCCTAACTGTCGTTTTTATAACGCAGGCAGTAGTGAAGAGTTTGGAGACGTGATCTATTCTCCTCAGGATGAAAATCATCCATTACGTCCACGCAGTCCGTATGGTGCCAGTAAGGCAGCAGCTCGACACATAGTCAAAGTGTACCGGGAGTCCTATAATTTATTTGCAGTTCAGGGGTGGCTCTTTAATCACGAAGGAACTCGCAGGGGGGAAGAATTCGTTACCCGAAAAATTACAAAAGGCATAGCTCGTATTGTAAAGTCTATACAACGCGATCTAGCCTTCGATCCCATTAAACTGGGGAATTTAGACGCTAGGCGTGATTGGAGTGATGCTGAAGATTTTATTCAGTCTGTTTGGTTAATGTTGAATCAAGATTCTCCCAAAGATTACGTTATAGGTTCAGGCGATACTCACTCAATAAGGGATTTTATAGATGAGTGTGCGTCAGTAGCCAATCTGGAGGGTGTATGGACAGGAGAAGGATTCGACGAAAAGTTTATTTTGTCTAACTACTTAGCGGAGGAGCATAACGCATCCTCCTATGTCGTTGTGGGGATTAACCCCGATTTTTATCGACCAGCAGAAGTATCTCTCCTTCAGGGGGACTGTTCTTTAGCTAAAAAAGAATTGGGGTGGAGTTGTAAGAAAGATTTTAAGGGTCTAGTAAAGAAAATGTATGATCATGATTACAGCCTAACATCAGTGACCACGATATGAATATTTTTTACGATTGTGGCTTCAACGTAGGATCCGTTGCAGCTCAATTTTTAGGAGAAAGGAAAAATGGTCCTCTTCCTGATGATTTGGATTTACTAGGCAAAGATAATTCGGATACGGTTTATTACGGTTTCGAGCCTAACGATGGGTTACTTCAATACGCTGAGTGTGATTTAGAAGATAAACGACTGATTCTCTCTAATAGACTAGTATGGATAGAGGATGGGCTCATGAAAAATCTTTACTTAGAGGGTCGGGGAGGGCAAAGCTCCACGCTATATACTGGTGATGGTTGTAGGTTAAAAAATAAATCTATTACTAGAGAGACAATTGATTTTAGTTCCTTTGTAAAAGAGACACACGCCAATGCGGATAGAGTTATCCTTAAGATGGATATCGAAGGCTCTGAATGGGAAGTTCTTTACAAAATGATTAAAGACGAATCGATATACCTGATAACGGATTTAATTGTTGAATTTCATGGCAGGAAGAAGTTTGGCGTTAAGGCTACAAGCGATGCTTTGCGTCCTAAGTGTATTTATGTTCGGGATTTTTTAAGAAGCGACAAGGCTGATTGGCTTAAGACAAAAGTATTATGGCGCCTTTGGAGCTGAGCGCTTAGTCAACAATAGAAGGGAAGGCGTTATACACCAAACAACAGGAAGGAAGAGAATGAAACATATAATTACAGGCGGTGCGGGGTTTATAGGCAGTCATCTTACGGAATCACTTATTTCTAGAGGAGATGATGTTTCTATAATAGATAATCTTTCCTCAGGTGCAGAACCTCATATACATCCGGATGCAACTTTTTATCAATGTGACATACGCAATCTAGATAATATTGCTTCCGCCTTTAAGGATGTAGATACCGTATTTCACCTAGCAGCCATGGCGCGAGTGCAGCCATCTATTGTTGATCCTGAAACTTTTCATGATGTTAATGTAACTGGGACATTCGACTTACTGCAGAAATGTGTACAGCATAATGTACGTAAATTTATATTTAGTTCCTCCTCGTCCGTATATGGAGATCCGGATACCATGCCTATGGTTGAGACAATGAAAGTTGATCCTCTAAGTCCGTATGCGTGTAATAAGCTCATAGGAGAGAATTACTGTGCTTTGTTTAGTAAGGTATATAATCTAGACACGGTTTGCTTGAGGTACTTTAATGTATACGGAGATAACATGGCTCTAGCGGGTCAATACCGTCTTGTTTTGGGTATATTTGCTGAGCAGTGGTTGAAGGGCCAACCTTTGACAATAACAGGAGATGGTTATCAGAAAAGGGATTTTACTCATGTGGATGATGTTGTGAGCGCAAACATACTAGCAGCTGACAGTGACATAGGCGGGGGTGAGGTATTTAACGTAGGTAATGGAGATAATCGAACTATACGGGATATAGCACAATTAATTAAAAAAGAGCCTTCTAATTGGTTATTTACACCAGCAGTACTTGAGCCAAGTGAGACTCTGGCTGACAACACAAAATTACGGCGGGAACTGGGCTGGGAGCCAAGCTGTGCGATTGAAGATTGGATACCAGGTTGGCTGGCTAATTTACTGTGCAATCAAATGGAGAAATAATAGAGCTATACGAGTTATATATAACTGTTGAGAGTGACTATTTTTTTTAATTTTGCCTTAAATTTTTCGGGATAGTATAGTTAAATGTACAACCCAAAAAATTATGGATAGAACAAATAAAAGTTTATATGGAATCCCACACACACATTATGAGCAAATAGATCAATTTACATTTGATCTTGAAAAATTAATCTTTAGATATAAAAAAGAATGGGATTTACCATTAGAGTCAATTGTAGGAGCCATCGAGTTTATGAAAAACGAAATAGTAAGTGGCGACTATGATATAATATTTGATTTCGAATCAGACGATGAAGAGGAAGAGGAGCAATAAAGGAAAAAGAAAATGAGTGAAAATTTATCAAGTCCAATTGAATATATGGTTGAGTTTAACTTAGTAGGTAATACGCAGAAACAGTATAGACATTTCCAAGGATATTCAGCTTCAGACGTAGATGAGATGTTTAAGCAGGCTTTGGTAATTGACGATATAGACAAAGATAATTTAATTGATTACACAATCAGTAGTTACGATAGATTTAGCGAGAGTTGGGACATACAAAAAATTTAAAATCTTAAAATGCAAAGTAACAAGTACAAATTAGATAAGGCCTACATTATAGCGGAAATTGGTATAAATCATAATGGATCGCTAGATGTAGTTAAGAAATTAATAGAGCTTGCTGCTATAGTTGGATTTGACGCTGTTAAGTTTCAAAAGCGGAATCCAGACGTATGCGTTCCAGAGGCGCAAAAATCTAAAAAGCGTATGACTCCTTGGGGAGAGATTACATATTTAGAATATAAGAAACGTATAGAGTTTGAGGAAGAGGAGTATGATCAAATAAATAGTTGGTGTAAGCGTGCGGGTATAGAGTGGTCAGCATCTCCTTGGGATAAAGACTCTGTTGATTTTTTAGCTAAATATAAATTACCTTGGGTTAAAGCACCTAGCGCTGTTATAAATGACGCTGATCTGCTTACTTATATTGGATCCAAGTTTGATAGAGTCATTCTATCTACAGGCGCTTCAGATATACACATGGTCCAAGCTGCACATAGAGTGTTAGAGCGATCAGGCGTAAAATTTATAGATATATTGCACTGCAATTCCGCATACCCATCTCCGGTACATGATCTTCATCTTAATTGCATACCTCCTTTAGCTGCTAAATTTCCAGGTAGTAATGTAGGCTATAGTGGTCATGAGTACGGTGTTATGACGACAGTAGCTACTGTCGCGTTGGGTGCTAAAATTATAGAGCGGCACGTGACTCTAGATAAGGGCATGTGGGGTTCTGATCAGAAATGTAGTTTAGAGCCGCATGCTATGATAAAGTTAGTTCGCGCTATTAGAGAATTAGAGCAAGCGTTGGGTGGTGAGGAAAAAATTGTTACTCCTTTAGAGATTGAAAAAATGAAATCATTGCGAAAACAAAAATAATGGTCACATGACTTATTGTTTTGATCTAGATGATACACTATGTACAACCATCCAAGGGGATTACGAAAATTCAAAGCCTAAACATGCGTGCATAGTAGAGGTCAATAAGCTCTATGCTGATGGACATGAAATTATAGTCGATACGGCACGAGGATCGGTTACAGGGATTGATTGGTTCCCACTTACGGAAAAACAATTAAAGTTGTGGGGTGTTAACTACCACACATTATATGTTGGCAAGAAGCCAGCAGCAGATGTATATATAGACGATAAGGCTATTGCTGCATTTGATTTTTTTAACTGATAATTTTAAAACTATGACAGAGAATAATATAACAATATTGATTTGGTTCCAAATATATGATGATATGTATCGTATGTGTGACGAAGAACAAAAGGAAAAATTTGATAATTTAGTAGACGCGGTAGATATGTTGTACACAGTAGATGACGAAAGTCATCAATCTGCGCTTGAGAGAGTTTACTCAGATCAAGTAAGTAAGCTGCCTGCTGATATAACGAATACTGAAGATGCCGTATCTTGGCTTAATACTAAGTATGACGATTACCTGTTTGTAAATACCCTAGGTCCGGATGAGGTAAAAGAACGAATTGCGTATCCTGATGATTCAGAACTTAGTGATATTATCCACAGAGTCGCTGGAGACGAACAGATGGATATGCCAGATCCAGATTCACTTCCTGGTAGGATAGGCCATCAGATCAAGGAGCTTGTTAATTCAATTAATGAAGTTAACGATGATGCACGAGCTATTTTTGACAGATATGTAACTGAGTGTCAGGAAGCTGGTGTTGGTGTTGATCAAGCTAAGAAAGAAGCTCGATCCTATATGGAAGGTGAGATACCCGCTGCTGAGTTTGTAGCTCCAGTTGCATTATTGGATGACTTGAAGAAACTTTAGGTATACTAAAAAAACGAGAACTAAAAATTCTCGTTTTTTTATATATGCGTTGACTTGCATGCGTCGTAATGAAATGGTCGCTGTATGAATTATATACGAATAACAGCATTATTTTGTCTCATAGTAGTAGCACCCTCATGTATGCGGGTTAATAAATGGCTTAAGAGCGAAGAGTCTCAGCCTGCTACATCTTCAGAATTTAGTCTTCTAGATAAAAACAAAGATGGCGTTATCAGTCCAGATGAGTTTCCCCACACAAATATAACGCCGCAAAATCCTGTATACACTGACGACTCTAAGATTGCGTGGAAAGTTCTCGTATGTATTGGACTCATAATAGCCGTATGTTGTTTTACTCCGTTCATTTGCACTTCAAAAGTACTAAATAAGTGTCGTGATGGTTATCATAAGGCTCTTGAGGTATTCAAAATTAATTTTACTCGTCTTCGTCTTTGGGTTATAAGTTGTTTTCAACGAAAACCCAAAGATGATCATGAAAAAACTTAGTTTACTCATAGTAGCAATAGCCTTACTTACTCCCTTTACCTTAACCGGAGATATATCAGAACGCAGGAAGACGTCAAAACACCTTCAAGACATTAGCGTAACAATACGCGCTGAGGATAGTTATCAAAAATCTGAGGGTTCGGGCGTACTAATAACTAGGAAAGTTGGCGATGAGCAAGTAACCTTTGTATGGACTGCTGCTCACGTAGTAGACCATCTTCGTAATGTACGAACTGTGATAGATAGTGAGGGACAATCACGTAAATTAGTAGAGTTTGCTGATGTTCAGATTATAAAAGAACTCATCGAATCCGGACGTCGAGTCGGGGAGATGAAAATGGATGCGTCTGTTATCAAGTTCTCTCATGCTGATACCGGGCATGACTTAGCTCTTCTTATGGTTAGAGCTCGTGACTATGGTAAATCTTCAGCCGCTTTTTATAAAGATGCCGATACGAATATAGTACCTATAGGCACTAATCTTTTTCATGTTGGTTCTTTATTAGGTCAGATGGGAGCCAATAGCATGACAACCGGTATAATATCTCAGCTAGGTCGTCTAGATGGCGGAAAGGTTGAGTTTGATCAGACCACAGTGACCGCTTTTCCTGGAAGTAGTGGCGGAGGTGTATATCTAACTGATGGTAAGTATATAGGTATGCTGGTACGTGGCGCAGGTGAGGGATTTAATCTTATCGTCCCAATACGACGTATGGCCTCTTGGGCTAAACAAAATAATCTAATGTGGGCATTAGACTCTTCTATAAAAGTTCCATCAATAGAAGTTATTACTAGCATGCCAATAGAATCTACTAGTAAGAAAAGTTTTGGAGTTGGCACGTCTTCTAAGAATTACCCATTTCTTATACGTAAGACTATAAAAAATTCTAAGTAAGATACTTGACCTGTACAATTAGGCTACGTATACTGCTCATTTATACATTATGGGCGGACTCGTAACATTGACTATTTTTGAATCTACAGCACCACAAGTTGTAAAAGGTTCTCTTCTTAAATCTGCTGACGTTAAAAGTACCTTATTGAAGGAGCTCAAGGCTCTGGGTGTTTTAGGTGGAGCTGGAGGAGTAGCTGGTCTTGCAGCTATGCCTGGAGCTATTGGAGCCACCCTAGGCGCTCCGGTGGGTCTTATGACAGCTGCAGATGCGTTACCCGATTCCATTATTGATTCCGTAGGTGCTCATATGGCTGGCGGAGCCGCAGCCGGTTATGCCGCACCCGTTGGTGCAGGCTTAGCAGCCGCATTAATGTATAAATTAAAATTACTTGGAAATGCCGATAAGGGTTATAGAATATCTAGAGGCTTAGCTGGTATGAGTGGCGGAGCAGCAGCAGCAGGGATACCTGCTTGGCATGGAGTTTCTTCACTTTTTAAAGACCATTATCGAGATTCAGGTAAAACTGAAGGTAGTCGTTTCCGCGATGCGTGGTTTAACCAGGAGGAGGATGAGGCTGAGCCTGAGGGTCTCGAAAAAAAGAGTAATAAACTCAAAGCCGTGACGGACTTATTGGGTTTGACGAAACCAAAACCTTCATTGTTAAGTAAACTTACTGGCTGGAACGCAGCAAAAGGTGGTATTACAAGCGCAGCAGATACAGTAGGAGTTGGCGCCGCTGGAGTTGGCGCATTAGGTGGCGCTGCCCTTGGAGGTTTAGCTGCAGATGATGGTGAGAGAACCGCAGGTGCAGGTGCAGGTGCTGCAGGTATTGGTGGCGGAATTTTAGCTTCTTTGCTTCTTGGTAAATATTTAGCTCGATTGGGCAAACCTATACGTCCAACTATGGCTTTCCGCTCAGGTATTGCTGGTGCTGGAGGAATTGGAGCTGGACTTTCTATTCAGGATTTGTTAAAACAACAACTTACAACTTAATACAACAGGAAAATAACTTATGAAAAACGGATTATACACTTTATCGCTATTTGAAGTTAGCTCACCTATTATTAAGAGAGCAGGCGCAGCTTTAAATAAGTCTGCAGGCGCAGGCGAAACAATCATGTCTCTCCTTAAGACTTTAGGAAACGAAGCCGGAGCCGTGGGTAAAATGGGACTCGCCGGCACTGGCGTTGGTCTTGGAGCAGCTGGTGGCGCAGGACTTGGCTTGATGGGAGTTGGGGGCGGAGCCCTTAATGGAGGCAAACCCGGACTTGAGGGATATACGGATAATATTGGAGCCATGACAGGCGCCGGGGCCGCAGCCGCAGGTGGTGGTGGTTTATCAGCTATCCTTGCTATGTTACTTGCCAAGAAGATGGGAGTCCCGCGCGCAGCCTATCGAGGCGCCATTGGAACAGCAGCTGGTGGTGCAGGAGCTTTAGGTGCTGGTGCTCTCACACATGGAGCAATGCTAGATGGTCCTGACGCTGAGGCTGCAGGTTGAGAAATTAATTTATTCTGTTGTTGTAGTTATTGTGATAACCTCCTCCTTCGAGCAATCGGAGGGGGAGTTTTTCTTTTGACATCACTGTATAACTACAATTTAATACAAATTTTAACTTAAATAAAATTTATTATGGATTTCTATAACGTAAAGAAAAAGAAAAGTGTATCAGTTGATTCTGCTGATGTTAGTGCTGTTGAATACAAACGAACTACTAAGAATGGTAAAGAGGTCACACGTTACGGCGTTAGGGCTGTAGATGACGACGGCACGAAGCTTGCAAAATTCTGCAATAAAGAAGTCTATGACTCCCTAAAGAAATGAACCACTTGGAGAAACTTGCAGTAGTTGGCAAAATCTTATCGAACGCAGCGGCTGGGCTTAAGGGCAGCCAAAGACACGTATTAAACAGTGCGGAGAAGGCGAGATTTCTGAAATCACCTGGACTAGCTCCCCATAAAGTCGTTCCATCACGTCCCTCTTCCGCCCAATGGAAAGCAGATATAGCCGCAACTAAAGCAAAACAGCTTAAAAG
>Ga0209657_1000519_pt1 | contig 24693 bp, 28 predicted proteins | sample SaaInlV_100m_DNA_FD_184650 | JGI IMG/M metagenome (GOLD analysis project Ga0209657, IMG submission 184650) | Marine microbial communities from expanding oxygen minimum zones in the Saanich Inlet - SI037_S3LV_100m_DNA (SPAdes) (version 2) | ecosystem: Environmental > Aquatic > Marine > Intertidal... | reverse complement strand
TAGAAAAGTTAAATATTCGACGAAAAACTGTTTTGCATGAGTAAACCTTCTGATCTTGGTTCTTTGAAAATTGGTTCATACATTCTATTACCCCATACTGATCAACCAAGTGGTGAGCCATGTAGAATTGTTGAATATGATACATCAAAACCAGGAAAACACGGTTCAGCCAAAGCAAGAATTGTTGGACAAGGTGTTTTTGATGGACAGAAAAGACCACATGTGGGACCTGTCAGTATGCAAATTCACATTCCTTTGATTAACAAAAAAATAGGCCAAATTATTTCAATGAATGGTGATGTAGTTCAAATTATGGACTCTGAAACCTTTGAGACAATTGATGTTTCTATGATTGATGATGAGGTTAAAGGTAAATTATCAAATGGTGACAATGTAGAATATTGGGTTGTTATGGATAAAACCAAAATCATGCGCATTAAAAGTGCCTAGAACTTTGTTTAGCATAATTCTTTTGTGAATCACAACTATGGAATATTTTCAATTAATAAAACTAAAATCATGCACATTAAATGCTATTGTGGATGCTGATGATTATCGGAAAAGCCGTCTGATTTTATGATGACGATTATGAGTATTGAAGTATCCTTTAGAATAAACTTAAAAAATTTGTTTTGTTAATTACTTTTTAGAATATGAAATTAGCTTCCCTTTTTTCAGGTGGAAAAGATAGTATGTATGCTATCTCTCTTGCACAAAAACAAGGCCATGAAGTAGTTTGCCTTCTTAGTGTTTTTGCAAAATCTGATGAAAGTCATTTACTTCATCACCCAAATTTACATTGGACAAAATTGCAATCAGAATCAATGAGTATTCCACAGTTAACTGCAAGTTCTGACACTGAGAAAACTGAAGATGAGTTATCTGTTTTATTAACTTTATTACAAAAAGCTAAAGAAAAATTTAACATTGATGGTCTAGTTCATGGTGGAATCAAAAGTCAATTCCAAAAAGAAAAATTTGAATCACTATGTGTTGAATTAGATTTAGTTGCACTAGATCCGTTATGGGAAACTGATCCTGTACAATACATGAATGAATTAATTGATAATAATTTTAATTTTATAATGACTACTGTTACTTCTGATGGACTAGATGATACCTGGCTTGGAAAACTAATTTCAAAATCAGATGTTAAAATTTTAAAAGAATTATCTGAAAAATTTAAATTTAATTTAAATTTTGAAGGTGGCGAGGCTGAAACATTTGTACTTGACTGCCCATTATTTTCAAATCCAATTATAATTAATCAGAGTAAAAAATTTTGGGATGGTTATAGAGGAAGGTTTGAAATAGTGGATGCTGGGTTAATCAACAATGCTTGATGGCTTAAAAAATAGTTTAGGTGATGCAATTCGAAAAATTGTAAAATCTTCAGGCATAGATGATGAGTTAATCAAAGAATTATCTAAAGATGTTCAAAGAGCATTACTAACTTCTGATGTTAATGTACGCCTAGTTCTTGAAATTACAAAGAATTTAGAGGAACGGGCACTAAATGAGACTCCCCCTCCTGGGCTCTCACGTAAGGACCATATTGTAAAAATTCTATATGATGAACTCTCAAAATTACTTGGAAATGAATCAGACTTTGAATTTAAAGCTGGAAAACAAAACAAGATAATCTTACTTGGTATTCAAGGAAGTGGGAAAACTACGGTTGCCTCAAAACTTGCCAAGTTCTTAACACGACAAGGATACAAAGTTGGAGTAGTAGGAGCTGATACTTATCGACCAGGTGCTCTAGTTCAACTCAAAACAATGTGTGAGAAATCAGGTGTTGAGGTATATGGTGAAGAAAACAACAAGGATTCTCCAAACATTGTTAAAAATGGATTAAAACATTTTGCAGGACAACCATTGGATGTAATTTTAATTGATACTGCAGGTCGTCACAAAGAAGAAGTAGATTTACTAGAAGAAATGCAAAGAATAAACAAAGTTGCAGAACCTGATTTGGCATTACTTGTAATTGATGGAACAATTGGACAACAATGTTTCAATCAAGCAGAAGCATTTCACAAGACTATTCCAGTTGGTGGTATAATTGTCACAAAATTAGATAGTTCTGCAAAAGGTGGTGGTGCACTTGCAGCCTCTGCTGCTACTGGCGCACAAATAATGTACATTGGTACTGGTGAACGAATTGATGATTTAGAAAAATTCTCTCCTACAAGATTTGTTGGGAAATTACTTGGTATGGGTGATGTTCAAGCAGTTTTAGATTTAGCTAAACGATTAGAAGAAGAAGGTGATGATGTAAGAATGAAAAGAATTTCTAGTGGTAAAATGAACATGGAGGACTTTCTTTCTCAGTTAGAAGAAGTAACTAAAATGGGATCATTGCAAGGACTTCTTGATAGTATGCCTGGTCTTTCAGGAATGGTCAAAGGTGATCAAGTAGACCAGATGGAGGGACGAGTTTCAAAATGGAGATACATAATTCAAAGTATGAATAAAGAAGAAAAAGCTGATCCTGACACTTTTCTGAAAAATTCATCACGTATCAAAAGAATTGCTCGTGGATCTGGTTGGCCAGAAAGTGAAGTAAAAGAACTAGTCAAAAATTATAAAAATTCTAAGAATATGATGAAGGCCTCCAAGGGACGACAGATGCAAGGCACCCTTAGAAAAATGGGATTAGGATAAACATCTACAAAAATATCCTTCAAAATGTCTGAATATAAAAAAATCATACCTATTGCCAATCAAATTCTGAAAAAACATGAATTGTGTGATAATTGTTTAGGTAGATTATTTTCAAAAAAGTTACATCTATCATCAAACAAATTCTTGGGTAAAAAATTACACAAAAATAGAACCCCTACTAAAAAATGCTATATTTGTAAAAATTTGTTTGAGAATTTGAATCATTTTTTAAAAATAATGATTGATGTCTCTTCTGATTTCTCTTTTCAAACTTTTAGTGTAGGGGCTATCATCAAACCATCTATTGTTGATAGAGATGATTGTATTCGTTCACAATTCAAACTACGAGGAATTGATAGTATCAAGACTGATATTACAAAAGAACTATCTAAATCATTTTCTAAAAAAACAAAACATGTTGTTGATAATCGTAATCCTGAATTTATTTTTACACTAAATTTTAAAGATGAATCCTGTCAGATTCACTCAAAATCAATAACACTTTCTGGAAGATATATCAAAAGTATGCGGGGAATATCTCAGAAACAGAAATCTTGTGAAAATTGTTCTGGAAAAGGATGTAGATTTTGCAATTTCCATGGGATTTCTGAATTTGATAGTGTTGAGGGAATGATTTCACAATTAATTTTTGAAAAATTAGGTGGTACTGTTGCTAAATTTACCTGGATTGGTGGTGAGGATAAACCTAGTTTGGTATTGGGAAACGGTAGACCGTTTTTTGTTAAACTTCAAAACCCCAATAAAAGAAAATTAAGATTAACTTCTAAAATTTTTAAATCTCTAAAAATCAACCGCCTCAAAATTGTATCTGATTCACCAAAAAAACCTCTCAAATTCATTTCATCAATAAAGATGAGAATTAGTGCAGAATCTGACATTAAAATCCAAAATCTAAAAAAACTCAAAGATCTCATTAAATCACCTGTTGTAGTTTATGATGTGTCGGGCAAACGCTCAGAGAAGAAAATTTCTTCTGTAAAATATAAAAAAACATCTCAAAATGAATTTTCTTTGTTTCTCAAAGCAGATGGAGGTTTGCCGATAAAACGATTTGTAAATGGTGATAATGTCTCACCTGGAGTTTCATCAATAATTGATAATTCCTGCAAATGTCTTGAATTTGATTTTCTTGATATCCGAGTATGATGATATTTTAGTGAAAATTTTAGAAAGATAATTGACAATGATAACAATTAACTATAGTATTTTGATGCAAAATATCATGCCAATGAGAAAGAAAAACAAGCATAAACGAAATGCTGATCAAAGAGCTGAAGTACGTAAGAAAAAGAAAGCAAAATCTGGTAAACCTAGATCTTAATCAAATCAACCTTTTTACATTCAGAGTTCTCGAAAAGAAATATTGGATCCGTTAGTGCGTTTTAAAGATGCACATTCTAAAGGTATTATTCCTGATGACATGTATGACCTTGTAGTCAAACGTTTTCCTATAGTTGTTGCAGGCATAAATCGCATTGAAAAGGCATCTGGGATTAGATATCCTGTTGCATATGTGGAACCCTCACTTGTAATCTCATCTCCAAATCCTAATTCATATGAATATGGTATATTATTTGCAAGAACGATCCCTGTTTTGTTTGATGAAAAATTCCAGGTTGTAATTCAAATTTCTGCTCCATTAATTGCATATGGACTAAAAGGTACGATTCATGCAATATTGGCACATGAATTTTTACATTTTATAGAATTAATCCGAAAAATTTCAAAAATGGATTTACTTTCTGATGAAATTTCAGGAAATCTCTTTGAAAATGTTTACAGTGATGAAACTAGATTGTTTGAACCTCGTGTAGTTTTCAAAGACCGAACACTTTTGAATCATATCACAAAAAAATTCCCTGCAGGTTTTCGTGATTATAAACTTGAAGATAAAGTTACAAAATTTTGGACTGATAAAAATCTCCCAAAATCAAATATCTCTTTGGATGCAAATAATGTGAAACTATCTGCAGAATCTCTTTCTAAAATAAAATTATCTCCTGCATTTATTTCAAAAATTGAATTATTACATGAAAAAAGTCTAAAAATTCATAAAAAAAAATTATACTAAATTGTTTCATTTTAAAATGATACTCTAGAAATTGTTTGTTGGATAAATTCTGTATTGGTGAATAAACTTCTTTATCTATATGTTGTTTATACTTATAATCAAATTAAGATCAATCATGTTAATGTTTAATCATCTAAAATGTTAAATGCATTAAGATCATCTCTAAATCCTTCTCTGAATTTACCATAAAATGGCGGGCTATCTGAAATTATTTTTCTTAGAATGTCACACATTATTCTATCTACCTGATCTTTCTTGAAACAACTATCTAGTTTTGTATTTTCATTTATTTCTACATCTATAAAATGTGCATTTTTTGAATATGATAATGAAAGATCAGCGTTAGAAATATTTGCACCTGTAAAATTTACAGATATTAAATCTGCTTGAATCAAATTTGCATCTGTTAAATCTGTAAATGAAAGGTTTGCATATGCAAGTTCCGATTGCTGAAAATTTGTACCCCTTAAATTGGAATTAGATAAATCAGAACCATAGAGATATGCCCGTGAAAGATCAGAGTAAGATAAATCAGAAGAAGTGAAATTTACTTTTAAGAAATTGGTATTAACCAAATCAGTATCATTTAATTTTACAAATGATAGATTAGAATCTGAAAAATATGCACGTTCCAAATTAGCATGTATCAATTTTGCATTTTTCATTGAAACATATCTCATTTGAGCACCAGTTAAATCAGTACCAGTTAAATCAGCATAATCCAAATTAGTTTTTTCAAAATTTATTCCAACCATTATAGAATTAGTTAGATTTGCATGGGAAAGATTTGCACCACTCAAATCAGCACCCGACAAATTCTTGTTGGACAGATCCACACCTTCTAAATATTCACCATGTAAATTTATTCCACGTAAATCATTTTTAGTTAAATCTATTTTATTATTATTAGTAAAAAGATCTTTTGTGGATAATGGTGTAATAAAGTCAGCATTATTAAGATCAACATTTGTTAAATCTATTCCTGATAAATCAACATCAGAAAAATATGTCCCATCTAAACTTGCAAATGATAAATCCACTGATTGTAAGTTTGCACCTCTAAAATCAGATCCGTCTAAATTTGCATTTGTGAAATTCACTTTAATCAAATTCGCATCAATGAATTTAATATTAGAAAGATTTTTTCCAGATAGATCAGCTAAATGTAAGTTTGCACCTCTGAGATTTGCACCAATGAGATTTGCTTTAGTTAGATCAGCAAATCTCAAATTTGTAAATGATAAATCTGCATAAGATAGATCACTATCTATGAATGCCTTTGCCCTTAATTCTAAACCACAAAAATTTGCTTTAGAAAAATTCACATCTTCTAGATTTGCATTTTTAAGATTTGCTTTGTAGATATACACATTACTTAGATCGGCCCCAGAAAGATCTGCCCCCTCCAGATTTGCATATCTCATATTTGCACCCGATAGATGAGATCCTGTTAAATTAGAAAATGATAAATCCGTATTCCTTAAAGCTGTACCATAAAAATCAAAGTTGCTAAGATTTTGTCCATGTAGATCTAAATTAGATAAATTAAACCCAGAGAAATCATTATTTCCTAATTTAATTTGTTCATTAAATATGTCATTAACAGATTTGTCAATAAAAGTTTGATCTGGATTTAGAGAAATCCATACGGTAAAAAAAACTAAGATAATTCCTAAAATAGAAAATGTACGAAATATTTGCTTTGACTCAGTCACGGCAGATAAACAAATCCTTGTTCATATTAATTAATTATGGAAAAAATATAGACAATACACTAATGATCTATCATAGATGTTTGGAACCCGTTTCCATGAAATGTGACATCCTATTGACGCATTGACCCAGTGATCTTTTAATTCACCTTGTAATATTTTTAATAATAGTCTTAGGTCTAAAGAAAGATAAAGATATTTTTTCATATTATTCATCTGACTTGCGTTAATTATTTTATATCCTCCACCATTGCCTGAAATTGATAATAATTCGTCATTTTCTAATTTAATTAGTAGATTGGTATCTGTAGAATAGTTTATCATTTGTCGTCGCCTTTCAAAATTTTCATATGCTTTAGGGATCAAGTCTAATATTGACTTTAATTTTGGATATGGTTCTTCTTCATAATCAAATTTTAATTTTGAAAGAACGTTTTGTATGTAATGTTCTCGTTCTTGTATATTTTCAGGAATATATGGTGCAGAAGTTTGTTTAGTATCTAAATCAAAATAAGATTTTATATTTAAAACAATTCCCTTATTTTTTTCTTGATTAATGTTTTCTAATAAATAGTTAAAACCTTCATCCAAAGTTGGCTCGCCTTTATGTTTCATTAAAGAGGTCAATTTTCCTCCAAGTACATACCTTCCAGCAAAAGGCATGTAGTGTTTAGGATCAAATATTTGAATATAGTCTACTGCATCTTGTAGTCGTTTATCTTTCTTATTCTTTGCCTCTTTTTCTTTTTCAGAAATCTCAAGATCAAAACTACATGGATAATCTGAAGCTCCACTATAACCTGCTAACAATAAATCAATTTTGGGATATTGTTCTTTAATCAATTTAGCAGTACTTTGTCCTATCTCGTATGGACAATCATTTGTATTTACTATGACTTGATCATTATTATCAATTACAGAAAATGTATCTATTTGATTTGTCCCAAATTTATTAAAATCAAAGTTACAACCAAATACTCTTGAACATATTTCTGGATTACAATTATCTGCGGCTATGATATTTATCCATGTTTTTCCAAGATTCGTACGTTTATTGTTTGGTATTTCTTCTACCTTAAATCCTAATTCTTCTATACTATGTTTAAAATATTTATGAGGAAATTCATGGATAAAAACAGGTATATCTTTTTTTAATTGTTGTAATGTTTTGATGTCAAAATGATCTAAGTGAATATGACTGATATAGATATAGTCTATATCGTCAAATTCTTTAGGTTCAAAATCAAATTTTGGATAGTGATGCCATGAGCCATAATAACATCCATCTACAAGCCATGGGTCACAAAGTATTTTTTCACCTAAATTTTCTATGATAACTGCTGCATTTTGTAGATAAGTTACTTTCAATTCGATAAAACATATGAAAAAGTGTTTTAAATATCTTATACTTTACATTTTTACTAATTTGATATAATTTTCTTAAGGAAAAATCATATTTAACTCAAACCTTATTAAAAAATAATATGGAATTTCACTTGTAATTACTCTTTATATTGTCTTTAATTTTTCAGGTAAAAACATCATAATTTTTTCTTGTTCACAGTTCTATCATTGACAAAAAAGAATTTTTCAATTGAAGTAAATATCGTTCTAATACTTGAAGTTGATATCATTTTCTACAATACATCATATAATCTTCTAACACTACCTGTAATTCAGAATCAGATAAAACCAATAATGATTCATAATCTTTTTCAGTCCATTTTAGAAATGAATCCCATACATGAATATGTCATTCTCTTATTCGTTCTACTACGAATTCTCAAAAAGTTTTAAACATCTAGGATTTTCCATAATCTCGATTGTAGCATCTAGTATTGATCCGTACTATCTATTGGATAAATTCTGTTAATCCACATTTACCACAAGTATGTCTGTCTTTATGTTGTGACATGTATACTCCTTTTCCACATCTTGAACATATTTTTTTAATTCTTGTAACTTTATCTCCATCTACTTTGAAGTATTTGTAAACACTAGGACTCGAGCCTTTTTTACCCGCCATTATTCTGATTTCTCCTCTTTTGGTGCTTCTTCAGCTGGTTTTTCTTCTGCTTTCACTTCTGTATCTTTTGGTGTTTCTTCAGCTGAGGTTTCTTCTTTCTTTGCTTCTTCAGCAGTAGCCTCTGCAATCTTTGCTTTTGCTTTGTCTAATCTTGAGAAAATTGTTGGATTGATGTGTTTTTTTGCTAACCCTTCATCTTCATAAACATAGAAAATTCCAGTTACTAGGTGCTTTCCAACATGAGTTTTTAGTCTCATTGGAATCACTACTTTCCCGTCCAACTTGAATTCTTTAGTTACCATATCTACTGCTTCCAATTTTTTGAGTTTTCCACCTAAACCTGCAAAATTACAAGTTAATTCTCTTCTTGATAGAAATGAATTATCTACGTCTGTAATGGTCTCAATCATGGACATGTATCCCAAATCCTTTAGATATTTCATATAAATCTTGATTGAATTTAGCTAAGAAATTTATGAAATCAATAGAGATCATTACCGTGGAACGATACATGCTTCATTTCAAAAACAATGGATTTTCCCCTAAAGATTCTCGTGAACTGATCTATAGAGCCCGAGATCTTGCATCTGATATGGATGCATCAGTTAGAGTTGTTAGAATTGCTAGAAACTTTGTAGAGTTTGATGTTGGTGTCAAAAAAGAAGATCTTGATACACTTGTTGAAAAACTCTCTCCTATTGGAATAATTGATAATATTCGTCATGTATTTGAAGAAGAAATTGAAAAAGAAAAAGGAATTTCAGATGGAATTTATTATTTTAACAATGAACGATATTGGGAATGCCATGAAGCATTTGAAGGAGTTTGGAAACAATGTTTTGGAAAAGAAAAAGAAATTCTACAAGGAATTATCTTATTTGCTGTAGCGTTTGCCCATGCTCAAGAAGATGATCTACAAATTGGAATTGGAATGCTCAGACGAGTATTGGACAAATTAGGAACTTCCCCTTCTGAGTATCATTCTATTGATGTAGATAGATTAAGAAAAAAAGCAACTGAAATGCAACAAGAAAAAAAATTAACTATTTTTGAGATTTAATTAATTCTAAAGATTTTGTCACCACTTCTGCACCTTGAATCAAACCGATACTTCCTTTCTTTGCTTGTTCCTCAGTCATTCTAGTTGTTCCATCATTTTTGATAAAGTCTCCTGAAACTATTACTGGCACTGGATCATCACTATGCCCTTTGTTAATACAAGGTGTTGAATGATCAGCTGATATTATTATTGCAACTTTACTTGAATCAATATTTTCAACAAGTGTTTTGAAAAATCTTTGGTCAATTTCCTCTATGTTTTTCATCTTCCCTATGGCATCTCCATCATGACCAAATTCATCTGGTCCTTTGAGATGAACATAAATTGAATTTTGAGTCTCCATAGCTTTTGCAGCAACTCTGGCTTTTTCTTCATAGTCTGTTAATCCTCCAGCTTCAAACGCTTTCATTTTGAGAACATCTGCAATTCCAAGTTCTACTGGCATATCCACAATACATGAAAACTTCATTTCATGTTTATCATTAATTGGGATTACGTCTGGAAATTTATTTCCTGCATCTCTAAGTAAAATACAGCTAAGTAATTTTTTGCCTTGTTCTTGACGTTTTTTATTAATTTGACTTTCTTTTAAAATCTTGATTGCTTGCTCTGAAAATTCATTTACTAAATTTGCAGTTAATTTTGAATCCTCATTATCATCTATTGGCAAACATTTTTCTATTTTCAAAAAATCTCCAACAGCTTTTGCTACTCCCATTCCTCCGATGTTACTATATGCAGGATCTGTATTGGTGATTTTTGATGATAATTTTTTAGATTCTGTTCTAATTCGTACTATTACTCTATGTCCAATTGTTGGAGAAACAACAACGCTTGTATTTGGAACTGAAAATTTAATTTTTTCTTCAAGTTCTTTTGCTACTCCGTCTGCATCTTCTTTTTCAATATGTCTTCCAGCTCTTCTATCGATAATTACCTCCTCTTTGTTTAATGTTGAAAAATTTCCTCTTAATGCTAAATCTCCATCCTTGAAATCAACTCCTACTCCAATTGATTCTATTACGCCTCTTCCTGCATAATCTGCATGTTTGAATTTATACCCTAACATATTGAATACTGCAATATCTGATTCTGGGGCAATACCTTTTCCAACAGAAATAACTTCTCCAATTGCACCATTGCTTGATATTTTATCTAGTGTGGGTGTATTTGCTGCCTCAAGAGGTGTCTTTCCATCTAAATCTGGATGTGGCAAGTCTCCTACCCCATCTAAAAGAACGTATATCATATGAACATCAGAATTATCCATACTATCCCCTGTTTATGCAAGATCAAATGCTGTGCTTTAAATCTTGCAACACAAACTGCGATCAAAACAAACAATCAAAGAAAAAAATTTTGATTTTCCGAAATATTATTTTCAATCATTGTATTACCTTCATAATATTTGAAAAATAATTTTTAATTTTTTTGAATTGTATTTTTTTAGATCTCAGTAAACGTTTTAACATACATTTTACTTTCAATTACCATTATGGGGGATATGCGCAAAGATTATGTTTCTGAGCGTTTTATGATTGTCTCAAAAAAAGATGACAAAGTAATTGATCCTAAAAAATTACCATTTGCTCCTGGACATGAAGCAATGACTAACCCATCTGTCCTATCACTTGTTGCAAGAGAAGGAATGTTACAACGATTACAAGACAATGAAGATGAATATGTTGAAAATTGGTCAATTAGAGTTTTTGAAAGTAAAAATCCTATAGTTTCAGTTGATTCTGAAAATTCTTACAGTGACAAACCATTCTATAGCGAACCTGCATATGGTTATCATTACATTGTTGTTGCATCACCAAACCCTAAAGATACTTTTGCTACCATCGATATAGAACAATGGTCCAATGTTCTAGTTGTTGTTCAAGATAGATTGAGATGGCTCTATACTCAAAAAGGCGTAACATATGTTTCAATTTTTGGAGACCACGGTGAACTAGCTGGAAATAAAAATCCTCACCCTCATCTGAATCTTTTAACATTATCTACTATCCCTCCAATAATTGAAGAAGAATCAGAAGCTTCTCATAAAATCCTTAATGAAAAGGGAGTTTGTCATATGTGTCAAACTGTAAATGAAGAGATTGGTGGACCAAGACAGGTTCTTCAAACAGAAGGTTTTATTGCATTTTGCCCCTGGGCTCCTTCTTACCCCTATGAATTTTGGATTTCTCCAAAAAAACACACTACTCATTTCTCAAAAATTACACAAAAAGAAATTAATGATTTGGCATTAATTTTACGTTCTACTTTGGGTGGGTTATCAAAGACTGTCAAAAATGTATCCTATAATTTAGTATTTCATCTCTCTCCTGAAAAGAAAAACAGTAGACAAATTCACTGGCATATTGAAGTTTACCCAATTACAAAATCTTGGTCAGGATTAGAACGCGGTTATGGAATTCATCTAAACGATATTTCTCCTGAACAAGCTGCAGAAAAACTTGGAATTGCATGTAGAAAAGAATTAGCCAATCTTGTTGGAATTTTATAATTATTTGAATGATTTATTTATCAATTAAAATCTGATTAAATTATGGCAATTGAAAAATGGCTTGCAGTTACTAGTACGGCATTGTTTGCAATGTTTGCCGGTGAAATGATTTCAATTTATTATTTTATGGGTAATGTTCCTACCGATTTTGAATTTGGATTATCATTTGTCGCAGATCCTAAAATATTCCAATTCATTTCAATTGGAGTAGCTCCTGCAGGAATTTTAGCTGCTGTACCTTTCATTATGACAAAACGATATGGTTCAAAACCTATTGGCAGATTAATTATTGCAGGTGGTGTGATTTTGTTATTGGGAATGCTTGTTTGTTATTCCTTGTTGGATAAATTAGATGATGTATACATTACAGATATGGTAAAATATACGCCCGTATTGTTTCTTGTTTTGTCATTTCCTGTTATAGGGTTTGGGGCATATTTGACTAAACTCAAACCAATGCGTCCTAAAAAAGAATATTTCTAAATGTGATCAAATCTTAATTCACTTGCAACTTGTTTGAATCCCATTTTTTCATAAAATAATTTAACATCATCAGTACAGTCTAAAATTGTCTTATAACAGCCTTGTTCATTTGCAATATCTAATAGAAATTTCATAATTTTCTCGCCTATTTTTTGTCCTTGATGATTTTTATCTACAACTACATCTTCGATGTGGCCTACGAGTCCTCCATTATGAATAAATTTTTGTTCGATTAGTAATGTTGTGGCCCCTACAACTCTTCCTTCTAATTCTGCAACTGCAATTGTATAATCTGGGGTAGAATTAATTTTCTCAAAAATCTCTTCAGCTTTCTTTGTTTCAATGTCACTAGCTTGTTTTAACGAATCTAATGTGGTAAGAAATCCATTTTGAAGGTCTTCTTTTCTTAATTTCCTTATTGTTAGTTCAGTCATTTCTGCTATTTCTTCTTCCCCAATTTTTCAATGTAATCTTGCTTAGCTTGTTTGTATGACTCTTTATTTCCAATATCTGTAAAACCTTTTTTTGTAATAAAACCTCTAACTAATTTTTTCTTATTCATGGCTTTTATGATTAGATCATCCATCCCATATGGTTTATTTTTCGGAATATCTTTCAAAACACCTGGCTCCATTACATAACATCCCATATTGATATTTGCTTTAATTTCTGGTTTTTCTTCCCAACTTACTACCTTGTTTGTTTTTGAAGTGTTGATTACCCCATACTCCAAGTTTGTTTTGTATTCGTTAAGACCCATGGTGACAAATGATTTTTTTGTTTTGTGTTGCTTTATCATGTTTCTGAGATTGAAATTAAATATTGAATCCCCATACACGCAGACAAAAGTATCGTCGATAAATTCTTCTGCAGTTTTAAGTTGACCTGCAGTAGCTAGTGGTTTATTTGAAATTGCATATTCTATATTGACTCCAAACTTCTCACCATCTCCAAAATAATCCTCAATTCTTTCTCGAAGATAACTAACGCATAACACGAATGATTTTACACCATTTTTTTTATTCCATTCTATGATATGTTCTAAAATTGGTTTTTTGCCTAATGGTAACATTGGTTTTGGAGTTTTTATTGTTAATGGGCGTAATCTTGTACCTAATCCTCCTGCTAAAATTACTGCTTTCATAAATCCTATTTGGTTTGTTGACTATTTATGTTCAAGGATGATTTTACACCAGAATTTTATCATGTAATTTTTGATATTTTTTTCAAAATCTTTTTTGGTGTATCTCCAAAAATTATTATCATTGGTTCTTTTCCAAAACCCCCAATATGAAAAATAACATCTGGTGATTCTTTTAAATTTTTGATTGCACTTTTAATTCCCCATTCTATGGTTGAACCTTTGTTTTTTACATCAATTGGTTCTTGACTCCTGTCATATCTTGAAACAATAAATTTTAATTTTTTTATTTTTGAAATAGTTGTATTTTGATATTTGATATTTATTGCAGATTGTATTTGTGGAAATTTTTTATTAACTGTTAACAATGCGGTCGCAACATGTTTTGAACCTCCATATTCTAAATCTCCTGCAACTATGACTTTTTTTCCTGCTTTGACAATTCTCCCTGAAATCCCAAGAATCTCTTTTATTGATTTTGGATTTTTTTTAGAATACACAAAATTTGTTTGACATTCTGGGATATTTTTGTAAATATTTTTAATCCCTGTGAATTTCTGAATTGATTCAGACAATTCTCTTTCTATGCTATCTTTTTTGTTAATGTCTGTAATCGCTATGCCTTTTCCTATTTTCTTTGCATTTTTGATTGAATCATACGTATATTGTTTGGCGAATCTGAGTGATTCTTTGATTGATTTGTTTTTTGCCAATGAAAATAAAATTGCTGATGCATAATTCCCCCCACTACCATGATTGATTTTTGAAATTTTATTGCTCGAAATTACATATTTTTCACTCTTCTCAAAAATGAAATCTGATATTTTATTTTCATTTGTTTGAATTCCTGTAATTGATACATTTTTTGCACCCATTTTCTGAATCACCTTTGCAGTTTTTTCAGGTATATTTTTTGAATTAATTTTAGTTTTGGATAAAATTTCTGCCTCATATTTATTTGGAGTAATAACTGTGGCAAGAGGAATGATATATTTTTGATAATCTTTGATAGCTGATTTTTTTAATAATTCTCCTCCGGTTGTTGATTTAATCACAGGGTCTACTACTATTGGAATTTTTAATTTCTTTAATTGTTGATAAATTGTTTTAATTATTTGTGAATCATACACCATTCCAATTTTTATTCCATCTATTTTGAAATCTGAAAATACCAATTGTAATTGATTTTTCAAAATATTTACAGACACTGGTTCAACTTTTCCAAATTTCAAAGTATTTTGTCCGGTAATTGCTGTAATTACTGTTAACCAATACACATTATCTGTTGAAAATATTCTAAGATCACTTTGAATGCCAGCTCCTGATGATGGATCAGAACCTCCAATTGAAAGTAAATTCACGATTTCTATTTGTATTGTGTACTAATCTATTTTTCTTTTATTTTTAATTTCATTTTTTGTAATAGGAATTTTATACTTTGTTGTTTCACTTTATTTTATGGCCAAAATTCCTTTAATTGATGATTCATCTCTTGAGGAATTGAAATGTACAACATGTTTGTTACCAATGCAATATCAAACAAAGAAAGAAGGTAAATTTTTGTGGCAATGCTTCAAGTGTGGAAAACAATATCTTGTATCTGATTTAACTTCTGATGTTGATGAGTCTTGGAGTCCTCCTAGGTAAATAATATGTCTGAAATCGAATCGCTCAAATTAGAAATTCAAAAACTTCGAAATTATATTTTATTAGAAGAATCTGAAATTGAATTTAAAAATAGAGTTGATGAAATAAATCAAAATTTTCAAAATTCCCCTGATTTAGAAAGATTAATTGTGCCTATTTTAAATCGAATTAAGAAAATTCAATCTGAAAAGTCATCTATCGCATCTGAATTAAAATTAAATTAATTACTAAGTTGATGATTGGCTCACACAATCATTAGAACAAAATTCATCTTTCATACTTTGAAATTCTCTTCCACAATGCCTACACTCCCTAATCAATCGCACAATACTATATCGCGATTATTCCATATAAGATCGATCAGATCTATTATTATAGTATGATAAAATTATTCATTTTTTACTTTTCATGATTGTTTAAATCAGGTAATTGGCTATGGTATGTTATGGCAACCCAGATGACTGCTGCACGACGTGGTGTAGCTACTGATGAAATGAAACAAGTTGCAAAGGATGAGGATGTTTCACTTGATTGGTTAATCCCAAAAATCGCACGTGGTTCAATTATTATTCCAAGTAATAATACTAGACCACAAAAAATCCATAATGTTGGAATTGGTAAAGGTCTTAAAACTAAAGTAAATGTAAACATTGGAACTTCTACTCTAAATGTAGATTTAGATGCTGAAATTGAAAAAGCAAAAGTTGCTTTAAAATATCATGCAGATACAATTATGGATCTTAGTGATGGGGGAGATGTCAAACACATTAGACGTACTCTTTTAGAAAATGCGCCAATTACTTTTGGAACTGTTCCAATTTATGAGGCATATAATTATGGAATTGAAGTTCATAAAAATCCTTTAAACTTAACTGAAGATGATTATCTTAATGCATTTGAAAATAATGCTAAAGATGGAGTTGATTATACTACAATCCATTGTGGGATTACAAAAGATATTGCAAAGAGAATTCTAAAAGTTCAGCGATATGGCGGAGTTGTAAGTAAAGGTGGAACCATTACTGCTGCATGGATGTTAAAGCATGATAAAGAAAATCCATACTTGACTCACTATGATTATCTAATGGAAATTGCCAAAAAATATGATGTGACATTTAGTCTTGGAGATGCTCTCAGACCAGGCTCAATTTTGGATTCTCATGATGAATTACAAGTTCAAGAGATGATTAACATTTCACAATTAACAAAACGTGCTCATGAACAGGATATTCAGGTAATGGTTGAGGGTCCTGGACATGTTCCATTAAATGAAGTTGCAGCAAATGTTCGTTTAGCAAAATCTCTAATTGGCGATGTGCCATATTATGTTCTTGGTCCTTTGGTAACTGATATTGCGTCTGGTCATGATCATATTGCTAGTGCAATTGGAGCTGCAGTTTCTGCAAGTGAAGGTGTTGATCTTTTATGTTATCTTACTCCTTCTGAACATTTAGCTTTACCCAATGCTGAAGAAGTAAAAGCTGGATTAATTGCATATAGAATTGCTGCACATGCGGGTGATCTTGTAAAAATTCGTGAGAAAGTAATCAAATGGGATATGGAGATGACTGAAGCCCGACGTACTTTGGATTGGGAAAAACAACTTGCATTATCTATTGATCCTGAAGAAGCAGCAAAAATTCATAGTAGAACTGGGCAACATCCTGGAAATAATGTACCTTGTACTATGTGTGGAGGTGCATGTGTTTACATGATGTTACCGCAACAGAAGAAATACGAAAAAGAAAATGATAATTTACAACAAGTTGAATAATACTTTTTGAAGACTGGGTACTGTTTCATAATTTTCTAATTCTTCAATATTTATCCATTTAAATTCTGAATTTTCCCAATTGAGTGTAATTGTTGGATTTTTTGATTCAAACAAAAATGGGAATATCTCCCATTCATGGTTTTCATATTGAGGTGAATTGATTCTCATCTCCTCTGCAGATTTAATCAATGTAATGTCCTCTTCAATTATTCCAGCTTCTTCAAAAATTTCAATTATTGCTCTTTTTAGTGGGGGCTCATTATTTTCAATGATACCGCTAATTCCTGCCCATAACCCTTTCATTGATTTTACTTTGTTACTTCTTTTTAGAATTAATAATTTTTCATTATCTTTGATGAATGATGTAACAATTTTTGTTGAACGCATACCCGTTATTTTTCAACGGCTTTGACCATTTTTGAGAGCTTTTTGTAGGATTCATTAACATCTGAATGCTTTTCTAGTCTTTCTTGACATTCTTTGATGTAATTTACCACTTCTTCTGTTTTTGATTCTTGAACTGCTGTAAGTAATCGTCCAATATCTTTCCAAAGGTCTTCTGCTACTCTACGAATTTCCGGATTTGCAATAATTGTTTCAATTAATTCTGGAGATTCTGTCATGATACTTTCTGCTAATGTTTTTTGTACTCTGAAAGTGGTTCCTGACATTTTTTCAGTTAGTATTGATTTCTCATCTTTTGAAATTATGTTTGCAAAAACTAAATTCATTAAATGAGTTAATCCTAATATCACTGCAATTTTTTTGTCATGTTCAGCTGCATCAATTGTAACAAAATTTGCTCCTGCAAATAATGTCTTGGCCATTGTTAATTCTTTTTTGGCATCTTTAATTGGAACTGAAATAATATTTTGACCTTTTAATGTTTTAATTCCTGGACCAAACATTGGATGAATACAAATAGGATTGATCTTTGTTGGCATTTTTGATAAGGATGATACCACTTTGGATTTTTCAGATGAAATCTCAATAAGATATGTTCCCCTTTTCATCTCTTTAGCAATTAATCTGATAATTTCTGGGGTTCTTCGAGTTGGGGTGCATAACACTACAAAATCAGCTTGTAAAATTCCACCTACCAGAGATTCTGTTACTATGACGTCTTTTCCAACGACTTTATTTTCTGAATCATGACCTGTTACTTCGTAATCTGCATTTGAAAAATATTTTGTAAACCATTGCCCCATTTGACCTCCGGCACCTATAATTGTAATTTTCTTTTTCATTATTTATCTTTGATATTCTCCCTAAGTATATTCATTCCTTCAATCAATGTTTCTTCGTTTTGACACGCAGATATTCTTATGAAGTTTTTATAATCTCCAAATCCTTCTCCTGGTGCAACTGCAAGACCTTTTTCAAGCATAGAATTTGCAAATTGGACTCCGTCAAATCCTTCTTTATTGAGTCGTGCAAAAATGTACATGGCGCCATCTGGGATAACAAAATCTAATCCTAAATCATTTGACTTTTGTGCCAACACATCTAATCTACTTTGAACTGTATTAGTATTATTGGATGTGTCTGCTTCTAGTGCCTTCATGGCAACATATTGTATGGGTTCTGAGACATTTGTAAGACATAATGCTTCTAATTTTGCCATTTTTTCAATAATTTTTGTATCAGCTATCCCATATCCTACTCTAAACCCTGTCATGGCATGTGATTTTGAAAATGATTGAGTGATAACGCTTTTTTCATAATTGTAACTCAGAACGCTTTTCCAATTGGATTTTGCATATTGTGAATAAATCTCATCACTAAGTACGTAGAGTTGATTTTCTTTTGCAAGTTTAATTATTTCATCTTGTAATTTTTCTGGAAGAATTTTTCCTGTTGGATTATTTGGATAATTTAATACGATCATTTTTGTATTTGTGTTAATTGCATTTTTGATTTGTTCTATTGATGGCTCCCACTTTTGTTCTAATGTTGTATTGATTGTTCTGACTTTAATTCCAGCATTTAATGCACAGTCTTTGTATGCTGGCCATGCAGGTTCTATCACAATCATTTCATCGCCTGGATTCAACAGTGTTGTAATGGCAGTAAAAATAGAAAATCTTGCACCTGGACTTACGATGATGTTTTCTTGTGTTACATTTGTGTTAAATTTTTCAGAAACATATTTTGCAAGTGCATCTCGAAAAATTGGCATCCCTCTTGCTTGTCCATACTTCAAAAATCCTTTGTCAAATACTTCATTTAATGCATTTTTTACAATTGTTGGTGGTAAAAAGTCAGGTTCTCCAACTTCCATATGAATTATTTTTTTACCTTGTTGTTCTAGTGATTTTGCTTTTAAGAAAATTGAGAGATGTGTTTGTTTGTTACTTGATTGAACTTTGATTGATTCATTTAAAAGAAAATTTAAAAATTTTGTCGCAATTGCTTCATCAAGTTTTAAATCACTACATAATGAAATCACTTTATCTCGTAAATTCTCTTCACGTAATTCATCTGTAATTCCTTTACCTATACTTTTCTTAACTTCTCCAATTTCTTTTGCAACTTCTGTTCTGGTTTTCAATAATCGTATCATCTCCAAAGTGATCTCGTCCATCTTATTTCGAAGTTCGTTGATATCTGACATTTTCTTATAATACAGGTTTAATTGCGCCTGAAAGAAGTGCATGATCTGCTATTGTTAGAGATACAAGTGAATCTACTACTGGTGGGGCCCTTGGTACCACACATGGGTCGTGTCTTCCTTTTACTTGAAGAACTGTTTCTTTTTTTGTTTTGATATCTATAGTGGATTGTTTTTGTGCAATCGATGATGCTGGTTTAAATGCAATTCGCATAGTAATTGGCATTCCGTTTGAAATTCCTCCAAGAATTCCTCCAGAGTTATTTGTTTTTGTAATAATTTTTCCATTTTTGACTGTGTACAAATCATTATTTTCAGAACCATAAAGTTCTGATCCTCTAAACCCTGAACCAAATTCTACTCCTTTTACTGATGGAATTGAAAACATTGCTTTACTCAAATCAGATTCTAATGAACTAAAAATTGGTTCACCTAATCCTACTGGTATCTTTGTTGTAACTGAATCAATAATCCCTCCAAGTGAATCTCCTTTTTTCTTTGCATTTAGTATACTGGTTTTCATTTTTTTTGCTGTACTAATTTCAGGACATCTTACATCATTTTTATAAATTGATTTTATCATTTTTTCATTAAATTTATTTTCCATTTTTATTTTACCTATCTGAGACGTAAATGAATGAGTTTCAACTCCTAATGTTACTTTGAGTAATTTTCTTGCAATAGCTCCGCCCATTACATGAGTTGCAGTTAATCTTCCAGAAAATCTACCACCCCCTCTATAATCGTTATACTGATTATATTTTATCATTGCAGGATAATCTGAATGACCTGGTCTTAGCTTTGTTTTCAAATTTTCATAATCTTTTGATTTCTGATCACTGTTTCGAATTATCATGGTAATTGCAGCTCCTGTGGTGTATCCTCTAAATACTCCTGAAATAATTTCAACAATATCTCCTTCTTTTCTTTGAGTAGAGATCAAATTTTGACCAGGCTTTCTTTGATCAAGCATTTTCTGAATATCTTTTTCATCAATTTCTAACCCTGCAGGACATCCATCTAATATGGCACCAATGGCTTTCCCATGGCTTTCACCAAAACTTGTTAAAACAAGACGCTGACCAATAGAACTTCCAGGCAACATACTACCAATGTTAAATGATGTTTATAATCGTGTTTGAGTCAAAATTTTTAGGTGTATTTTCTAGAATTGGGCATAAAAATGACCTTTTTTCTAGAACTGATTTCTCATTTAAATGGAATTTTCTCAAAATTCATTTTATTGAACTTTGATTCTAGCCCCGAGATTATTCATTTCTTCTATAAAATTCGGATATGATACATTCACTGATTCTGGGTCAGAAACTGTACAATCTCCAACATACATTCCTGCAATACAAAATGCCATGAATAATCTATGATCGTTTTCAGAATTTAATTCTGCAGATTTTGGATTTTCTGTTGACTCTAAAATCAAACCATCTTCTTTTTCTTGAACTTTAATCCCAAGTTTTACCATTTCTCTTGAAACAATTGCAATTCTGTCTGTTTCTTTTAATCTTGCATGTTTCACATTTGTTATTTCTATTGGATTAGATGTGTTTAGTGATAAAATTGCTAATGGTGGTAACAGATCAGGTGAATTACTTAAATCAAATTTCCCGCCATTTAGTTTTTCAGGTGATTTAATTTTTATTTCATCATCATTAATTGTCACTGTAACTCCCAACTGTTCTAATATGTCTAGAAAAACTTCATCTCCTTGGGGAAGAGTTCCTATGTCTCCTTTAATTTTTACATCAACTCCATTTAGAACAGAAGCTGACAATAATAATGCAAGACTAGAAAAATCTATTGGAACAATAAATGATGTATCTTTGTATATTTGTGGAGTAATGTTGTATCTTTTGTATGGGATTAATGTTTGAACAGTAACTCCAAACTTTCTCATTGTCGCAATTGTTGCATCAAGATATGGTTTTGAAACTAAGTTTCCTTCAATTTTAAGATTGATCCCTTTTTCTGTTAGTGGTGCACAAATTAATAATGCTGATACAAATTGACTTGATAAATTACCTGGAATTGTAACGTCCCCTCCTTTAATTTTCCCTCTGATTTTAATTGGTGGCTTTCCATCTGTTGATTTACATTGTGCTCCTATACTTTCTAGAGCATCTAATAATGGCTGCATTGGTCTTTTTTTGAGACTTTCATCGCCTGTTAGTACAATTTCATTTGAAAACAAACTAGCTACCCCTGATGCAATTCTAATTGTGGTCCCTGAATTCTCTGTGTTAATTTCGGGAACATTTATGCCTAGATTGATGGGTTTTTTGATTATTATTGCTGAATTTTGTATTTCAATTTCTGCCCCAAATTTTTTACATGCTTCAATTGTTGCAGTGATATCTGCTGAATTCAATGCATTTTCTACTTTACTGTTATTTCCAGCTAGAGATGCCAAAAAAATTGCTCTATGCGAATAACTCTTGTTTGAAGGACAAACTATTTGTCCTGAAATTTTTGATTTTTCAATTTTACATTTCATGTACTTCAGCCTTTTTGTTATTAATTTTTGAAACAATAACTCTACCTTCAAGATTTGAAAATACTTTTTTGATGTTTGCCTCGTTTTCTTTTTTTGTGATTGCAGCAATTGATGGTCCGTTTCCAGATACCGATGAAGCTAGTGCTCCTTTTTCAATTAAGTTTGTAATTATTTTAGGATCTGAATTTAAAATTAATGCTGTTGCTAATCCATTAATTATCATTGCTTCCCAATAATTTGTTTTTCTTGCTAATTCCCATGCATTTTCAAATACTGATGAAAGTAATTTTAGATTTTTTAAATTACCTCGTTTTCTATTCTTTGGAATAAATATCACTACAATCAAATTTGATGGGGCTTTTTCAAAACGAACTCTTTTTCTTTTTGCATTATCTGTGATGTTAAATCCTCCATAGTAACATGAACATGCATCATCATATGCTCCTGTGATACTTACTTTGGTTTCAATTGATGCTTCTACACCTGCAAGTAGAATTTGTTGATCAGTATATTTGGGTTTGAAAATTTTTGCACAAACTAGTGCCACTGCTGATGATATGGCACTGGAACTTTTTAATCCATACCCTGTTGGGATTTCTGAGTCCAACGTAATTATTATTTTATTTTTTTCTAAATCTTTTTTTGAAACAATTTTTTCAATTGTTTTGTTTATTAGACGTGAACTTAGGCTTTTATTTTCTGATTTAATTGTAATCCCTTTTCCTGGACTTGTCTCAATTTCAGCAATTACTTTCAAATCTATTCCTAAAGTAGCTCCTTTTTTGTTGGCAATGGCATTTACTAGAGAAACTGCACCATGAACTGTAGCTCTTGCTTTTGCCATCAGAATCCTCCTAACAATGCCTTTTTCATCGTATTATAAGGTGCTTCCATATTATGCCAAATCTCAAATGCACGTGTTGCTTGTCCTAAAAGCATTTCATATCCATATATCACAATTGCATTATTTTCTTTTGCTTTTTTGATAAAATCTGTGTTCATTGGCATGTATACAATATCATACACTATTGTATTTTCATTTATTCCATCTAATGAAATAACACTTTCTTCATTTTTCAATCCTATTGATGTTGCATTAACTATGATGTCGTATTTTTTTGCAGAATCATTTATGTTTTCAATTTTCAATACATCTGCTTTTAATCCAATTTTTCCTGCAAACTCTGATAATTTTTCTGCATTTTCAAGTGTTCTGTTTGCTATGGTGATACTTTTTGCTTTTTCTTTTGCAAATCCTGCAACAATGGCTCTTGCTGCTCCTCCTGCACCTAGCAAAAGTATTTTTTTATTTTTTATTTCTAATTCTTTTTTCTTAAATGGTTCTAAAAATCCATCCATGTCTGTGTTGTATCCTTTGAGAACTCCATCGATGTTAACAATAGTATTTGCTGCTCCTATCAAGCTACATGATTCATCAATTTTATCCAGATATTTCATTATCTCGATTTTATGAGGTATGGTGACATTGAACCCGTTTATTTTGATTTTTTTTAAACCCTCTATTCCTTCTTCTAATTCTCCTTTGGGAATTCTATATCCGATATATGAACATTCTAAATTCAATTCTCTAAATGCTGCACTGTGAATGTTTGGAGATAATGAGTGATTAATTGGATCTCCAATAACTGCAAATGTTTTACTCATCTTATTTTTCTGAGTTATATGATTGATTTAAACTCTCAATTAATTGTGTGATTATTTTTTCAGATTTGTAATTTTCTTTATTTCATCTACGCTAAACTGACCTGGTGCAATTGCTTTTCCTAGAGAAACATAGGTGTATGGACTTCCTAGATATAGGCACAAAATCCTTGAAATTCTACCAAAATCTCCCATTGCAAATGAAATGAGGTTGTTTTTTCCTTTTTTACTGTATAACTCTAACATTCTAGTAGAATCATTTGTTGATTTTGCTGTACTAACAATTTTTACATTTGATGAGAATTTAGACATTTGATTTAGTTTCTTTTTTAATTCTAAAGTGCTAGGTGTTTTTTTGAAATCATGCCATGAGACAAGTAATTTTGTTTTTGTTGATTTTAGATATTTTATCAATGATGTATTTTTCTTTAATGTGTTGTATTCAATATCCAACAAAAATGGCGAATACTCTGCAATCAATTTTATGATTGCAATTCTTTCTTTCTCATTTCCTGAAAACTTTCCTCCTTCAGTTTTAGGTCTTAATGTACATACTATTTTGTTAAGATCATTTTTGATAATCTCTAAAGCTTCTGGAATTTGTTCGATTTTTAAAAAATCTAATCTTACTTCAACATAATCTGATTTTTTTAAAGCAATTTTTAATACTTGTTTAATTTTAGTTGGTGTTTTTTCTGCAATTGAGACACATGTTTTGTATTTCATTTTTCTAGTATGTATTCATCTGATACTTCCATTCCAAAATGTCTACCTGTAGCCGGTTTTGAATGAACCAT
>Ga0209657_1000516_pt1 | contig 24745 bp, 42 predicted proteins | sample SaaInlV_100m_DNA_FD_184650 | JGI IMG/M metagenome (GOLD analysis project Ga0209657, IMG submission 184650) | Marine microbial communities from expanding oxygen minimum zones in the Saanich Inlet - SI037_S3LV_100m_DNA (SPAdes) (version 2) | ecosystem: Environmental > Aquatic > Marine > Intertidal... | reverse complement strand
TGCTGGCGTTGATTCATTTTATAGTCTTGTTACAGAACTGGCTACTACATAGAGACTATTGTCTCCCTTAGGATTTACTCCGCATACAGAACCTATAACGATAACCTTGTTACCTTTAATTGAGTTGTCTGCTAGTGAATCTTCACAAATAATTTTTACTTTTCTATACTTTTTCTCTTCCTTGTTTCGATAAGGAACACTTAGTAGAATTTTACCATTTTCAAATTCCTCTACTTCGCCACCGAGTATAGATTGATTAAATACAGCGAATGGTGAGTTAGAGAAAGACACTCCGGTTGCTGATGCATCTATTTTGAACTTTTGCTCTTTAAGCTCGCTTCCTTTTATCTTTCCTTCGAAACTAGAGATAGTTCCATTGTGTACTAGGATATAATCCTTATTAACACAGTGGTCAAGTATTCTTCTATGATGTGACCTTAGCTGTCCCTTATCATAAGATACTTTAATGTCGAACCACATAAATGGGTTCTTTATTATTTGTAAATGACCATTATAATCGAATTCAAATTTTGGTAATGAAATCTTAGTAGAGATAACTCCCCAGCTTTCTCCAATTTGTTTTTCTTTTGTCCAAGTAACTTGGCCATTAAATAAATGTTGATTATAATGCAAGCTTATCTCCTTATCCCGTCAACCTCTTGTTGCTTTCTAAGCAAACCTCTCAAGAAACCTTCGTTTTTGCTATGCTGGGCTTCAATCAGCTTATAGAATATTCTTTTACAATTTTGGTATTCTGCTGCTCTATCTTTAGGAGCAGCATTTTTGACTCTGTCAAAAATTACATTCCATGAGTTTCCAAGGTCGACCTTCATGCTTACATGATAGTCATTAGGTTCAAATTGAAACGCTTGACGCTTTTCTCCTGCGGAGATAGTTAATTCCTTAGCTTGAAATTCAAGATTTAGATCGAAAATTAATTTAAGATCCTCATCTGTTATTTCGTCGTCTGGATCAAGATTCATTAGCGTTTTAGCTATACCCTCAATTACGTTGCCTCGTATATGCTCTACGCCAAGGTCTTTTTTAAAATCGTCTGTATTCAAATTATTTGTGCCTCATACTTATTTAATATATATAAAATAGTGATAAATGTCTTATAGTCTAATTCTTGAAGCTTCTCTAGCTCTTCTAGTGAAACAGTAGTGAGTTCTTCATGTTTCTTCAGTGATATAAATGAATTATAATACTGTAGAATCATTTAATTAGCCTATTTGTTCTAAGAGCTCTTCAGCTTGCGCTTCTAAGTCTCCAGTTGTTCTTTTTCGTTCCGTAGGAATAACTCTATCTCTGGAGTCCACCTTTACTTCTTTGCCATCGCTATTAGTGATCATAGACTCAATTATTTGTTTCGTTGAGACAGTAAGTGTATCAATTATCTCAGCGATATGATATTGACCTGTCCCTTCTCCCGATCCAAGTACTCCAGAAAGATCATTTATGAGTTCATTTATGAGATCTTTCTTAGTTGCGGCTTGGGCTATGATCTGATTTGTTTCAGTTTCAATTGCTATATAGTTATTCATTTATTAATTCCTTTAGTTCTTGCCAATGTTTAAAAATTTCATTGGCTATTTTTTCGCCGTCAGCTTGATTCTTTGTCTTTTTCTCGAGATATCTTGAGAAGTCATGACTCCAATAGCAGATCCTTTCTTTATCTGATTCTACTCTTCCAAATTTAGAGCGTGCTATATCTTCTCCTGTCCATGAGAAGAGAGCCTCAGGCCCCATAAGCATAACGGCCTTTGGATTTACAATATTAAGTATATCGTTCATTTTGGGCCTACATGCTACTACATTAGATACGGCAATCTTGCAGCCAAGATCAGGTTGACATGCAACCGTGGCCGTAATATAAATTTTTTGCCTATCAAAGCCAAGTTTATCAGTGATTCCTTTGTACATTCTATACTCATCACTATCTACTTCGTAAGCTATAGGCCCTTGAGGATCTACAAAATTAGGTCTAGGTATTACAACCAGCAGATCTGCTGCTAATGCTCCTTGACCAATGAAGATATCTTCATTGTTTTGATCGCGAGCGTCCTTTAGGTTACACTTTTTACAGGCACTGTATTTTGTTATTAAGTCAGTTATATCTTGATGACTCATAGTAGGCATATATCCACAATAGATTTAGAGATTTTATCAAGAGAGCAAAAAGAAGCAATGGACTTACTGTTTTCTGACTTAAAATCAATGTTTTCATTGTCATCAATTGCTCTTGCTATGGCATTACGATTGTGCGGAGATACTGGCGGATACCAGTTTCCTCTATTTCTCTTAAACCATATGCCATCGTCTGCGACTTCAGGTTTACACAGCATTTGGTATTTAAAATGAGATTTATATTCTTCGTGTGCAGTATTGTCAGTAGCTATCACATCGCAATGCATATAGATAGCATCAACACAGGGTAGATCCCAGCCTTCTCCAGCTGAGTAACTAGCCATTATATCTGCTCTCTTATATAGAGACATTAGCTCTTCATGAGAGTCTAAATGTCCAAATAGATACACTGTGGCATTTTCAAGACCATAAGAATACAGCATGGAGCCATTTCTAGAATATTGTCCTGTTAATTTCCAGCCATTATCAAGTAAACATTGGACAGGTTGAGCCAAGCCGCCAGTAAATATATTATTCCAAAAAGCAAATACAGAGAAGTGTCGCGTTTTGGCTAGGATAGATATATCACTAACAAAATCAGGATGCCCCTTTCTTATTTCCCATTTACCTGGGGACAATATAACTTTATTCGCGCCTATTTCTAGATCTAGAAGTTCAAATGTTTTTACTTTATTGTAAGTATCTGTGTATGAAGGTACGCAAGGACCCATTATCTTGCTAGCTTCTATATCGTGCTTTTTAAGTACGTCTACTCCCCAGTCCGAGTATGTTGCTACTTTGTCTACACTACGCAGGCCATTAAGCTCTTTAGACATAAGCTTGTCTGTTTCAAATAAGGTGGCACCAACATTAAGACCTTTGCCTAGATGAGCAGGTAACTGATCAGAATGCCACAGTATGAAACTAGTGGCGTCTCCTGCTATGTTTCTTTTTAGGTCTAAATCAAATCTTTGTTTGGATATTTCAAGTTCTCTTAAGATCTGATTTACATTAGACAGATTGCCAATAGGTTCTAGCTTAATATCAAGATTAGAGTTCTCTATTAGTGCCTTATAGTGAGCTGTAGCATGCATACCATATCCTAAAGAGTTTATCGGTATAGCTAGTCTTAATTCCTTGTTCATTTTATTTTATGAGTTACTTTAGCTGGATCTTTTATACTATTAAGGTGATAGTCTAGGCTCCAGGAGTCAAATCTTTCAATGATTTGATTATCATTGTAGATAGATACTAAATGATCTCTAAGCTCTTCCCATGTCTTTTTATTAAATTCAAATTTTTTGGTAATTGTAATAGTTACAACTTCCTTAGGATTTGCTTTAATTTTTTTTTCAATTTTTTTTGCCATGATACTAAAGGGCGTGCCTGTTGGGCAATATTTCTTACTCATTTTACTATTACGGCCATTACTATTATTGCCGCTATATACATTAAAGATTTATATGGAATAATCCACTCTATTTCTTTTAGCTTATAGATAGCATCAGGACTTATTCTAGTATTTCTATCCATTAGTCTATAGAAGGTATATAGTTTAAAGCCTCTTCTTAGCTCTATCATACTTGTCCTGTCAATTGAAACAATGTGGGCCCTTGTAGCTTTAATCTCCTTTAGTGTCATTTCTGAGTTAAGTAATAAATTCATTGTATTTTTAGTTTATACTTAAGGTTCCTAATAGTTGCATTAGCTTCTTGTAGCTGCAGCTTTAAGCGAATAATTTCTCTCTCGTATTCCTCAGCACTTCTAGTTGGAGGCAGAAATTTTGGGTTTGATTTGTAACTCATATTCAGACTCGGACTCCTTCTGTCATTATTTTAATTAGTAACCACATGAGAGCTATTCCTCCTGATAGGCTTGCTAATACCTTTAGGATTAGAGAGGCTGTAACCTCTTCTCTGCTCGTCTTGTGCTTCTTTCTAGGGGAGTGTTGCATTTTATGTTAGGTAGACTTATGGAGCTTCTCAGAAGCCTTCAGGGATGAGGTAGTCTCTCCACGTTTCAGGAACTTTTTAGAGATAGCCTTCATGAACTTAACTAATTTTTTAGAGTTACTCATGGGGCTCTATACCTCCCATCTCTAACTATTACGCTATTAGTATCATAGGGGTGAGCTTTCAAATACTTTTCCCCGTGGCTCTTGAAATCTTCTAGGATACCTGTAATTGGGTTTCCTTCTAGATCTACATAGATTCTATTGTCTACAGTATCCTTTTCACCTTCGGGCCAAGTTGGGGACCACGTTCCGTATCTATATGTTTTCATTGTGTCCTTCCTCTTCCTCTATAGTTTGGGTTATCATTCCACAGTTCTCTGATGCCCATACAGCGTCTTTCTCTGGATAACCAAGTGATACAAACCATTCAGGAAATGTCATGTCTTCAGGTTTCTCATCTACTCTTCTAGGGAAACCATACATCCACCCAGAAGGAGGATCAATATAAATTACTTCAATCTTCATAGTGCTTCCCATGAGCTAGGGTACAGTTCTTCCATGATCTCTGACATTGCTACAGCATACTGCTTAGATTCTAGCTGTGTAGTTTGAGTAGTACGTTCTTTGTACATATGATGCCACCCCAGTAGGGATCCTGTTACATAGACAGTAGTGTACATAGACTGAGGTAAATCTATCCTTGCCATCTCAGGTGCAATGCCTAATTTTAGTCTTATATTGTAAACTCGTAAAGCTTCTTTTGTTAAAGCGATAGAGTCCTGACTCATTAACTTAGACATGGTAGCTTCAGCGTTATCTCCAGAGCCTTGCTTAATGCCTTTATCTGGCTTAAGTCTCCATACATATGGTACATAGAACTCTGGTTCAGTAGAGATATATCTACGTGATACCTCACTCCATGAGAAGCCTACTTGGTGTTTACCTAGTTGCCTCAGTACAAAGATAGGAACATGAATTCTAAGTGAGATTTGAGGATGTCTAAAGGGTAGCATGTGCTTTTCCCTAGCTAGATATTTGATTAACTTTGTATCCTTCTCGTCAAACTCTTCTTTAATCTTATCGAAGGAACATCTAGCAGCGTTAACTACAGATAGGTCTGATCCCATATGTTCAATAAGTTGGACGTAGCCTTTGTCAAGTACTTGTATTTTGTTTTTCATCTATTTCTTTTAGCTTTCGCCCCATGTGCTCTATTAGCTCAGCAATATCAAAGAACATTTCATCTTCCTTTGCGTCGTTCATGTACGATTCTATATTGGCAATTACTCTCTTAAGATCAACAAGGAACATTTGCTTTAACGTATCCTTGGTTTCATTTGTCATTGGCAAGTTAGAATACATCTATATTTTCCTCATTCTTAATTGCATTAATGATATTAGTGAAGTGTTCCTTTGCGGACATGTTATTTTCTATGATATCAAGTGCAACATCTTGAAGACCACGTTTGCACATAGCAAGTAGCTTAGGAGGATTACAGCGTTGGCCTGACAGTGAAGCTTGATCAACTATGCCTTTAATATTGTTCTTAGTTTTCTGTGTATTAACAGAACTAACAATTTCCTTGGCAAACTTATCAAGCCTGATCCAAAACAGCTTACCTACAAAGGTCTCTTCGGGTAGTTTATTTCCTTTGATGTAGAGTTGAATCTTATCTCCGTATCTTTTGGACAATCCTTCAAAGTCATACTTAGGTCCTGAGCTCCATACGAGTTTATCACTGAACTCATCGAACAAGTTAACCTTGATGTTCGTTACACATGTAGCATCAGCTTCTTTAGTTAGCATCATTTCCCATAGAATTGCCATTGCTTTTCTATTGGTAATACTCTCTGGTCCAATGCATATATCCACACGCTCTCCATGAGCGTCCTGAGGCATTTTCTCATCAGGAATGACTACGACGATTCCTTTACCTCCGTGTCTGTTAGAGATCTTGTCACCAGTCTCTAGAGGATAGCAACATGTCATCTTGAACCATGATCTATGACTTTTTTCTCCAAACCTATTGCCTATAGATGAAGAGATCTCGTCTACTATTCCAGGATAGTATAGTTTAGTTGCAAGAACATGCTTTTCTCCATCTAGAGCAATAGGAGTATTGGTGAATACTTCGCCCCCTACTTTAGCTAGTGGAGTAACAGGAAGGTGACTTTCTACTAGCTGGGTTATCTCTCTTAGGGCCGTCATCCTATTGGCAGCACTCTGAGATATAGCAATTGAATCCTCATGAGTAAACTCATCAAGGTGCATCACGGCTGTAGTAAGATTCAAGCCATGCAGCTTTACTTCCTCATCCTTCGCATACGGAGTAACAATTGGATCTTCCGTATTGAGTAAGCTCACTGAAGCTTCAAAGGTAGTCCTAAGGAGATAGGCTCGCTTAGGATTCATCTGCAATCCAATAGCATGGTTTGTTAAGATTTTGCAGAATGGATTATCGTTCTTGCTTTTAACTACTGTATTGTTTTCGTACTTTGCTCCATCAGACAATCTGAATGAGGAGTTAATATTATTACCAACAGAGGTAGAATTTAGATCAACAAAGCCATGTAGTTCAGGATTAAAGACTTTATTTATCATTCTTTCTTTATGAGAAAGTCTAATAGTTTCAGGTGAAATGATAATTGTATTTTCTTGATCCTGCTTGGCTATATTACCTTGCTTTAAGACTCTCCATTCTATACCAGATGAAAACCATTTATCAATAGAGGTTTGTACTGAAGTGAAGTCTATATAATCTTCTGCATTGTAAAACCAGCTTCTTATAGAAGATGCTATAGCCTCCTCTATTGCTTTGACAATAATAACAGAAGGAGTCTTAACAATAAGCTCCATTCTATTATCCTGTTCTCTTTCATCTAAAGATATTTCGAAATCAGAGTCAATGAATACATCTGCAACATGAACCAATGCTTTAAAGGAATTTCTCCATTTGATTACGCTACCAGTAAATACCGGTAGACAAAATCCAATTGATATATTCTTGTCAATTCTTGGATGTTTAAGATTTACTATAATGCTCTCTGTCTCTCCGCCTTCTAATGTCTCTCTTCTACTGACAGTGCAATTCATCCCAATGGGCTTCATCTGCTCTAGATCTTTTATTGTAAACATTTAAGCTGTAAGTCTATGGAGTTTATTTTTTAGTGTTGGAGCGATATCTCTCGTCCAGATACGTGAAGTAGTCTGAGGACTTAAATTTAGTGCCTTTGAGATATTATACATATTTACATTTAAAAAGATTCTTTGCTTTACAATGAAGCTCTCTCTTTCGCTAAGCCCTTGAGTAATATAATTATAAAAATCTTCATCCTCTACTTGTTTTGAGCCCGTAAACTCGTAAACATAGATTTTTGAAATATGTTTTAATACAGTATCTTCATTTGAATTAGAAAACATACCAGAGAATGATGTCATTTTTATCATGCCTGGTCTAGAGCCAAACATAATATTATCTTTTCTTATAATGTCGATAATCTCTCCTTTGACTCTTAGGGCTAGATAGGTTTTAAACTCTCCTTCTGATACATTCTTCATCTTAATGCATATTTTCCAGAGAGCTTCAAATGCCCATGTTATTACTTCATTATCCAGATAACCAAAGGTTCTGCATAATTTGAAGTATCTTTTAGCATAGTATACTGCTAGGCCTTGATATTTTTCAAAATTTTTATTCGCTTGTTCCATGGAAGAATGCATGAGTAAAGATTCCCTCATCCTTTGCTTCAGATGGGTCAAAGATGAAGTCAGGAGTATAGCCTCCCTCAGCTGACTCTCCTGTAAACGTAATACCTTCAAAGAGCTTATACTCTTCTTTGGATAAGTTTGACAATCCTCTGCCGTCGTTCCATAAAAAGTCCACAAGCGGTCTAACCCTGGTATCTATAGCAAGTATATCTACAAGTTTCTTATACATTTCATTAGAACTTTTAATTGTTCTATCAGTCATGTTAAGGATTTTAAAGATAGTATCAGGTTTGAAATTTTTGAGATCTGAAAGACTTAAGTGCTTAGCATCAAGTAATGATTGTGAGCATTTCTCTGCTAGAAGGTCACATGCTTCAGAGATGTGCTCTTCATTGTGACCAAGGACAGTAAGTCTTGTTGACAATAAGCCGACAGGTCCCATATATACCTTCATGGCAAGATTCGCCATATTAATCATTCTTGTTTCTTCTAGCCAATCAGCAATAGGTTGACCAGTGCATGCTTTAAGTAATTCAGAATATTCAGCTTTACCTCGAGCTCTTGTACCCTTACCACAATAAGTCATTACTCTTCTGAGTGATTTACTATTAGTTACGATATCAGTTGGAGAGATAGATAATCCAGTTGTTCTAATTCTAGAAGTTTCATCGTCTGCAAAAGTTTCGATAGGCCAGGCCGGCTCATCTGTTTCTTTATTGTCATTGAAGTTATTACCCCATTTTGAATATTTCTCAGTAGACCATGAGATGCTATCAATTATGCCTGAGCTATATTTAGTAGGCACCTTGTATCCCCATACCTGATCACCGTCGTGATCTCCTCCAAGCTGTGGCAGCATGAGAGGATGAATAGCTATTGAGTCGTGCTCTACCTTGTATGCATACAGGAGCTCAAGTGAGCCTGACCAAATAGTTGGATCTCTTCCAATGATAACAAGATCTCCATGTATTAGATCTAATTCATTAAATATCTTTGCTGGTAAGCCTATCCATTGATATGATTGGCCAAGTAGATCATCTTTGTAAATACCGGGAACAATAACAGCGCGAAATGTATTTTTTGCTCTTGGGCCTAGGATAAATCTATTGTAAACTCCGTTTTTACCAAAGAGTTCTTTACTTAGTTGTACATAGTAATTATGTACTGACTTGGTTAGCGCGGCCACTGTTTGTGTTCCTTTCTTTACGGCTTCGTCTACTCTAAGTATAGTGTTTGCCTTAATTGCAATCTGTGGCAAAATGGCGATAGTGTCTCCCATGTCATAGGTAGCTCTAACAGGAGGAACATAAATTTTATTAATTACCCTTCCGTAGTTATCAAGTATGCTCTCGTTAAGTGTAATAGTGCCACCATTTTCTTGAAAATTTTCAGAAAGTACTGAATCAGTAATGGATACATTTTGGACTTTTACTATAGGGCTAACATTATGGGATTTATTATGAACAACCTCAATTGGCTTAAGGTCTGTTAACTGAGATTGTGACTTCTGCTTTGTTATCATTAAGGACTTCTCTTAGGGATAAAGTGAGTGCTTTTTTTAGTTGTCCGGTATTGCCTATGCAGGCAACGTCTATGTTCTTAGAGCGTATTTTTCTGAAGCATTTCTGATTCAGTGTAATGTATAAGATTTTGTTTTCAATTTTATCGAATCGCATGTCGTACTGATTCAGAGAGCAACGATCAAAGCCAAATGCATGATTTAGCATATTTATAATAGGATGTTTGATGGAATCTATAGTTACACTTTGATTAAATATATCTAGCTCTTTTTTTGTCTCAACAGTGATCTCTTCATAAGTTCTAAAGAGGTCAGTCTTTGGCTTATAGTTATTAAAAAAATATATATTAAATGCAGCCTCGCCTCCTTGGGCTTTACTGAGTATACTCCATAGCATACTTTTAAAGTCTTTAAAACCTATAGATGTTATAGTGCCAATTTGAGCATAGATATTATTAACATCCAAAGATGTAAATTTTTTCCCTTTTGCTACTGCTTCTGCTGCTCTTTTGAATACGACATATAGTATCTCTAGGTCTTCTTCTAGTAAGATACATTTGCCATACTTTTTAAATTTGTTGTTCCACTTGACATGTCCAATTATAATATTCAACTCGTGACTATTGTACCTAAGCTTTAGTTTCTTGAGCTGCTTAGAGGTTTCTCTTGAGCTAAGCTCCATCTCTAGCTCTTCCGGGAGGTGTTCCCCTATTGCATTAGCAAGTAATTCAACAGACCTCATCTCATATCTTTTGATATTGTCGACAAAGTCTACGATATGAAAGGAGGTTTTCGTTGGTGTAACTCTTGAACCTCTGCCTATCATTTGAGTATACACTATGTGACTCAGCGTAGGTCTACACATGAATATAGTCTTAACCGATGGCACATCGAGACCTTCAATGAAGATGTCTCTTGCGATCATTACACAAGGCTTAGTATTTCTATCAAAGTCCTTAAATCTTTGTTCTCTCTGTTTCCAGGGAGTATTACCAAGTATGTGGTATACTTCATACTTAGTTTTTTTATTAAAAAGATATGAAAGATCTATAGCTTCAGCTACACTAGAAACAAATATAATAGTTTTATCATACTTATCAGAATTGTCAAGCCACTGCTTAACGATAAGCTTTCTTCTCGCGCTGACATTAAGCTTCTTCAGTGACGTGGTAGTAAAGTCGCCAGCTCCTACTTTTATTCCTATTATGTCAAGATTTGTCTTGACCCTTTGATAGATAGGCATAGACAAGAAGCCTTGCTTGACCAGCTCCTCAAAAGAAATAGTTACATTTGCTCCGTATTGATCTAATGCTGCTTCTTTAGGGGTAGCAGTCAGGTCCAATATATATCCAGGATTCAAGTTCTCCCTTACTGTTTTCCATGAGTTAGCATGCTCATGATGTGCTTCATCTTGAATAAGTAGTAAATTCTTAGAATTTGAATTTTTTGGAAATGGTATTGATGACGCAAGAAATGATCTAATCATCACAATGATTACGTTAGCAAGTTGAAATTCAGGCTTATTCATAGCGTCAGAACTATCAACTATGTAAGGTTTAAACCCTCTACTTTCGAACTCCTTTTTTGCAGACTTAAGTAGCTCTATCCTATGGACAAGCCATATGACTACATTAGCATGGTTAAGCTTTATGAAATGTTCACCTATGGAGCCACCGGTAAAGGTTTTGCCTGCGCCACATGGCAAGGACAGTAAGTTAGTTGTATTACCATCAACATACATTGAGTTATTGATAGTATTAACTGCTTCTTCTTGATATGGGCGTAGGACTTTATTCATACAGGCGGAGTAGTATCTATATTTTGCTTATAAGTTACTCTTCGTTGAGTATTTTTATTTAAGTTTTTAGAATCTAGAACCGTTAAGGTCGACATATTATTTCTTTCAGAATAATATGATGTTGTCTTAATTATATCTTCAGTAGCACCTTTAAAGAATGGTACATTAATAAATACGCTTGCACCTTCATCTGATCCACTATTACCAGTAGTAGTCATTTTCATTGGTTTCCAAATCATTTGGAAGTTTAAAAATCCTATTGTAATTGATGCAGACTTGGATCCAGTACTAAATGATCTAACATTCACTTCTTTCTTGTGAATAATTTTAGAATTATCATTTGACTTAAGTAATGTAAATAATTCAGCACAAATTTTCAAGATACGATCATCTTCGCATTTAAGATTAGCCATTTAAACTTCTCCTGAAATGCATACCTCAGCTTCTTGAGCATTTTGCATATTAATGCTAGATGATCTAATGGACCATGTACCAGGCTTGATCTGAATAATAGTTTTTCTTTTTTCAGATGGAATCATCTTGGTGAGGTTAGCTCTATGTTTTTCACCAAGAGCAAATACCAGCCCCTCTATAACCTGTTGCGTTGTAATAACATTTTCGTTAAGTTCAGGTTGAGCCATACGAGCAATTTCTTGTCCTACTTGCGTAGTAAACCCAGTTTGAATAAGGTAAGAGAATACAGTTCCTCCGAATATACTCACTTCGCAATCCTTAGTTATAACACGAGCATGATTCTCTGTGAGATCATCAAATGTTAGATCAAGTTCTCGCCATATATTCTCATATTGGTTGCTTTGTTCAGAGTATACTCTTTCTATAATAGTTGTACCCACCGCCTCTACCCTGTATAGAGGTGCTCCATTCTTTGTATGCTTTCCATTTAAGCGAGGTGTTAATACTGATAAAACTGTAAGATAACCATTGAAATTTACTTGTTGCATACTAAGAAGTTTTAAGGGTAGGAAGTAGTATTGATGTCAGAACGGCCTGGGTGCACATAGCCATAAACACAGTAGCACCAGGGCCAACAACGGATAGACCGGACATTGCGATCATCGTTAATATTAGGTCACTTATGAGGACATGATTGCCCATAAAGTTTTGCAATTTAGGAGGGAACTTAAGGACTAGTACCCAAATTGCGATTGTAGATACTAGCCCCATGAACATACCAGCAAAAATAAAACCTCTTACCCAAAAAGCTAGGAAGAGAGTAATTATTACTAATAATACAAATGTACTATTTTGGTATAATTTTTTTGTTTCCATTTAAGCAAAGTCGGTTGCTTCGTCCTCTTCGTTACAGTCACCAGCTGACTGTGCCATAATCGCAGAGATTTCAGCTGAATCAGTTACTTCTCGAGTAAGTAATTGACCATTCTGCTCTTGAATTACAATATATGAATGTATTGAATCCTCAGGAGTATCCTCATTATTGATTTCAAATTCAAATATATGAATTTCCGGGTCATCTTCTGGAAAACTACCAAGAAACGTTGTTATCTCGGGTTCAACTTGATGAGTTAACTTGAATAATAGTCTTGCGTTATTTGCTAGCATTATTGCTTAGCTCCTGAATGACTTCTTTAAGGCGAATACCAATAGAATTTCTTTCTTCTCTTGATAAGGATTCGTTAATATTATTTGATTTTAGATACAGATGATAGAACTCTAGTGACTTAATAGAAATTTTAGCATAAGTGCCGAGTCGCTCATTTCTAAAGATTAATCCATCAATAAAATGTTCTTCAGGAAAGCATAAGCGTGCTTTTAGAATAAGTCTAGATGTATTATTCGTAGACACGTCAGGGCCAGTATGCAAGCTAGAAGAGAGAGTGGTAAGCATCCAAAGTTGAATAGCAGCAAAGCCATTTTCTGTCGTAGGACGTTCATATTCTGCATCATACTCAAGCGCATCTTTGTCTACTTTCCATCCTGTTTGCCATTGAGCAAAGTTATATTTGCTAAATTGCTCATGCCTACTTACGAAGTGAGTATCAATGATGGTATCACCATAATCATTGAAAGTATATTGTTCGTATGTAGTGCCGACGATACATGGATCTTCCCTTGGAAAGTTTAGCCAACCCTCTCTGTGTGCCTCTGCAACAGATTCGATGATATCAGGTTGGCTATAATAGTTAATTTCACCAGAGACATTGCGTCTTGTTTGAACCTGATGAATTAGGAATCTATTTTTATGATCAGGAACAGTTGTGATAACCTTAACATTTGTGCCATCTATCCATTCACCACACTCTGTATCTTTATCAAAGATCCAAGTATAAGTTTCTTTGATTCCAGTTGCAATGCCTTGTTCATTTAATTCAACACAAGGTAATACCCTCATAGGGTTTTGTTGACTGCGGGGAATGGTTTTTTTTAATTCGATAGTCATGGTTTTAAAGGCTTGAGAGAGTGATACTAAAAGGACAAGAGAAGATCATTCTTTTTCAGAAGTTTCATCTTCAGCATTTGGATCAGGATCTAGCCATTTAATTCTAGTAGTCTTAGCATCAGTATGTCCATGTATCTCTTTAACTGCTTTAATGGAATCATACAATGTACTACTTGATATATGAGATCTAAATTCTACTAAGCATCTGCCGCTAGACATCTCTACTCCTTCAGCTACAATACCAGTGCCGCTCATTCCAGTCTCATCTTCAATTCTCATTAGTAAAAATCTGCGCATAGATACACGCACATTTACTTTTGATTCTTTAGATTGATTAGATGTCATAAGTAGATTTGTTTTTGTTTTTATTTACCATATTCATAATGTCTTCATATGATAGAAGTTTTTTATTAGCATCATAGCCTACATCTATTCGATAGTATCTATTGCTGCCTTTTTTAATTACTTCCAATGGTGTATGTCCATGTACATGACCATGTAGATGTATATTACCATGATACATGTGATTCCATGAATGCATTGGATAGTGACACATGACAAATGTCTGGTCATCTATTTTAAGCTCATAAATATCTCTTATGACCTTAATATTTGGAAATTCTTTTGAGTGCCATATTGGCTTACTGATGCCACCAGTCCAGGTTCCTCCTTGGCTGTCTAGTACTCTCATTAAAGCCTTGTCGTGATTGCCCCTTACGATGTAAATGTTGCCAGCTAGTTTCTTAAGTAATTCTCTAATTTCAGTTGCATTAGCCTTCATAGAAAAGTCACCTAAGAAATATACAGAATCCTCTTGTTTAACTGTACTGTTCCACATCCAGAGAAGTTCTCTATTCATTTCAATTTTATCACTAAATTCCCTACCTGTAAAAGTAATAATATTTTGGTGGTGGAAATGAAAATCTGAAGTTACGTATACTGTCATAGCTTTTAAATGAGAATAGGCTCAGGATTGAGTAGATTATCTTCAATCTTATGACTCGGTAACTACAGTTAGTTACAGGAGCGGTGCTGGAATAATTATTCCTAAAGATAAACTCATACTCATGTCCATGAGCTTTGGTTTGCAGGCCTTAGCGTACCTACATGTTGTCTGCTAGCTATAAATAGAGGGGCTATATAGCTTTAACATTTTACTGAAGATTTTTATTTAAAGTTCTTGTCTGCAGTCATTTCTGAACTACCAGCTATGGCTGGATTTAATTGATTGATTTAGTCAGGAAATCGATTAATTTTTGAGCTTCTTCTTTGTCTAATATAGTGCAATCAAATGCACCATACTTAGACTGATAACCGAACATGTACTTGATACCATACCATACTCGCTGAAAGAATCCCTTGTACTGTTTTAAATATACAGAGCAAAATATTTCTTGATCTATATCTTCATTAATAAACTCTGCTTTCCATCGTTGCCAACGTATAGTGTGCTCGTCTGATGAACAAGAGCATTCACTGTAGTGGGTTTCCATTATCTTATTCATGATATTATTTGGTAGGGGCGACCGGAGTCGAACCGGCATGCTCTATGAGCGACAAGTTTTAAGCCTGTAATGTAAACCAATTCCATCACGCCCCTTTGTTTTTATTTATGCCAGCCAATCTTCTTACTGATTTCTGCTGACATACCACCAAAAGCTTTTAATCTAGAGTCTATAATTTTTATGATTTTAATCTCTTCTTCATCCCTAGCGCACTCAAGAAATCTATACCACCTTGAAATTTGTAATCTGTCTGCTTTCAGAACCTCTTTCTCAGTAGGATACTTCATGACTTGTTTCAATTAGCTATTCGTTGTTATTAAAAAAAACGTAATAATAATAAAAAGGAAAAGACCTCTTTATATTATACGCTATAGAAACTGATTTCTAGACATTGGTCCAAAATCTACGCATACTAGTTTACCTTTGATTAGGCCTAAATTTCGGTCACCTTCATGACCTTTATAGTCTTGAATTGCCCAGCCATGCTTTTCTAATACCTCAAGGAGCTTATCCTTTTCTGTATAATCAATATCACAGGTTGCTGGACCAGCATGTTCAGTTATATATGAATAATACTTTCTTCCTTTTATTTTGATAACAAATCTTTGACCTACATTAGGGCCAAATCCATTAACGTATGCAAACTTTTGACCATTATATGTATAGTCCCTTTGTATTGAGTCATCAAAGAGCTTAGCTCCTACTGACCTACTTACCTGGATATAAGTAGATTCGCTACCAGTTGGTGCGAGTTCAGGGTCTATGGTTTTTAGTATACTACGCTTAGTTTTTGTTATCTTTAGATTCATTAGTAAAACAGATTTAATGAATAAATCATAACTAACTGATGAGTCAATTGATCTATTCCTAATATATTGAAGAACTTATAATATTTTTCTTCTTTGAATAGCCTGCTGCTAATTCTACTAGTGTTGTAGTCTACTACACCATGAGAGACAGAGTTTATAAGTATAAATGCGGTAAGAGCCGCAGAATATCCATAAAGAAAAAACACGCTAGTGCCCAATATGCCTCCATAGACTAATACATGAGCCAGCAATGGTTTCGCGCTCTTGCTTTTATTGTTAGCCATCCATGGATGTTGACATGCAAAGTCAGCAATGTAATGGATAACTAGTAGCAGCATGACAGCATTTATCTGTGTTATTTCATTCATCTGTTAGTCCTTCCCCTTGGGGGAGAGGGCGGCACGGGCGACAAACTTAGAGTAGTGGCTCCCATTCTCGTTTTTATGGATGCGGTCCAGCACCCCCTCCAACTCCTCGACTCTCGCCCGTAGGGCGGCAAGCTCGTCGTTCTTCTTTTGAAGATCAGCTATTTCTTTAGAAAGTTCTAAGATAGTAGTCTCGTACTCTGCTGAAGATTTAGAAGGAGGAAAGAAGGATCTCTGTATGTTGTATTCATATTCATCTGCGTTACCGCGCTCAAAGAGATCTTGCTTGTTATTCATCGAAAAAGTGAGCTCCTAATTTAGTTGAGCATCCTGATGCATTAGAGTGGCCACCACCGCCGAGGGATACTGCTACCTCTGACACGTTTACACGTTCATCGGTAGATCTTAAGCTATAGACTGTCTTGTCACTGATATCAGTATAACCTACTGCATAGTCGGCATTCTCATTCTTAAGTAGTATATTATTTAATACATCACTACTTGTATCATTAATGACTACAATTTTATGATTATTGTAAGTAGCCCAGCGCCATTTCTTAAGCGCGGCTTCCTTTCTTTTATCTAGTTGCCTTATTAATACTTTGCCTTCAGCTATAAGAAGATCAGACTTCAGATACATATCATCGAAAGCTTGAATAGTCATATCTCTAGAATAGAGAGCTGATGTTAAATAGTCAACTGACTTTTCAAGTTTATGACCTTTATGTTGCCATAAATCTCTCATTTGTATGAGTTTATAACTATAAGGCATTTGTTTGTTAGGATGAAAATGTTCCCATGTGATACCTGCACCTGAGCGCTTCATATCGAACGTTCCAGAGATCTGATCTTCATCGAAGAATCTTTGGAGCTCTTTCTCTGCACTTTCATGATGATCAAGTACGGTTACAGAATGAGCTACACATAGTATAGCATCCATAACGTTAGCTTTAACACTCCAATCTACCATATATACGTGCTTTCCTACCATGTTAGGTAGGTCATCGCCGTGCATCATAAATTTATAATCTGCAGTGTCCTTGAAATGCATCCATGCTGCATGACATGATGCTAATCCATCAAGGCAGTTGGCATGAGCGAGGACTACAACTTCGTTTTCAGTTTGAGTCATTTTGAGCTTTCTCTACTACCGTGAAGTCAACGTCAGTGGGTCCTTGAGGCTTACTAGCCGCCTCCATGGCTTTTGTGATAGCTGCAGCCATGATAGCGGAGAGCGCGGCGTCAGCTTTGTTTGAAGAATTCTGAATACGCTCATTCTTCTTTCTGTTAATGTAAGTGAATGGGCTGATAAGAGCCTTGCCTACGTTACGGGGACTGATGTCAAGGATGCCGTTGCCGAATTTAGATGCGTTATCTTTGATGTTCATAACTTGATTGTTAGTGAAGGATTAAAATCAGGGTTCAGTGAGTTGATATCATGATAACCTCTAGGATTACACACAATACGAGTCTGACCTATGATATAGTCAACATTCGAATGAATGTGTCCATGTAACCATAGGTTAGGTTGTGCTTCTATTATGTCATACTCAAATCTATTAGAGTATGCATTCCATGTTGGATCTGTTTTATAGTCTTTGCTACATGACATACTATATGATCTTTTATCTTATTAAAAGACCTAGGTATGGCTCCTTTATAGTACTCATGGTTACCCATGATATATATGACAGAGTGAAACCTGGAAGCAGCATCGTCAATGAATACCTTGATAGTTTTCAATGTCTTTACTGTTCCCAGGTCTCCAGCTATTACCAAAATACTATGAGATTCATCTTCTATTACGGGTAATTGTAATGGCCCGAATTCCAGATGCACATCACTAATAAGTCTAATAGCTGTTATCATTCTGTTTTTTGTTATTGGTACGAGCGGCAGGACTTGAACCTGCGACGTTCAAATTAGAAATTTGATACTCTATCCAGCTGAGTTACGCCCGCGTGTTCTTTATTGTTGAGCTATTGGATTTATCTCAGTAGCACACGAGTCACATAGTTTACTTTCGACAGTATATTGTCCATAGCGATATATAATAGCTAATGCTGCTCCAACTAGAAGACCTGAGACTATTGCAGTGATATTTGTATTTTTGTAGTGCTTCATAATGTATTTAGTTTATTTAAGTTTTCCTACGTAATGAATAATCAATACGTATCTAAATCCTTTAGTGAGCGCTGTAACAGTATGATTGGTTATACCATCCCAGACAATAGCAGAATTTATTTCTTGATTTGCTTTAAATGGAATGCCTCTTGAGTCTACTAACCCTATACTACCTCCTTCAAATTCATCATTCAGAAGAATAGAAGCAGTAGCTAAGACAGGAGGTTGAATACCTCCTTCATCAGCGGTATCACAATGAATATCAAATCCACCATTCTCTCTGTATTTGAGAATCCAGAATCCATGATGACCTGTTACGTCATCAAAGCCACTATTATTAAAATTTGCGTTTATTTTTCTTAATAGAAATTCTCCTATTGCAAATAATTCAAGAAATACATCAGATGTCTTTTCGTCATTTTCTATTGGAAATCTAGAATAAGGATTAGAGATCTGATACTCTAGGCAATTAGGATTATAAGACCATTCAGATTCTTTTCCTCTCTCATTAACTAGTTCAATTAATTTACTAGATAGGCTATCAGAGATGATATTTTCTACAGTGAGATATGTTGGCTTTGAATTTACAAGTTTAACATCTCCTATTTCTTTGAAATATTCATCAAGATCAAGATCACATGCTCTATTTATCATTTCTTCAGAAAGATTAAGAGCGACTTGTTCCTCTGAGGAGTTGTTCATAATATGAATTTGCTTGTATTATTACTGGTTTTGCAAATCCATTGCAATTAAGTGCATTAGGATAAGCTTGTTTTTCGTTTGCACTAACATGATCGCAATGAGGCTTATCTGGTTCGTCCTCGTTATTATAACTACAATGTTTACATGTCATCGTGAGTCTACGTCCTTTGTTATATGTGTTATGAAAGGGGTAAGCCAACAGGATGGGTTTCACATTTACTCCCTTATGCCTCGAGAGCTGCCTGTTGACTTGATTTTAGAGAAGAAAGCACAATAGAAAAAGAGAAAAATCTTTAACTATTGCTTTAGTCGGGTCTGCTAAGTATCTTTTTGAATGTCTTCTATTATTCCATCAAATAGGTCTTCAAACCATGAATCAAGTTCCTCGGAACATTCCGCACAGCATTTATCTTTTAAGGGAATAATCTTCCCGCACTCGCATTTATTTATTTCCATTGTAGTTTCGATTGTTATTGGTTAGGTGCTATAAAATATAGCGCCAGAAGAGATAAGATGATAGAGATAGTTCCAATTATGCAAGTAATTGTCATTTGTTAGACCTATAGATTTATGCGTTGGACCTTATAAGGCTTAGTACCACCTGCTTTTTTTCCATTCATCATCTTGCAGTGACGATAAGCCATCGTTTTAGACATGGCATCAGTTACGGGGCTTCCATTTGAGTTTACTACTCTATGATTGTTCTTCATTGTTCTGTGTCGTTTAGTTTTCTTTTGAAAAATGCCAGACATGTTTCATCATGCCTGGCTAATCTGTCACTTAGAAAGAGAAGTAATTCTTTTCCATTTGCATTCGGAGTGATTTGGCGCTCATGACACCATGTGTAACAGATTATTAAGTGGAGTGCCGCCACCCCCGTGTTGACACTCCTAACTCTCATTCCCCCTCTCAGGATTAAAAGGTAGAGTAGATGACGGCCGCCAGGATATCATCTACTCTCACTGGAACTTACCATAGATCCAGTGTGTAAGGTTCTGAAGGTTATACACTCCCTCCAGATCTGCCGCTTCTTGTCTGCATAACAATAGGCGAACTTTAAATTATATTACACCGAGTGCACGGCGCTGTTCATGTGGTAGTATAAACCCTTGTAAAGCAACTGTAGCACCCAATTTCCGAATTAAATGGTGGGCCGGGTCAGACTTGAACTGACGTAATCTCCGTTATGAGCGGAGTGCTTGAAACCAACTCAGCTACCGGCCCACTTTGTTTTTATCAAGGTACTGTAAGTTCTATTTTGTAACTTCTTCAATCATGGCATTGAGGCCAGCAACAAAGACTAAGTGCAGGTGCTGGGTACATTGCTCACGGCTAGGCCACAGAAGCATATCGGAGTTGTCCCAACCTTTCACCCATTCGGGATCACCGTAGCGGTCGAAGCCAGAAAGGAAGTCCGAGGAACCGATGTGTCTGATAGCGTATTTCATGGGTGCATTATACCAAGTTAGAGAGTGAATGTCAAGCCCTATCTTCGAAATAGTGGTGAAATAATGTCTTAGGAGAGGCTGAATCCTCTAGTAGTGACATAAGCTTATCAACCGTTGCCCTAGGAACATAACCAGCAACATCGTCGTAGCTAGTGAGGGGGATGAAATCACCATTTTTGTCTAGGATGGCAATCTCTACGAGATCCTTATCCGCATCGGCGTAATGATTCGGTCCATCACCAACAGAGAGAATAGCAAGCCTCTTGCCTTGGTTCATGTAGGTATACTGGGTAACGCCTTCTCTAGGGGAATAGACGATGTAAGGGTTTTTGATCTTGTTTTTCATGGGTGTATTATACCAAGTGATATTACTTAAAGACAAGCAAAAAGCATAAAAAGAAAAGAATTTTTCTCTTTAAAATCTATCCATGTCCTTAGCGAACTCGGTACCAATTGCAAATCCGCTTTTCATCATGTCTTCAAGTGCGCCACTGATACTCAGCGCCCATTCCTCGAACGTTGTATATCGTGTTTTGATTTCTGCTCCATCAATTGTAACAGCATACAAAAAGTTATTTATTTTACTCTTATATACACGTACGATATGCTGCATATTGACTACTTGATCTCCGATGGTAATGAATGGATTCATAATTTGCGGCTCGTTGTTTTTGTGAACAAAAGGGGGATAAAAAAAAGGGGGACACTGCTTTAGCTATAAAAGCAGCATCCCCCTAGAACCACACAGGAGAGTTACCCAGTGACTTCCATCCCTGGGGCGGAGCTGTTTCCAGCTCCAATGGTGTTCTGTTGATTGTCACGTCTCTTGCCTGGTGCATTGGACCATAGTCCATCGACAGTGTCAGGTGCACTTGAAGGTGCAAAGACGAAGAACGCTGCTGCCGGATCTGGCACCAAAGAGGGAGCTGTGTTGTAATAACTTGGCCCCTGCGTGTCTTTTGTCTTCTTGAGAATACCTTCAATAGCAAGGTGTACCAACTTGTCGTCCGTGCTATCCATTAGCTCTTGCAAGCTAACGAGAGGTAGTGGACGTTCTTGTGCCCTTGACCATTCAAGGGTTTCGTTTGCAGCCTGTGCAGACTCTTTAACAACAAGTGGAAAATTCCACCAGATGTTATTACTAGAGCTTGCTTGGCTTTGTTCGCCGTCGAGAACACTTGTTCTTGACTTATTCATGCCTGCGATGCTGATAGTCAGAATCGTGCTGATATCGCCTTCCAGGTTAGCACCTGCACCAACCAGGCGAACCTGATTGTTTTTAGTGAATGGCACGAAGACTACCAATCCAACTGGGACTGGTTCGTCTTGTGACTTAGGCTGTGCAGACACTTTACCCTTGGCAAAGCTCAGGAATCGTACGGCGTCTTGGAGTGCGAGCTCATGGCTCAGCATTTGTTTCTTTGTCATGTTGTTCACTTAATGTAGTGATGATGTATATTTGATGAAGACTCGGATTGAGCCTTAAGAACACAATAGGAAAAGAGATTTTCTCCCGCGAAGCGTAGACACAATGCCTATTTGATATCTGAGAACACCACGACGTAGCATGGTTTGCCACTGAATACCATTCGCATTACTGCGTAAACTTGCTTCTTTGTGATTCTCTTACCGTTCTTGTCTTCACTTACGTGAGTACATTCTTTAACATGTCCATGTTCTACGCGTTGTATAAACGCTGCTTTAAGCGTAAATGCCCAATCTGCTTTGATAGAGTAACGATGGTTACTACTATACTCTACACCATTGTATGGTGCGAGTTGACTTGACTTATTGAAGTCAATGCCACCTCTTTTGATAAATGTACGTGGTACACTACCAATAACATTACTAATTTCTTCTTCATTGTTGTTCTTGATCTTGTACACGGGCTTTAGACGTTCTACCTTATTCAGTTCATCATACTTATTAAGTAAGTACTTGTACTGAGCATTTTGTAGCATGGTCTTGTTTTCAAGGTAATGCAGCTCTTTGAGCTCAGCACTACGATGCCATATTACGCGACGTTGAAATATCTTATGTCCAATCTTGATTGGAGTATAGATTTTCTCTTTCTCTGTTCTCCAAGCTATTGGCTCGTAGATTTTGCGTCTGTATTTTACTGTTTCCAGGACTGGTGCCCAGTCCTTTGATACTACGAATGGTGCACCTTGTACAGTTAAGATTCTAATGTTCTCAAGGAACAATGGATTATTAGTACGTGGGTGTGGCCTACAGTATACTCGTAGATCATACATGCTATTGCGTTGATCATATATGCTACCTTCGTATGAGCCTTGTGCTTCATTACCTTCAGCATTGGCCTTGGTGCGGTTATTCTCCATTTCTCTGCGAGTATCCCTTGCCTTTTGCAAGTTCTCACTCATGAGATAGTTGATGGTCTGAGTATGAATCTCAGGTCCATCTATTTCCATATCATCAGAGACAGAGCTCCAGGGTGTGATCTCAGGCCAGGGATCAATGGTGCCTTCAAGGCACTCATTGTATGTATGATACTTCAGTTCAAGCTTAGCTTGCAGAGCATACATGACTTCCCTTACTATGTCAGCTTCCGAGAGGAAGATTTCCATATGGGGTTTGTCTAGTATTGCACTTTCGAGCATTGCTCCTATTGTGATTTCACATTCGCGGATACCTTTTATGATATCCATTTGTTCTTCGTGAATAAAGTGTTGATGCATAGCACCGTTATCTATCATTGTTGTCATTACACTCTCCTTGTGTTTAGACGTCTAGTGAGGCAGAGCTATCAGTTAGTGATAGCATAGAGAAAGAGAGGAGATTTTCCTGGATAATCAGGGGACCTCTCTTTTTGAGGTATTTATAGATATACCAATAACATCTATATTCTGAATCTTAGGGATTCAGAATGATGTAATTATCTTAAACAGACTTATTCTGTTACTTATCTTATACTAGTAATAAATATACTATATAAGTCGGCAGTTTGTCGTGTCTCTTGAAAGACATTCCTATAACTTGTTATGCCGGAGCAAGTTAAATCGCTATTGTTGAGATTCGATTAGATTCCAACTTGATATGATATGAGCTGGTAAACCGCTCACTTCGTTTTCATATGTTATAATGAGGTACCCACTTGGAAGCATTTCTATCTTGTTCCAAGCGGTAGTACATATAGAGCTCTTTTGATTCATCATATAGACTGTAAGCTGTCTTGTTTTTGTTTTATTGTTTTTAAATATCATGTTGATTCCTCCTGTTGTCGTATCAGTATGTCTATCTCAATGAGACAGTATTCACACTGACCTAAGTAGTTTAGATCACTTACATGATCTACATGTTGTTTACATCTAATGCAGTGTGTCATATATCTTTGGTTTGGGACACGTTGATTTACTATAGCACACTAATAACGCAGTATTGATGTGCTTATGAGTACTTAAGTTCATGCTATGCATAGACTTAGTGTACATATGGCTCTTCTTGAATCTGTTTTTTATAAACAGGCTCAAGTGTTGTTCCTATGTTATGTAACTTAGGTGTTATGATGTTCTGATTTATGCCATATTGCTTGGCTAGATCTGCCTCTTCTTGAAGCAGATGTCTGACATGTTGAGTTATCATACCTAGTATAAATACTAGTATGATAATAATGATTTCTACTATCAGTTTCTTCATGCCATTAGGCCTGGGTAGGTGGTGATGTCATTCCTTTTCTTTTCACAGGAGACGCAGATCCATTCACTGTTGTGATTGGTTGTGAGTAGCAGCTTGTAGCAGCAGAAGCAGCGTGGCTCGTTCTCTGTCTCCTGTGGGAGATCAGAATAAGAATCTTTGATTTGTGATACTGCATCTCTGCATTTATTACAAGAACAGGCTGGTGAATATGTACATTTCATTTTCGTTGTATCTCCATTTGCTCTATTAGAGCGACTTGTTCTTTATCTTTATCCGTTAGGATACCATCGTGAGATGCCCTTTTCCGGGCGGCTAACCTATTTATTGTCTCTGTTATACAGAGCTGACAGATAGGTTCTTGACTACTAGTAGAGTGAGGACATGTGCAATTGCAGCTAAGATCTGTTTGCATGATATTGTCACAATAGTGACATTTAGACAGTCTCGGTCTTTCTCCGTGTGGCATTAGCTATTCTCCTTCGCTTCTTCACATTTTCTACATGTGAATACTGTTGTTGACATAGCATGTGCAGGTTTGGACACTATGTTACATATTGAGCATAGTTGTTGTTGTTGTTGCATGGTTATTCTCCTGTTAGGGTACTTTTG
>Ga0209657_1000509_pt1 | contig 24921 bp, 12 predicted proteins | sample SaaInlV_100m_DNA_FD_184650 | JGI IMG/M metagenome (GOLD analysis project Ga0209657, IMG submission 184650) | Marine microbial communities from expanding oxygen minimum zones in the Saanich Inlet - SI037_S3LV_100m_DNA (SPAdes) (version 2) | ecosystem: Environmental > Aquatic > Marine > Intertidal... | reverse complement strand
TTGACCAGCAGCAGTGTTGTTGACTGCCGCTGGCACCGTCAGTTCGATCTCTTCGAGTTGCCCTTGCCACTGAGCAGCGCTGAGATCGTGGCCCCCGTTCGGGTCGAGGTGGTGCCAGCCCTGGTAGAGGTGGACCAGGGTCTGGAGTGAGATTTTGAGGCTCTCGCGGATCTCTCCTTGCGACTGATACAGCAGCGATTGAGCTCGCAGTGCCGGCGCCTCCGCCTCCTCGTAGCGTTTCATTGCCACCAGCGTCCGGGCCAGCCCACTGAGGAGATTGCCCAGATTTCTATGGCCACCGGGGAACTTCTTCTCCAGCCCATCGACCGCTTCCACCGACAACTCGAGCGCTTCCTCGTACTTTCCGAGCTCGCGAAGAGCGCCACCGAGATTGTTGGCAAAGGTGAGAGTGTTGGTGCTCATCCTTGAATTCTGTCGAGCACCATCGAGGGCTTCGCGGAAGGATTGCTGAGCTTTTTCCGGCTGATGATCTTTCAGATAAACAGAACCGATGTTGTTGAGCGCACTCAGTGTACTTCGATGGAGAATTCCCAGGAGCGAGCGTCGCCCGTCGAGTGCCTTTTGGAAGCACGGTAATGCCCGATCCAGATCTCCTTGCTTCAGGTACAAGGCACCCAGGTTGTTGTAGTAGGTCAGTGTCGAGGAGTGCTCCATCCCTCGGGTCTCGATGCTAAGATCGAGAGCCTCGTGAATGTAGCGCTCTGCCTCATCCAACCTTCCATACTCCAGCAGCAGATTTCCCAGGTTATTGAGCGATGTGATGGTGTCGGGATGATCGTGTGACAGCACACGACGACTGGTTTCGAGCACCTCCTCGTATAACGGAAGCGCCTCCTCGAGTTCGCCCAGTTTCTTCAGCAACAGGGCGATGTCATTGAGCGATTGAAGGGTGTCCGGATGATCATCTTCCAGGGTGCGTTTTCGTCCAGCCAGCGCCTCTTGATGGAAACGCATCGATTCCTGGTAGTTTCCCATTCGTTGGTGCAGAACTCCCATGTTGTTGATCGATTGCAGGGTATCCCGGTGATCGTCTCCGAGGGCGCGCCTTCTTCCCTCGAGCACCTCCAGATAGAGCGACTTCGCCTCGATCCACTGATCTCTCTTCCTGTCGGAGCAGTTGCGCGCTAAAAGGTGTCCGAGTCGATTCGCCGAACGAAGCGTGCTGCGGGAATCTACCGGGAGTAGTTCACGTCGGATCTTGAGCACTTCCCGTTGCAGGGGAGTTGCCTCACGGGTCCATCCCCCCAACTCTTGCATCGTGGTCGCGAGCGATTCCAGCAAGCGTGCTCGCAGCAAAGTCTTTTCCTTGAACTTCTCATTGATGGTGGTCAATGCAGGATCGATATAGTGGACCTGCACATTTTTTCGGGCCAGCTCAATCCAATCGATCTCGAGAGGAGGGGTTTTTATGTCAGTGGCGATACCAGGAATTCCCAGGTCGGAGCCGTTGCTGGAGAGCTTTGCGGTATGATCTCGAAGATTCATCGCCATCGATTCGACATCGAGTCCGCGAAGGATGCTGATCTGGAATTTCACCACCTTTTCCAGGTCGTTCGCCTTCAGTATCATCTGATGAGTAGCGGAGACAGCATGATTCCTTTCGAGAAGTGCGTAGGAGGCCAGGGCTGACAGTGACAGGAACACCAGTGCAGTGGCCGACAGAAAAGTGCGATTTCTTCTGACGAACTTGTACAAGCGGTACCGTGTGCTGGCAGGCCTGGCCTTGACCATTTCGCCAGAGAGGAAACTCTCGAGATCACGAGCGAGTTCCTGGGCGGTCTGATAGCGTCGATTCGGCTCCTTTTCGAGAGCCTTCATCACCACCCAGTCGAGATCGTTGGTCAGGCGGCGAGCGAGCTGATCGATGTCGGTCCCCAGGTAGTTGGCATGATCACAACCATGATCGTTGGATGCCGACTCAAATCGCAGGCTCGGCTTGATCGGATTGTCTTCCTCGATCTTCTTCAGCACCTGCCCGTGATCACAATCTCTCAAACCACCGAGGGCCAGCTCTCCAGTGAGTAATTGGTAGAGGATGGCTCCGAGGGAGTAGATATCAGAACGAGTGTCGACATGGGTTCCCGCAGATTTTGCCTGTTCAGGGCTCATGTACTCGTAAGTGCCCATCGCCACGCCGAAGCGTGTGTGAACCGTTTGTTCGCCGAGTGGTTGTTGCAGACTCTTGACCAGGCCGAAGTCGATGATCTTGGCCTGTGGTTTTCCATCGAACTCGGTCACCATGATGTTGGATGGTTTCAGATCACGGTGAACCACCGACTGAGTATGCGCGTGCTGGACTCCATTACAGATATCGATGAAGAGAGACAAGCGCTGTTTCAGGGTGAGTCGGTGAGAAGAACAGTAATCAGTGAGCATCTGTCCCTGAATATATTCCATCGCAAAGTAAGGGTGGCCCTCATCTGTCGCGCCTGCATCGATAAGACGAGCGATGGCGGGGTGATTCATCATCTTCATGGCGTTCTTTTCGGCCTCGAATCGAGCCAGTACGTCGTCGGTATCCATGCCAGCGCGGATCACCTTGATGGCGAGTTTTCTGTGAGGTTTACAGGTTTCCTGGCACAGGTACACATCGCCAAAACCACCGCGGCCAAGTTTTTCCAGCACCCGGTACTTACCTAACTTTTGCACCCTTCGGCTGCCGCCATCATCCAGGGAAATTTCGGCGTCGAGGATTCGGGTAGGCTGGTGCAGCGATGGGCACTGCTCGAAGAGGCGCTGGGCCATCTCCTGGCCATTTGCGCCTTGTGAACTTTCCACATCGGTGGTGGCGTCGTCATCGGTCCACGAGGATTGTGAGGATTCAGAGCCATTCGAGGTACTGGCTGGGGATGTGCTTTTCATCGACACCTGATCTCCACGCGCGGCGGGACTGCATGGTTACCGTGCGTGTCTATTCATCCGGATCTCACTCAACATCGGACCGCCGATTCTAGAGTTCAGTTTCATCGGCTCCAGAGGGGGAAGGGGGAGGGGCTTGCTCGGGAGAGAGGGGCAGAGGATCATGGTCTGCGGGCGATTCCTGAGGTCTATCCACGATACGAGCAGAAGAGGTGAGAATGAGTGAGGTCTCCGATTTACCACAGGATCCATTTCATTCGGTGCTCACCACCGGGTTGCTCCACCTGTTCGGGGAGGGGGATGACGAGGCCCTGGGTCACTTCCTGGCGGTCGAGGGGAAGCAGTTGCGCCATTACATCGACCGACACTTGCCTGACCATGTGCGAGGGCCGATCGGCATCGATGATATCCTGCAAGAGGTAGTGATCTGTCTCGCGGGCAAGCGAGATAAGGGTGAGCTGGAAGTGATCAACACCAAGGCCTTCCGCGGCCTGGTTCGCAAGATCACCCAGGGTGTCATTTCCCGGGCGGTGGCGGCAGCGCACGCCCAGAAGAGGGATATCGCACGCAAGGCCCCCCAGAGACGCCGAGATGAGAACGGTTCAACACAGGGAGATCTCATCGACCAGGTGCCGGCGAGAACAGAATCTCCGTCGAAGATGGTTCACCGCGGAGAGCAGGTCGATGCGCTGAAACTCAGTCTGGCAGCCATGACCCAGGATGAAGTCGAGATCATCGACATGAGGCACCGGAGAAACCTTGAATACATCGAGATTTCAGAACTGTTGAAGATCTCCGAGGGTAGTGCCAGGAAGCGATTTCATCGGGCGATCACTCACCTGCGAGAACTGTTGCGTAAGGAATACCCCGAGAGCATCTGAAGCGGAAACTGCGCTTCCCGCTCCACTGTCAACTTCGAAACGAACCACGTTTCTTCTTCTACCCAGCTGAATTTGAAAAAAAAGAACAGCGACCGCTCCTTGAGAAGTTGCCGCTGTTCGACCGAGCGTATCGCTCGGAGTCCTCGTCTCACCCTGGTCTAGCAGGGCGGGAAAGAGGCACATCCTAACGGATCGGTGGTTGGATCCGGGCCACAAGCGGGGAAGGGCGCAGGCGGCGGAGAACTGGGCGGCGGGAAGAGGTAATTCAGCAAGTAGATGGCGTCAGCGATACTTGGATGAATGCCATCGTCGTTGACATCGGAAGCGTCATCGCAGGGACTGATCCCTCCCGGAATATTGAAGATGTAGTAAAGTGAGTTAATCGCATCGGCAATGTCGGGACTTCCGCCGCTGGCATTGGTATCTCCGCGGACGAACTCGGGGGCGCTATTGATGTTGGCCCCCACGGACGCCGGAGCAAAGACATCCGAGCAATCGGTCATGGCGCCAAAATCCACTGCCGCCAAGGCCACCGGCACCGGCATCTGGCCGGTCATGCTACAAAAACTGATGGCGGCGCCTCCCGAAGTGAGAATCTGGTACTGCGCTTCGGCAATCACATGAACTCCCGGACCGAATAAAGAGCCAGGTAGAATGAAAGTTGGGATCGAATTGCAATTGAACCCCGTCGAATGGCCCTGAACTTGAAAGTAGTCCGGTGCCAACGGGCCGTAAGCAATACCGGGTAGTAAGTCGAGTTCCGCGGGATCGTGGCAGACACCAAACGAGATTCCGGTGACTCCAAAGCCCGCCGGAACCGTCAATTGAAGCTCGGCGGTGAAGATGGTACCGACGGATCCACTGCCGACACCGACAGGGATCACATCCAGCTGGAAAGCTGGATTGAAGGTGTAACCGGCGAAGCTCGGAGTGGGAGTGGCGCAGAGTAGACCGTCAGGGGTTGGATCGTTTCCGACGATTGGGAATGGCAAAGGAAGTGGAAGCCCCGATTGGCGTTGGGCCAGGATATTGACGGCATCCGAAATATCCAGGTTGCCATCGTCGTTTGAATCTGCCGCATCGTCACAAGCAATCCCCCAGCAGCCAGTAAAGAGCTGGGTGAAGATTTCCACCGCATCCCCCACATAGAAATCGATGTCGCCATCGCCGTTGGCATCGCCACGGATGAAGTTCTGGGCAGATACTGAAGAAGTGAGCAGCAGAAGCAGTAGTGGAAGTAACACGAGAGATCGCTTGTCACTGACCAGTTTCGGGCTGGAACACTGATGCCCCCTGGCCACCGTTGTAAATCGAACCATCCTTCTCTCCATTCCGGGCGGGCTGTGTTTCGTCGGTTTCATCAGTGTCTTTCCGGATGAAAACCACTCACACGAACCGGAGATCCAAGAATCTCCACACGACTATCCGGAACCCCCCAAGAGTCGGACACGATGTTTTCGAAACAATTCAGTGGCCCTCTGTTTACCAAGCACGTGAAGCCATGAAGATGGATCACAATGCGAGGTCAACCGGCGGGATGGGGGTGCCGGATTGACAATGGATACTTGTATTCAAGGGGATGCGATGGCTGGTTGGGTCTGTCTTCCAGCCGCTAGGGACACGGTGGGAAGGAGGCGCAGTCGAGCGTGTCGAGTGTTGGGTCCGGGCCGCACTCTGGATGGGGCGAAGATGGAGGGGGTCCACCGCTGAAGAGGTAAGATAATTTGTAGATGGCATCAGCGATGTTGACCTGGCCATCGTCGTTACAGTCGCAAGCATCCATGCAGGAGCAAACTCCACCCCCGAACAGAAATGTGAGCATGTTGATGGCGTCTCCGATGTCGCAACCGCCATCGCGATTGGAGTCACCTCGGATGAAGAGCACTTCGCAGATCGGTAACTCGACACAAAATTCTGTTCCGCAGCACTCGAACTCATCGCCCAGGTCATCCTTGGAAATCAATCCGAGAGGTAGGCAGATCCCGGCACCAGGAGATCCTCCTGTGAGATAAATTTCAACATCAGTTGCAATGTCACCCACCAAGATCGGAGGGATGAGATCTATGATGTTCGGGCTGATCCCAAGCCCGCCGACATCTCCCGGGATGAAAAGTTTATGGACGACGAAGCTGGTATTGTTGATGACATTGAAAGTCACCGTGTAGTCGGCATTATTGACTGCGGAACCACATTCGATGGCCAAGTTCTCAACAGAACAGGAGTCGCCGCTGCCTCCCTGTGAGTATCCAGGACTCACAAACAAGCTGAGCAATAGCAGTAGGGCGATGGCAAAACTGAAGTTCTTCATGGAGTTAGTTCATGGACTTTCTTCATCGGGGGAGATTTTCAAGCGGCATCGATCTGGTTTCAGAACGATGCCGCTCGTCAAATTTTCAAGCCATCAATCGTTTGCACTGATGCAAGCCGGGAAGTTCTCACACTCGAGATCTCCTGGCGTGTCGTCGGTGCCGCAAGTCTGATACGGAGGCCACGGTGATGGCCCACCTCCGAACAGCGCTTCCAGGCTGTAAACGCCATCGGCGATGTTGACGAAGTCATCATCATTTGCATCGAGAGCGACCAGGCACGGAACAGCTTCTGAAGCGAACAAGAAGTTCAGAGTCTGGACCACATCGGCGATATCAAAAGAACCATCGGAGTTACTGTCACCACGCAAGAACTCGACCGGTGGAGGCAGAAATGGAGTGCACGTAACATCGCAGCAAGCTTGTATCTGGAGAGTTCCGTCGGCAGCATTACATGCGATGCAGTACTGACCACTGATGCAATCGACGGTGACAGAGCCGGCAAATGGATTGGCCGATCCGACAACCACTCCATTGGCCAGGATGACCAGGTCACCCGGGCAGCAATCGTCTGCGTTTGGTACGGGCCAGCTGAGGAAGACATCCAGAACGCCATCGCCATTGGCATCACCCAGTGGTTTACAGATCAGCGATGGAATGCAAGGCCCAGGCCCTTCCCCGGGCATGGTGATGCAATGAATGATACCGCAGCATTCGTTCAAGGTTGCATCGTGGATGGTGATCTGGAAGCAAATTTCCTGGCCAGGTTGCGCTCCGATGATGATGGTAGAAAGTTGCGTCGAAGATCCGTCTCCAAGGCTGGGCAGAGCCTGCCATTCATCGGTGATGGTGACACCAGCGGGGCTGATGACATCCATGAAGAGATGATCCGCTACAGCAGGAGCTTCTCCAGCCAAGTTGGTCACGGTGAAGGTATATACGGAGTTTCCATCGGCATCCAATGTGATGGTTTCCCCGGTGATTGACAGGCAGCAGGGGGGGATTTCAATGCATACCTCGGTGCCACAGCATTCGAAGAGTTCGCCTGCATCGTCCTTCGACATCAAGCTCATCGGGATACAAACGAAATCGCCCGCGTTGCCTCCAGTCAGAGTCAGTTGAATACCAGTAGCTGTATCGCCATTGGCCAGCGGAGGAACCATGTCGATGATGTTTGGTGAAACTCCGATGCCACCGACGAGACCTGGGATCAACAACTTGTGAACTTCGAAACCGGAGTCGTTAACGACATCAAGGGTGAGAGTGAAGTCTCCGGTATTGGTTTCTGATCCACAGAGAACGGTAGCATTTTCAGTTCTACAGCCAGTTCCACAGTTATTGCTGACAGGTCGACAGACTTCGACATCAAAGGGGAAGAACTTGTCCTGGCTACCGTCATTTACACAATCGTTATCGATCAGGTAGCTATCGATGGTAAATGGACAAGCCAGTCCTCCTCCAGTCGAAGGAATGATGGCGAATCCGTAAATCGAATCTGTAAAAGGGCAAGGGACTGAAGAGCTTCCGAAGTGTAGCGCGTCACCTGTAGCGACTACATTACCATCGGCGTCGAAATCGATCCCTCCAGAGGTATTTGCTCCGTTGCCATAACTACCTACGTTGAACTTGTCGACTGGGCTGATGGCCCACGCGAGATGAGTCCCAGTGAATTCAAGGGCTCGCGTATGATGGCCATTCGTTACCCAGTTGGCACCATTGAAAAAGGCACCCCTTTGCGACACAACCATTCTGGTACCGCACTCAAAGGCGATATCCGACACAGGGTTTTCCCACATCTGGTTGAACGATTCTAGTGCAGGAATCGTGGCCTCAAGGGTGGCACTTCCGGTTACGAATAGACCTGTAGTGGGGTCGACTTCCACTGACCAGATTTCATTGTCATTGATCGGGTCTGGTTCGTTTCCTAAAGGAGCAGACAGCGTGGTTGTATTCCAGACAGCGTAGTAGAGACGATTTTCTGATTCGTTGATTCTCAACCCCCAGATTCGACGACCGGTGGCGGTAACTGTCACATCTGGATCGTCGGCGATGGGGGGAAGTCCCGCTGTATTGAGAGCTTCAATGCCGTGATCGAATGTATCGGTAATCGTTCCTGCTGGTACCGACAGTGCGGTAATCAATCCATCGGAAAGATTGCTAACATAGATCGTTTCATTTCCAGAAGGGAATTGGACATGATCCAGTTGCCCGAGACCGGCTGAAGGATCGGAGACAAGAGAAGCAAAACCAGAGATCAGGCCAGTCCCGCCATCGAGTTTATAAATTCCACCAGGCCCTTGTGGTCCGAAAAGGGCTCCCGAGCAACCCGGAAATGTCCCTGGCATTACGGTCGCGCTGACATAGATGTTGGGAGGTACGGAATCGTCGAGAGTGACTCCAAATACCTGACCTAGATTTGTAGCGGTCCACGCATCTGGATCGAGAGAGTTGGTGCCTGTACCTGGTCCTGCGTATCGAGTTGGAGACCAGAGGAGATCTGTCCCTGGAGCATTGAGAGCTGGATCTCGCGTATCAAATACAGCCACAACATACTGATCTGGATCCATGCAGCCGAAGAAGGTCGACACTGACATCCCGGGCTCTATTGACATGTGACCTTGAGGAGTAGGGCACTGTGAAAACGCCGTGGTTGACGAAGTTAAAAATGTCACGAGAAACAACAGAAGGCAGAAGAAATTCCGAAAGATGATTTTACAGGTCATCGATGTACAGAGATTCGAAAAATTCACGACATACTTCCTCACTTATGTTAGGCAGATAGTATCTAGACTGAAGCAGTCGCCGAAAACTGCTAACAGGGATGGAATTAAGGACAATCTCGAAAGTAGCCAGATCAAATTTTGCGGAGATTTAGTCACCACACATGGGCGTGCAAACCCATAGTTCAATGGTATGGCTCAGTAAGAAAGAGCTGTGGTGAAAAATTTACCGAGTCGGTGTGTGGGTCATCCCACATCGACCACCCATGACTGTTGAGCGAATAAAGTTCAGTTACACCCCGGAAGTGACTGACAGTCGAGGAAGTCGAAGAGTCAGGGGCAGCCGAAGTAGTCCCAGCAGTGGAAGTCATCGTCGGTGGGGTCGAAGCCGCAGTCGGGATAGGGGGGAGCGATCACGGGGCCGCCGCAGCCGAGGAAGAGACACTGTAACAAGGAGATGGGGTCGGCGATGTTGACGGCGCCATCGTCGTTGACGTCGACACTGTCGAGACAGGGAATCGTCATGTCGAGGAACAGGTGCCCGAGCATCAGGATCGGATCGGCGATGTCGTGCTGTCCATCGCCGTTGGCATCGCCGCGGGAGAAGTAGCCCGGTGTGGGCATGCCGTAGCAGTTTGAATCCTGCAGATCGATCAGCCCATCGCAGTCGTCGTCGATTCCGTTGTCGCAGATCTCGATGCAGCCGGGATCGCCGACGCAGTCGCTGTCGCAGCAATCGGTGTTGCCATCGCCATCGTCATCGACTCCGTTGGAACAGCTGTCGGGAATCGCCGGATCTTCCTGAGCCTGAAGCGGCAATCCTGAGCCGAGCCACAGCAGTAACAGCGCAGCGAGCGACGCCCTGCGCCACCAGATCTGGCCCGGGCAGGTTGTTATAGTGCTTGCCATCGTGGTGGTCTGTTTTGTTGAAGCGATACTGGCATCCTTTGCTGCTGGATCTCCCATCGGAGATCAAAATCCAGAACCTACAGCCTATATATTGTATCTGTTCACCTCTGGCGAACCATGAGGGAGTTCGCAGGTGCCCCGGTATGCGGTATCATCGAACATCAACTCGCCGGAGAGTGATGGAAACATGTGGATACTACGAATCCGATCCTGTGCCAGATTTCTGCTGATGCTGGTGGTCATCCTGCAAACCACCGAGATGTCTGCTCAGCAGACCAACGGTGAATTCCGCCGTGGCGACTGCCATGTCGATGGTCATGTGGACCTTGCGGATGTGGTGCAGCTGGTCGACTACCTGTTCGGTGGTGTGACGCCGATCGATTGTGCACTTGCCTGTGATGCCAACGATGACGACACCATCGATATGCAGGATCTCATCACGATCACATTGTACGTGGTACTCGACGGAACGATGCCACCGCCGGTCGGATCGTGTGAGCAAGACCCGACGCCAGGAACTCTCTTCTGTGATGTGCCGTGTGATCCTCCGGTGGTGCCACCGCTCTCTGCAGAACACAGGTTTGAGGTGATAGCGACATATGTCCAGCCGCAATTTGTTGGACTGATCGTCGCCTCCACCAGTCCAGATCCTCTTCATGCATTTTCCTTCGGACTGTGTCACGACCCGGTCCAGGGGTCGGTGCAGCAGCTGGATCTGGGTGCCGATCTGCAACCGACCGCACCTGAATTCGTCGATGTTGTCATCGAACCGGGAGGCTGGACTGCGGCTGTGGTGATGAGTTTCCTCAACGCACAGCCGTTTCCAGCGGGTAGCGAGCAACGGGTCATCGAGGCGCAGTACGAGGTCGATCTCACCTCGCCGCTGGGCTTCACCGAGTTCTGTCTCTGTGAAACCATCGGAGATCCGCCGCTGGCGATTCGCATGGTGACGGAAGCTGGCGAGGCGGTATGGCCCCAGTTCGATTGCTTTCCGCTGGTGATCGTCGATCCGGTCTTCTTCGTCCGTGGAGATTGCAATGGCGATGGAGGCATCAACGTTGCCGATGCGGTGTACTTGCTCGATTTTCTCTTCATCGGGTCGGTCGTGCTTCCCTGTGAAGATGCCGGCGACATCGATGATGACGGCGCCCTCAACATCGCCGATCCGATCAACTACCTCGCCTATCTCTTCTCCGGCGGACCCCCTCCTGCTGTCCCCAACCCGGTCACCGGTTGTGGACCAGATGCGGTCGATACTGATGCTCTCGAGTGTGCAGAAACGAACTGTCCCTGACTCACCACTGCTGGCACTAGGAGCAGGGAGTTCCATCGAGACAATCGAGGGAATCGACGGTGGGATCTTCTCCGCACGACTGGCCCGGGGATGGCAGCGGTGAGCCGGTGCCAAAGAGCCAGTTCAGCAGGGAGATCGGATCCGCGATGTTGAGCAGACCATCATCATTTGCATCGCAAGAATCGGTACAGGCTGGCGCCGATCCACTCATGAACAGGATGTCGAGAGCAGTGATGGAATCCGCAATGTTGATGGATCCATCCGAGTTGCAATCTCCCCGGCGCATCGCGGGGGTGACGGGACCGCCGGGAATCACCGATTGCGTCAGCATCAGGCCGGAAACATCGTGGCCGATCACCAGGACATCACCGGAGGCTGGAGCAGCACTGGCAGTGAAGGCGAAGTTGTAGAGGTATCCCCAGCGCAGTGGATTCTGTGGCGGTGCATTCCAGCGGATGGCGGTGGAGTCGAGTTCGATCTGCCAGGGCAGATCGATGTAGCCGAGGCTTTCGATCTGCGGCGCATGGAAGTAGGGATCGCTGACCTGAACCCCTGTAGCGATGGGGATCTCGACTGTTCCGACATGGCGCGACAGATTGTGGTTCCAGATGGCGTACTCGTAGCGCCATGACGACTCGCTGGCATCGAGCGGAAAAGCTTTTGCTGCGATGATGGCCATCCCATCGGAACCATCTCCAGGAGTGATCTGCGAGATGGTACTGCCGGTCCAGGCGAGGATGGCGGGGCCGATCTGACCCGGATCGGAGAGTGAAAACTGCCATGTCTGACCCGGTGCGCCCGAGGTGATCGAAACCTGCTCGTGAATCATGTTGTCGCCTGGGTTTGGATCGTCATGAGCGATGTAGAGCGCCTCGACCACCAGATCGGAATCTGGATTTGCAGAGGGGTCGAGATCGGCATCGTGGATGCGCAAGCGTCGATCGACGGGGGTGACGCTTCCGAGCGGTCCATTCAGGATGGAATTGTTGTAGTCGTAACTGCCGCTCCAGGGATCGATCTCGGAGCGCGGTCCGAGTACCGATTGGGTTCCGTTGTAACTGGCGCTGTAGATGTCGGAACAGCCGATCCCGAGGGTGTAGGGATCGGCGGGAACGGTACATCCAAGTCCACAGGCATTGGCGGTGGTCGCGGGACCTGGAGCGTGCTTGGCCCAGGAGCTTCCGACCTGAACGATGCGCTCTTCGGAGATGCGGTACAGGTTGAACACCATGAATGGATGCAGAGGGCTCGGGTTGCCGTGCCAGTCGAGCGGTTCATCACCGTGATTGCAGCACACCGACTGCAGCATCAGGCCGACTTCATCTCCCTCGCGGCCCAGCTGGCTCATCTGCTGATGATCTCCTGCGATCAGATCGGGCGCGGGGAGATACGCGGGGGGAACATCGAAGAAGACCAGCGACCATGCGACCAGCGTGCCACTCTCTCCAGCGACCAGATCCTCGATCTCGAGGGTCCATTCACCCGCGGCGATGGAGTTGCACAGATCGAGCAGCGAACCGGGACCGCTGGGCCTCATGGTGGCCCCGACATTGAAGGGGGGCGCAGCGGGTGTCGCGGGTTGCCAGTAGATGGCATCGAGACCGGAACCACTGGCTCCTTCTTGCAGGACCAGTTGTTCTCCCTCGGCCGAGAGCAGTCGAATCCGTAGATCCGAAATTCTCGGATGATCGATGTCGATTTCCACCCGCAGATCTGCAGGGATTGCATTGTTGTTGACCGTGACGCTGGCGATGGTCACCGAGTCATCGACGATGGAACCGGTCGAACCACTGACCACTTCCACTGCAGTTCCGAGCACATCGACAGCGGTGCAGATGGGAACCGCAGAACCGCCTGTCGAACTGGACATCAGGCAGATCTCGACGGGAGCCGGCCAGAGGAATCCAGAGACCTGTTGTTGCAGAAGGGTTCCGGCGGCCACCGCACCGGTGGAAGCGTAGGGAACACCATCGATCAACAGGGCGGTCGAGGTCAGATCCGAGATCGCTTGCCAGCTGACATCGATGATTCCGCTTCCTGGCTGCGAGTCTGCGATCAGATTGTCGACCAGTGCCGGTGAAAACTGAACCGAGAGGGTGCCGGTGCCGGCGTCTCCTGGTTGCCAGCCACCGACGCGGATCCAGATCTCATCGCCGCTGCTGACCACGAGATCCTCGATCATCGAGGTGTATCCAGTGCAACCGCTGCTGTCACCGTTGCAGCCGAGCGGGACCAGCGATGCGCAGTCGCCGCCATAGGCTGCGAGAGTGGTATCGAAGGTGGCCATCGAACAGGTGGAGATTTGCACCGACCCGTTGCCCGGTGAAATCCAGCGATACCAGATATCCTGCACCAGGTCTCCCGGCAATGATGCGGAGCAAGGGGAAGGATCGAACGGATCACCTCCATCGGTGGCTCCGGATGTGTCGAAATCGATGGTGCCTGAGGAGATCTCGATGGCTCCGAGGCAATTGTCGTGGATCGGTCCGCCCAGGAGAGTGCAACAATCTTCAGCGCTACTACCACCCGAGATGGCCGCCACACAGAGAAGACGCTGCTCGCCGATTCCTGGAGCGGTGCCCCCGGTCCAACGGGTGGCGGTCGCGTCGAGAACATCGATCAGTACCGAGTCGAGGTAGATTTCCCAGCCGTCGACAGGAAGCGGTGCACTCCAGCTGGCGCTGACGCCAGCGGGAACGACCGAGCATTGCAGATCGATGGGGGGAATGGGTCCCTGAAGATCGACCACCAATTCTCCACTACCGACCGAACTGGTATTCCAGCCACCGACCCGGATGACGATCTCTTCTCCTGCAGCGACCGGGAGATCGGAGACGTGAGATGTGAACAGGGAGCAGCCGCTGCTGTCGCCGTTACAGCCGATCAGTTGAAGGGCATTGCAGTTGCCGCGGTACACCGCGATGTCGCTATCGAAGTTGGCACTGTTACATGTGCTGACCGACAGCAGTCCTGAGGTGTCAGGAATGAAACTCCACCACAGATCTCGCTGCAGTAGACCCAGCAGAGCACCGGCACAGAGTGTGTCATCCGGTGGAATCGTCGAGTCGGTGGCGTTGGTGATGTCGAAGGGGGTACTTCCGACGGTGATGCTGCTGGCACCTGCACAGTCATCGTTAGCAGGTTGTGCAGCGACCATCGACGGTATGAACAGTAACAGTAGCCACCAGTGATTCCGGGTCATCGGACACCTCTTTCCCAATCCTCCATCTTGCTGTCGATGAAGAGCGGTGCAAGCAACTGTTTGCAGCCTGATCGCTGGACTTCTGGACACAGGAGGAGGAACCTGATGCGGTTGAAGGAGCACAGTTGGCGAAAGCGCAGATCATCCGGGAACTGAGAAAGTGGCTGCCGAATCGTCGCATCCTCACCGATGCGGACGAATGCCGGCTCTACGACAGTGATGGTCTGACCCTTCATCGAGGAGTGACTCCCGGCGTCCTGTTGCTGGAAAGTGAAATTGAAGTGGTGCAGGCGGTGAAGGTGCTTGCTGGCCATCAGGTGCCGTTTGTGGCGAGGGGTGCAGGGACAGGGCTCAGCGGCGGTGCCGTTCCGATGCAGGGTGCTTGGGTACTCGATGTACACCGGATGCGAAAAATCATCGACATCGATCCGTTACAGCGGACTGCGGTGATCGAGCCAGGCGTGATCAATCTCGATCTCGATCGTGCGGCTGCTGCTCACAAACTTCGATTTGCTCCAGACCCTTCGAGCCAGCGAGCTTGTACCGTTGGCGGTAACATTGCCGAGAACTCCGGCGGGCCACACTGTTTTCTTCACGGCATGACCACTCGACATATCCTGGAAGTTCGAACGGTACTCACCGATGGAACGGTCCTCGATCTTCAACGTGATGGTGGGGGGATCGACTGGAGAGGTGCATTCATCGGTTCGGAAGGTACCTTTGGTGTCACGGTTCAGGCGAAGGTGAGATTGGTGCCGAGGCCTCCCTGTGTTCGCACATTCCTCGTCTCATACTCCTCTCTCGAGGCTTCTTGTGAGGCGGTGACAGCCATCATCGCTCGCGGTTTGCGACCTGCAGCACTGGAAATTCTCGATCGGTTGACCATCGGGGCGGTCGAGGCTTCGGTATTTCGTGCGGGTTATCCAGAAGATGCGGAAGCGGTATTGCTGATCGAACTCGAGGGTCTCACGGGTGAAGTGGAGGAGGCGGCCGAAGCGGTTCGCAGCGCTGCGGTTGGCGAACAGACCATCGGGATCGAGGAAGCGCTCGACGAAGAATCGAGAGAAAGACTGTGGCGCGGTAGAAAGGGAGCGTTTGGAGCGATGGGGAGAATCGCCAGCGATCTGTATGTTCTCGATGCAGTGGTACCGAGATCAAAACTGTCGCAAGCCATCAGCGGAATCCAGCAGATCGGTCGTGACCAGGGTGTGGTTCTGAGCAACGTGTTCCACGCCGGGGATGGCAACCTTCATCCCAATATCTCCTTCGACGCGAACATCCCCGAGGAACGAGCTCAGGTTCTGAAAGCGGGGGATGCGATCTTGAAATTGTGCGTGGCTCTCGGTGGCACCTTGTCGGGTGAGCATGGGATCGGTCTGGAAAAGAGAGATCACATGCCGCTGATCTTTTCACCACAACAACTGGAGACACAGCGGCTCCTGAGAACTGCGGTCGATCCTCACGGTCTTGCGAATCCAGGGAAGATACTTCCTGCTGGCCGTGGATGTACCGAGTCTGGGTTTCGAAACTCGGATCACCTGAAGAGAACCGAGTCGATCCTGGGCCTGTCGGAGCAAAAGAAAAGGGGTGTCTCCGGGAAGGAGACACCCCTCTAACAACACCTCCAGGACGGGTCGTGGAGTTTAACTAGCAAGCACCGGTGTAGACACATTCGGCCAGGGCATCTGGCGTCGGGTCTTCACCACAAGTATTCGGGCCCGGGGCAGGTGGCGCTGCTCCTCCGGAGAAGAGTGCAGCAAGTCCGAAGATGGCATCTGCGATGTTCACAGCTCCATCATCGTTCTCGTCGCAGGCGTCCGGACATGCGCACGCTGCGCCACCAGAGAACAAGGCCGCCAACAGGTAGATCTCATCGGCAATATTGAAACCGCCATCCATGTTCTTGTCACCGCGTCGGAATTGCGGTTCAGAAGATGGGCCTCCACCGAGAATACCAACGTATCGGACGGCAAGATCATTCTGATCTCCGCCGAATCCGCCGAACTCCCAGGATTGGCACAAGACCTTTCCACCGGAGTCGGTGTCGTAGAAGACACCTGTACCGACACCCGCACCAAAGGCCTGAGCATCGGGCTCCCAGACCAGAGCTGAGTTGGGGCCGAGAGAATCGAGGTCAGTGGTTTGAAGTTCATCGGTCCAGTCATTGCCAGTTGCCTGGTCCTGGTTGTAGGCGATGTCTTGAAGATCGCTGACGTCAAGTCCCAGAGCAGTATCGAGGCCATCCATGATCAGGAAGTTGTCACCTCCATCAGTGGCGCCATCGGCGACTCCGTCGATCAGATTGAAGTCGGTCGCGGCGTCGAAGCCCCAGACATCACCACCTTCAACATAGATGTGCTTACCTGCGGCTTGAGCGATGGCAATGGCAACACCGTCGGCGGCAGTCAGAGCACGGGCGCTGGGGTAGGTTCCGCCCATGTACCAGAGGCGCTCAAGTGAGGCATCGGTGATACAGGGGAGTTCTGCGGGTCCACCAGGAAGAACATCGACCACCAGGCCCATCGCTTCCAGGGCGGTTTGCAATGCCGCAGCACTGTCGATTCCAGAGGGCTGCTCTCCGATGACGATGATATCGCTGTAGCCACCACCGCCTTGGACATTGACATTCACTTCAGTCACAACACTGGTGCCCTGAGTGGTGCAGTTACCGACGATTTCGTAGGTGTGCGGTCCTGGAGGAGCAGCAACGTCGTCATATGCGGTAGTGCCGAAGGGCAGCGCGCTGGCCAGTACCACTCCGTCGCGAAGGACGTCGTAGTTACTGAAACCGGCAGGGTTCCAGCCCAGGGCGACATCTCCGGTGCCACAATCGACGATACCGATCACGCCTGTGAGACCAAAGTCACACAGTTCTTCGATGACCAGGTCGCCGGTCAGGATCGCGCCTGCCTGCGGATCATCCCAGGAACCGCAGCGAACGATGTAGGTGGTTCCGGCTGTGCAGGCGAAGTTGATATCGGAACCTACTCCACAGGAGTCTCCGTTACATGCGATATCGATCTTGGTACCACAAGCACCGCTGGCCTCGTAGACGGCCAGATCGGTATCGATGGTATTACAAGTGGAAACCCTCAGGAAGGCATTGGTGTTCGCCGTATAGGTGAACCACATGTCACTCCAGAAGCCTCCGAGGAAGGAGCCCGCGCAGTTGCCTCCGGCAACCGGGTCAGGACTATCCGTCATCAGCTCCAGATCGAAAGCATTTGCGCCAGAGACTGCAGGGATTGAATCGCAGCACTCATCTCCTGCGACTGGCGGTGGGCAAGGCCCTCCGGTGCACGCAACGGTGCAGGAAGCAGTGGTGGTGGAACCACCAGTACAGTCGCCGATGATCTGGTACTCATTCAGTCCCAGCGGGGCGTTGAGATCGTCATAGAAAAGCGCGTCTCCGGGCAGGGTGTCGAGGACGACACCGTTACGGAGCACCTGGATGCCGCCGCCGTATCCACCGGGAACATTGAGGAATGTGGTCCAGTCCATGGTCACGTCATTGGTGGCGCAATCGATGTTGCAGTTGAAGGCATCAAAGGGCAAGCAGCCACAGGAACCGATGCAGGAGACCTGCACGTCGTCGTAGTAGAACTGGCCGCCACCTGCATTGTAGAGGTCGAGGCACTGCATGGCTTGTTGACCACCTCCACCGAACCAACCACCGTCGGTGACGATCTGGATGTTGTTGTAGAAGGCCTGGTAGATGTTGGCGTCCAGATCCACATCTACTCTCATATCAACCCAGGCGTCGTATACCAGCGGCGCGTCGGCATAGGTGCCGCCTCCACCGGAGACGTTATCGGCGTTGCACAGGCCCGTGGCATCCGACATGTGAATCTGTCCGGACCAGGAGTAGCCCGAGCCGCTACCGTCATAGGTATTCAGCAAGATGAAGTAGTAATCACCGGCCTGTCCGGCAGGGATATATACCTTGGAAGTGAAGGAGAATGCACCGGAGGTCAATCCTCCGAACAGTCGAACCACGTCATCGGCGGGAGTCAGCTCGATGCTCTTACTTCCCCCAGCTGTGGAGTTGTAGGTGTCCACTACATCGGAATCGACACCAGGGGCACCGTCCCAGGTATCCCAGGATCCTTGTCCTGCGATTCCCGATCCGACCGCATAGCCTTCGAAGTCATCAAAATCGAGCAGTTGCGCATGAACTGCTGGAGTGCAAAAGATTGCCAGTCCCAGGCATACCGTTGCCAGAGCAGGCAAATTACGAATCCTCATCGTGAGTCTCCTTTCAGGAGATGGAACAGGGGAAGCCCCCCTCTTGGATGTAAGAAAGTGCACTCCGACGGAGAGCCAAGCGATCCTGCCGATGAAGGCTTGCATCGCAGAGCATGTCTGCCGGAAGAGATCCCAAATTTTTATCGTTAACGCAGAACCCAAGTAGTCGAGAGTCGAGCAGGAATGCAGCCCGCAGGTGAATCACCTGCGCCAGATGCGGAATCCTGATCCAATCCGACGCTGACTCCATCTTATGGGATGCAGGGGTGGTGGACAACTCGGGCAATCTGAAGCGGCTCAACCAGGAAAAAATTCCCTAATTGTTGCAATGATTAGGGTTTAGGCTCCGAACAGAGCTTCCTGGAGTTCATTAATTTGCGATTCAGATTGTTCGGATAGGGTCGAAAGTCGACTGATCGACTGGCGTGGAAGGGGTAGGAATGGCGAATTGCGATGTGACCCGGAATTACGGAAGCGGCAGTCGGGGCCTGTCATCGACGCAAGGCCAACACTCATCTCATTTATCTCACTCATCACATTCATCTCACTCATCACATTCATCTCACTCAATATCGACCAGTTTTCTCCCTGATCAGATCGAAAACCTCGATGCAGCAGAGATGGTAGCGACGGTCGGGGCCGCGACTTCGGTGAAGTTTCTCCGGGAAGAGGTGCAGAAGAAGGGACTCATCGTCAGTGGAGTGCTTCCCGATGAGGGGGGCACCGTCGGAGGGCTCTTCAGCGATCCCCGAGAAGGGCCAGCAGATTCTTGCACCGGGAGGTTCCGAGACCATGTGCTGGGAATCGAAGGGGTTCGTGGAGATGGGGGCCCCATCTTATCGGGCGGAAGGGTGGTAAAAAATGTCACCGGATATGACCTGACCCGCTTGTTGGGGGGCGCTATGGGGGCACTGGGAGTGGTCACTCGACTTCATCTGCGACTGGAATCGGCTCCTCCTTGTTGGAACATCATCCGCTGGGAGTTTCACAACGATGAGCAGTGCTGGAAGCGATTGGATCGATTGAGGGCGTTGCCTTTTGAGCCTCACTTGATCTGCATCGAACCGCAACAGCAGCAGGTGGTCATCTTGCTCTCGGGCACTGTTCGCAGTGTGGAAGAAAAGAAGGATCTCATCGTGAACCTCTCCAACGAGGCGACCTCTCGGCAGATAGATGGAGGGGAAACGATGGCGATCCATGCCCGGATGAGAGCGGACCGGGGACAGGCACTACGAGTGCGAGTTCGCTGGCAAGAGTGGAGAACGTTGCTCTCCACTGCTGGAGGTGGGTGGAAAGCGGTTTTTCCAGCGGCAGGATATGGACTGCTGCAAGGGTGGCAGCGAGGAGATCTGCTCGATCATCTGTTCGAGCAGGTTCAGCAGCTGGAGGGAAGGGTGACCGCAGAGGATCTTCAAGCACAGAAGCGATCGGGGATCCCCCTCGTCGCTGCAGATCCCAGCGATGTCCTGACGCGGAAGTTGCGGATGAACTGGGATCCACAGAAGAATCTGGATTGGCATGGGGACCGGAAATGAAGAGTCCGTTCAGCGAAATTCCAGCGCTCAAGGATTGCGTTCACTGTGGTCTGTGTCTTCCAGAATGCCCCACCTATCTGGCCACAGGAAGGGAGGCGGAGTCTCCCAGGGGGAGAATCGCTGCCCTTCGAGCAGTGGTCGAGGATCGTTCCCGGGTCAGCGATGCGATCCATGATGGTCTGGAAAGTTGCCTGGTCTGTCGTGCTTGTGAAAGTGCCTGCCCCTCGGGAATCTCGATGGAACAGCTGATGGCCAGTTATCGCCAGCAGAGTCGCCGGGAGAGATCCGACCTTCCGGCGCGAGCGGAGTCGTGGCTGCTGAGAGAAGTGATTCCATATCCAGGGCGACTCTCTGCACTGGTGAGCGGGTTGAGATGGATCGCCCCCTGGCTGAGGTGGTTTCCATTCGCCAGGGAGTTGCCGTCTGCTGAACGCTTACGCCCCGCTCCTGAAGTACCCGCAGTGATGGAAGCGGTCGGAAGTTGTCGAGGAACCGTATCACTGCTGAGAGGCTGTATAGCGGATCGTATTTTTCGGGCAGAGACTCATCTGTCGGCTCGGTTACTGAGCGAAGCGGGTTGGAAGGTCGTCATCCCCGAGGCGGGTTGTTGCGGTGCATTACATCATCATGCAGGCATGGTCGAAGACTCGCGAGATCATATGCGTCTGCGCTGGAGAGACCTGGCAGCTGGGGGAGTGGATCATGTGGTCATCGAATCTGCCGGTTGTGCTGCACATTTGAATTCCACCAGCGGTCATGAACCCGGATTTATCACCGACACTGCGACGCTGTTAGCACGGGGCGGCAACTTCAACATCCAACAGAAACTGTCGGGAAGATCTGTCCTCTCACTGGCTTGCCACCAGCAGCATTCATCACTCGATTTCGATGAAGGAACAGAATTGCTCGAGAACTGCCTGGAAGACCGGATTCAGTTACCCGCACCAGATCATTGCTGTGGAGCCGCAGGAATGTACATGCTTCGACGGCATCAACTCTCGCGCTCGATCGGTGAGGTGGCTCGCGATCGCTTCGTATCCGCAAAAGCAGATCAAATAATCAGCGGAAATCCGGGGTGCGTCCTGCGTTGGGAAAGTTTGTTGGGAGTCCAGAAGGTCATCTCACCGGTGCGATTACTCGCCCATGCCGGGGGGCTGGAGAGCATTTGAGGCAGTGCAGGATAATTTGATGTGGATGTGGCATGATCAATACCATGAAGGAAATCGGCCTTTCCTTCACCCTACTCAACTTCGAGTGCACAGATGAGAGTTCTGGGAACTCCGTTCCCTCGAATCACCAGAAGAAATGGTCGCCAGATGTTGATCACCAAAACCATGTTCCTGTTCTTGCTGGGGGTGGCCCTCCTGGCAATTGGTGGTGAATCACTGAGGGAGTGGATCTTCACCCCTCCTGTCGACGCTGCCTCCAACCCGACACTCTGGTCGATGGGGCACCAGGTGCTCAATATTCTGGTCTACCTTGGAGGGGGAGCGCTATTCCTCTATGTCTCTATTTTCAGATCTGATGTTCTCGTCCAGCAGACTGATGATGTCGTCGAGCAGGAAACAGAAGAGCAGGAATCGGAAGAGCGAGAAGTACCGAGGGTAGAGGCTCATGGAGTGTCAGTTCCAGAATCGTTGCTCCAGGAGATGAAGGAAGCGAATCATTCCGATGAGGTGCTGATCAACATTGCGAGTGATTATGACAACTTTGAATCCTCTGCATCCGCAATGCTGATTCTGGCAGATCCTGATCGTGGAGATGCTGAACTGATAGGCCTGGTCCTCACGGAACATACACCGGTGATATGGGATCAACTCGCGATGAGAGCGATCTTGATTCGCGATCCCAGCATCACGCTGAGTGAGTGTCTGAAGTTGTTCCCCTGGCCTTCCGATGAGGGAATACGCCAGATCATCGGCGAACTCCTGGACGTGCTTTACCGAAGGTCGCCTCCAGAAACAGAAGCGAAAATTGTCGCAGAGTGGATCCAGTCATGGGACGCAGATTCAGGTCCGGCATTGACGATGCTGGCTACATTTCTGGACGACGATTTCTTGAGAGAGTTGAGTGATCAGATGAATGAAGGCAAGGAATCGACCTTGAACTCGGTGACGAGTCCTTGGACTACCGACGAAATCGAGAAGCACCAGAAGGAGTGTATCGAACTGCCGGGATTCAAGGAGTACAAGGATGGGATCCTCAAGCGGCTCGAAGAAGATGCGCCCAGGTCGCTGTTGCTGGTCGGGCCCAGAGGCTCAGGCAAGGAAACTTTGATCCGCAAGATCCTCGCCGACCTGGCGGCAGATGGCTGGAGCATCGTCGAAGCGTCCGCTCAGGAGCTGGTCGCAGGGATGATGTATGTAGGTCAGCTGGAAGAACGCTGGACCGGGCTGGTCAATCAGCTTTCTGCCAAGAAAACCATCCTCTTCATTCCTGATTTCATCGAGATGGAGTCAGCGGGGCGACACATGAATAACCCCGTCAGCCTGCTCGATCGGATGATCATAGAGATCCGAAAGAAGAGATTGATCACCGTTGGAATTGTAGAAGGTGCCGAAATCGAGACGCTGCTGCGCAAGAACCGAGCGATCAGAACGGCGTTCGATCTGGTCGAGGTCAAAGCACCAGGAATCGATGAGACAGTGGAGGGGCTGAAAGTCCTGGTGAGACAGCACTGCAATTACAAGGACACGAAGATTGAAGTTACCGATGAGATTCTCAAGAAGATCGTCACCCTGTCTCAGCAGTACCTCACATCTCAGGCTGTTTTTGGATCTTCTTTTGATCTGTTCAAGTCGATCATGGAAAGAAAGCGGCAGGCAGGGGAATCGAAGATCGTGTATTCCGATGCGGTGAGCGCGATCACCGAGCGCTCAGGAATGCCCAGTGTGATCGTCGATGATGAAGAGATGCTGGATCCTGGTCAGGTGATGTCTTTCTTTCGGCAGAGAATCATTGGCCAGGATGAGGCGATCCAGTGCATGGCGGACAGGATCACCTTGCTCAAGGCGGGTCTCACCGATCCGGGACGGCCTCTTGGCGTGTTCTTCTTTGCCGGACCGACAGGAACGGGCAAGACAGAGAGTGCCAAGGTGCTTGCCGAGTACTTGTTTGGATCAAAGGAGCGGCTCGAGCGCATCGATATGAGTGAGCTGCAGACTGCAGGAGACCTGGGGAGGCTGGTCGGGTCACCCGATGATGGTCACCACGGGTCGCATCACAGTCTGCTGGATGCCATCCGTAGGCAGCCGTTTTGCGTGGTTCTTCTCGATGAATTCGAAAAGGCCCATCCGCAGGTGTGGGACATGTTCTTGCAAGCTTTTGATGACGCAAGGATGACCGATACACGCGGACAAACGGTCGATCTTCGTCATGTGGTCTTCATCATGACCAGCAATGTTGGGGCGAGAGAAGCTGCGCAGGGGGCATTTGGATTCAATCCAGACTCGGGCAAGGAAAACCTCTACGAGAGAGCTCTGCGCGAGACTTTTCGACCGGAGTTTCTCAATCGAATCGATCACGTGGTGACCTTTCGTCCCTTCTCTCGTTCGGAACAACGTGCGCTGCTGGAAATGGAACTGAAGAGAGTTCTGTCGCGACGTGGGCTGCGGGATCGACCGTGGGCAGTGGAATGGGAAGAGTCCGCGATCGATTTCCTGCTGTCGCGGGGATTGACCTCACAATTAGGAGCACGCCCGCTCCGCCGTGCGGTGGAAAAACATGCACTGACACCCATCGCGCACGAGATGTTGCTCCACGACATTCCGAAAGAAGATCAGTTCCTGTTCGTGCGAAGTAACGGCGAAAAGATCGAGGTCGATTTTGTCGATCCAGATGTGCCGGACCCGGAGGAGCAGGAAGCGGAACTGTCTCCAGTGGATATCACCAGTGGTGATCTTCGCGTTGGCGCCGAGGCCGTGGCGAGAGTTGCATTGCGTGGTTCGGGACGACTGGAAGAGGTACTGATTCTCGCCGATCGGGTCGAGGAGCTGGAAGGCCGGATCGAGTCGGCTTCGTGGAAATCTGCCAAGAAGGAGGACCTCGAACGGATGTCTGCCGCAGACTTCTGGAACTCCAATGATCGACTGCCGGTGCTGGCTTCGTCAGAACTGAGGGACCGTATCGATTCCGGTACCTGTACTGCACGGTCGTTGCTCGATCGCCTCGGAGGTGACGCAGAGAATTCCAGAGATCGATATCCTCCCGAGCTGATTCGTCGGCTCGCGATGCAGATTCACCTGCTCAAGAGCGCCCTACAGGTACTGGATGACGAATTGCCGCAAGATGCCTTCATCCGGATCCGTCCGATCCAGCGCGATCGAGAATCGCCAAAGGATGGAGCCCAGTGGTCGCAACAGGTCGTTGAAATGGTCAAGACCTGGGCGAAGAAGAGAAACATGACCCTGATCGAGTTCGACATTTCGTCGGCAGTGGAGGAACCGGAAGGCAGTTGGATGGCCGCCGTGACCGGTTTTGCTGCCTATTCATTGCTGGAGCCGCTGGCCGGAATCCACGAACTTGAACGGCCGGAGGAGAGTCGAAATGACCGTCGCCTCCATGCGCGAATTGATGTCGTGCCTCGCCCTCTCGGCCAATCACCTGCGGGGGAGTCTGGTGTGTATCAACAGGCACGAGAGTTGATGAAAGCAGACTCGAAGATCGGTGAAGTGGTGAGGCGATATCGAGTGGGAGAGAATCCAAAACTGGTCGATCTTCGACAGGGCTGGCGTTGCGCTTCCCCGGAAGACGCATTGGCGGGTGACTTTGACCTGGTCGGAAGTCTGGCGGCACTGAGTCGATGAGGCTGGTCGATGAGGCTGGTCGATGAGGCTGGTCGATGAGGCTGGTCGATAATGTCGTCGGTAACCGCTGTCGCTCCTCGATCGTCTCCATCTCGAAGCCGCCACTGCTCGGTCAAGGGGTGAGGATCCCGGTCACCGTTTGAG
>Ga0209657_1000498_pt1 | contig 25264 bp, 11 predicted proteins | sample SaaInlV_100m_DNA_FD_184650 | JGI IMG/M metagenome (GOLD analysis project Ga0209657, IMG submission 184650) | Marine microbial communities from expanding oxygen minimum zones in the Saanich Inlet - SI037_S3LV_100m_DNA (SPAdes) (version 2) | ecosystem: Environmental > Aquatic > Marine > Intertidal... | reverse complement strand
AGTCTTGGGCGAGCTACCGTGTCTTATTCTATCACTTTTAAGTGGTGGGACGATTCAACAAGGACTTATGCAGATGTCGCTGATGTTTTCAACGACGGGCAGTATGGTAATATTAACGATGATTTTATCGTATATGCTTTAGCAACAGCTTCAACTAGAGCCGAAGGTCGCGCCTTACGAAAAGCTTTGAAACTGAAAATCTGTACTGCTGAAGAAATTTCTGATAAAGTAAAAGTTAATAATAAAGCATCAAACTCCGGTTCATTATCTGTAGATGATTCCATAACGGAAAATCAAATCAAGTTTATGAACAACCGGTGCAAACAATTAGATGTAGATATTATGAAGTTAGTGAGTTCCAATGGAGAGAGACATGAAAACATAGATAAATTAACGAAGAAACAAGGGTCTACATTTATTGACACGTTAAACCGCGCAACTCGCGGCGAGACAAAAATGCCACAAGAAGTTTTAGGTTATCAAGAAAACTGGAGAAATTAGATGAAAGTTATTTACAACACAGGTAAAATGTCAGTAGAACTCGAAGGGGAAACCCAGAGAGATCTTTTTGGGCAACTTGCAGCTTTTCAGGAAGTGTTTGATGAAACTACCTGTGGCAAGTGCGGATCAACAAATGTCGAGTTTGCTGTTCGTCGTCATGAAGACAACGAGTATTACGAAATTCGATGTAAGGATTGCCGTGCTAAACTTGCTTTTGGTTGCATGAAGAAGGGTGGAGGTTTGTTCCCCAAACGAAAGGATGCCGATGGGAATTGGCTTCCTGACAACGGTTGGGTCAAGTGGGACAGAGAAGCTGGAAAAGAAGTGTAGCTCTACGCAACAAATCCATGTTTTATCAGTTTCATGAGAGAGCGTGGAGAAAATGCAAAAACTGATTAGGGGTCCGGAATTCCCGGCCCCTATTTTTATAATCACAACAAAGGTTTATTAAATGAAATACTACAGGATTATTTTTAGAAAAAACGAAGAAGATGGAAACCCAGAATGGACGGATGTTGTTGAGGGGGATATGACTGATGAAGATTTTCAGCAAATGAATTGGGAAAAACCAATTATTAGACAATTCACAGAGGGGCACGCCCACTATATTTCCTTAGACGAACACTATCTAAATGCAATGGTCTTAGGTATACATACCTATAAAGACTTGGAAGTCATGACCCAGACTAAGGAGGGGCAGATTAGTAATGATCAACCAGTATTATCTTAAAGAGGATATGTACAATAAAGAAATTCTTAAAGGAGGAGTTGGGGCTGAGCTAGGTGTTGCTCGCGGAGTAAATGCCATTAATCTTCTACATATGACTAAACCCACTAAGATGCACTTGGTTGACCTATGGGATGAAAACCAGTCCGCTCTTGGCAAGGCGGGCCAAATTAATGATACGCACATACTCAATAAGAGTCATCGTCAATCAATATCTCATTATGGAGAGCATGTATGTGATATATTCAAAGAAGAGATTAGCTGCGGACAGATAGAAACACATAGGACTGGAATCCGCAGGTGGCTTGCCAAGCAAGAGGATAATAGTCTAGACTGGGTTTATCTAGATGCGTCCCACCGTTATAAGGAAACAAGTAATGAGATACGGGACTGTATAAGACCTCTTAAAAACGGTGGCTTTCTGTGTGGTCACGACTTCGCAGTCAACGGAGTTTGGGGGCTTGGTGTTGTTGCTCCCGTAATAGAGGCAATACAGGATGGACTATTGGTTCTTCAGGCGCTTAGTTCTGATTTTTGTCCTTCTTATGTTTGTAGGGTAATTAAATCCTAATCATAATCGTAGCTAAATCTATCATATATTTCGCTACAGGTTTCTCTTATCCAGTCTTTGTGTTCTTGATTTATCTCGTCGGGGTATTTTTTAGACACGTTTATTTTTATGTTCCTCTCATCATGGGTCATATTAATATTGTGCATAGAAAGTACCCTGTCGAGATCTTCCATTAGATTCTCCATCTTTCCTATAAAGGAGACATCCTCATTAAAGAACTCACTAACCAAACCTCCCATAATATACTGATTATTTTCTATTACCTTATCAATGAAGTCATTTATGTTATCGGACTTATACCTAGTGAAGTCCGCGACACCGACCATCCAGTCCAACCCCTTAAAGAACCGATATAGAGACTTGTACCACCTCTCCGGATGTCTAATAAATCCGAAGGTGAAATATTCTTTAAAATCCTCTCTGTATCCAATATGCCCGCCGTTGATCGAGAGATCAATATTTACAAAGCCGTGATTCTTCAATATCTTACTTACGGTAGTACCCCCTGTTTTACTTAGGTGTAAGAATATCATGCCTTTTTCTTTGTTTATCATACTGGGCATTAGTAAACCTTTCTAGATTCGGGACATATAACTAGGTGTGATATTATATCCCCTTTCTTCTTCTTCTTAATATGTCCCGCTATTATTTTAGACTGAAGATCAGAACTCTCAATAAAGAACCTAGCTTCCCCTACTTTCTCGAAGTTGTCTGCTTTGTACTTACCAACCACCTCATGGTGATTCCGATCTCTCTCTTCTTTTGTTCCCGGAAACATTATCAATTCTTGATATTTAACTCTATGCTTAGATAGCCAGTCTTTTGTGGTTTTTCTATATTTCTCTAGTCTTCCTGTGCAAATAGCTCTACACCCAAAAAGCACAGGGAGATTGGCATGTATTGGTTCTACGTCTTTTATGTATTCACTATAAGCCTCTTCGTCCTCTGCGATCTCATACGGTATTTCTTCGCAAAGTACACCATCCATAGCTAAAATACCCTGTTTTGAAGGGTCCGCATCAAATATATTCCACTCAAATATATGGGGATAATTAAGGGTTTTACAGTGATAGTCCACATACTTGATTGATTGAAGCGTAGAAAATACTACCGCGTATATGAATTCTTGCTCAGGATAGGTCTCTTTTAGTAGCTTTTTCGTGAATTTCATCTCAGCCCCAGAAAAGCAAGAGTCATCTATAACCAATATGGGTAGATCACTGCGTTCTTCATACATCTTCATTCTACTCCCCCCGTTTTCTGACCGTAAGGAATGTAGCTTAATCATACGTCCTTCTGAAAGACTATAAAGGGGGATGGAGAGGGCATTAGCTATCGAAGTAGCGGAAATCATTCCCGACCTAGGGCATCCTAATATTCCATTTATTTTTGGGAGGTCTCCTACTAGGTTTAGACTTTCCTTTATGAGCATATCGTATGTTATAAAGACTGGCCGTCCATAGTCGTCATTAAGGCTGTACGTCTTTGGTTTTTTATAAAAACCTCTAATTGCCCAGTCGGATACGGATAATTCTTTATCAATCTTTTTCTCTACAGATATTATAAAAGATTCAGGATCTGATAAGTTAACCCAAGGATGATTCTTTTTTATATCCTTACTAAAGGTATGATTAATAGACCCTCTAAAAAAAATACGGGATCTTTTTACTTGTTTTATAAGCTTTTCTATTTCTTTACTTAAAACCATATCACCACTTGTTTATAGGACATCCGCCAGATTTTAATTTAGCTTTGAACTTTGTGAAACATCCACATAATTTGCACCTTGCCGAATGAGGTATGTAGTGTTCACAATCTCCACAGATATCTAATCTTTGTTTAATCTCTTCTTCAGATACTGTTTTAAGACCGCTCTTTATATAGTCTTTAGTGGCTGTTCCGAGATTCTTAGCCATTTCTGTAGCTGGTGGTAACTGGTTGTTGTTTCTGCACCCTCCGTTACATCCAGTGTTTTTACAGAACTTACATTGGGGTTGACTGTCTTTTTGCTGTTCTGGTTTTTTTGCTTTTCCTTTTTGTCCTGGTCCACGACCTTCTTCCCATGCATTGAAGTAGCCTTCATGATTCTGACATAGTCTATGATAGTGTAAATTTTTATTGATTTTATGACGACTGCAATAACCAGCCAGAGGACACTCGCATGGGGTTTTGTTTTCTTCGTCCATTTAATTAGATCCTATGGTAATTCGGTGATATTTATTTTTATTGCCGAGGGGTAAAACCCAGCCCTTCTAGTATTTGCCGCCGCACAGTCGAAAGAAGCAAATAGTTCTTCTATGGGGATACCCGACCCTTGAGGTACTGGTATGGTTATCGCTGGATCGTTGAAACCAGCAGAAATTGTCACCCCTGTGAATGGAATAACGGTTTGTAAGTCATAGCAAAAGCTCCAATCACAATCACAACCGTCACGGTCAACGTTTTCTGTTGTTGGTAGCTGAAACTTGTAGGATTGTACTGAGTTGAGCTTCCCTGGTGTTCCGCTGGGAGTACAGCAATTATCACGACCTAGTCCATTCCCTCCGTTAACTTGATTGTTCCAAAATCGATATGTAGTACCATTATAGTTCCAAACATCCATAAATGCTGGTTCTTGATCTTTTTCTACGTGATAAGTACCGCCTTCAAAAGTATAAAGGTTTAGTTCTTGTTTACTGGCAGGATGCCAGTAATAACCAGTCGGCGGTGAATACGTATCCTGTGCGTGTATCTCACAAAAGACAGGACAACCTGTGTCGTCGGTATTACTAACCATCCTTTCTTCGTTAAAAAGAGGCGTCATAGCGTCCATAGGGTCTCCACCAGTTGGGTCAATTAAATAATCAACAGTAGCCGGATCAGTGAACCTCCAAATTCCCGACTGTTGCAGCTCGGCCAGTTGCCCTGTGGTTCCAACGCATTCAAAATAACAAGTAGCAGTTTCTTCGACTTGCTGCACGTGCAATGCCGCTGCACAAGAAAGACCTGGTAACAACGCACCTTCTTTTACACCCAAGCAACTGTGTAACTGCCCTTCCTGTCCCTCACAGTTACAAGGGGGGTCGTAATCCCAAGCATTACAAAGAGCAGATGGTATTTTTGCCATATAATTTAAATTGGTTGGATCGCTTGTTCCCTTATGACCAATCCTGTCAGGGCAACATTCAACATCCACCATAATCTTAAAGGGGGTAAACAGACAACCGTCACTACCAGAAGCTACAAGTTTATCAAGGTAGTACCCATATTCGTCAGGGGTGAAGTTGATATCACGAATAGTAGAATCATTATGCTCTGCTAGAAAATCAAGACATCCAGTTTCAGGATAGAGACAGGTTTTTTCGTTAACGTCTGATCTAAAGCCGGGATGAATTACACCCATTAAAGTAAGAAGACTATTTTTTGTTCCGTCTTCATTCAAAAAAGGAACATGAAGAATGTCAGAATCTATATCTTGTCCAAGATCGGCGAGTACAGCGGCGCTGCTGTCACAAGCGTCAACAAACCTACCTCCCGCCAGCTCTGTCTTATTGGGGCTTCTGTCCCAAGTACCCGGACCAGATTTAGTTTTTCCTGTATGACCATGATGCCAAGACGGGGCTTCTAGTTGGGCGTTTTGTTCACATATGCTCAAAGCACCAAAAGCAGTAACCCTAGTGTTTGGTAAGTAGGTTTTTCTTGGAAAGAATTCTTTATTATTCCAAAACATTCCGCCGCACTCTGGCAAGTCTTGAATGCAAGAATGGGGATGGTTTCGCATTTCGGAAATACTTGAAAATACTGGTCCTAATTGAGGCCATCCCTCAAGTGCCACCAAATCAAAAGGGTATTCTGGATTACAGTCGGCTTCAGGATCTGGAGGCTGTTGATAAACGCCTGCGCCAGCATCTGTCAAATATTTAGAATCAGGAACTCCAGAATCATAAAGTAAATTATAAAAGCTCCAGAATTGCTCTCCAGAAATCGCGGGGAAATACATACAGTCACTTGGATGTTCGTCTGAAGTTGTTTTGCTTATGACAAAATCAGTATCTGTTTTATAAAATATTTCAGTACCAGTGGCGCATGGAGACGACTCGTCGGGATAGATTGGGCCTACAGCGTCTGTTGGGGTCATCATGGGTAAAACAAAAGGTAATGCTTTTTGATCAGCCCCTGCTCCCCCGTTAGGATCTGCACAATCGGGATAATAAATCTCTGAACAAGCATCACCCACTGGAGCATATTGATAGGCGACTCCACCACCATCGATTAACCCCAATGTTGGAACAGGACAGGATCCACCTACGCAAGGGGCTGGGTGATACCAAGTTCTATTGTGCTCAAAATACTCTCTACTAACATGTAATAGGTAACCATTAGATAAACATTCTACCTTATGAACTGTTTGTATTTCGGGCCATGTGGTTTTTCTGTTAAGATTTACCCTTTCTGTAATTCCTGAACCATAGGTGTCGAAAGGGTAAGGCCATCCGCAATTAGCATAAAATTCGTTAGAAGTTGAAACACCAGTACAAAGCTCTGGTTGAAGATTTGGAGTACCGTCTACGATTCTAACTGGTCTGTAAGGCTCGAAAAGCTCCGCTCCTACGCTTGAGAATCGATTAGGTCCAGAAGAATATGCACAAAACGGTTCAACTTCTGGTGTTTCAAAACCCCCTTCTCTTCTTGGGATATCTTCATCAGTGTAATGAAGGGCTATCGGGGTTGAAAGAGGTAACGGTCCAAAACTACCAGCTCCAGGAAGGTTTTCCACTTCGTAGTAGTAAAAATCTAAATGATTATCACAATTCCCCGGCGCGCCAACAGGAAACTGTACATCTCCATACCAACCTTCTGTCACGGTGCCGTCTACAGGATTGGTCAATTGACTCCATGTTACATCATACGCAATGTCCATAAATTCATTACCTGTACCGGGTGCACCATGACATTCACAACCTTTATAGTCGTAGTTAACAGCATAAGGTCTACCGTTGTCTGGTCGAAACGGTCCTTCTCCTATCTGAGGGTACGGTGAGTATTGACCAACATTTTCGGGAATAAAATTATAACAACACCTATCTGCGTCATGTCTCTGACATTCGTATCTCATTTCAAGCCACGGTTTTAAATTCCCACCGCTATAAGCGGCGTGAACCGCCGCTATTTGTGGCAACATAGACCCAGAGAAATCAGGAAAACAATTATCGGAAAAAGATATTCCTGTGCCGCCGAAACTCGTGTTCAAGCCTGCGTGATAACATCCTTCTATGTTTTGTTGTTCCAGAACATCTGGGGGGCCGGGGGCGATTTTCCATACGGCGGTATCGCAAAACCCACCAAATTTTCCATCTGAATTATAGTGAAATCTATTGTAAACCCCCTTTTTCCACCAAGAACAACTATAAATTTTAACCCTAGTACCTAAACAAGGCGTTAGATTTATACCGGCTCTTATTTTTCCTTTATTCCCGTTTTCACAATAGGTGAACGTCAATAAATCTTCTCTAGAGTCTGGCTGGGTTTCATGTATCATCTCACAGGGAGAGGAACCTGGATCGTTAACACTAGCCATACTAGTGAAAGTCCTTGTTCCTGTACCACACGTTATTTGAGGGGCAGTAGGAGAGGGTAATACTACAGGTCGTGGGGCGACGTAGAAATCTAACCCTCTTTTAAGAAAATCTGCGTTATTATGTATCGCCTTATCACTAAATTGTTCAAAAATTCCCCGCATATCGGATGCGACATGAAAGAAATCCAAATTTAAATTAGGAGCTGAGTTGGGAGAAGGAAAAGATGTTGCACATTGTGTACCACATCCATATATCGAACCTAAACCCTCTAAACCAAACTCTTCTGATGACCAAGGGTCTCCAAAAGTGTCTACACACCCTATACTTGCACTCATATAAGTGAAGTTTCCCGGTAATATTTTCGCAAATGCTTCTTGATCAGCATCAGGATAATCGCTCTCATCAATCAGCGGCCAAGGAAAACCTCGACATCCAATAGCAAAGTAGCTATTTACCTCTCCGTCATACGATACGCTTCCACTTGAGGTATACGCTAAAGGAACTTTAGTGCCTTTTAAAAATCTTGGAACCATTAAAGTCCTCGTACCGTCAGCACATCCACAAGTATCTCCAACAGTTGGTTGCCCATACTGAAGCACAAGCCCATCCCCCTCTTTACAAAAATCTTCCTGCCAAGAATCACTGGCGGCATCATATTGAGGAGGTGTTGATATTCCGGGGAATTTATTATGGGTCCAGCCATAAACTGAGAACTTTTCCTCGTGAACGGGTGAAGACATTCCATGTAGATAGGACGTATCTAAACTTTCAATTAAAAGCTGTAAATTTCCTGTGGGCATTTGAGTTGTCGAACAGGTAGAACAGTATTCTTCATGATCAATTTCTACTAAGAATGGAACTTTATCTCTAGGCCAGTTTTTTAAGATGGTTCCAGTGTCACTATAGTCAACATAATCTCCAGCAGGTTTACCACATATGAATGTTGAATTAGGCTTTGTCCTGAAGTAGGGGTATGCAAGTCGACCTTGAAAGTCTGTCAAACCCCAATAATGCACTCGATCTTGTGATGAACAATCATCATATGTAAATCCTCCACTTGCCCCAGCTCCAATACCACCGCCCACAATAGTTAGTGGAATAATTGACCCTGCTGGGTAATTTGTTAGATTTATATCCCCGCTAGTAACTGGACCTCCTGGTGTTGAAGTAAATGAAAGCAATCCAGTGTCTGGTGGGCCGAATGTGGCATTAAATGTTTGTTCTGGTGATAAAATTCCCGAGGCTAGTTTAAGTACGTTTCCACCACCAACATATCCTGAACCAGCAGCCGTCACCCTATAGGTTATTCCACCAGCGGCATCAATTTCTAATTCTCCAGAGGCTCCTTCACCATAAGCAGTAAGATCCATTGATGGATCACATTCTGGTGACCCAACTGGAAAACCAGAGGGTGAACAACAGTCTGGTACATCTTGCTCAAATTCTACATACATTGGCTCAATAGTATCATCTGCGGGATTTAAATCATTATAATCTCCAGTATGAAGTTTGCTGGCTAAAGAATCTATAGTCTCACGCCTTGAGTTTGTCTCTTTTCCACATAGGTTTCTAATATAACCATAAGTAGTATAGGGTTGTATTGGGGCACAGGCGTCATAATAAGGAATCGAACATCCGCCACTGGGATCGGTAGGTAACCCAAGCCTACTCATTATATCAAAGTAGTAAAGAGGATCTTGGCAACCGTATTCTTCAGGTCGCAAGTCAAATTTTGGAAAACACGGAAAAGTAACAGGACTTGGAATTTCAACGTATTCAGGAGGATTTGTGCCAGGACATGGTGGGTCGCCACAACAACATGGTTCTCTTTTAATCTCAGCAGCCCTTGCGGTTCCAAGATTTATAAACATCTGTATTTCTTGACCGGCAAAACCCCTTCTAAGTTGATCCATATTTGTGGGATGGGTTTCTGCTGCCACCCCGCCATCTAGCCACCCCCTCCCGGCTTCCGACGAGTTCGTAAAAGGTCTTCCACTATCATCAAATGAACAAATATCATCAAAATCGCAACCCCTATAAACTAGAGCAATTCTCGGCACATTATTTAAATGGTATTTTGTTTTTGGGTCACAATTAGTATATGGAGTATACTGACTTAAACAGTCTGGGTAAACAGATAGACTACCCTGTTTTGTGTAACAGGTCGCATTTCTATTGGTTTGTCTATTGCCATATTGATCAGTTCTTTCTGTATAATCAAACCTGTCGGTTACATCAAAAGGTCCATAGTATGGAAGAGTTTTTGGGAATAAAGGAAAGAACCCACTATCTGTAGATAACGCTTCTGCTCCAACACCTGACTCTGTTGAATACCCGCCATCTAACTTGTATATGTAGTCTCCAGTTGCTGACCACACTCCGGTTTGGCAGGCTAGGTCAACCTCATAAAGTGCTCCACTTTCAACAAGCAGGCCATTACCATCTTCATTAACTGCCACATATGTTCTATCGGTATGAAAAGTACCTTTAGGAACTTCTGGTTCTACAGTTAGTCCATTATAGGTACGGTCTATGCGGTTAGAATATATTTTATTTTTTGGATTATTGAATACGCGACCAATATCAATATGATAAAGAGGGCTATTAGTTAAATTCATTAATGCTGGATCAACACCGTAAGCAGCCCCTCCACAGCACGTATTGGGGTCATAACTGTCAAATAATGTCCAGCTACCGCCGTCTAAATTACTATAATCACCTGTTCCGAAGGAACCAACCGCATAAGCCGTGGTAGAACCACCTCCATGTTGTACATCAAAAAAGGTTAAAGCTCCACCATCTCCAGAAGTTGCAGTTATACCAATGGGTTTTCCATTAAAGATACCAGAAGCGGCTTCGCCATCATACTCAAAAGTGTACTTCAGGAATGGCTTAACTCCGACATCTCTAACAACACTCGTCAGTGTTCCAGCATATTGACCAGCAATAACTCCGTCGCTATTACATCCTGATTCACCAACATAAGGATCATAGAATTTATCAGAAATACATCGATTCCTAAATGGGTCATATAATTCAGCAAAATTTTCATCCCCTTGAATATGTTGTTTTGGAGCGCCTGAACAATCAAGATTTCTAAGGTCGTTACCACCATCATGTTGTGTGTAACACCCACTACATTCATTTATTCGCCAAGCCCCGGTAATATTCTTATAAATAGCACTATTAAATAGGATCTTAGGAGCTGTTCCATAACCGGCTGGATTTGTTTTGAAAACACCGGCTGGATCGCTTGTGTCACAAGAGCGGTTATCTGTGGTATTACCGCCCCTATCTAAAAGATAAGACTCCGCACCGCCACGAACAATACCGTCTTCTACTCCGTTTGCGTAGTGTTTATTTCCTTCTTCCGGATCATATACAGAACGATAAGCCACATCTGGACGCTGTTCATTAATATACGGACCGTGTACTGTCGCGTCACAATCTTTTAATTTCGCGTGATCTGGTTCAAAACCGTCAAAAAAATCAAAACGCGCATTAGTGAAGCTTCCCCAGCCTTCAATTAAAGTATTAGTCCCAGTGGTCCCAAACCCCCAATATTCTGGATTGGCTATGACTCTTATTTTTAAACTTCTTGGTAGAGACACATTGGAACTATCAAAAGATCCGCCATCCAAGCAAAAGCTTGTATTAATGCAGTTCTGAGCGCCTGCATAAAAATCCTGATAAATGTCGCCCATCTTAAATATTTCCTATTTCGCTATTTATTAGACTCTAGTATTATATCCACAGTTTATTTAAAGTGAACTAAAATGTGTTACTTACTAGGGTTAAATCTTCTCCACACTGTTCACAGGACTTAAATCCTTGAGTTTGGAGCAAAGTGGTACAAGTTTGTAAAATTCCCCCGTCTGCCTCTACATGTGTGGTGACTTGTTGAGATTTAAACTCTGCTTGAACTATCCAGTGAATATCTAACTTTTCAGTTTCTGCGCGGGAATTATTTGGGAAAATACTGAGCGAGTAAATTTGATTCGAAGGAAAACCGCCAGTAGGGGTTACAGTAATAGTGTCTAAAGAGTCATTAGCAAAGGTTAGCGTTGGATTTATACAAATATCTCCATTAACGATAGCAAAGCCATTATGAACATAGTCTGTACCTCCATTGATAACTACCCCACTAATGTTTCCGTCAGCATCGGTCTCTAATTGTCCAGCAGCACCAGTTCCTGAACCAGCAACAAAACTACCCGTATTTACATCAGCGCTTCTACCCGTCTTAACAGTAAAAGCCAAGTCTCCAACATTCATACTTTGTCTTAGAGGATTTTCAATTAGTATTTTCTTATCTTTAGAATCACGACCATGTTGTGTACCACATCCACTATTTGTAATATGTCCGCAATCGTTACAATCGTCAGTAAATAAATTATAGTAGGCGCTACCCACCTCATCTTTAGTTTCTCTAATAATAAACGCTTCGTAATGAGGGAATTCTAAACCAGTAAAATCAAGTCTTTCAAAAGCCCCTGTGTTTAGATCATTAGCAGTATATGCTTCAAATTCAGGATCATGAATTGGCGCGGTTTCACTAAAAGCCCTAGCAGAGAGTGTATCACGACTATATTGTGAACGAGAATCGCTTCTTTGTACCTCATAAGAGAAATGGGATGGGTTGTATGTATTGGTCATTTTTACTAAATAATGTTTAGTTACTGAACCAGCAGCCCAAACTTTTCTTTCGTCGTCCCATCTTACATCAAGCGGCCCACTTTTCCAGATTGAAGGATCTCTAAAAGCGCCACTGGCAAACGCTGTAGAATCTCCAGTATCGACAGGGACTGGACCACCATTTACATCAAATCCCCAACCTGTTAAAACTATTGGGGAACGAAGACCTATTGACCTTACGTTATCATATTCAAACTCAGCATTATCATATAAGTCTTTAGCAAAATCTACATCACCGCTACTAGCCCCAGCTATATCTTCGGTGGTCCAAGTATTCGCCATTTGTATATTATGGCCACTTGCTTGAAAAATAGCGTTATTTTCCGCTTGTGATCTCGGTGCGGCTGGAGTTCCAGTAGTGAATATATTATTGGGGTTGAAAGGGTCTAATGTGTATGAATTCGGGTCGGTAAGGTTTGTTGGAATTTCAAAATGCGGAAGTTCGGGATGGCCGGATGCAGTCGTATAAGGCGAAAATATGGTATCAAATCCGGCTAAGGCTTTATTTTCCGCATCCGATCCTAAGTCAGCAACCGCCCCAGGTGTAGACATGGCGGCGATTTCAATTACTTCAACATTGCCTGACTTACCAGTTACAGTGTCTTCATAAAATTTAGCTTGCGATCTACCTACAAGAGTAAACTTTGTAGAATAGTCGTGTTCACCTAATGATTCTGTAAAACCTTCGTCTTGTTGATTGTCCTGAGTCATATTATTTCACCAGACTGGCTATAGATTGAATTTTCTTACCTAATTTTCCCAACCTATCAATAATTCTTTTATTAGTTCGTCCAAGTTTAGGAGCAAAAGTTTTCATAGAATAGTTTGTAGTAATCTCTGTAGCGGATATATTTACGGCTATATCAGACACAAGCGGCCCATTTGAAAGTAAAGAAACCGCTAAGTTAGTAACTTGTGGTAAACCCGGATGTGTAACACTACCCTGTTCAGTAAACAGATAATTAAAGTTATCTATAGTATTTGCTTTTGCTTGACCAACAGTATTTAATCCAGCTAGACCAGAAGTCAATGAATACTGTACTGTCCCAAAAGTTACTACAGAAGGAATAATATAATTCTCCGGTACTAAATTATCATCTTGGTCATATTCAACCCTGGTCGCGGGTGAAAGTTTGATACTATTTGTAATCCAAGGACCATACACATATCTATTAGACTGTTGGGCGATACCAAATGATCTTGGAGCTACTGCGGGTCTAACCGTTACTGGTACAGAGACGTTTTCTTTACCTTTAACTTTTTTGGTTTCTGCTTTCATAGCTTCGCAGGCATTAGTTAGGCTAGACTGAAAATCTGCCTTGGTTCTCTTACCCACCACACTAAAAGCAGGACCGCTATCCGGTAAAGGAAAACTAACTTTATTTGTTGTACATAAATAATAAGGCACCATACCAATACCCGCGTCAACTATTTTTGAAGCAGTGCCTAATATATAAGATGTCGCTACCGCGCATTGACTGTTATTAACACCAAAAGAGGTAGCAGCCCTTGCTGCGGGGGCTATATACCAGCTTCCATTGGAGTCTACCGTCTGAAAATGAGTAAAATTACTCTCACTATATTGTGAAAAGTACGCTGTTGGTAAAAAGTAATAATTTTTGTCAACTTCTACTGGAAATCCAAAAATAGAATCGCCACCCGCTAGGGTGGTTTGGGCCAATTTTGAACTAGCGTATTCGCTAAAGTCATAGTTTGTGACGGTTCCAAAACCTGTCAGCGTTTGATATGGAAATTTAAGGGTAGTGAAACTAGCATCATAATTTACATATGATTTTAATCTTCCATTGTTGACAAAAAATGGGCTTTGTGGTGCTTCCGATGTTGAAAAATTTGCCGGTTCTAAGTATGCATCATCTGATATTTCCCAGGATCTAACAAAATCCGCCACTACTGATTCATCATTTTCATCTACTTTTGTTGTAAATGCTGGAGCTTGTACAAGCCAGCTTTTTCCGTAATGCGTATCTCCTGTATTTTTTATTATTGCGTGCAGCTTCTGCTTAAAAGTTTGATAAGCCGCCTCGGCAACTGCGGCAACTGGGTTGTTACAATTAAGGTTGCCTAACGCAGAGTTGTTAGAAGAGGTATTAAAAGAAGCTAATGTCGATAACCCCTGTCTTTCAAAAGCTACTCCAGCATATGTTAATGTGCCATTAGGGTTAAAAAACCTTTTCTTAACTTCGTTTAATTTTCCACCAAAATAATCATGTAATCGCCCCAATTTTCCTGGTTTCTGATTAGACATCCAGAAATCCCAACTTGCGTAGCTATGCATAGCTGCGGCCATTTCCGCCATACTACAAGGATATATTCCAGTATAAACCGCCTCAATTATTGATACTGCACCGATCAAAGACTGTATATCAATTAATATAAGGTCTCGCGCATCTTGTATATTTAAAGGGGTTGTGACTATAGGGATACCTCTTTGTGCCGTATCACTAGGGGATGCGTTAGAACCAAAATTATCCAGCCTTGCAATATTACCCCAATATTGGTAGACATTACCTGGATCGTTTGGAACAAAACCAATTCTAGATTGAAATCCACCAACAACAACTTTACCGCCAACAGCGTCTTCATTTAAAGAGACCTGTAAATTTGTCTGAGTGTATCTTTCTATGTGGTCTTGTGTTACATCTTCAAAAGGTGCGGAACCCCCAAATGGAGATGGGGCATTGGGTGGGCCTCCTGGATGAATATCGTCACCTGCCCAAGCAAAATCTAATGGCAGATCATTACTACCAAACCCATCATTTACACCATTCGAAAAAGCAGTCAAAGGACCAGCACTGCCTCTGTCAGAAATCTCCCTGCGAACCAATTGGTACGATAAAGGAAACTTAGTAGCACCATAAACATTTCTATTTTGTGTAATAATATGAATTTCCCCACCAAAAGTTCCTGTACCCTCAGAAGCATTATCTGTGGCAGCACCAAATGGACCCACGATACCAGCGTTTCCTAATCCTGCTGGTTTTCTCAAATCCACCATATAAACAAAATTAATTTCTGTACATAATTCTTCCACAAAATCCATTAAAGTGGTAGATTTAACTCTATAATCAAAAGGAATAAAATTACTAATTTGGTTTATAAAACCATTAATATCAAACGTGTAATAATATGGACTGGGGTTATTACCCCAAGAATTCGCACCATATATAATAGGTCGCCCAAGATTTGGGTTTGCTTGATTGGAGTCATTTATTAAAGCGTCAATTGCGGCCACAAAACTCTCAACCCTCATCCCCTCTGAGTTTATTTGTGATGCGCCAAATCCCAGAGGGGTTGATATTCCAAAGTCATCATTTTCAAAAGCGCCGAATGGGTTTAATAAATTATAAACATTTGCAAAATTTACTTGACTATTTGCATGTCCAAATTCCAAACCCGTAACACCCAAAGTAATAGGTATTTGATTCGGAGCAACAGCCTCTGTCGCATCACCAGCACCGGCATACATCTCTGTTATTATTGAAGAAGCTTGTAAAAGAACAGTTGGTGATTGTAATGTTGCGGAATATTTTCTTTCACCATTTGGACTTACCGTTCTGCCTATATCTTTTAATATTCCATAAAAACAAAAGACTAAACTACCAGCAGTATTAACTATTTCAAAATATTGTGGTTGGCCGACAACAGAAGTTATATCAACTCTTTGCCCAGTATCTTCTATTAAGTTAACTGTACAAGTTGCCCCTTGAGAATCCCAACTAGAATTACAGCTAAAATCAACAACCGTAGCACCCATAAAGGTCTGAGTACCAAGATCTGGATTTGCTACAGCCGCGTCTGCACCTATAACTGTTCTATCTGTCATGTTTATGCTCTCTCATATGTCCATTCGACGCTGTAACTATATTGTCCAGTTGTTGGATTCCAGCTTTCATTTGGTGGTCCGTAGAAAACTTTTCCACCCACAGCAACCGAAGTCGGAACATAGTCGTCATATATTGAAATTATATCCCCGGTTGGTGGTTGAGTAAACTGACAAGTGCCAGTATCTTGAGCCATTTGTGCTGTGACTTGTAGCGTTTTCTTAAACTCACTTCTTGAATTAACATACTGTATAATCGGTTGGCTTCTACCAATAACAGGCGTAACACTTATTAATTGTCCAGGATAGATATCACTAACCTGTATATCTTCCGTTAATGCGCCAGAAATACTAGCGCCAGGTCTGGTATCAAAAGATAAAGAATAGGTAATTGTTCCAGCATTTGGATTATGCCCTATTCCTTTTGAAGAAGAAGACGAATTTAAACAAGTAAATCCTGAGAGAGTACTTGCCCTATCAAACAGGGTGGTGTCAGTACAGTTTGTATTATAGTAGGCGAGGGCATTAGAATATTTGTCAGTAGTTTCACTCGTTGTTCCACTTCGTGCTAAACCCTGAACTGTGCCATTGATGCTTACTTTTCTAATAGCGGACCGATCACTATCAATTGAAAAAGTTACATCTTCTACAGCAAATTCATCAGCAGCCGTGCCAGATTCAAACAGCGTCCATTCTTCAGAAATTGAATAACTTCCAGCGCCTTTATCAACATTTTCTGTTAATTTATGGTTATAGGCATTGTAGCCCATTCCAAGATTTAATGGGTCTACATAATGTCGATGACCAGCAAGAGAAAATTTACCTAAACCAATACCAAGACCTGTATCTGAACTATCTAAAACATAAGCTTTTGCCTTCTCCCAAGGTTCTAGATCGCCTTCAAGCTGATCCGCCACATATATTCTTTGCCCGACTGCACTAACGTTATGTGTTAATGTATAAAGACGTTTAATTTCATCAATTGCGCCACCACCGGTAAAAGTAGTGTGAAATTGATCATTTTCTTGTATAGACCATGACTCATCTGCCGCACTAACATAGTGATCAAAATCATCTTCTGTATCGTTGTTGCCAAATACACTGGTTGAAGATTGAGTAAATCTCGCCGTCTTTAAGGTCACTGTATATCCGCAACGATTAGTCCAACGACTTTGATCATCAAAATCTATAGAATCAACATCGCAGTATGCTTGTATACCATCGCTTGCATTATACCCCGTAATTTGAAGTAATACTCTATTACCCCCACATTGATACCCATTCTCTACATTACCACCAAATAACTGACGAACAAACTCCTGCTTCTTCATAATCGAAGTTAATTGATTTGCCGGTGTAGCGTCTTGATTTAGGGGGTCATCATCTGGGTCTTGTGTACTATAGGGAGTACCTGTTGCATGTGATACAGTAGGTCCGATGCCGCTTGCTACTGGAGAACCTTTATTATCTAGTAATTGACCCGTCAGGTTAATTGTATACTCAGCCCCAATAGTGCGACCATCACCTCTTTTAAAATAGGCTTTGGAAAAGGTAACAGTAGGTGCTGGTACTAATAAACCTGTCGAGTCGTCAGATGTGACTTGTACTGGCATTATACATCCCCGCTTCTAAGCTCTTGTTTTAAACCTGCGATTTTAGTCTCCACAGCCTCTAGTGATTTTTCTTGTATAACAGGCATCATTTGCGCCAATAATTCCGCGCCGTTTAAAGTAACGGTTATGTTATAGGGGGCTACTGTCATGGTAAAATCTCTTGGAAGATCAGTGAATTTCTGTACTATGTCAGAAAATGCCCCAAAACCTTCACCACCTATTAGTTTATTAACAGTATTGAAAAAATCCTTTGTGTCTAAACCAATGGATGATTTCAGCGACCCACTTGGTAAAGAAGATTTAGAGCTACCACCAGTTGCAAAGTAACCAACAGGACCACCCTCATTGTATCCTTTAATAGAATTTAATCTATTTAAGTTATTCTGGCCTATCGCTTGAGCAGATTGTTTATTGATAACAAACTCACCGCGTGTTAGCATGGCGGGATTGGTGTCGATTCCTGGTGCGCCGCCAACTGAACCCCCAGTATTAAATTTAGAAGGGGTGGCAATGTCGGCAAAATTAGCGCCAGCAAGAAAACCATCTTTCAATTCATCGCGGGCTGACTGGAAAATTTTAATATTATCTGGGTGTCTTGCTGTAGCGGCATTTTTTATCCCAAACGACTTGGCCCATAAAAAGAACAGTCTTTCTTCCGGTTTTAATACGCTAAGTTTAGGATGAGTAGGAAAATGTCCATCTAGTGCGAGTTTTGGATGGGGGAGATTTTCAGTGCCTGTTAATATTGACTGCGCTTCATTTTCTTTGAACGGACCTAACTGTCCCGATCCAATTCTTCCGGCTCTCACGCCCCGTTCTCTATAAACATCAATAATTTTCCTGCCGCGATCTTCCCCTAAATTGTTTGTCAAAAACTCTGACAAATTCGCTCCAGGCGAGCCTGGTGCTTTATTGTATATTTGTAAATCTGTTTGTCGCTGTTTTTCTAATTTGATAGCTTTGATTTTTGCTTGTTCGGCTTGTCGTTTTTTCTTTGCTTTCTGTTTTTCTCGTGCAGCTAGTTCTTTGTCGCTACCTATAGGGGCAAAACCAAGATCTTCATTTGCAATAGCTCTATTAACATCTGCTCCAGAATTCTCAGATGGACCACCGATACGGTCTGGTCCATTTTCCAGATCCCCATCCTTAGCGACCTTTTGTGCGATTGCTAGTTCTGCATCCTGTCGTGCTTGGGTTTGATATCTGACTAATTCATTTTGAAGAAGGTCAAGCGCAGCAATCTGTTGTAAATTTTTCTTTACATCACTATATATGTCCTTTAAGTTCTCAGGAAGAAAATTCGCCTGCTTTTTAACTGCCTCAAAAATTCTCTTCCCCTGTGGGGGAGCATCGCCGAATATATCTTGATGTCTCTGAACTTCGCTTTCAAGAAATTGGCGAAACGAGTCTGATGTTCCTTGAGGCAAATCTTGCCCCAACTGCTTAACTCTATGGGTTAAATTACCGAGTTCGGCAAGTTGTCCAGTGGTCGCGTTTTTAGGTGTTTTTATACTTTGTCTGGCCGTAAGAGCGGCATTATACCAATCGTGGTAAAGAAGGGACGAATAAGCTTCAGCAATGTTCATTTGAACTGCTAATTTTTTCCGCACTTTCTTGTCATGCGCCAGCTTTATTTTATTTCTGCGTTCATTCTCATCGTCAGACAAATCATTTTGTCTCGCGGATGCTTTCTGCTTTTTAACCCCCGGACTAACTCGTCCTGAAGTTCGCCGTCGCCCACCTCGCTGACTATTCCCTTGATGATATTGTGGCTCTATAATCCCACCATCAGCAAAATTCCCCGCGTTAATCTTTTCCATCATCCCAGAGCCGTATTTGTCAACAGAGCTTTTTCTTACAACAAACTCTCCAGGTGTGAGCATAGCAGGAACAGTATCGGTTCCTTTTGGTTTAAAGTTAACTAGTGTTCCTTCATCGGCATAGATCATACCGCCAGTAGCCCGAACCACTGGGTTCGAAGTCGCCGGTACAGAGGCTTGACCACTAGCTACCAGACCTTCGCGGAATTCTCTAACCCCTTCCGCAAAGCTTGTAACACCTGTTTCAAAAGTATTAAAAGCTATCTGTTGATGATCTAAAACTTTTAATTCTATTGCATTTTGTTCATTATAAATACCTTCAAGACTATTTATCAGCCCATCTTCTTTAGAGCTTCCGCCTTTTCTTAATTCAGTAGCTTCTTGTTGGTTTATTAAACCGGCGCGTAATAGCTCATTAGCCATTATTTCGCCCTGAACCTGTGCTCCGGTTTGGCCGTCAAACACGGCGGCATTTTCAAATTGTTTAAGTATAGATAAAATACCAGATCTTTGGTCTTCACTAGCACCAGCTAGATTCCCCTGCCTGGCAGCCTGTTGTGCATTTGCTAGATTTCCCAACTGATCTTGTCTTTGTTCATTCGTCCCAAAAACAAACTGTTCAGAAAAATCTCTTCTTGCTTGAGTTAATGCTTTTTCTTTTTCTATTTGTTGTTCAATTATACCGGCTTGTTGTTCTAACCCTTTATTGTATTCTTTTAATGCAAGACCGGCTTTCATAGAAGAGTTTTGCAGATCTTTTTGTTGCTGTACTTGATCCTCGTCAGTTGCTCCACCACCCATATTTGCAGCTAATCTATTAGCGTTCCCCTGTTGGTTAGCAAGCTGAACGCCATTTTGCCCCGCAAACCCAAGACTAGCTACACTCCTCGCCGTTCTCTGTTGAATATCGGTTCTTGTAACAGTGCCGCCTCTTAAATTTGTTATCTTATCTGCGCGGCTGAAGAACCTCTCGGTATATGCTAAAAGATTATTTAGATAAGCGGATTCTTTTTTATTTCTTTCAACTAGTAAAGAAGAATATATACCTAGCGACTGTTCAAGCCCCGTAAGGCCGACTTTAAAATCCTCACCAGCTTCTTTTGCTGCTTTTTCCAGTTCGGCAACGGATTTTTGAAAAGCTTTCAACGCATCGCGGGGGCTTGCGTCTTTAGTGAGTGCAAAATAATCCTTTTTTATCTGTTCAAACTGTTCAGCTAAATCCGGGTCTTTAATTTTTATTCCGGCAAATACATTCGCGGCTTCTCTTTGTACCAGACTTTTTTGTGTGGCGGTGTCTTTCTCTGTGTCTAATATATCAACAGAGTTTTGTATAGCCTGCGGCACTGCTTGAAGCGCGCCGCTTATCGCTACAACATCATTTGCCAAATCTTCCTGTCCAAGAATTTGACCCCCTTGAAGTATCGCATTATTAAATCCTGGATCTCTTGGTCCTCGATCAATAGCCGAGCTTCTCACATCAAGTGTCTGCTCTCCTTTTATTCTTGATGAAGCCTCTTTAAGACCCGCACCGGCTTGTGTAATTTTAGATAAGCTTTGTTGAAGTTTTTCTTCTAAAGCCAACCTGCTCGCCATTAACTTTAATTCTTGAAGTTTAATCTGATTTAAAGCAAGCTGTGTGTTATAAGTATTTTTCAATTCCTCTTTAGTAATCCCAAGCTCTCTAATCAATCCCTTTTGTGCGGGGGTTAATTGATTATAAATATCTGCTGAAGTTTTAAGGGCTAAATTATTACTAGATATTCCAGTGATCTGGCCTAAAATCTCACGAGTTAATTCTTCGGTTCGTTGTTTTTCTTTTTCTTTAGAAGCATTTACTTCTTCTGTTAATTTCGTCAGTTCCTCTTCTTCCGCCCCTCTTGCTTTGGCACTAGTTACGGCTTCTTCAAACCCCTTGGTAGCTTTTTTGTTTAGTTGTATTTGTTGTAATGATAAGGTTGCGGCTTCTTGCGATCTAGCACTTTCCGATTTAGTAACATCGTTAAGAATATTTTTCTTTTTTTCTTCAAGTTTAGTTGATTCTATAATAGCGGCATAAGCATCACTTCTTGCTCTTACTTCTTGTTCAAGGATTGGGTCGATTGACGAGTAATACCCTGTGAGAAGACCCACAAAACCACCAACCGCAGCACCTACAAGTACAGAAATCCCCAGAGTGAACGGAGCAAAAAACGCTCCAGCAGCGGCACCACCCGCAGCACCTAATGCGGCACCACCTACCTGCTTCGTTCTATTCGTGTCCTTAAAGTCTTTATTTAATTCTCTAGTGTCAGCCAGGCTCTGTCCAGTTTTCCCTTCTGTAATCTTTCCTTCTAATGCTTTTTGCCTTGCCGCAAAATTATTGGAAGCATCTACGAAAACCGCAAAACCTTTAGCTGCTGCGAAAGCGGCAAGACCAATAATTGCAAAAGAATTTAGTAATTTACCTCCAAAACTAGCTTGTGTGCCATCTGCCGCAGCGGCTTTACCACTAGCCTGAGCTTCCGCTAAATCTGCCTCAGCGGCTAAGGCTGAGGCTGCTCTAGTAGCTGTAAAATTTATACCTAAAGAACTAGCCGCAAATCCAACAAGGGCAAGGTTTGCTACTAAACCAGTTAAGCCTTTTGATAAAGCATTTGCTTGGTCAGAACCCAATCCGAGAAATTGTATAAACGGAGTTAAAACATTTGAAAGATCGCCAAATTGTTGTGCAAGCATAGAAAGACCAAAAAATGCACCAAGGGCATCTGGTTTCTTCAGACCGCCAGTGCCAGTAAGACCTCCTTTTCCTCCCGGTATGATTCCCGGTCCTACTACTCCCCCTGCTGCGGTTTTTGCTGCCGCTTTCTCTCTGGCCTTTGCCAGTGCCTTAGTGGACTTAGCAAGTACTTTTTCTAATGTAAGATCTTTATCTCTCCTTTGCTTAGATTTGGCAATTAATACCAACATCCTCCTTTTAAGTTTTATTAATTTCTCGTCAGTAGCCCCTAACGCCTTAAGTTGTGCAGCTCTTTTATTAAACTCCATTTCTACTTTTTTTGCGGCAGGAGAAGATAATCCAGCCCTTTCCAGCCTGCCTTGTGAAACAAACCCACTAGATCCACCTTTACTCCTCGAAAGTGCTTGTCTTTTTTGTGCTGCTGCAAGCACCTGCGTTGATTTGTTTAGTAATGTTTCGAACTTAATACTCTTGTCGCCGCTTATGGTTGCTCTTTTAATTTGAGCAATAACACGCTGTTTTAATTTTTCTATTGTTTTGTCAGTTACGCCTGCGGCTTGTAGTTGTCCAGCCCTTATATTAAACTGCTTCGCTAACTTGACAGAATCGCGTGTTATGGTAGAACTCCCTGACGGGCTAAAATCCCCCGGCCTAGCCAGCCCACCACCAGCAAATTTCTGTACCCCAACCGGCCCACCCTTAGCATACTTATTAATCTTCCCCAATTTCCCATAACCAAAAGATTGAGCAGATTTTTTATTAATTACAAATTCGCCGGGAGTTAGGAGGGCGGGAACTGTATCGGTGCCAGCCCCCGGAATTGATCCGCCTGCGGCTCGTTTTGTTCTTATTGAGGCTATAGTAGCTGCTGTTTTTTTTTGAGCTGCTGCTTTTTTCAATTTTTCAGCTTCGGCCTTCTTTTGCTTTTCGTTCATCCGACCTAAAGGTCCGGTTCGGTCTTGATAAAGTATTACTTTACCAAAATTAATATTGTTTTTATTTTTATTTAATATTTGTTTTTTTAATCTCTTCTGTAAAATCCCATCGACATTCGCACTTCTTGGTTCTAATGCACCCCCTATAACTTTTGGGCCTATACCTCCAGCCGCCGATTTGCTTGTGCTTTTTATTTCAACTAGGTCACCCTTACTCGACACCCCATCTAAACGAGAAGTTTTAGCGTTATCACCACCCTGCTTTTTAGCTAGAATGACATTTTTTCTTTTTGCAACAATTTGTTCAAAAGCTCTACCTCTTTGTATAAAGTCGGGTTTCGCTCTCTTTTGAGTTTTTGGATTTAATCGTCCTCTATATTGGTTTTCTAACTCTTTATTGCCCGCAAAGTCTTTATCTGTTACTCTTATACCTTGTACAACTTCTTGAAAAGAATAGGTGTCCGAACTATTAAAACTAGTTCTTGGATTTTTTTCTGAACCTGTTCTTACAAAATCCTTGTTTTTGTCCTTATTATATGTGAATGTTGGAGGAACAGTATATTTTGCGCCAATGTTACTGTTGTTTATTGGACCTCCAGTAGCATACTTATTAATTTTCGACAATTTCTTCGTACCAAATGCCTGAACAGCACTCTTACGAATAACAAATTCCCCAGGTTCCAACATCGCCGGAACCGTATCCCCATTACCAGTACCAGGAACTGTTCCCCCACGATTAAAGCCAAGAACTTTACCGCCTTTATTAAATCCTTTTCCAAGTCCACCCGCACCGCCAGCACCGCCAATGCCGCTTTTCACCGCCGCAATACCAAGCTTACCAATCTTAAAAGCGGCAAACGTTGCAATTAATGGAATCAGGGGTTTAAGTGATCTAGCAACTTCAATAAATGCATTGGCGAGATCTAGTAAAACTGTAACTATTGCTTTAAAGCTTGCTGTCTGTGATATCTCACGAATTAGTGCGCTGAAGTTTTCTGTAGTTCTAGCGAAAGATTGAGCCAATGTTGCTTGCGCTTTTGCCGCGTCTTTATCTAATGAATTGCCACCAGCAATAGCGACCTGTCTAGCTAATTCAGCTTTCGTAAATTGTTGCAATAATGGAATTACGCGAGAGACCTGGCGGATACCACCTAACTGTTCAACAATTCCAGCAAATTGAATACTTCCGGCTTGGATACCGGCTTGTTTCAAACCTTCACTCAATCGCTTAATAGCCTCAAAAGCTCCAATGAAGTTACCGCGACCATCAGTAAGTTCAATATTTAATTCGCGGAAAAACTCAATTGTTTTGGGTCGTTGCAACCTAGCAAAGATAGTTCTAAAACCAGTGGCGATAGTTTCCGCGCTTTCACGAGTTGTACTACGCACAGAAGTGAACAAGGCGATGAATTCATTAAGCGTACCGCCTGCGGCCCTAAAGGCACCACCAGACCGCCTCACCGCCTCGATGATATCTCCAGACTCAACTGCGAACCTCTTAGATACAGCATTGATAGCGCCAAGCTGGGACTCTAGCTTACTAGCTTCAGTACCAAACTGAGCCATGATAGCAACAGCACCTTCTGTACTTGATGCTATACTATCAAAAGTTGCCGCCAATGTGGTTTTAGCAAGCGTACTCATCGCCTGTTCTGTTTGTTTTGCTGTTAAACCAGATTGCGCAAGAACAACACTCGTCCTAGCGATAACGGTTGCTGAAAGACCAAACTCTCTAGATAGATCAGATAATGAATTCTGTAAAGCACCAAGAGATCGCACATCAGTATCAAAAACCTGAGCCAATTTTACAAATTCTCTTTCAAATTTTACAGCTTCTCTAGTAGCTCTGGAAAGCGCAGATGTTAACCTACCAACAATTGCTACAGCAGAAGTAAAAGCTACAAAACGTCTAGCAGAAAGACCAATGGCTTCTCCAAAGCTAGTTGTAGATCTTGTGGCGGCATCTGTTCCTGTCTTAATTTGCTTAAGTGCTTGTACGGCTTGAGGACCATTCTTAATTTGTACATTCGCGCTAATATTACTTAGAGCACGCTGTATTTGTCTAGTGGCAGCGGTTAAGTCGGCTTGACTTGGCGCTTGTAGACGCATTTGTATCAGAATAGTATCACTAGCCATACCTTACTCCATAAAAAAAGGGCGTGGAAAACTCGCGGTGTTAAAACACCGCAAGAATTCACGCCCACCGTGCTACTCTGTCTTTTTTACTGTCCGTTTTCGGGTAGCCGTTTTCTTCTCTTCTACTATTACTACACCCAAATCGTCCTCA